>Ga0302320_10021009_pt1 | contig 12978 bp, 8 predicted proteins | sample Bog_T0_3_FD_202130 | JGI IMG/M metagenome (GOLD analysis project Ga0302320, IMG submission 202130) | Peat permafrost microbial communities from Stordalen Mire near Abisko, Sweden - Bog_T0_3 | ecosystem: Environmental > Terrestrial > Soil > Wetlands > Peat | place: Sweden: Abisko, Stordalen Mire...
AGCGCTTGCTTGCCTTCTCCTCCGCCGGGCCTCTACTGAATAACCTAAACATGCGATTTTTCCTCCATCTCAGGGCCAAGCATTTCTCTGAACGTTGCGTTAGCCTCAACCGGCCACAGCCAACAGGACGAGTTCTTACACCTTAACCCATCCACGCGGCTAAAACTGTGACCGGCAACAACGTACAAAGTCTGGCGCCGACTTCGCGGCTCCTTCATGACAAACACCTACGGCGCACCATAGTCCAAGTGTTTCCGGTTTACCACTGCAGGAGAACGATTTCCTCTAGTTTTGGGGCCGTCTGAAACTGTCACCTGGAAGATGCGCGCCTTAGCCTTAGCGCAGAGGCGCAACAGGCGAACGATTCTCAGATGACCGGGCCTTGTCAGCAATGTTGATTGCCAACAAGGCAGCCCGAATGTCGCGTCGCGGGTCATTGCTGCTCACCGTTGAAAGGGAGTGGCGCGCCTGTGGCAAGTCGGACACTACCGAGGCGGCGAGCGCGCTCCCTTGCGGGCTCTTCAGCGCAAAGCTGACACCTGAACTGCTATCACATGTCGATGACGGCGGGTCAAATGGCCGCGGCAAGTAACACGGGGTCATCTGCGCGGGAACTGGCCCCCGCAGGCGCTACCCCTCGAAGGTCCTCAGCGGCCTTCCGTGGCGCGCGGGTTGCCCCGGAACAGGCTCACCATTGAACGAAGCGGCGCGGTCGCGCGCCAGAACTCCGAGGCGAGGAGCTCGTCGCGGGCTTTCTCGGCCTGCTTGGCCCGTCCCTCGAGCTCGTCGATGCGGTCGAGCAGACCTTCGACCCGGGCGCTCTCGTCAACGAGCTGTCCCTTCTTGGGTCGCGCTTTCGCCCTGGTGAGGGCGCTTTTGGTCTTCTCCAGCTCACGCTCGAGGGTGGCCAGTTGAGAGTCATGGGCTGTAGAGGCGCTTTGTCCTCCGCTCAGACGAAAAAGCGCAGTAGCACTGCCCAAAGGGAGCAACAAAGGCGACTTGTCGAGCTCGGCGAGCACGCTCGCACGCGCCCCTTCCAGAGCTTCTGGCAGGTCGGCTGTAAGAGCCGCAGTGTCGTCCGGTCGCTGCTCGATCGATGTCACCTCTCCGGTCTCTTCGACCCCGACAAGAAGTGCGGCCCGGAGCACGAGATCCCAGTCGTCGGCCGCCGCGAGCCGCTCATCGAAGCAGAAGTGCAGCTCAGAGACGAGGGAGCGCGGTAACGCCAAGCTCGAGAGCGGTGTCGGGCTCCCTGCCAGGTGGGCGAGGAGGGTAAAGCGATCGCCCGACTGCGTGACGGGCTTGGACAGTGTCACGGGCGAGGCGCCCATGGCCCCTTCGTCTGGAGCAGGCTCGCGAACACGACGCACGCCACTGAGCGATCGGATGAGCTTGCCGGGCGCTACGGCTGCACCTTCTGCAAAGCGTTGCGCCCAGTCGGCGGTCACAAGTTCGTCTTCATCCAAGAAGGCGACGTAGCGGCCCCTGGCGAGGGTGAGGCCCGCGTTCAGATGAGCGGACCGGCGATCCCCACGAACCTGCTCGACGCGGACACGGGAAGCAAAGCTCTCCTCGAAACTGTCGACCACCTCTTCGCACGTGTGCACTGAGCCCGGGGCTTGACCGTGAACGAGGACGACGACCTCCAGATCCTCCATCCGTTGGGAGGCGAGACACGTCAGGGTCTCGGCGAGCCTGCCCGGGCGTGTCCCTTCGGTCCGAGTCAATACCGATAGGAAGGGGACGCCGAGGCCGGGGGCGATGCCAACGGCATCCTCGTGACGAGCCAGACGCGAAATCCGGTCATCTGGCACAGAACGCTGTAGGCGCCGGTAGGCGCGGACGAACTGGTTGACCTTCATATTGGGGTCGGCGGACGCGCGAAGCGCCCGGAGGTGGTCATGGACAGGTCCGCCTTCGACGAGGAAGGGGTGGTCGATGGGGAACCACTGATCCGAGTGCTCCAATATGACGTCATCCCGGCCGCACTCTTGCCAGCCCATGCGACCGAGCTCGGCGTCGACCCGCGTCTCGGTGAACAGCACCAGGTGCGTCCGATCCAAAAGGCCGCTCGGGGTCACGTCCCAACGACCGCCGACGAGCTTGGCGGCGAGGTCGAAATGGGCCACGTTCGGGATGCTTGTCACCAGCACGGGGGCTTCGCGCCCATCGGCTGCCAGCGATGCCGAGAGCCGGGCCAGCTCGCGGAGCACTGCGAAGGGGTCCGGCAGGTGCTCGATGATGTCGAGCAGCAGCACGGCACCGACCGCACGCCACTCGATGATGTCTGCGAGCTTGACGGCGAGCCCATCACTCATGGCGAGGTCGATCACATGACCCTCTAGCCCTCTTGCGACGACGTCTGCGACCGCGTCGGTGTCCCGGTCACCGCCCACGTACTCCCATCCCGCATCACGCAGCACCTCGCCGACCGCCGCGTAGCCGCAACCGAGGTCGAGGACCAGGCCGCGCTGCGCGTAACGCTCTACGAGCTTGACGGCGTGACCGTACGGGCCTTCCCAGGAGAAGGCGAAGCGGTAGGTCGCGACCCGCTGCGGCCCTTTACTGCCCTTCGAGGCGACCCGGTCCGGCTCAGAAGCGGTGCTCGGCATATTCTCCCTCGTCAAAGCGGGTAACAGAGGCGACAGCTTCGGGGGAAACCCCGAGCGCCTCGCGGTAGGTGGCCGGGAGCACGCCTTCTGTGTGCCTGCGGAGGTACTCCACTGCCGCGTCGCGTTGCAGTGGGCTCCCCTCGATGTCGATCCAGTCGAGCCACCAGCCGACGATGTCGCGACGCTCGGCTCGATGCGCAAGCATTAGCCGGGCCAACATTGCGTGGTACTCCTCCTCGGGCCCGGCGACAGGTAAGCCCGTATCGCTCAGCTGCTTGTCGTGGAACACGGCGGCCTCGGGGACGTGGCGCACCAAAAAACCGCGAAAGCGGGTCCGCCAGGAGAGATCGACGTCGTCGCCGTGAAGGAAGAAGGCGGGCTCGAATCCGCCAAGGGAGGCGAAAAGCGCCAACCGTAAAGCCATGAGGCAACCGCTCGCCCACGGCGTCTCTCCGGTCGCCGGGTCGAAGAACTTCGGGTGTTCGAGGGGGATCTGGCGCGCTTCGGCGATCCCGGTACCACCCTCGAGGGCGCCGAGAAGCATTGTCAGGCACTTCGGGGTCAGGTAGGTATCGGGGTTGGCCAGCACGAGCACCTCGTCGTCGGCTGTCCGGCCCGGGCCAGGCGAACGCGCTGCGAGGAGGTTCTGGCCGACGCCGTGGCCCGTATTCGTATCGAAAGCGACGTAGTCAAGCGACACACCAGCCCGCTCGAGAACCTCACGAGCCTCGGCGAGCACCGGACCCTCGAGCACAGCGTCAGGGCCATCTGGTCCCCCGCAGTCGCCGATCGCCACGGTCAGCTCTCGGACAGATGTCGAGCCTTGGAGCTGGCGAGCCGCGGCCGCCACCGAAGACACCATACGCAGCAGCCGGGGCGCCTCTCCCCCGTAACGGACTGTCTGGACCCGCAGCGCCGTCGCCATCGCGGCCAACAGCTTACGGACGGGGCCTTGAGCTCACAATGGCTGCGGCGGGCAAAACCGGACCTGGGTCCGGCTCGCCTATAGGGGGCGCACTTCTCGGCTTCGGCCTACGTGGCGTATTCTCGTGGGCCATGGCGACGGAGCTGGGTTCGTGGTCGGCAGACATCGGCCTTCCAGCCCCCGGTCATCGGCTCACAGACAACGACGCGCTCGCCGACAGCACAAGACGGCGTCGGGTCCCTTGGGACTCTGATCCCGCCCGCGTGATTGGTCATCTCCATCGATATGGTGTCGTCGCCGGACTCGGAGCAGACAAGCACGTCCTCGATGTCGGTAGTGGCGAGGGCTTTGGCCCCGCTTTCGTCGCGACAAGGGCGACTGATGTGGTTGCGGTCGATTGCGACCTGGCCGCCGTGGTTCATGCCCGAGCGACCTACGAACGCCCGAACCTGCGTTACGAGCATCTCGCTGCCCCCGAGCTGGGCGAGCTTGAGAGCTCCGCCTTCGATGTCGTCTCCTGCCTCGGAATCTGGACCGAAGTGCCAAGCGCCCGGTCTTTCGTCGCCGAGGTACGCAGGCTGCTCGTTCCCGAGGGCGTGGCCGTCTTTTCCACCTGCGCCCCCCGGCGCGACCTGTTCTCCAACTTTGATCCTCGCCGCGACGAGGACGCCGGGAGCACTGACTGGCTGGACTTCTCCGCCGGCGTCGAGCTTTTGCAAGAGTCGTTCGGACACGTCCAGGTCGTCGTGCAAAGCGTCGACGGCGCCTCGGAGATCCACGAGCTCGATAACGCGTCATCGTGGGAGACGCTTCAGCCAGGACGTTCCCTCTCGGTCTCGCGCGATCTGCGCCACGTGGAGATCGGGCCCGACCAAGCCGCTGAGACGGCACTCGTCGTCATCGCCTCCACCAACCCGGTCGACCTCAAGTTGATCCCTACCTGGACGCATTGGGGTCCGGGTGGAACCAACAGTGCCGGCCTCGAGTCTGAGACGACCCAGCTGCTCGACACACTCGAACATGGCGCGCTCGCCCGGCTGGCGGGCATGCTTGAGATCGCGCTCGAGGAGGCTCTCGAGTCAGAGCGCGCCGCCCGTCTTCGGGCCGCCACGCTCGAGTTCCGGGCAAGCGCTCTCGAGCTCGAGAAAGCCACGCTCGAGTCCTCGCTCGCCGAGTCGCAAGCCGCCAAAGCAGAACTGGAGCAGCGCCTCGCCTCCCTGGAGGCCGCCGGGAACGGTCGGGCCGCCAAGCGTCTCGAAAGGCAACGGCTCAACGGGTCATGAGGAACTGACAACGTGAGAAGCGGCAACGAAGTTCGGCCGCCTGTCTCGGTGATCATCTGCGCGTACAACCGCCACGACGAGACGATGGCCTGCATCGAGAGCGTTCGGCGCCACACCGACCCTGCCCTTTTGTCCGAGATCGTCGTCGTGGACGATGCCTCGAGCGACCGCGGCCTCGCCGAGCTCACCGGCAATGCCGGGTTGCAAGTCGTCCACCATCGTCAGAACACCGGTTTCCTGGATGCGGCCAATGACGGCGCCGCGGCCGCGACCGGCCGATACCTCTTCTTCTTGAACAACGACGCCGTCGTCACCCCGGTCTGGTTGGAGCCGCTACTGGAGAGGATCGAGCAACCGAACGTAGGGGCTGTCGGTTCCAAGCTTGTCTACCCCGACGGGAGGCTGCAGGAGGCGGGGGGGGTCATCTTCTCCGACGCTTCGGGCTGGAACTTCGGACGGGGGGGCGACAAGGACGACCCCCGCTACAACTTCCCTCGTGAGGTCGACTATTGCAGCGGCGCGGCCCTGTTGGTGCGTAAGGACCTTTTCGACGAGCATGGGGGCTTCGATCGTGTCTTCGCTCCGGGCTACTACGAGGAGGTCGACTTCTGCTTCTATCTGCGCAGCCGCGGCTTTCGCGTCTATTACGAGCCCCGCTCCACGGTCATTCACCACGAAGGACTGACCTTCGGAAGCGATGAGCAACCGGGCTCGGGGCCGCACCGCAAGAGCCGCCAGTACATAAACCGCTACCGGCTCGCCGTGCGATGGCAGGACGCGCTCGCCCGCCAGTACCGCCCGGACACCAACCGTGTGGCGCTCGGGGTTCGCCGCCAGGGCCGACCCACGGTTCTCGTTTGCGACCACAAGGTTCCCGAGCCCGACGTGGACTCTGGGAGCCAGCGGTTGTGGTGGATCCTCCGACTGCTAGTCGAGGCCGGGTGCCCGACGTCTTTCTACCCGGTGGGCGGCTGGCGCAACGAGCGTTACCTTTACCGGCTTCAGGAGCTGGGCGTCGAGGTGCAGGACGCGAGCAGGGGACCGCTCGCGGCCTGGGAGGGTCGAGAGGGAATGTACGACCTCGTCATTTCCTCTCGACCCGACATAACCATGAGCCTGATGGCACCGATCACTCGCTATTTCCCCAACGCGCTCTTGTTGTTCGACACCGTCGACCTGCACGGCCTGCGCGAGGGAAGGTCGGTCGGCTTCGTCCATCCGACCGCCGCGGCCGAGCAGCGACGTCGGGCGACCCGCGTCAGCGAGCAGGAGCAGTCAGTTATTGGTTCGAGCGATCTCGTGGCAACTGTCACCGAGCAAGAGGCTTGCTATGTGCGTAGCAAGTTCCCGAGTCGCTCGGTGATCGTGCTCCCCAATGTGCACGAGGTCGCGCCAGGTCTCCAAAGGGATCCCCGAACACGCTCAGGTCTTTGTTTCATCGGTGGCTATGAGCACACCCCGAACGTCGACGCCGTGAGTTGGCTCGTGCACGAGATCATGCCCGAGATTGCTTCCTGCCTCGGATCGGCACCTCATCTCAAGCTGCTCGGTTCCTTCCCGACAGCGCAGGTGAAGGCTCTAGAAGGTCCCGGCGTCGAGGTGCCGGGCTACCTGGCCGATGTGAGCGGTCATTTCCTGTCGGCACGAGTGTTCGTCGCCCCCATCCGCTACGGCGCAGGCATGAAGGGCAAGATCGGACAGGCGCTGGCCTTCGGCCTGCCCGTCGTGACGACAACGCCGGGAGCCGAGGGCATGGACCTTCAGAACGAAAAAGACGTGCTCATCGCCGACGACGCCAGCGGCTTTGCCCGAGCGGTGGCGCGCCTTTACCAAGACGACGAGCTGTGGCAAGCCTTGTCCGACCGCGGTCTTGAGATCATCGCCGAACGCTGGTCACCGCAGGCAATGGCAGATCGCCTCGAGATCCTGCTGGAGAGCTGTACACCCCCAGTTCGCAAGCTCTGAGCTCTCTCGGCGATCTGTTCCGGCTCGATCAGCCGGCGCGACCACGCATCTTGGGCACGAACCACGACAGCTTGCGGAACGGAGCCATCATCTTCCAGCTCCTGGAGGACTCGTAATCGGCGCGGACACGAGCCGCCGCCTCGGTGGCAGCGCGACCTGCGACATCGTCGAGACTACGCAAAGCCGCCTCGCGCTCGGCCACGACGACATCTACCCGGGCTTCGATGGCGCGCTTTTGGATGAGCCTGGCCTCGGCCAGCGCCGTTACCTCCGCCACGCGCTGCTCGGCGAGTGAACTTTCCTTCGCGGCGACAGAGCTGACCTCTGCAACACGCTGCTCGGCGCGAGAGCTGATCTCGGCCACCTGCCGCTCGGCTGTGGCAGTCGCCTGCGCCAGCTGTCGGTCGGCAAGAGCGCTTAGCTCCGCTATAGCTTCCTCGGCCGCGACCAGTCTCTGCTCCGCGTCCTGCAACATGGCCGACAGCTCATCTCGCTCGAACTGCAGCTCGCCTAGACGACCTCCGAGGCTCGCCACCTCCTCAGAGAGCGAAGTGACCTTGCCCTGTAGCTCCACGACTCTCGAGACAGTGCCGGGAGGCACGAGGAAGGCCCTGGCGTCGAGTCTGCCGCGCACGGACTGCTTGGCGGTCTCCCATTGGGCTTCGGAGTGCTCGACGTGCGAGGCGTAACCACGCCTCCACCTGCGATAGAGGGATGTCACCTCCGGAGTGCTGACCAGGCCGCACAAGAGCGCGGCACGCAACAGCACGTCCCAGTCCTCGAGGACGGGAAGATCGTCGTCGAAAGAGACGCCAAGGTCCGTAAAGCAGCTCCGCGGGATGGCAACAGAGCAATTGGGCGTGCTGTTCTCGACGATGTGATCAAGGAGGTCGAACGAGAGCGGATACGGGGTCTGGGTCGGCCCCGTCTGGCGGTAGCCGACGCCGCAGTCCCACGGTTCCTCGTCGATGGCGTGGGTAGCGCAGCCGGCCCGAATGACAGCACCGGGACGGATCTTCGCGAGGCGGGCGAACTGCTCCACCCAGTGGCAAAAGGCGAGGTCGTCGTCGTCGAGGAAAGCCACGTAACGGCCCCTCGCCTCCGCCACTCCGGCCGCCAGAGGATTGGCCCGCCCACCGCCCTCGACACGGACCGCTCGGGTCTTGTTCGCAAGCCACCGAGGAAGGCGCCTTGTGATCTCCTCGACCTCCGCGTATTCGGCGTCGGAGGTCTCATGGCAGCAGACGACGACCTCGAAATCGCGGTCGGTCTGCGCCGCGAGGGAGGTCAGGTTGTCTTCCAAAGTGATCGAGCGTCGACCCTGGGTGCGCACGACCACGCTCAAAAACGGTGCCGCACCGCGCCGCGGAGCAACGAGCGGCGTGGCTGACGGCTCGGTTGGGCCCAATGGCAGGTAAGCACGTACGAACTGGCTGACGAGGGCGCCTGGGGCGCTCTGCTCTCGCACTCCGAGAAGAAAATCGTGCAGAGGAGTGCCCTTGTAGAGCACTGGGAGCGTCTCGGGGAAATGCTGATCGCTGCGTGGCGCTAACAAGTCGTCTGTTTTGATCTCACCCCATCCAGCACGGCGGAGCTTGGTCTCGAGCGTTCCTGGCGCGAAGAGGCAAAGGTGGGACTCGGCGAGGAGCCCGCTCGCAGTGACGTCCCACCGCCCACAGAGCAGCTTTGCTGCCAGATCGAAGTGGGAGACGTTGGAGACGCTGATGACGAGGGGTACGCCCATGTGCCGATTGGCCAGGTCCGCCAAGACGGTGAGCAGATCATTCGGGCTGGCGAGATGCCCGATCACGTCGAGCAGCGTCATGCCTGCGAGCTGCCGGCCTGCGAGCAGACCCTCGAGTGACTCCGCCAGCGCAGCGGTGTCGGCCATGTCGAGTAAAGCTGTGGAAAAGCCCCTCTTGGCGAGATCCTCGAGGACGTCCCCGTTGACGTCGACCCCGACGTAGTCGAGGCCGAGCTCGGCGCAGGTTTCGGCTATGGCCCCGAAGCCGCACCCGAGATCGAAAAGGACGCCTTCGTGAAGGCCGAGGCTCGAGAGCAGCCCGATGACGTGGCCTTGCACGCTCTCCTCGTCGTAGGCGCGGTCGTTGAGATCGCTCATGGACATCCCGGATCAGGCTTGGTGCGATCCAGTCGGTGGCCTCTCGTGAACATCATGAGCTGAAGCTGAGCCCGAAGCGGTGGACCGCGTACCCACCATCACGAAAGAAGGCCACCCGCTCCGCACCCGCCATGGGCGAAGGAAGGCGCCCTTGCTCGCGACGTTCACTGAAGGCCTCCGCCGCCTTGGCCTGGGCGTCGGTCCCATATTCGCCGTACCAGGCGATCACGTCATCAAAGCGTCGAGCCTCGCCGTACTTGCGGCTCAACAGCAGGTCCGCTTCGGCCAGGTCACGTTCCTTTTTCGGAGAGATAAGGATCGCCCCGGTCGCGTCCACCCGCTTGTCGTGGACGACGCGTGCCGAGGGGCGGTAGGTGCACTTGTAACCCCACAACCTGAGCCGCCAGGAGTAGTCGACGTCGTCGCCGTGGAGGAAGAACCATTCGGCGTCGAGCCCACCCAGCTTCTCGAAGACATCCGCAGGGGTGAGTGCGCACGCAAGCGAGCACCAGCCGGTCTCACCGGTCACGAGGTCGTACTGCTTGGGGTGCTCGAAGGGAAGTTGATGCGCCTCGACAAGCCCGACCTCTGGACGCAAGAGCAATCCGCGAACCAACTCCGTTACCGCTTCGGGCCCGGTGACTACATCGTCGTTACAAAGCAGCAGCAGCTCGGAACTGTTCTCCTGGAACAAGCGGTTGTGCCCTGCGGCGTGCCCAAGGTTCTGCCCGAACCGGTCGTAGGCGAATTCGGCACCTCCATCCGCGAACGTGCTGCGCAACGCCTCGAGGCTTCTCTCGTCCAGCGCGGCCTTTGCGGAAGCGTCACCGAGAGCGACGATCGTGTCACCTATCACCTCAGACGAGCGCGCGTTAGCGAGGGACTGGGCAAGGGCCTCGGCATATCTGAACAGGGTGCTTCGCGTGAAGCCATGAGCGACCGTCTGGACGCGCAAGCTAGAGCGAGGCACCTCTGCTTTCGGCACAGCACTCCCATCTCCAAAAAGTCGTCTTTCCCGGTAAGCCTAACTGCTCGCTAGCAACGACTTCTTGCCCGTCGAGCACGCTTTGCTTATAGGCCTGGACTGACGTCGAGCGGGGAGGTTGCCGCCTCTGGCACTCGTGGCCCGGCGCGGCCGAAGAACCACAAAAGAGGGGGAGGCCCTTTCGGGCCTCCCCCTTTCACCCTCACGGTCACCTGGATGGGACCGGAGCATGGACTGCGGTATGGGCGTCAGTCCGTCGCACCGACAAGGGGGGGCTGCCGGCGAGTGACCTTTCGAATGGTCGAGACGATGGTGAACGGGGTGCCGACCTTCCGCACGACGAGGCCGTCCAGGCCGAACAGCCCGGCGTTGCGCCAAGCGAGCATGAGGAACACCGCAGCCAGCGCGTAGACCGGGTTCACGCCTGCACTGCCCGTCATCATGTACGTGAAGTTCAGCGTTAGGGCGAAAAGAGCGGCCACACCGGTGAAGAGGCCGAGGATGAGGCCGATGCCGATGGCAATCTCGCCGAGGGAGATCAATTTAGCGAGCCAAGACGCATTGGGCATGACGAAGTTGTGCAGGAAGGCTGCCCACCACCCGTAGCCGACCGCCCCCATAGGCGTCGCGTTGGCAGTCACGCCAGTCTTGGCAAAGCCGTAAACGCCTACTCCATTTCCGTTCCAGAAGAACGCCTTCTCGTTGCCCCAGATCTTCTGGTACCCGGCGTTCAGCCACTGGTAACCGAGCCAGACCCTCACTATCAGCCAGAGGACGCTGGCGTAGTTCGATCTGAATAGCCAGTCTGCAACCTTGAGGTTCCCGCTCTTGGGAATCGACGCAGTCTCTTGTGACGCTCTTGCCGGCGCGGCGTCGGAAGCGCTCGCGGGCTTGTCGATAACAATGCTCGACATTTAGGTCCCTCCCCTCACACATGCCCCACCTGGGCCTTACAAACACTTTGCAGTGCGCGGACATACCCGTATCAGAGGCGAAGTCCTCTCGCGGCCTGGACCAAGTCCCGACATTCGTAGGCATAACGACCCTCTGCCCCTGAGGCCGGTTTTCGCCTCGTCACGGGGCTTTCGGCCCTAGTGCGCCCACGGGCGCGCCGAAAGTTGCGGCGATCGAGAGTCAGGATCCTCGCGAAAGGCCCAATCAGCCGACACCAGCCATCGTCGGCGGACCCCGGAGCTACTTGGCAGTGGGGGCCTTTGTGACTACCAGAGGCCGTGCCGGAGCAGACGACGCTTGGAGCTGGCTCGACCCTTGATAAAGGGCAGAGATCGTGTGACTGCCGACTGCCAGCTCACTAGCGGTAATGGCCCACCGCAAGCCAGACTGCGCCCGAAAAGACGATCTTGGCGACAAGCTGGCGGGGCGCTGCTGTCTCTTTTGAGCTTTGGCGCTATCGGCTCTTGACGCCGATCGCCGGGCGGCGAACCTCTCAAGCACCTCGGCTGCACGAACAGGACACAGGTTGCCTCGCCCGCTTTGCGCCGCGGCCGCGTATGGGGCGAATCGACCCACACGCGATGAGCCTGGATGACTCTCCGGCACAGTTGGTCCCAACAACGGCTACCCTAGCTGCCGTGGGACGCTCCGAGGGGGGGCTCGAGAGTCAGTGACGGAACTGCTGCGCCAGCCCGCCTTTCAAGAAGTCGCGGCACTCTTTCGCCAGTACTTGGCCGCTGCCGGCAATGGTCACGGCGCGGCGGGAATTGCCCGCGTGCTGCACCAGTACTCCGGCAGGGCAGTGATCGTGGAGGATTCGGTCGGCCAGGTGATCGCCTCGAGCGGGAGGGAAGGATCGTCCCGCGCTTCTGACGAACGTCACAATCTGGGATCACTTCCGGAAAAAGCCCTTCATGCCGTAGCCACTCACGACGGCGATAGGTGGGTGGCCGTCGCCTGCCCGAGGGGCGACGTGCTGTGCGCTATCAGTCTTCTCGACCCGAACGGGCAGGCGAGCGACAAAGACCTCTTCGGGCTCGAGCAGGCCGCGACGGTGCTTGGATGGGAGCTGCTGCACGGTCGTGAGATCGCCGAGGCCGAGATCGCCCTCTGGGGCGAGTTCGCCACCGAGCTGCTCGAGGACGCAAATCTCGAACGGATTCGCTCTCATGGCATGAGGCTGGGCTACGACCTCGGCCTTGCTCACCGCGCCCTGCTCGTGGTGGCCAATAGACCTTCCCAGAGCCAGCTGCGAGATGCCGTAGGACGAGTGATGAGCCATCTCGGAGCGAAGGGACTGATTGCGATGCGCCCGAACGGCGTGGTGGTCATCATCGCGGAAGAGCTGAAGTGGGCCGAGCTCGTGACGATGCTCCAGTCCGAGTTCGAGGCCAAGGTGCGCCTCGGCGTCGGAGGCCGCTACCGCCTGGAAGAGATCAAGAAGTCGCTCGCGGACGCCGAGTTCGCCCTGGCGCTAAAGAGCTCGGCTATCGACAAGCCTCTCGCCCTCTACGACGAGCTCGGTGTCTGGCGACTGCTCGCACGACCGGACGCGGGCGACCTCGAGACACTTGTCGAGCACTGGATCGGGCCCCTCATCGAATACGACCGGGACCACCACAGCGAGCTGCTTAAGACCCTCGTTGCCTACCTAGAAGAGTTCGGAGCTCTTGAGGCGACCGCTACCAGGCTTTTCGTGCACCGCAACTCGCTTCGCTACCGCCTCGCACGCATCGCTGAGCTCACAGGCTGGGACCTCAACGACCCTGAGCAGCGCTTTCACCTCGATCTGGCCTGCAGGGCCTTTCTCGTGCGCCAGGCGCTCGACGGGTCGTTGCCGAGCTTGTCAGGGGCGACAGAAGCCAATGGCAACAGTGACGCGAAGGGCTCTCACCTCTTGGCACGCCGCCTAGAGCCCGAGCGGGGCGCCTTTGCCGCAAATAGCACGAGGGCGCGGCCCAGGCGGCCCGGCCTCTCCTGAAGCCGTGCCTCGCCCGCAACTGGCGAACGAGCACCTGATAAGAAGGCTTCTTGGTCACTGAACGCCGAGACGACGCGGTAGCGTTTCAGAAAGGACGACTGGAGGAAAGGCACGTGGTGGCAGGGCGCCCCGAGGCTGTGCCGGCGACGAG
>Ga0302320_10021010_pt1 | contig 12978 bp, 11 predicted proteins | sample Bog_T0_3_FD_202130 | JGI IMG/M metagenome (GOLD analysis project Ga0302320, IMG submission 202130) | Peat permafrost microbial communities from Stordalen Mire near Abisko, Sweden - Bog_T0_3 | ecosystem: Environmental > Terrestrial > Soil > Wetlands > Peat | place: Sweden: Abisko, Stordalen Mire...
TACTTTTGGGGGGGCACCCCAACGCTTGTTTCTGGTTGCCCCCTCGGGGGCGCATCGCGCCCCGACGCCGAATACTTACACGCTCGTTGAACAGTTGCGGTTCTTCCTTGAATCGCAACTTGAGGAATGGGCTCCGGACATAATCATCGTCCACGAGCGCAAGGGAACAGCGATTTTGCGCGCCTTGATTGAAGGCATCCCAAATCCCATCCGGTGGCGATGGGAAGACACGGTTTCATCCACTGCCCTCGATCAGCTCCCCCCCGACTATTTCAACGGAAAGCGTATCCTTATCTTCGATGACATGATTCGGACGGGGAGAGCGCTGGCACCCATATTTGATCGGCTGGCCCGAGTCAATTGCCTCTCACCACAGACTGTGCGGCTTGCGGTCTTTGCATCTCACCAGGAGAGTTCTGGCAACGGCGTGTTCAACTCCGACGATTATTCGGTTGCATGGTTTTTTCGAGATCTCGCACCTCAAGGCTACCGCCGACTGCGCACACAACTCCTGAGCTTCCTGCAGACTTCCGGCTCGCTCATGCTGGATACCGAGCATATCGAGGTGCGGTTCACGTTACATGCGGGAATCGGCCGCCTGCTCTCTGCTCTGAGACGAAAGGCGGAAGCAACGGTCTTCCAGTCCACTGCAAATCGGACAAACATCACGGTCTTCTACCCGGACGACTTGGCGCATAGCCTGCCAGTTGAGAGGTTCCCCGACGGATGCGCTCAAACCGGAATCGTCAAGAAATGCAGAGTCGTCCAGCGTGACGCAGACGAATTCGCGATAATACCGATTTGCCTGCCATCGACCCCAGCGAACGATGCGGTGTGGCCGCTGACACAGCGAGATTGTAGCCTGCTTGGCGACGCTGTTCGGCGCACCCACTATGCGAAATTCTATGGCGCTGCCTTGCTGGCATCACTTTATCCTCTTCAGTGGATTCTTCGGGACCTGTACGCTGCGGATCCTCGGACGGTTACGGTTTCACTGCCGAGTCGCTCAGGGAGTGCGCTGACGGCGGGAGGATACGGCGTTGATCACCTCCGCGTCATGTACCCTACGATTAATGCCGATCAATTGGTCGAGATGATAGCGGAGACCGACCGAACAGCTCAATCCGAGGGCGCTAGGCTTCGCGGCAAGCGTTTTGAAATCCAGCCTTACCTCCCGGCCTTGGATGCCCAATTGCGGAGAGATGCACTGTACCTCCTTCAGGTCATCGCCAATGCGGTAGATGATAGGCATGCTACAGAACTGTTATTCAACCCGGAATGTGACCACCGCTTGGGCCTAACACCGGCTGAAGTTTTCGAGTTTGGGGAACAGCTCGGGTTCAAACGCTCTTATATAAGCGCACTATTCGATTTACTGATCGATGACGGTAGTATTGTCACCCGGGTCGAAGAGGTACTGGATGAGGACGACATCACTCGTCTCGTGCGTACGTTTAAGCCAGACGGCGAAGCTGTAAGCGACCTCGTACGACACCTTACGGTTCAGTGGGGTTTGCCGAGTGGCCGCTGACAATGGCGTCAACATTTTCGGCCTCTTGCGTGAGGGACGTGAGGGCGTCCAATTCGAGCATATTTTTCGGGTCCTTAGTTTTGTGCTCCATCAGTGGTACGAATACCAGGGCGCGAGGAACAAGGATGATGTCGAGTCAACCGACAAGCTCAGATCGATTGCGTTCGACAAGTTGGTTACTTTTGTCACGCGACTCTGGGATAAGCTATATGCGCGGCGTGACATGCTGAAACTCGATTCGCTAGGTTCAGAGATTAGACTTGCGTTTGATACTGAAGGCCTTACATTCCCCTGCCCGATGCGCGAAATGCCCGGCAAGCATGGGCCTGGGCGAGCAATCTACGATGGCCAGCGAAAGCCGGAGTACGTCATTTCGGTACTGTACAGACTTCAAGAGGACGACATCATCCACTACTTCACGATCACTCCGCCGATGGAAACCATCGATAGTGTTGGGCAGCGAAGGGCGGAACCAACCCACCCGCAGACTACGATTACGCCGGCGGTTCAAATCACAAACAGGCGAAGTTTCCTTGAGCGATTCACCCCGCGCGAAGTGGAGATAATCACGGATCTTTCGAGCGCGATCAAGAAATTGAATCCGTCAGAGATTCGCGCGTTGGGGACGCACCACAGCCGGGAGACGACGGGTCAGGCTATAAGATGGGAGTTCAAAGCGCTCAACCGCCTCGGCATTAGCAAGGTGATTAGCGAGGCGATCAGAACCAGTACTCCGTTTACTTACCCCGCACAACAGTGGATTGAGTACGCCGACGAAGCCTGTTCGAAAAGCCGAGAGAATCGCGGCGTGTACGAAACCGCGCGGACAACCCTGAACGTGGAACTAAGTGATCCAGAGTTGAAGGAGATCTTCGGTGCAACTCAAGCTCTTGGCAGCGCGATCTGGGAAGGCTCCGATGTTCAGCGTTTGTGGTCGGTTGCATCACGGAGTCGGGCTCTGGCGCGTTATTTTTTAGCGGTGTCGATGGGGTTGGCGGGTAGTTCTCACAGGACGAGCGAAGCTCTCGAGCAAGCGGGTAGCGCATGCCTTAGTCTTGGGGTTCCTGCTCTGCCGAGTTCCGCCGGTGAAGTATTCTCAGGGGACGGGACCCTGCCAACCGGCGTGCAAAGACTGCTGACGACAAGACTTGACGAAATATTTCACGAAATGCAGAGTTGCCGACGTGCCTAGCGAGAGATCCCTATTCCGAAAGGTCCAGACCGTCGTCGAGGTTGCAAGAACTGTCAAGGTTTCTGATCTAGAGGGGTTGTGTCAGGAGATCAAAGGCTTGGGGCCGACAATGTTCAACACCAGCCGGTACGTCGCAGAGCGAGATGCCTTCGTGACCGATATCTCAGCTCAGGCGATAAAGCGCGCCGTGGCGTTTTGCCGTTTCTTGGACTTGCTCAGCGATGAAGGCGCCCTGACTGTTCATGGGAGAGATGCAGCGCGGAAGTCTCGATTCAGCGCGGTACTCGGAGAGCAGGCACGATTGGTGCTGGGCCGCGCTGGCGTGAAACTGGGTGTGGTGAATTCAGTTATCCGAAGTAAGCTTCATGCGGAGCCGCCGGTGCTCCCCACATCTGACGTGCTTTGGGATGAGTTGCAGCCGACTATGAGTCGTGGGACGTTCTCGAAGATGTTGACGCTCCTCATTCACTGCGAGTGTGGCCAAAGCAGTCAGAGGAAGGTGTACCTTGGGTTTTCTTAGTCGGTGCTAGCCGGGCATCCTTGAAGCCGACGCTGTTCGCGTTGTCTTGGCCCGCGTTAATCGATGGGCTCCCGTGACCGCGGCATGGCGAGAACGGTTTACGCTGCCATCTCCATCCGGCGAGAACCCGGGAACACGGCGGATTTTCCCCGTGAAAACACCAATCCACAAAAGGGACTGCGCCGACACATGGGGCCATGGGGCTCGCCAGGTTGCCAGATTGCGTCAGGACGATTGCTTCACTTCACCCGCCGCAACCGCGGTGTCTGTTGTTGATGGTAGGCAGCCAGCTTTTCGCCGGCGGCTTTGAGATCGGCTTCGACCACGATGTCGTATCGGCGATACACGATCTCGGTTCGATGGCCGCTGATCTGCATGGCCACATGCCGGGGGATGCCGGCGCGCTCCATGTTGCGCACCGCCGAACGCCGTAGGTCGTGAAAATGCAGGCCGACCAGACCGGCCGCCTTACACGAGCGCTCCCATCCCTTCAGGTGGCTCCCGATGCACCGGCCAACGTAGTGGAACACGAAATCGCAGCCGTCCACGCGCTTCGTGGCCTGCCATTTCAGGTAGTCGACCATGTCCCCGTAGATCGGTAGCGTGCGGGGCTTCTTGCTCTTGGCGTGCCCCTTCAGGATACGGATCTCGCAAGCATCCAGATCGACTTGGCTCCACTGGAGTTTCCGGAGTTCCCCGAGCCGGTTCCCGCAGTGATACCCCACCACCAGCAGCGTCTTGAGGTGCTCCGGCAGTGCGTCGAGGAGCATAAGATACTGGCCCTGTTCGATAAAGCCCTGCCGAACGTTGTCTTCCTCCAGTTTTGGGATGTACGGCGCGCGCTGAACGAGTGGTGGATCCTCGCGTAGGGCAAGGCTGAAACTACGCCGCACGATGGCCAGTTCGCGGTTAATCGTGGAATCCGACGCCGACCCTTTGCGGCGTAGTTCGACGTACTGTCGAACTTGGCGCGGCGTGAACCGCGACGCAAGCAGGGAGCCGATTGCGGGCTGGATGTGCTTGTCGAGGCGCCACTTGAGATTTTCTGCGTCGCGGAGTTTCCGCAGCCGGTAGTCTGCCAGCACCAGCGCGCACAGATCATTAATGGTGGCGCGCTCAGGCGTCAAGTCCTTTCCCGCCGCGGCTTCGCCCACCTTCACCCTAAGCTGACGGCCCGCCTCGGTTTCATCGGCCTGATATGTGCTTTCGTTGATCTGGCGCCCGTTGGCGAAGTATTGCAGCCACCAGACGCTGCCGCGTAAGTAAGTCGTCCCAGTTCCGCGTGTATGTCCGGCCACGGTGCACACCCTTAACTCTTTGTCTTCCGCATATCAACCCAGCAGTCGAGGTCCGCGCGATCCAGATGAACGCGTGAGCCTTCGCGCACCGCGGGGATGACTGAATTGGCGATCATGTGACGTATAGCCTTGGGAGTGCGGCCGATGTAGGCTGCCGCTTCATTGACGCTGAGCAGCCGCGACTCTTGGCCCCGGTTGAGCCGCGCAAACACACGTTCCGCTATGGCGTCGGCCAAGGCATCGAGTCCGAGATTTCCTGTGGTTGGCGTCATCAGAGATCGGCCGCCATCGAAGTTTCGCGCTGGCAGATATAGAGCGCTTCCCGCGCACGCGTGGCGCCCACATAAAATAGCCGGATGACGGAGTCGCGCGGCGCGCCCGCCCGCCCGTACTGAGCCGCGCCGGCCTGGCTAACATCCGGAAAGAGATACACCACGTCAGCCTGGCCGCCCTTCACGGAGTGGATCGTGCCGACGACCGCGCGCGGCTTCTCCAGCAGGGCTGCCGGTCCGCGCCGACACGCGACATCAGCGGGGTACTTCGCGCGGTCGAAGTACTCGACGTTGATCCGAGACCGCCACCAATCGAGGAGGGCGCGGTAGTCTCCCTCGTACGCCTCCATCAGCGAGTCGAGCGCGGCCGGTTCGAAGATCGCGTTGAGCGTCTCCGGCGCGACCGGTTGGTCCACATCCCACGTGGAGAGTTTCTTCTTTGCGCCGTGCCGGAGCACGCCCTTCGAAGCAAGGCACTCGCCCCAGGCCATCTGATCGCCGTGGCTCCAGGGCCGGTGTTGCTCGCCGTAATCCGGGTGCGCCACGAGGAGCGAGAGAATCCGGTTGGCGGTCGAACCGCGATTGCCGGTGCGAATCGGGTTCCAAGAGCCGTTCGCTTTGCGATACGGGTTCCAGAACGGGATCGCATTCGCGCGCAGAACCTTCACCACGGGTTGGAGCATGAACGAGCAGGACGCGAGGAACATTACCGACTGGCCGCGCTCCAGGTGCTCCGTGGCCGTTTTGAGAATGTGGTGCTCGGGCGATTTGTAGGAGCCGCGCATCAACCGCTCCACCGACCCCGCTTCCGGCCGCGCCAGATAGGTCTTCTCCTGCCGTCTGGTCACGCTGTGGATAAGCCGGTTGGCTACGCCGTGCACCGCTTCCGGCACGCGGTACGACTGCTTGAGGATGATTTTGTGGTCATCCGGAATGCAGCAGCGTGTGCTACCGCGCGACCAGGGCGGCGGCTTCCTTCCGCTCTTCGTTGTTCTCAAAGACCCACGGTTCCTTAGACAGCCACCAGGCGTGCGCGCCGTTGCCGGTGGCGATAAACGAGGGTCGGCGGCATGGGCGCCGGGATAATGGTGAGCGTATCGACGGTCTCCCTGTCCCGGCGATCCCTGACCTGAAACACGCGGTCTACGAGCTTCAGAGCCAGGGCGCCGATGGCCGCGCTGGCCGCCGCGATGACGCCGTAGCGGGGGTCAAGGGGATTTTCGAGCATCGCTGTGGGGCATCCCAATCCGCAGGTAACCCCAGGCGGCGCCCACGAAGAACATCCCTGCGGACGGCACGGCCAGGCGGTAGAACTTATCCATCCCCAGGAGTACAGCCATCGCGGCCCACACCATGGCGGCGGCCAAGGCGAAGATCCGCCGGCATCGGTACCGGCGCATTACCAGCGAGACCAACTGGCCCAGACCGATCAGCGCAAGAGCCAGCCCCCAGACGCCATCCGGCGCAACCTGCCCGACGTGGGTCCACCCGTCGTCAGTAAACGCGCGGGCCCTTGCCACCACCAGCCAAAGGCCCCAGAGCAGCGCCACCCATCCGCCCTGCAGTTCCGCGTATTCGAAGTCGCGCCTGTATACCAGGTCGATGATCCGATCCACCACAGCGGTAAGCGTGCTGCTCATAAGACGCCTACTTCTGCGGCGGCGCCGGCGCGGCCGCCTCCGCCTCCGCGATCACCGCGTCGATAGACACCGGCTTTCCGATCATCTTCATGACCAGCCAGAATGTGAGCACCGCCGCGGCCTTCGCGCCTTCAACGCCCTTCTCCATGGGCGTGCCGCCGATCAACTTGTTCAGGTCGATCAGCCCGTTGGCCAGCAGCACGGCCGCAATCGTTCCCGCGACCGTGGTGCCGTGATCCAGTTGCTTCAGCTTGTTGAGGTAGGTCTTCACAATTCCCACCTCAACCATCGTCGTGATTCCCATAGAGCCTCCTTAAGGCTTCTGAACGGTGAACGCGCCGCTGAACATCAGGCCGACGCTAATCGCGGAACCGCTGAGGCTGCCCTTGGCGTATTCCGCGAACGGGTGAAGCCGCAGCCAGGAATTGACCTTGATGTCCAAGCCGCCTCCGGTCGCGGCTTGATAGCCGTAATTGGACCCCGTGCTGGCGGCGACAGTCGTGGCCAGCCCCCCGGCCTGCTTGAAGACCTCGGCCGCCGTCGATCCCTGGATCTCGGCGCCGATCGCGCCGATGATATACGCGTCCGCAGACGCGGTGGCGCCGAAATGGAGCGTGCCGACCTTCTGCAGGAACCGCCCGCCAAGCGCATACTTCGGGGTCGTCGGGCTCTGGGCGCCGAAGCCCATGTCGGCAACCAGGCCGATCCAATTGGTCTTGGCGGTGGAGGTCGCATCGCTCAGCGGAATGAAACTGCCAACACGCATGGCGGCGTGATACGATGCGCCGTCGTAGAATGCGCCGGCCATCGTCAGGATCGTGAGGGGCGCGGCGGGCGTGACGGGCGCAGCGGGCGACGCCGCCTGGCCGAAACATTCGAGCGCCGTCACAAGGAGCAGCGTCGAGATTGCAATAACGCGTTTGAACGTCATGTTGAGTTCCTTTCGCGCGACGCCGGGTTTAACCCGGGTCGCGTCGGTTCGAACGAATTGCCGCCCTGGCTGCCTGGGTCTTGCCCAGGACAGCCACGGGTGGCGTACAGGCGGCCCACGTTGGCGCACGCCGTAGGAAGGCAGCCAGTGCTGGCTGCCGGACAAGTAATTGCGTTGGGCGCAGACTAAGCGGTTGCCGGAGTCGCCGCTTCCTGACATGCATCCAGGAACGTGGTCGGGTCCTGCAGATCCGCGCGGCGCATGAACGGCGGATTCTCGCGGTTGGTCAGTGGTCCCTGTGCCGTGCCGGCATACGCCTCCAGGTGGAGCATCGACTGCGCGACGGTCTTCATCTTGCCCACGTGCGCAATCACCTGGCCTTCGGAGACCTGGCTGCCCAGCCGGATTCCCGGCGCGGCGGCCGAGATTTCCCCGTACCGGACGACGCGTCCCGACACGCCGGTCACTTCGAGCGCGAAGACCACGTCGTAGAACAGATAACAGCCCCGCGTGACGGTCCCGGCTTCCACAGCCAGGATCTCGGTGCCCACCGGCGCGTAGAGGTCGCAACCAGCGTGCTTGCGCGCGCCGTTGTCGCGAGACGCGCCGAAGGAGCGCGGCGGCTCCTTGTAGCTCTGAACGGGACGCGAGCGAAATGGAAATGTAGCCATAGTTGTACCGTTGGTTTCTTACGGGCGTGAGGCGTCCGGGGTCAGTGCGAAAAGCCGTAGGCCACGGCCCTTGATGCGGCCGCCAGCGTGCCGGTGTACTGAGAGCCGTTGGCGCCGAAATGAATGCCGCTCTGGACCGTGGATTCGGCCGGAAGCGTCAGGTTGCCGGTGTACGTGCCGCCGCCATAGGTGACGCCGGATCGGACGTCTGTCGCGGCGGGGTATGTCACGGAGCTAACCGAGTAGCCCGGCCCCGATAAGCGGAACCGAACGGGGGTGATGGGCGCGGCAAACTTCGCGGCCACCGGCGCGGCCATCAGTCATACCTCATGCAGAGCGCGCTCGGGCTCCCCAGGTTGTACGGGTTCACGTCGCAGAAATAGCCGAGCTTGGAGGGCATGTATGTGCGCGTGGCTCCGTAAAGCGTGACCGAGAACGGAACTCCCTCGACCACATCGACGCCCGCCGCAGCGCCGCACACGGTGCAGGGATAGTCGTAGTAGCCCACCACGGGCGCACACGTATCGAACGGGACTTGCCCGTTGAACGCCGTGGTGGCCCCTGACAGGCTCTGGACGCGGACCATCCAGCCCCCGGCGCTATTCGCCGCCTGGGTGTACGGAGGTACGCCGACACCAAACACGAGCGACCCCTGGCAGGAACAGCGCAGGTTGCTGGCGGCATCGCCGCACACCCACAAACTCACGTAGGTCGAGGTCGGCGTGCCGGAAGAACTGAGCGACCGTTCCACCGCGAAGAACTGCTGGCAGGTGTTGACGCCGTTCCGCCACATCATGATGCCCATGCGCCCGGCATCTCCGGAGAAGTCGCACTCGTATTGCGTCGACGCGCCCGGAGCGGTGTACGTGGCGCCGTTCACGGTGATGGGACCGAGGATGTAACCCGTGGCTACGCCCGCGCTATTCGTGCTCGTGCTCACGGTGATCCGCAGAGTCGGGCAGTTGGTCCCGCTGAAGTTCCCGTATTCCACCTTGAGGTAGTACGACGCCAGCCCGTCGCCTGGCTTCCAGATCTCATAGACATAGGCGGCGCTGCCCGGCGGCGTTCCGATGGAACTCCAGTTGACCTGTCCGGTATCCCCGCTCTGCGTCCATCCACAGGCCGCGAACCACGCGCTGATGGCTTGCGCCCACTGCTTGAAGTTTGCCAGGGTCGAAGAGTCGCACACGAGTTGCAATTGCTGAGTCGCCATGATTACATCTCCACGCTGAAGAATACTTTTGTGGCTGCGCTCACCGCCTGCAAATAGACCGCGATCAGGTCATCCGCGGCCACGGTCAAGGTCGTGAAATCCGTGAGCGTCGTACTGCGGACGGCGGTGCCGCTCGAAATCGAGACGCCCGCCGTGTTGATCGAATCGGCGGCGGTGGGTATGGCCGTCCCGGCGGCCACTTTCCAGACCTTGATGGTGCACGCCCCGGTGTCCACCAAGATGTTCCACGCCGAGATCGTGCCACCGGCGGGGACCTGCAGGTAAGCCACCAAGCCCGCGGTCAGCGCGGAGCCGCCGCCGTCGAACGTCGCGCCGAATCCATGGGAGGTACTGCCCCCTGCGGGGACTGCCCATCCTCCTCCTGCGGCCAAGAACTTTCCCGCCGCCGCATCCCCTGCCGCAGGCGCGGGAACGATTCCTGCCGCGCCGCCACCGCCGGCATCTCCAACCAGCGTGCTCACTGCCAGAGTCCGGTCTGCGGTAAGATCGCCGCCGCCCGTAAGTGGAGCGGTGGTAATGATCTTCCGGGAGGTGAAGACAGGGGGAGCGCCCCCGTCCACAATCTTGCCTGTGGCGTCGAACACCGCAGCGTGCCCCGTCGTGCCCGCTCCGGCGATCAGCGCCACTGCCGCCAGCGCCAGGTCGACGGTCAGTGCGTACGCATCGGAGTTGCCGTACGCATTCGCAACGAAGCCTGACACCCCGGTGACCGTCTTTCCCGGAAGGGACACCGTGAGCGACCAGCCCGAGGCGGCCGAGGACGAAAAGAAGTCCGGGGGGAAGGACGCCGCCTGGACCATATCGGCCACGCCTCCGGAGAATGAGATCGTGAAGGTCGCGGAGGTGATGGTCCGCGTGTTGGTGGTCTGCGCGAAACCCAGGCCGTAGATCTCAAGCGAAGAGGGGTCCACCAAACTGACCCGCGCGGCGAACGTCGGGGTGGGCGGCGGGCCGCTATCGCGCGCGCCAGCAGGCACTGGGGTGGCCGTCGTCACCGAGGGCGCCAGCGCCGCCGCCGTCAGATCGTACATCGAGGGGCGCACCGTCTTGCCGACCAGGTCGACGGACCAGTCCCGGTTGAGCCGCCAGGATTGCAAGCGGAAAGTCCCGCTGCCCCCGGACAGTTCGGAATCCGCCACCAGCACCACCGCGCCTGCGTCCACGTCGAGCGCTAGCACGGTGCTGCGCCACGTGGCATTGCGCGCCTGGGTCTGCTCGGTGGCGCCCACGCCGCCCAGTTCCTCGCGCGTGCGGCACACGGCCACGCGCATGGCCTGGCTCTTGGTGGACGATCCCACCAGCCCGAACTCGGACGCGCGCGGATTCGCGACGCGGCCGTAGCGCGCGGCGTAATCCTGGTCCGTGAAGACCACCGTGTTGTGCGCAAACTGATATTCTTCATCCGCGAAGTCGATGGTCAGCTTCTCAAACCGGGGCTTAAACGGGTCCAGGCGTAAGGAGTTGAAGAGCATGTTTCCCGCGTGGAACGTGCTCACGGGGGTGGACGTGTTCCGGCAACCGACCTTCAGCGCGCCGAAGGACCAGGTAAAGTAGCCCAGATTGTTGTTCAGGATGTCCCGCAGCCAATCGCGCGTGGGCTTGCTCGGGTCCACCGTGCCCTTGAACCGGAATTGGTTCTCGGTACCCATGACGGTGGAATACGTTTCGGCCCAGACATAGGTGATATCCACCTCAACGGTTCCCACCACGGGCGAAGCGGCCTCGATGAGGTTGGATGAACCGTCCCAAGTGAATGCCCCGCTGGCGTCGGGAAGTTGCGAGACCGTGGCGGCCACGCCGGCCACCGTCACCGAGGGGAGGCTGATGGGCGCGTGCGCGAGGCAGAACTCGGAGACGCCATCTGCCCCCATCCAAACATCGGTCGTGGGCTCCGAGGGGTTCGCTACGCTCGTGTCCACGAACAGCGACGCCACCACTTCATCCGCAGTCGCCGCCGCCGCAACAGCCGCGGCCACATCGAACGTGACGGCCTGGGTCGCCGCGTCGGCGTCGTTCAGGCTAATCGCGCGCAGGTACGTGTTGATTGCCACCCACACCGGGTTCGTGCAGCCCGGCGACGCGGAACGCACCCCGGAAGCGTCCCAGATCCAGGCGCTCAGGCCCTGCGAGATCATGGCGATCATCGTATGGCTGTCGACCGTGGTCAGTTGCACGCCCTTCTGGTCGGTGCGCCGGATCTCGCACAGCGCCACGCCCGCCGCATAGGTGTCCTCGTAGCAGGACGCGCCGCCCACCACCTCGCGCCAACTGCTGGGCGTCGTCCCCACGCGCCCGAGGGAGAAGAAGTCGTTCGCGCCGGCAGGATCTGTCCCCAGCGTCTGCCGGAGCCCCAGACTGTTCCCAGTGGGATTCCCGTTGTCGTCGACCTTCCAGCCGTGGTGCGGCTGGCCGTCGAGCGTCGAGCCGATGAACGTCTCCTTCACGCCGTCGCCGTCCTCGTCGATCATGGCGGGCGCGCTGAACGCGCCAATCGGCCCTTTGCAGACCGCACCCAGGGCGATGTAGAAGTCCGACTCCTCGCGGCCCGCTGCGATGCGGCAGGTCACCGGCAGCGCGCGCTGCGGAATGCCGTCGTCGTTGTGCCAGATCTCCGGGATCGTCTGGCCCCAGAGCGAGTCGCTGATCTGCGATGTGGGAGTGATGGTGGCGCGGCCAATACCCATGAGGCCGGTCGAATTGTCATCGATACGCACCTGCTGCGGGTCCGCCCACATGGCCCCGAAACTGTACTTGGTGGGGTTGGCGCCGCCCGAGTGCGCCAGGCACCCGTTGTCCGTCTCGTATCCCTGGTCGCAGCACGTTGCATCCGCCGAGGCGAAGTGGGTTGTGTCGAGCGCCTGGGAGCCGGGCGTTGCGGGACACCCGTCCAGGCCGTACCGCCGCCAGCAAGTCCGCGAGCAGGTGCCTGCCGGCGAGGAGAGCGTCAAGGCGCTCAAGTGGTCGCTGCAGTGCACGGTGAACTCCGGCCCCGTGTCCGACCCCCAATCGATAATGTCGCCGGCCCACAGATCGAGTCTGCGAAGGGCGGCAACGTGGAAAATGGAAAACTCGGCGCGCGCTCCCACGAGGTCGGTGTCGTTGGCCACCTGGATCATCACCCGGTCGGCATTGCCGAAGGCGAACTGCACGTCGTCGGTCGAGCCGTCGAGGTTCTGCGCCATGAGCACATCCGACCCCGGTTCGCCCACGCGCAGCAGACGCGGCAGATAGAGATTGCCATCGATGGTCACGCGCCTGTCGGAGAGGAAGATATCGGGGACCGCGGTTTCGGCCACGCGAATTCGCACCAGCGGGACGATCTCCTGCACTTCGCAGAGCATCGCGCTGGCAAGGGGCGCGTCGGGGAACCGCGTGAGCGATCCGGCCGCGCTGGTATAGAACGGTGCGCCGGATGGGTCGGGCACCTCGACAAAGGTAATTCCCGTGGAGCATATCGCCCCGGTCAGGTCTTCGAGGGTGAGTGGGCCGTTCTCGAACCGCACCCGGGTCGTAGCGAAAGTCTGATCCTCGAGCGGGACGGCGTAGAGAAACGAGGCCACGCCGCCCTGCGCCTCACGCCAGAATTGCGCCAGGGTGATCCGGGCGGCATTCGACAGCGTGCGCCGAAGGAACGTATATCGCGTCGCCGGGTTCCCCACGAAGAAGCGCTGCTCGACTCGCGGGTCGCC
>Ga0302320_10021012_pt1 | contig 12978 bp, 16 predicted proteins | sample Bog_T0_3_FD_202130 | JGI IMG/M metagenome (GOLD analysis project Ga0302320, IMG submission 202130) | Peat permafrost microbial communities from Stordalen Mire near Abisko, Sweden - Bog_T0_3 | ecosystem: Environmental > Terrestrial > Soil > Wetlands > Peat | place: Sweden: Abisko, Stordalen Mire...
AAGCCCATCCCCACGCTGAGTGAATAGGGCTTCGGGTGCTTGTCGGTATACACGCCGATGACAGGCTGCAAAACCGAAGCGCACATCTGATAGGTCAAAGTGATGACGCCGATTTGCGCAAAACTCAGGTGGAATTCGCCTTTCAACAGAGGGTATATGGCCACGATCAACGACTGCATCATGTCGTTGAGAAAATGCGAGAAACTGATGGCGCCTAAAACATTGAAGCGCGTCTGGGATATTTGCGCTGCGGCCGGCGAGGCGCCGCCCGGCGAATCGGCGGTAAAACTCTTTTCCATATACACGTACCCTACTAGCTACTTCGCTGCCTGTCCTGAGAGAATGCGCCGATGAATCGCTTCGAGCCCTTCGTGTTTCTTCGCGACCTCGCGTCTCGCTGGGACGTGCTGGCGTTCATCGTCGTGATCGGGCTGATCGCCTTCCTGGGCGAAACCTCGCGCGGCCTGTTCGCGCCCTTGTCGGCGCTCGACATCACTCCGCTGTCGCTCGATCCGATCCACCTGCCGGAGTACGCCGCGCGCACCACGTTCCGCATGCTGGCCGGCCTGGCTCTTTCGCTGGTATTTACCCTGACTTACGCGACCTGGGCGGCCAAAAGCGAGCGGGCGGGCAAGCTACTGGTACCCATTCTTGACATTTTACAGTCGGTGCCGATTCTAGGTTTCATTTCTATTACAGTCGTGTTCTTCATGTCGCTGGCACCCGGGCGCGTCCTCGGCGCCGAGTTCGCGGCAATCTTTGCCATATTCACCAGCCAAGCATGGAATATGGCCTTCAGTTTTTATCAGTCGCTGCGCACGGTGCCCCTCGAGCTCATGGAAGCTGCGGAGTCGTTTCGGCTGTCGCCCTGGATGCGCTTCTGGCAGTTGGAAGTTCCTTTCGGCATGCCGGCGCTCATTTGGAACATGATGATGTCCATGTCGGGCGGATGGTTCTTCGTGGTCGCCTCGGAGTCGATCAGCGTCGGACATACCACGGTCGCATTGCCGGGGGTGGGTTCTTACATCGCGCTCGCCATCGCACAGAAGAACTTGCACGCCATCGGCTGGGCCATCGGCACCATGTTGGTGGTCATTCTTCTCTATGATCAGCTGCTGTTCAGGCCGTTGGTCGCTTGGGTGGACAGGTTCCGTGTGGAACAAGAACCCGGTGTGGTGGTTCCCTCCTCGTGGGCCCTCACCATGATGCGCCGCTCGCGCCTGATTCAGGCGGCCACCGTCGCCTTTCACTCGATCGTGTTGTGGACCAGCCGCGCCGTAAAGCGCACCGACAAGCCGACGCTCGATGCCGCGGCCAGCCCACGGCGAAGCCACGACTTATTATGGGTCTTGCTCATCGTGGCCGCCGTAGTGCTCGGTCTCTGGCACATCGTCGCCGTGCTGATCAAGAACACGCCCTTGGTCGAGGCTCTGCAGGTGTGCGGACTGGCGACGCTCACCATGTTGCGGGTGTTCATTCTGATCGCCCTGGCCAGCCTGGTGTGGGTGCCCATCGGTGTGTGGGTGGGCATGCGGCCGCGCGCCGCGCAGATCGTGCAGCCCATTGCTCAGTTCATGGCCGCGTTTCCGGCGAATTTATTGTTTCCGATCGCGGTGTACGGCATCGTCACGTGGAAGCTCAACCCTGACATCTATCTGAGTCCGCTGATGATTCTCGGGACTCAGTGGTACATTCTGTTCAATGTCATCGCCGGCGCGTCGGCCATACCCGCCGAGATGCGTTACGTCGCGGCGAATTTTCGAGTCACGGGTTGGCTGTGGTGGCGCAAGGTGGCTTTGCCGGCGATCCTGCCGTTCTATGTCACAGGGGCCATCACTGCATCCGGGGGATCGTGGAATGCCGCCATCGTGGCCGAATTGGCCACGTGGGGAGACACCCAGGTGCAGGCTCGGGGCCTCGGTTCCTACATCGCGGAGGCGACCACCGCCGGGGACTTTCACCGCATCGTGCTCGGGATAGGCACCATGAGTCTGTTCGTGGTGGTCATCAACAGGCTGTTCTGGCGACCATTGTATTACTACGCCGAGCGCAAATATCGACTTACTTGAAGGCCGTGGCCATGATGAACAACACTCCACTACTGCAATGCAACGACGTGCGCAAAGCCTTTCCGAAACCGGACGGGGCGGAATTGCTGGTGCTCGAGGGCATGAATCTCGAGTTGCGCGAGGGGCAGATCGTGGGCTTGCTCGGCCGCTCCGGTTCGGGCAAATCGACGCTGCTTCGGCTCATCGCGGGCCTATCGGAGCCCAGCGCCGGGCATCTACGTTACCTGGGCCAGCCCATTTCGGGTCCCGCACCAGGCATCGCCATGGTGTTTCAGAGCTTCGCTCTGTTTCCGTGGCTCAGCGTGTTCGAAAACGTCGCGTTGGGATTGGAAGCGCAGCGCTTGCCGCGAGCGGATATCCGTAAGCGCTCCCTGGCGGCGATCGACCTCATCGGCTTGGATGGGTTCGAGTCCGCCTATCCGCGCGAGCTGTCGGGCGGCATGCGGCAGCGCGTGGGCTTCGCCCGCGCCCTGGTTGTGCACCCGAATATTCTGCTCATGGACGAACCGTTCTCCGCACTGGACGTGCTGACCGCCGAGACTTTGCGAACCGACTTCCTGGATTTATGGGCTGAAGGCCGCATGCCCATCAAGGGCGTCATCCTGGTTACGCACAATATCGAGGAGGCGGTGCTCATGTGCGACCGTATCCTGGTGTTCGGCAGCAATCCGGGGCGAATCTTGAGCGAAATCAAGGTCTCGCTGCCTCAGCCGCGCAATCGCCTGGATCCGAGTTTCCGCGAGCTGGTGGAACGCATTTACGTGGAAATGACGGCGCGTCCGCAGGGGAACCCTAGCGCCCGCCATGAGCGTTTCCCGGGGTTGGGCATAGGCAGCCAATTGCCGCAGGTGTCCTCGAACTTGCTGGCGGGTCTCATGGAAACCGTCGCCGCGGCGCCGTTCAACGGCAACGCCGATTTGCCCGACATTGCGTCGGACCTGCAAATGGAGATCGACGAGCTGTTCCCCGTGGCGGAAACGCTGCAAATGTTGCGATTCGCGGAACTCGAAGGCGGTGATCTCAAGCTGACCGAGGAAGGTCTTGCGTTTGCCCACGCCGATATCGACGAGCGCAAGCGGATTTTCCTGCGTCATTTGTTAACTTATGTGCCCTTGGCCGCCCATATTCGCCGGGTTTTGGACGAACGCGCCTCTCATTCCGCGCGCAAGAGCCGCTTCATCGACGAACTCGAGGACTTCATGAGCGAGGAGGCGGCCGATCAGACCTTGCGCGCCGTGCTGCGCTGGGCTCGATATGCTGAGGCTTTTGCCTACGATGACGAGAATGCCATGTTCAGTCTGGAGAATCCGACTTAAAATGACGGACATGATCGATACGGCACCCTATTTGAACCTGCATGTGCCACCCGATGAAATGGTGAAATACATACAGGATCTGATGACACTGCCACACGGTGAAATCGCCGCAAGTTCAGCCATGACCCTGGCGCAGCGCCACTGGGGCGGGGATACGCCGCTGGCGCGCGCGGCGCTGCTGCGTTGGGGCGCACTGAACCTGGCGTTTCAAGACAAGCGTCTGGAAACCTGGACGGTCACCCGCGAAAGGGATCGGATTCAGGTGCCGGCCGCGTTGGTGGCGGCGGCGGGCATCGCCCGGTTGGTCATCGATAATGAGCGGGCGGTGTTCGACATCCCGGCATTGCTCGATGCCACGCTGGAGTTTCAGCCGGCCGCGGGTCAGGCTTAAGGTTCATGACAACCTTTGCTCCGCCAGCGCGGGTGCCGCGCATTGACGTACTGCGCACCATTGCGCTGTACAAGCTGGTGAAGGTTTTACTGCTCCTGGCCCTGGCGTATGGAGAAATCCGCTTGAGCGACGCCTCGCTCACGGCCAAGCTGGTGACGTGGGCCTCGGCTCGCCCCTTGGGACTGGAGCACAAGGTGGTGACCTGGTTGCTGGAGTGGTTCAGCGGCTTGAGCGCGCCGAGAGTGCATGCGCTGCGCATGGTGACGCTCGCCTACGCGGCGGTCTTCGCGGTCGAAGGCATCGGGCTTTGGATGCACAAGCGCTGGGCGGAGTGGATGACGACCATCATCACGGCGTCCTTGATTCCCTTGGAGCTTTGGGAGCTGTTCCACGCTCCCAACATCGGCAAGGCGGCCGTGGTCCTGGCCAATGTCGCCATCGTGATCGTGCTCATCTGGCATGTCCGATCCCGGGGCAAACGCGGCCCTTAAGCCGCGCTCGGGCGGGTTTGTGAAATGATCTTCATCTCGGCTGAAACCGATGGATACGGCGTATTCTTTGAAATGCTTGTTAATACCACCGTTTGGAGATCTTATGAATAAGTCCGGAACCCTGATTACCTCTGCGTTGTTGACGTTTGGCCTCGCCGCCGCTGCGATGGCTGCCGATATGCCCAAGGCCTCTGCGCTAATGGCTGCCGATGCTCCTGCCGCCGCTGCTCCTGCCGCGGATGCGCCGAAGCCCGCCGCGAAGAAGCACAAGAAGCACAAGAAGGCTGCCGCCGCCGCTCCTGCGACAACCAAGTAAATTTATTGGTATCACGCCCCGACCGCTTCACGGCGGCCGGGGCGTTTTTTTTGGTGCGCCCGGCAGGGCGCACCCTGGCTGAATCTGACGCTCTTCGAAGTCAAGTCCGACGCTATTTCAATATATATCGGCAAGTGATACGCTTTACCCATGACGGTGAAGCCGAAATCACTGAATGACCTGAAAGAAGAGATGGGTACGGTCGCACGCGGCGAGCGCAAGGCGCTGCCGCTTCCGGCTGCGCCGCTGCTGGCTGCTTTGTCGAAACAGGCACTGGATCTGCTCAGTGTTTTGTTACGTGAAAGACCCGCGAGCGTTACGGATCTCGCCGCGCTCACGGGGCGCGCGCAGTCCAATATCTCTCGCTCGTTGCAGCTTCTGGCGCGCCTCCGAATGGTTAAATTGGTGAAAGTCGGCCGGGGAGTACGACCCGAGCCGCTGGTGAAAACGCTGAGCGTGGATTTCGCGAGCGGCACTTACGAAACGACGCTGCTCACCGACGTGGCGGCCTGACAATTGCGCTTGATTCAACGGCAATCGAACTTGCGCATTCCGCGCGAAACCCTGACCCAAGGCGGGCTTGCGTGAAGTACCTGGGCTTGCGGAGTGCAGCGCTTCTAATTCTATGGCTCATCGCTCAGGCGCCGGTCCAGGCGGACGAATATCGCGGCGGGAATCTGCTCGTCGCCCAACCCTGGGCTCCCGCGACGCCGCCGGTGGCCAGCGTCGGCGCCGTGTATTTCTCGATAACGAATCGCGGTTCCAAAGCGGACCTGTTGCTATCCGTTACCAGCCCCATCGCGCGCGAGGTTGAAATTCACGAGAGCCGGGAAGTACAAGGAAGCGTTCGAATGCGTGAAGTGATGTCGGTGGAATGTCCGCCGGGAGCGACGTTAAAGATCTCACCCGGCGGCCTGCATGTCATGTTGCTGGGTCTGACCCGGCCGCTGCAGGCCGGCATGACGTTTCCGGCGGCGCTGCATTTTCGTGATGCCGGAGTCATCGACATCCAGGTCTCGGTGGTCGCACGCGAATGAACGGCGCCGCTCGTTTCACCGCGGATACCGTGCAATCCGTCGACATCGCTCATCTCATTCAAGTTGCGCTGACACCTATTTTCCTCATCTCGGCGATCGGCGTGACGCTCAATGTGCTGACGAGCCGCCTGGCGCGCATCGTGGATCGAGCTCGTGCGATGGAAGACATTCTGCGGCGGCCGGATCACACGCACGATGGCCGGGACCTGCACGGTGCGCTGGGGGTGCTGGCACGGCGCGCCCGCTACATCAATGCCGCCATCACGCTGATCACCTTGTCGGCGCTGTTTATCGCGCTGGTGGTGGTGATGCTGTTCGTGAATGCCTTTCTGCGCTGGGATTTGTCGGCGTTCATCGCCTGCATGTTCATTTTGTCCATGCTGTCGCTGGCGGCAGCGTTGCTGTCTTTTCTGATCGAAGTGCGGATCGCGACCACGACGCTGCGCATCGGCATCGAGGCGGCCGCTCGTCAGGAGGAGTGAGGCCGCCGTTCGCGCACGGCGATGGGTACATTGCACAGATCGATGCGGCCGGCCGGTACTTTGAAAAAATCCTCGGGCCGATTACGGCGCGATTCGATCAGTGCGGCGAAAGACGCTGAATCCGTGCGTATCACTTCGAGATTCGATCGCTGCGATTCCGGTAAGTCGGCCGCGATGCGGATGGACTTGATGGGTGTCGGTGCCTCGGTCTTGGCATAGAAACCCAAATCACCGCTGCCGCGCGGAAGAGAGGAGAGCAGTTCCATGCCCTTCATGACGCGCCCCACCAGAGCCACGTTCCGGTCCAGATGCCGCGGCGCATGTCCGATGACCACGTACAGTTCGGCGCCGCTGCCGCTCTCGACGTCGAGGTCGCGTCCGACGCCTATCATGGCATAGCAATGCGCCAGCCATGTGCGATGCAGCGCCGGTGCACGCGCAACGGGGAAACCGTCTGAGAATCCCACTTCCGGCGCGTAGACATCGCCGTCGGGCAGCTTGGTGAAGGGTTGCGGCGAAGGGAGAGGGGAATCGAATTCCGGTGCGGTCTTGCCGATGCCGGGGGGCAGGAGTCGGCTATTGTCGGGATCCCCCCATTGCGCCACATAGTCGTCTTGCACCCGGATGATGGACAAGCCATCGAAATATCTCGCGCGGGTCAGCGTCTTGATATTGGCGACATGCAGCGGCGCAAAGCCGGGCGCCAGTTCGATGACCACACGGCCGGCCGGCAATTCGACATATAGGGTATTGTCCGGATCGAGGGGCCGCCAATCCGCCGGGACGGAAGCCGCCAAAACCTCCTGCATACTGGGATGCGGGGCCGCCGACGCTGAAGTCGACAAAAAACCCAACGCGCACCCGATTAAAAACTTAAAATCGCGCCTCATGAGTCGAGTATTGCACAATTCGGGAATTAGCCTGGCGGAGGGCGGAATGCGTCGGATCCTTATCTGTTGCCTGGTATTGCTTGCGTGGCTGGGCGCCGATGTGCAGACGGCTCTGGCCGGCGGTCAAGGATATCCAGGCGGCGGTGGCCAGGGCTATCCGGGCGGCGGCGGTCAGGGGTATCCGGGCGGCGGCCGGCCGGGTCAGGGCAGCATAGTCCCCAGCGGGGACGAAATGCCCGCCACCACGTCCACCGTAAAACCGGATGCCGCCGCCAAGAAAGCCTACACCGCCGGGCTCAAATCGCTGAATAAAGCGCATGAATTCGAGGATGTCGCGGCCAAGGCCGCGAATCCGGACAAAAAAGCTGCCGCATTGGAGAAGGTCAGCGACGCCTATGGCAAGGCTTTGGATCAATTCACCGAGGCATTGAGCAACAAGGGTGACATGGTCGATGCCTGGAATGGTGCGGGCTTCGTGCATTTGCGCCTGGGTGCGTACAGCGAATCCATCGACGACTACAACCATGCCTTGCATCTCAAGTCGGATCTGCTCGAGGCGGTGGAGCATCGTGCCGAAGCCTATATGGCGGTCGATCGTCTGGACGAGGCAAAGGCAGCGTATATGGATTTGTTCAATCACGAGCGGCCGCTCGCCGATCAATTGATGGCGACGATGCAGGCCTGGTTGGATAGCCATCGTACCGCGGCGAACGGCATGCGGCCGGCGGACATCGATTCGTTCGGCAAATGGCTGCAGGAGCGGGACGGAATCGCCAAACAGACGGCGGCGACTACTCCTTAAGCGGGACCGCGTTCCGCGTCCGCGTGAGCTCATCTATTTCGGCGCGCAATTGCTGCACCGAGTCCTCGAGCCGGCTGACGCGTTCGCTCAAGGTGGCGCCGCCGCCCGTTGTATCTTCCGTGGCGGCCGGTTCGTCCACCGATTCGATCAGCCCCGAAAACAAGTGGGCGTAACGAGACTCGCGCGCGCCGGCGGCTCGCGACAATCGAGCGATGAAGGGACCGTCCTCGCGCGCCATGAGATTCTTGAGCGTGGTCTCGACGTGGGCTGCGTCTTCGAACTCGCACAATCGATTGGTGCGTGCGCGCAGCTCGCCGGGCGTCTGGGGTCCGCGCAGCAACAACACGCAAATGATGCCCAGCTCCTGTTTGGAGAATTTCAGCGAGCCGAACTCTGTATTGCAAAAACGATGCTTGTACTTGGTGACGCGGCCGCCGTAACCGGCGGACTTGTCGCTGACCATGTATTTTTTCATCAACGAGTCCACCGCCTGCTGGACGAGGGCCTCGCTGAGTTCCAGCACCGGGTCGCGGTTGGTTTTCTGATTGCAGGCATTGGTCAGCGCGTTGAGCGACAGCGGGTATTGATCCGGAGTGGTGATTTCCTTCTCGATCAGACAACCGATCACTCGCGCTTCGTTCGGGGCAAATTCAATATTCATGTGTGGCTTCCAAGTCGGGCCCGGTTGTTTTAGGGTAGCGGCCTACCCGGTCGAATCCGATTGCCCAAATACGTTGAGGATATCCTGTAATGAAGACCAAAGCCGCCGTTGCCGTCGCCGCCCGCAAACCCCTGGAAATCATCACCGTGGATTTGGACGGACCTAAAGCCGGCGAAGTGTTGGTGGAAATCAAGGCCAGCGGAGTCTGCCACCCCGATGAGTTTACCCGTTCGGGCGCGGATCCGGAGGGCTTGTTTCCGGCCATATTGGGCCACGAAGGCGCGGGGATCGTGGTCGATGTGGGACCCGGCGTAACTGGCTTGCGCAAGGGCGATCATGTGATTCCGCTGTACACTCCCGAATGCCGGCAATGTAAGTCCTGTACCTCGCAGAAAACCAATCTTTGCACCGCCATTCGCGCCACCCAGGGCAAGGGCCTGATGCCGGACGGCACCAGCCGTTTCTCCATCGGCAAGGATTTGGTGCATCACTACATGGGCTGTTCCACGTTCTCGAATTTCACTGTGTTGCCCGAGATCGCCCTGGCGAAAATCCGGGAGGACGCCCCCTTCGATAAGGTGTGCTACATCGGTTGCGGCGTGACCACGGGAATCGGCGCCGTGATCAATACGGCCAAGGTGGAGGCCGGAGCGAATGTGGTGGTGTTCGGTTTGGGCGGCATCGGACTCAATGTGATTCAAGGCGCGCGCATGGTGGGCGCGAATAAAATCATCGGCGTGGACTTGAACCCCGGCCGCAAGGCGCTGGCCGAGAAATTCGGCCTGACCCACTTCGTGAACCCGAAGGAAGTGGAAGGAGATCTGGTTGCTCATCTCGTGGCGCTCACCGACGGCGGCGCGGACTACAGCTTCGAATGCGTGGGCAACGTCGAGCTGATGCGCCAGGCCCTGGAGTGCTGTCACCGTGGCTGGGGCGTGTCGGTGGTGGTCGGTGTCGCCGGGGCGGGCAAGGAAATCAGCACCCGTCCGTTCCAATTGGTGACCGGGCGGGTGTGGAAGGGAACCGCATTCGGCGGTGCGCGCGGCCGCACCGATGTGCCGAAGATCGTGGATTGGTACATGGACGGCAAGATCAACATCGACGATCTGATCACTCATCGCATGCCGCTTGACCATATCAACAAGGCCTTCGATCTGATGCATTCAGGCGAATCAATCCGCAGCGTGGTGGTGTACTCATGAGCACATTGACAGTGGTTTCCGAACACGCCTGTTACGGCGGCGTACAGCGTTTTTACAAGCATGAATCCCGGGAAGTCCACGGGCCCATGAAATTCTCCGCCTACCTGCCGCCGCAGGCGCGCAGCGGCAAAGTGCCGGTACTGTACTTTTTGTCCGGCCTCACGTGCACCGAGGAGACTTTTCCCATCAAGTCCCATGCGCAACAAGTCGCGGCGGAGTTGGGATTGGTACTCATCGTACCGGACACCAGCCCCCGCGAGCCGCGCCTGCCGGGCGACGCCGACGCCTGGGATTTCGGCTTCTCGGCGGGATTCTATGTGGACGCCACGCAGGCTCCGTGGTCGCAGTATTACCGGATGTACAGTTATGTCACGCGGGAACTGCCGGAGATCGTGGCGGCCAACCTACCGGTGCAGGCCGACGCCAGTGGAATATTCGGTCATTCCATGGGCGGACATGGTGCGCTGACCTGTGCGTTGAAGAATCCCGATCGCTACAAGTCGGTGTCCGCATTCGCGCCCATCGCGGCCCCCATGCAATGTCCTTGGGGCAAGAAGGCGTTCACGAATTATCTGGGAACGAATACTGAGAGCTGGCGCGAGTACGACGCCAGCGAGCTCGTGGCGCGCAGGCCGTTTCCCGGCCCCATACTCATCGATCAGGGCAGCAGCGACCAATTCCTGGTGGAGCAGCTACTGCCGGAGAAATTTTCCGCCGCCGCGGCGAAATCCGGTCAGTCGCTGAAGCTGCGAATGCAGCAGGGTTACGACCACGGCTATTACTTCATTCAGACCTTCATGGCGGATCATTTGCGTCATCATGCAGAGCAGCTAAAGAAATAATCCTCGCTCGTCCAGGAATATCGCTCCCGTGGTTGTCTACGAAACAAAAGACTCGGGCACAGCATGGGACATGATGTTCCGATGAAAAACCATTTCCTCGATCGCCGATCGTTTCTTGGTCTAACCGCCGCCGGCCTAGCCGCCCTCGGTCGGGGAAACTTGGCACGGGCCGCCAGCGCAATGGCGGCGCGCGATCCTGACCTCATAGTGGTCAACGGTAAGGTGTACACGGTGGATTCGCGTCTACCCACAGCCGAATCCTTTGCTGTCAAAGACGGCCGCTTTGTGGCCGTCGGCAGCACGACTGATGTCCGCGCGCTGGCTGGCGTAAACACCAAGATCTTCGATGCGCAGCACATGACCATCGTGCCGGGGTTCAACGATAGCCACAATCATGCCCCCGGCAATGAGCTTTTGTACGAAGTCCTGGTGGGCAATCCGTACGACGTTGAATTCGTCAGTATTGCCTCGATCATCGACAAACTTCGCGAGCGGGCGGCAACCACTCCAGCCGACACTTGGGTGGAAGGTTATTTTTACGACGACACCAAGTCCAAGGATAAGCGTGCCCTAACGGTGCTCGATCTGGATCTAGTATCCAAGGAGCTGCCGGTCGTGGTCATTCACCGCGGCGGCCATACGGCATTCTACAACACCAAAGCACTCAAAATGGCCGGCATCAGCAGATCGACGCCGAATCCCCCGGGTGGCACCTACGATCGTGATTCCAACGGAGACTTGACTGGGCGCGTGACTGACAATGCGCGCGCGCGCATCGACTCAGTGGGCAAGCGCCGCCAATATTTGGGAGAAGAGGCGCTGCGGCAGGATCGCGATGGTCTGGCGTATATTTCCAAGCAGTTCGTGAGATTCGGCCTAACCAGGACGATCTGGTCCGCCGAATCAAAGCTATCGGGGCCGTGCCGGCGTTGTTCACGTCGTACGCGTACTACAATCCCGATAAGTTTCATTTCTATGGTGAGGAGCTCATGAAGCGCTGCATGGCTTTTCGCACTTTGTTGGACGCCGGAGTGCCCGCTGCGGCGGGATCGGATTTTGATCCGGGTCCCTTCTCAGCGCTCATGGGCATTCAGGGCATGGTGACGCGCACCGGTTGGAATGGAGAAGTATGGGGCGCGAATCAGCGTATCAGCGTGGCCGAAGCCTTAAAGGTGAATACGTTGAACGGCGCATATGCAACGCGCGAGGAACGGATCAAAGGATCGATTACGCCGGGTAAACTCGCCGATTACGTCATGTTAGCCGAAGACTTGCATACGATCGATCCGGGCAACATCAAAGACATCAAAGTTCTGCGCACAGTCGTGGATGGCATTACGCGATACCAGGGGTAATTCCAGGCGTGCGCCTATGCTTGGCACGTTGCGCCGCACACGGCCGTTTCGGCTGTAGTACGAATCGGGTGACCGCGTATAATCGGGCTGTCGGAATACCAATATCAACAACCTGACGCACAATACATGAAGGAAGCATGATGAACAGAATAAAGTGGAACGTTGTCTCTGGATTATTCGCGGTCGTGATGGCCGGCGCTTGGGCTGCCCCGGCCGGCGCACAGATGGCGGAAGTCAAGGAAAAGCCGCGTATGTACACGTATGAAGCGTTTTGGAGCATCCCGCGCGCGCGCTGGTCGGACATGGAGAAAGCAAATCCGGGCGTCCAGAAGATCCTCGAAAACGCCATGGCGAGCGGTGGGATCGTGGCCTACGGCACCGATTCGGCCGCGCTTCACGATGCCGAAGGTGCCACGCACGACAGCTGGTGGTCTGCGATGTCCATGGCGGGCACACTGAATGTCCTCGACGCGCTGGAAAAATCCGCGGGCACGTCAGTGTCGGTGTTAACCAGCGCCACGAAGCACTGGGACAACATGTGGGTCAGCAAGTACTACAACTGGCACTCCGGATCATGGAAGGGCGCCTACACGTATTCGGCGATCTACACGCTGAAGCCGGATGCTCCGAATGATGCCATCGACTTGCTCGCCAAGAACCTGATCGCGCCGCTCATGGAGAAGCTGCTCGCCGACGGCACGATCGTCGAGTATGAAATCGACGAACAGGCAATCCATTCCGATTCGCCCGGAATGTTTGTGATCGACTACATTTCGCCAACTGCCGAAGGTCTCGACAAATTCAGCGCGGCGTTGCATGAGTCCGTGACTAAGTCGCCGCTCGCAGGTCCGGCCTTCGGCTCGATGGTTGACTGGACGAAACATCGCGATTCCCTGGTACGTACCAGCGCTACATACAAATAGGCGGCCAGGCGTCATCCCCGAGCCCGCGAGCCGGCCGCCACGGCTGCCGCTCGCGGGCCGGCTTGTCGGCAATCGAGATACTCTTACGAAAGCGTTGACCACCTTACAGTAACGGGTATCATGCCGACCACGCGCAAGGTTCCCGCAAGGGACTTAAATTGGAACGCGGTGTAATGCCGCGGCTGCCCCCGCAACTGTAAC
>Ga0302320_10021014_pt1 | contig 12977 bp, 10 predicted proteins | sample Bog_T0_3_FD_202130 | JGI IMG/M metagenome (GOLD analysis project Ga0302320, IMG submission 202130) | Peat permafrost microbial communities from Stordalen Mire near Abisko, Sweden - Bog_T0_3 | ecosystem: Environmental > Terrestrial > Soil > Wetlands > Peat | place: Sweden: Abisko, Stordalen Mire...
TGATTCTTCCCTTACTCCTGCGCCTAACAAAAACGAGAAAACCACGAAGTGGGCCTGGACCGTCGCCACCTTCTTCGGCGCGGGCTTGGGCAAACCCGGTCCCGGCACCTGGGGCTCGGTGGCCGCAGTGCTGCTGTGGGCCGCTTTTGCTGCTGGCGTTTCCTCTACGCCCCACGCGCTGCTGATCGCCCTCGTCGTGGGCATTGCCCTTGCTCTTCTCCTCGGCATTCCCGCCGCCACCATCGTTGCCCGCGAAAGTGGTCGTCACGACCCCGGTTTTGTGGTCGTCGATGAAGTCGCTGGCCAGTGGATCACGCTTCTCGGCAGTCACGCCAACTGGCGTCACGCCCTCATCGCTCTCGTCCTCTTCCGCCTCTTCGACATCACCAAGCCCATTCCGGTGCGCCAAATCGAAGCTTTGCCCGAAGGTTGGGGAATCGTCCTCGATGATGTGGGCGCGGGGTTGTATGCTTTGGTGATAGCTTCAATTTTGCACCTCTGGATCTGATATGGCTCGTGTTACCGCTCAATCCGTCACGCTTCCCCAGCCGCGCATCGACGACATTCTGCCTGCCGCTGCCTTGCCCGGCGGCGAGGTCGAACTCATAGGCGAGCACCTAGGCCCCTCCAGCTTTGGCCCACCCACCGTGTTGGTAGACGATGAACCGGCCAACGTGCTCATGAGCCGTTCCCTCCGCCTCGCTCTCCAGGTTCCCCTTGGTGCTGGCACCGGCCTGATCGAAGTGCACACTCCAGTCGGCGTTAGCAACGCCGCGCCCCTGCGCGTCGCTCGTCAACTCTCCGACGGGCTCCATCCTGTCACCAGCCCCGTAGTCAGTCGCTCCGGTCTGGTTTATGCCACCATCTCCGGCGCCCGTGGCAAGCAGGTTCCGGTTTCCGTCGTCCGCGTCAGTCCCGATGGCCGCGGAACCCCCTTTGTCAGCGGCATTCTCAACGCAACCGGTCTGGCGTTCAATCCCGATGGCGATCTTTTTGTTACTTCGCGCGCCGAGGGCAACGTCTACCGCATCGACGAGACCGGTGAGCCTACCATCTATGCCGAGGGCATGGGCGTGGCCACTGGCGCAGTCTTTGACATTGAGGGCAATCTCTACGTCGGCGATCGCAGCGGCACTATCTTCAAAATCGATACCGAGCGCCGCATCTTCGTCTATGCCACTCTGGAACCCAGCGCCGCCGCTTATCACTTGGCCATCGACCGCGCGGGTACGCTCTTTGTTACCGCACCTTCACTTTCTTCCAACGATTGCATCTGGGCGGTTGATACCGCTGGCCAATCCACCGTCTGGTTTCGCGGACTGGGCCGTCCCCAGGGATTGGCGCTCTCCCGCGAGGGCGATGTTTACGTCACCGCCTGTCTTCACGGCCGTTGCGGCTTGGTGCGTGTTACCCCCGCTGGCGAGGCGAGTCTGGTGCTGGCTGGTAACAACCTGGTGGGCGTGGCCTTTTCCCCGCTCGGAACCACCATCCTTACCACCAACGAAGCTGTCTTTGATGTGGACTTGGGCGTCGAGGGCATGAATCTCTTCTAGTCTCCACCGCTATTTCCGGCAGTAGAGTGGACCTCCCGGTCCACTCTTGTTCCTTATTGGTGATCATGCAGATCGCGAAAGCGCGGGCTGTTAAGCCCGCAGGCTCTTCAGTGCCGGGTACAGTTTTCTCCATTTCGCGTATCCAGTTTTGTAAGCCGCAATGTCTCCCGCCTCCGGTGCAATCCGCTTCGCCACTTCGATGGCTTGCCCACAGGCTTCGTCCAAGCTGCTCCAGTGTTCCGCGCCCACTCCGGCCAAAAGCGCCGCGCCAAAGGCTCCGCCTTCTTCCGCCGTCAGAACCTCGACCGTCTGCCCGTAGACCCCAGCCTGAATCTGCCGCCACAGCGCTCCGCGTGCCCCGCCCCCGCCAAGCCGAATCGCGTTCACCGGAATGCCCAGCTCGGCAAATAGCGTAAAGGTGTCTTCCAGCGAATAAGCCACGCCTTCCAGAACCGCCCGGACAAAGTGCGCCGCGGTGTGCGTGGCGCCGATGCCGGCAAAGGCGGCCCGCACTTCCGGGTCAAGATGCGGCGTACGCTCGCCCATCAGGTAAGGCGCCCACTCTAGCCCTTCGCTGCCCGCAGGAATCGTAGCCGCCCCAGCGCTTAACTCGTCGTAATTCTGGTGGGCAAAAAAAGTTTCCTTCAGCCAGCGCAGACTCAACCCCGCCGACTGAGTTACTCCCATCACGTGCCACAAACCGGGAACCGCGTGGCAAAAGGTGTGCAATCGTCCCTTGGCGTCCTTGGTCGGGTTCGCCGTGGCCGCAAAAACCACTCCCGAGGTTCCAATCGTCGCCGAAACCGACCCCGGCTGCAAAATCCCCATTCCCACAGCGCCCGCGCCCTGATCGCCCGCTCCGGCCACTACCGGGGTTCCGGCCGAGAGCCCAGTCAGTCCCGCCGCGGCTTCGCTGATCCGCGCGCAAACTTCCGGCGATTCGTAAAGCTTCGGTAGCCAACTCTCCGGAATCCCCGCCGCCTCGGCCACTTCGCTCGACCAACGCCGGTGGGTGACGTCCAGCAACAGAGTTCCCGACGCTTCCTGCACGTCAATGGCAAATTCGCCGGTCAGCCGATAGCGAACGTAATCTTTCGGGCACATGATGTGCCGTGTCTTGGCAAAAATCTCCGGTTCGTGCTCTTTCACCCAAAGCAGTTTGGTCAGGGTAAAGTTGGGCAGCGCAGGGTTGCAGGTCAATTCAATCAGCTTCGCGTACCCGATCTTCTCGGTTAGCCAATCGCACTGGGGCTGGGTGCGGGTGTCGCACCATATCAGCGATGGCCGTAGTACTGCGCCCGCTTCGTCCAGCAGTACCGCGCCGTGCATTTGTCCGGTCAGCCCGATTCCGGCAATCGGCTCATGCGGCTCGGGAGCGGCATCCAAAGCTCCGCGAATCGCTTCCTGCGCCGCCCGCCACCAGTCTTCCGGATCCTGCTCGGCCCAGCCAGCGTGGGCGGATCGAAAAGCCGCATGTTCGCTCGACGAGCCGGCAATCAGCTTGCCCGCCCCATCCACCACCACTGCCCGCGTCCCGCCCGTGCCCACATCCATTCCCAGGAACCACATATCCGCTCTCCCCTTGGTAAATCGCTTTTCCAGCGAAAGAAGAATAGCAGCCAAGGGGCAGGGCAGGGAAGCGAGAATCGACAATCAGTCTAACTGACCGTCATAACCTTCACGTAAGGAACGTATTGTCGGTCCGTAACCAGAATGTGTTCAAATAGCCAGTCCTTCAAATACGTCATCACTTCCAGCGATGGCGCGGTGAGTGTGCTGGCCGTGAACTCTGCCTGCGCCTTCAGTACCCAGGCCACCATCTTGGCGTGTTCGGCTTCATGTACATCGGCGTCTGCGTAGGCCGTCCTGGCAAACAGCTCCCGCTCGTGCTCAAAGTGATACTGCGTGTAATCCACCAACCGGTCCAGAATGCTTTCCAGGTCATCCTTGCCATGACCGATCAAGATTTCGTCGTACAGTTTATTGATTAAGCCGATCAACTCCTTGTGATCGGCGTCAATCTCCTCGATCCCCACACTCAGTTTGTCGTTCCAGGCCATAAAGGGCATTTGCGTCGTTCCATTCCGGCCGGGTCTAACGGCGGCAAAAGTTATAGCGCTTCGCCATCCCGTGCTGTCCACTGAGCTTATCGGCAGATGCGCCCGCTAAGGTGAGGCGAAATCTCTCCGTCCTCATCCGGTTGGCCATACCGTTTTCCCCCACCTGAATCAGTGCCGTTTCTGTGTCAAAATCAAGGCTTTTTCCACATCCCGCTCAACCCGCAATGCCGCCGCGCCGGTTGAGCTGTTGCATACGAGCGCGTCACATGGAGCCGGTCCATTACCACATAGCGGATTCGTAATCCCTCCGCGGTCGCTGGCAGTTGTGCGGGCAACTGTCGCCGGTCCACGTAAACAACCAGTGCTGCCTCGCGCGGATTATCCAGGCTTTGCCCCACTCCCACGCCAAAAAAAGCCGCATTCCGCTTCATCAGCCCGGTCGTCACCTGACCCTTGATGCTTATTGCCTGCGCCAGTGCTGCGCTCGATAACTGCGTTCCTCCCGCTTCCTGCGGAGTTTGCGGCGTCGTTCCATATTGCAGCGCCCGCGCCGTTGTTGGAATCACCATCGTCCGCACTCCGCCAATCGTCGCCGGTGTTGTCGCCGTCATCCTCTCGTCCGTATACAAAATCACCGTAGCTTTGCCCGGATGGTCGTTGCTCTTGCCCACCCCGACACCCAAAATCCCCGCCGCCGGATTCACCAGCATCCGCGCCTGCGTCTGCGCCTGCTGTGCACGTTGCTGCTCCCCCGCAACCAGCGTGCGCATCTGGGCCTGGGCCAATGTGTTGTCGCCATAGCTCAGGCAACTGACCGCGTGGTCGCTTCCGCCCACATAGCTGTAGCTTCCCCCCAACTGCGCGTTCAGTTCATTCAGCACCTCCGGCGCCGGGTTTGCCACTCCCTGGCTTACCCCCGCCGCGTCCCGGCCTCCGGCAAAGTAGAGTCCCACTGGCTCCGCCGTCGCTGCATCCACCACCAACGCGCCCGAGTCGCCCGAGTCGCTGAACTGATTCCCGCTCAACCCGATCTGGTGAGTGAATGTCTTGGTCAGGTATGCCTTGGTTTCCGCGCAGTCCAGGTAATAGTCCACGTTCACCGTCAGATCCACTGCCGATACTCCGCCGCAGGTCAGCCCTGTCGTTCGCCCGCTCTTGGCCACCTTCAGCGACAGCGACGCCTGTTCGCCACGTCCGCCGGTCGAACTGATGCCCGGTGGCGCGGCTGCCAGGGTGCCATCGCCCTGCTTCGCGCCCAGTTCCAGAATGCTGCCCGTCAGATCCACACTGCGCGATGTCACTTGGGCAATCGCCGCATCCACATTGGTTTGTCGCGATCGCAGCGGAAGCCAACTGGTCAGCGAAGCCACCGCTTCAATCCCCGTGCCATTGCCCAATGGCGTGCAGCTATTGTCAATCAACCCCGGTTGCACAATCGTGTCGCCCACGCTGGCGTGATCGCTGCGCGCCAATATATGGTTGTTGCTCAGCAGATACTCACGTCCCCCCGGCCCCCGCACCAGCGCCCCCAGGGTGCCGCTGCAGCAATCCACAATCTTGTTTCCCTGCGTGTCGTAGTCGGTGTTGTTTCCACCCGAACTGCCCATTGTCACCACCGCCGGTAACTGCCCCTGGTGGCTGGCCGGATTGCTCGTCATTCCGGCGGCATTCACCAGCAACATCGCCGTCGCCTTCGAACTCACTCCGGTAGTGGCTGACTCGCTCACCGTCGCATCCACATAAGTCACCGCCGTCGTCGTCACCGCCGCCGGGGCCGTGTACGTGGCCGAGCAGGTGGTGAATGCCTGATTGCCCCGCTGGCAACTGCTCGCACTCAGCGTTCCCACCGCTCCGGTCGTTGTGCCTGACAACGCAAAATGTATCTCCGCCGTGCCCCCGGCCTCGGCCAAAGTGCCCGTCACCGTCACGCTTCCATTCGCGCCCAGGGCCACGTTTTCCGGCGTCAGCGGCTGCAAAAAACCCGGCGTTACAGTCAATTTCGAGCTTGCCCGCAGACCTGTTTCCAGGGTCGCCGTCACTACCACTTCGACCCGATCGGCGGTCAAATAGCTCGGCGGCGTGTATTGCCCGCTCTGGTTGATCGACCCCGCCCCGCTCACCGCATCGCCGCCGTCTACCGTCCAAAAAACCGGAGCCGCGCCCCCTCCGGTCAATGTCGCCGCAAACTGCAAGTAGCTCCCGCTCACCGATCCCGTCGCGTTGCAACCCGTGCAGTTGGTGTCGATTGCGGCGGTCCCCGGCGTAATCGAAAAGGCTGCGTTCGTGGGATTTGCGGACATACGTCCGCCGCAGCCGGCCAGCAAAAGCAGCCCCGGTCCCACCAACAGTAAAAGATTTCTCAGCCCACTCCGCATCCTATCCATTCTATCGATGCAACAGGCCAAATAGATTGATGCCCTGTAACAAAAAGCCAGGCGTATTGATTCACCGACCTACCTCAACCCTTCTTCGAACCATATTGGGTATTGGTTGAGCCTACTGTCTCGAAAGTTCGCCGCCAAATCGCAGCTTTCCCCGACGCCAACTCCACCGCAGGTAATCAATCACTCCCGCAAACCATAGCCGAAATTCATATACTGGCAGTATGCTTACTGTACCAATCTGTGGCTGGACGCTCGAAGAAGCCGCGCGTCGGCAAGGCGCCATGCGCATTGCCGGAGTTGACGAGGTGGGCCGTGGTCCGCTTTTCGGACCGGTCGTTGCTGCCGCTGTCATCCTCCAACGGGGTTGCCGTCTGTCCGGCCTTAACGACTCCAAAAAACTCACCGAAAAAAAGCGCAATGAACTCGACCTGGAGATTCGTGATAACGCTGTCGCTTGGGCCATTGCCGAGGTCGATGCCGAAACCATCGACCGCATCAACATTCGTCAGGCGTCTCTGCTGGCCATGCGTCAGGCGGTCGAGCAGCTAGCCCTTGGCCCCGATTTCCTGCTCATCGACGGCAAGGACATGATCGACTGGCCGGGCAAGCAGCAGGCTGTCATCCACGGCGATGCCACCAGCTTTTCCATTGCCGCCGCCAGCGTACTGGCCAAGGTCTATCGCGACCGCCTGCTTGTCGAGTGGGACGCGGAGTACCCCGGCTACGGATTGGCCCGCCACAAGGGCTACGGATCGCCCGAGCACTTTGCCGCCCTGGCGCGTCTCGGTCCCACCCCCCTTCACCGCAAGACCTTTCATCCCGTAACTCAATACGTGCTCCAATTCGACCATTGCACGGAGCAGCCTTGCCTGGAGTCCAATCAGGATGAAGGTGCTCAGCAGCAAGAACCGGCGCGCGAAGCCGTCTGCGCCGCGCCTCCAGAAGCTGCCCCCGCCCCGCCCCGCTTTGCCTGCCCCTGCTGCGGCTATCTCACCCTGGAACAGGAGCCCCCAGGCAGCCATGGCCTCTGCGAGGTCTGCTGGTGGGAGGACGATCCGGTGCAGTTTTCCGACCCCGATTACGAGGGCGGCGCCAATGTTCATAGCCTTCATCAGGCCCGCAAGCTCTTCAATCAAATCGGCGTCAGCGACGCCAAGCTCAAGGGGCACGAGCGCGCCCCGCGCCCCGACGAGATGCCTGGGACGCTGAATTTTGGCTGAGCAGCCCCCTCCCCGCCGTGGCTCCGCCTGTTGATCAAATCTGGCAGCCAAAAAAGCCCGCCTGCCGAAGCAGACGGGCTTTTCGAAAAGGGGAAGCTGCAAAGTGAACTCTAGTGATGTCCGCCGCCACCGCCATGGCCGCCGCCACCCATGTGACCGCCTCCACCACCGCCAAAGCCGCCGCCACCACCCACGCGACCACCTCCGCCACCTACACGGCCGCTGCTAAAACCACCCCCGCCGCTCCGGGGACCGCCACCGCCAAAGCCTCCGCTGCGTGGTGCGCCGCCATATCCATTGTGGAAGCCGCCCTCTCCATTACCTGGACGCCCCGGATAGACGCCGCGAACCGGAACCCCTCCGCCGCCATAAGGTCTGCCTCCGTATCCGCCGCGAAACCCTCTACCGCCTCCGTAACCGCCGCGACCATACCAGCCGCGTCCGCCCCATCCCCCACCGCCATACCAGCCGCGGTGATACCAGGGCCCCGCGCCGATAAATACGCCGCCGTAGAACCAATCCGCTCCATAGTAGCCGTAAGGAGCGCAAGTGTAAGGATAATAAGGGTAATATCCCCAATCACACACTGGAGCAGCGTAGATCACGGGAGCGGGAACCATCATGGGTCCGACGCCTACATCTTCCTCAACATCCTGGGCCTTCACTGTTGCCGCAAACGGCAGAGCCAGCAACGTTGCAAACAAAACCAAGCTTAGTTTCCGCATCGCACCCTCCTCGTGCTGCCCTGTCCTTTTCTATCCGGATCGGGAACCCGTTCTCAGCACCTGCCGGATTCTGGGTTTTTCCTCCCAACCGGCTTCTATACTGTCAAACAACTTTCCTGCCCTTTAGTTGCGGTTGAGTGAAAAATAATTTCCTCACCCCAAGAAAGGCGCACCCCTCACGGCACTGGCGTTCTCAGAGCCAGTTCACGATTTATTAAGTCAGCGATAGTAGAAGGATGAGCAGGCAAAAGTATCCGAGTGATCTCAGCCGAGAGCAGTTCCAGCAGATTCTTCCTTTGTTGGAGAACGTGCGGAAGCGCACCAAACCGCGCACGGTGCATTCCTGCTTTGCCAAGCGGAGCGAGCCCGACCAGCACGGTGTCAGCGTGTTGGAACGGGCATTAAAAAAATCAGGTTGGCGCGGCCTGCATCAAGCAGGGACGCAACTGCATGACCAGCTGAACTGCACGCGTTTGTCGTCTTGCCCAAGCGATGGGTCGTGGAAAGATCTTTCGGGTGGCTGGAGAAATGGCGGCGGTTGTGGAAGAACTGCGAGAGAAAACTCAATTCAAGCTTACAGTTCGTCCACAACCGCATTTTTGGCGCTCCTACTCAGAAGATCGTGAACAGGCTCTTAGAGCGAAACCAGAGTAACTGTGTCCTGTTGAACTTTGTGCAGGGTTGCCGCTCCCTGATGGTCGCGTCAACTTGAGCGCTGTGGTTTCGGGATACATCAACTCTGGTTATAGTGTCCACAGAAATAACCAGCGTACCTTAAGCCAAGGCCCGATTCACCTGCGCGTTGATGTGATGAAAGAGTTAGAGGTAAGCGCCGAGCACATTGCGCAAAAAACGATGAGACTGAGGCGATAAAAATGAAGTAACTTGGCATCGAGTTTATAACTTCCCGGTCCCAAAATCGCGATATAGGGCATCCATAGTCTATGCAACTGCAATCGGTTAAAGACCTCGGCTCGCAAGCGCATTGATATACTATCGGCAATCATGGAACAGACAATGGACCGAGGTTGTAAAAGCGTCGAAATCTTCGACACCAGCCTGCGGGATGGATTGCAGCAGCCGAACATCGACATTTCTGTGCCTAGCGCGGCCAACCTGTTGCAGCGCATGGCGACCTTTGGCGTTCACTATGCGGAAATCGGCTTTGCTGGGGCCAATCAATTTGTCTCGGACTTGGCTGTTGCTCTGAGCGCGGCCGATACTGGAGCGATGAAGCTGGCGCTGTTTGGCCGGACGCGCGGACGCGGAACCAAGGTGCAGGATTGGCCCGACGTGCAGTTCATTCTGAGTCACAAACAGCGCATTCCCGTAGCGGTACTGGTGGCCAAGTCGCGACTGCTGGACGTGCAACTGTCGCTGGAAACCACGCCGGAAGAAAACCTTCTGATGGCTCATGAAACGGTCGCATTCCTGCAGGATCAGGGCATGGAAGTAATTGTGGACCTGGAACACGGCCTGGATGCTTTTTGTGGACGGCGCGAGAACGGACGGCCCTGTGAAGATGATTTCAAGTTACAAAATCAAGCGTATTTTCAGCGCATAGTTACACAGTGCGTGGAGCAGGGGGTGAGCCGGATAGCGATTTGCGACACGACGGGCGGAGCCAGTCCAGAGGAAGTGACGCAGCTATTCAGCGGTTTGACGCGCGATTATCCGGGGGCAGAGTTTGCCTTTCACGGGCATACGGATCGAGGGCTGGGCGTGGCCAACAGCCGCGCCGCGATTTTGGCTGGCGCGGCGCAGGTGCAGGGCACTTTGCTGGGCACTGGCGAGCGCTGTGGCAATGTGAACCTGACCACGGTGATCGGCAGTATGCAATTGCGCGATGAGGCGCAGTTTGTATCGCCGCAGGCGCTGACCGGGTTGACCAGTTTGGCTTATGCGGCCTGCGAGGCTTTCGGCGTGGAAACGCCGCACGGCGCGCCGGTAGTGGGGCAAGGCGCCTTTGGCACCTGGGCGGGGATGCACGGCAGCAGTGAACGCAAGAATCCGGGGGCGTATCTGTGGTGCGATCCGGCCGAGATCGGGGCTTTTCCGGTGATTGGCGTGAACGGGCAATCGGGCCGGGCTAACATCATGCTCCTATCGGAAACGCTGGGCGTGGCGCTCGACTCCGCGCAGGCGCAGGCGTTGATGGACAGCAACCAAATGATGATTGAGGGCGGGGGCTTTACGGCGAGCGAGGTTTCTTTCCGGCTGGCGTGCATGAAGGCGCTGGGGACGCTGCCGGAGAGCTTCGGGGTAAAGGGCTGGAGGGTTCTGGACGAGTCGGACGAAACCGGGAACCGCTATGTGCAAGCCTCGATGCTGCTATCAGTTGGCGATTCGGTAGTAGCCACGACGCGGGCCGAGGGCGCGGGACCGGTAGATGCGCTGACCAGGGCGATGCGGCTGGAGTTGGGCAAGTGGTATCCGGCTGTCGCCAAGATGCACCTGGGACGCTTCAGCGTAACGGCGATTGACGTTTCGGCGCACGATACTGCGGCCCATGTGCGGGTGACGCTGAGCTTCCACGCCGAGGGGCGCAAGCCCTGGACCACAGCAGGGGTCAACAGCGACTTGAATCAGGCGGCGCTGATGGCGATTGTGGATGGATTCCACTATTGGCTTCTCACGAATGCATAGAAACCTGGGCACCCGGCGGGTGATTGCCTAGTTTGTCCCCGGCAATGGAACGGTCAAAAGAATGTTTGAGTCTGGCATGACCAGATAAGCGACGTTGAGCTTGGTATCGACGGCAATGGCGGTGACTGGCGACGGAGTCTTCTCGGAAACGAGCACAACATGTCCTGAAACGTCGGTGATTGTAAACCCGGTGGGGGTAGCCGTGACCACTGCCCATCCATCTTGCACAATCAAAGGCGGCGCTCCAACCTGGTTTGTGTTGATCAGTTTAGCATTCGCGAGAGTTGCTGAAAAAGCCAACGCGTTGGTGTTTGTGGCCGCGTTCAGATGGGCTCCGAGAGTTGAAACTGAATGCGAGGCAAGCGGGGCATAGGCGCTGCCCGCTTTGAATGTTCCCGGACTGATTTCATCCTCGTACACATTTCCGCCGGTATCAACAGAAGTGGCGACTAGTTCGCTCTCGGCATCGCTATATCCAAGAGCAATGATCGATTTTCCTGTCACCTGCTCAGTCGCAACAACACTCATTGTCTGGGTATTGATTTCAGTGAGAAAACCCACGCCGCCTGCCCACAAAATGCCAGCGGAGGTTAAGGCAACCGAAGTCGGCTTTCCGCCTACGGCAATTGTTTCCGTTGCCGCGCCGGTGTTCAAGTTGACTTGGGTTACGGTACTGTCTTTGTAGTTGGCAACATAAGCCGTGTTGCCATCGGAAGAAACCGCCAAAGCAACGGGCTGGTTGCCCACAGTTACGTTGTAGAGCAGCGCATTGTTGACGATGTCCAGAACGCTGACGGTGTTACTGCCCGAGTTAGCGACGATAGCGCGGGTATTTCCGGAGTAAGTGTTCTTCGTTGTTACGGGGCCGTCGTCCGAGCCTGACACCCTGACTGTTAACGAAGGTTAGGTCACAACCGCAGTTGGATTCTGCCCGACCGCAACCGCCGTGCCGTTGATGAGAACTTGATTTTTCGAGTACAAAGAGATGACGGGAAAGGTCAGGTAATTCAGACTAATCGAGCACTTAGTAGGAATGGTGGCTTCCGGTGTAACCGTCTGGGAAGTTCCCCCTATAACACCTGTTGTGCATTGTTCGTAAGCATCGGTTTGGGCTCCCACAGAAACGCCAAAGGGATTGCCTGCGATTGTTTGGCTGCTGGCGATGGAAAGATAATTCGTGCCAACTGTAGATATCCCAGGACTGCCACTGGTTTGGTTCGCGACAGCCACAGAATATCCATTTTGCGTGAGAGTAGAAGGGAATGGAAAGGTTGCTTGCAAACCGTCACTACTGACGCTCGTTGCAGTTTCGGTTGCAACGAGCGTAGCCGTTCCATTGTACACATATAGCTGAGGCATTCCATATGTTGTCGTAAATAGCGCTTCTCTTGAAAGCGTCAAAGTTTTTGGAAGCTGACCAAGGATGGCAAATCTTGTTGACGCGTTGGGGACATCTTTTGTCAAGCAGTCTCCCTCAATACCTTTCGTAAGAAATACTTCCGCATTTTGGATCTGATATGTCCAGGTTTGTTGTCCTGTGTTGCTCGGACCCGAATAGATTAAATTCGTATCTCCACAGTGGAAATCCAACGACCATGAAACCGTCCATGTGGCGGGCGCAAGACCACAGTAAACCCAGTAGTAATTAAGGGAGTGCTGATACTCGACAGGCATTTCTGGGCACCCACCCACAGGTTCTTCATCGGTGCCCTCCAATCCGCTGTAACTTTGTACGCTCCCATAACGCACTTGATTGGGAAGAGATCCGGTATACGTGCCCCAGACGGTGGCGTCCGGAATGGGCTGTGGAGCTGAAAGCTTCCCGCTTGCAGACTGAAGTCTCGATGCGGTCGACACCGCAAATCCGCCGCCGTTAGTTGTGCTTTGATCCTTACACCCGCAGAACATCACAGGCAACAAGCAAAGTATGGACAAGACAAAGTTACGTAGGTCCTTCATCAGTCTCTCGCTTTCAAATTTCAAATCTGTAAATCGTTAAACAAATGGTCGAATGCCTCAGCGACTTTGGACTGGGAGTGCTTTGCGTAGAAGATCTCTAAATGCTGTTGGACCGGTGGAGCACCCGCGACAAAGTGAGTTTTATGATCCAATTGCGATGAAGGCACAGAAGGTCGACCTACATTTGCAACCAGCATCGAAATGACCCAAACCGCCTCGCCTGGGTTGCAGTATGGACCGTTTTTCTGCCGCGAAATCAACGCAGGCAATCCTATCTCGAAAGCTCCCCGCGCTTCTTTAATTGCAGCATCATTCGCCCTTAGTGAGCCCGGCGCTCCGGTCTCTTTCATCAGGTTATTGAATGCCCGTGCTATATCCGCTTCAGAAATGAGCTTTCGTTTCCCTTGTCTGGCCATCGACTCTGCTATAG
>Ga0302320_10021015_pt1 | contig 12976 bp, 10 predicted proteins | sample Bog_T0_3_FD_202130 | JGI IMG/M metagenome (GOLD analysis project Ga0302320, IMG submission 202130) | Peat permafrost microbial communities from Stordalen Mire near Abisko, Sweden - Bog_T0_3 | ecosystem: Environmental > Terrestrial > Soil > Wetlands > Peat | place: Sweden: Abisko, Stordalen Mire...
AGTCATTTTTGGCACCTATCTGCAGGAAGATCCAAAAACCTATTTTCAGTTTTACAACAACTACAATGGTAATAATGCAGCATTCAATGAAACTCTTTTCAATTTGGAAATCTATCCCAGTCGGAATAAAAGAGAGATCATAAGAAAATATCAAAAATTGACAGAAGCTATTTCAAGTTTGGGTGGAATGGCTACTTCTCTTCGATTTTTGTTTGGAATTTTAGCAGATTTTTCTATAAAAATGGTGATGCTCAAAATGATAACCCTTAATTTGTATATCAGGAAAAAACGCCAAATAAAATTTAATGTGGATATAACAAATTATGAAAAAAATAAGAGTGGAAAAGATTCAATAGAAGATGAAAATAAAATCCATCAAATAAATGATTCCAATTCTTTTCGGGCTATTTATGGGAGAAATATCAAGGATATTGAATTGGAACTTCAACGAGATCCAGAAAAAAACGAAGCACCTCCTCCTTTACATATAGACTTAAAACTCAGAGCTGATGAAAATAAAACCAATATGATTGAAAATGAAATTAATTTACAAAAAAATCAAGATGATGAGGAGATTACTTCCTTAGCAAAATGTGATTTTGTCAAATATGTCTTTCGAAAACTTTTTCGATGTAAATTGAATAAGAATGATCTTTTCATTGAAAGAAGTGGAGAACGATTTCAAAATGATTTTGATTTTGTTGACATTTTGAGAAAATTAATGGATTTAGGAAAATTAAAACTGATTCTTTTTAATGAAAAACAAAGAGAAATGTTTAATTCAATTGAAAATTTTAATGAGTCTTCGAATGCTAATAAACTTATTGAAGACAGGATCCTTTTAAAAGATGTAAAAAAAAGAGAAAACGATGTTCTAGAAACTTCTCTTATCTATAAAAGATTAGGAAAATTATATGATTTATATTCTAATATTTAATGACATGATGAAAAATAACAAATTATTTTCATCCCTTTTTTTAAAAAATTAAAATATTTATTAAATAAATGTTTTTTTTTATTATAATTTAAAAAAAATTCTTAAAATTGTTTTTTTTTTTTTTTTAATTATTATTCTTAAAAATTTAATTATTTACTTTGTTTTTCAAGTAAAATTACTAGTTTTTCCAAAAAATAAGATAGATTTTTGTAATATATTTCTAAGAATTTTTAATTAAAAATTTGGGATAACCCCAAATTAAAAAAAAAAAAAAAAAAATTTTCATGTAAATTTAAATCAAAATTTGCAAAAATTTGTAAATTCGGTAAATATATACTTGAATTTCTTTTAATTTATTAACAATGAATTTTTTTTTATTTAAAAATGAATTAAAAACTAAATAACTTCAAACTTTTCCAAATTAATCGATATTTAATTTTTTTCTTTTATTTTAAAGAATTTTAAAGAAAGGTTTTCCCTGTTTTCTTTTTCTTATTGCTGCCCTCTAAATCCATTCCCTCAATGTTTTCCAAAAACTCACTAAACTGAAAGTTGTCATTCATTTTTCTTTTCTTCTGGTTCTGCTCGACGCTTAAATCTGCTTCATCTTGTTTCCTTTCCCCCTCCACAATGAATTTCTTCACTTTTTGTCCAAAGCTTTTATTATCTTCCTTCTGATTCATATCTTGTTCTGCAGAAGCTTCCTTCTTTTCTTCCTTTGTCATTAGACCTTCAATTTGCAAATCCTTATCAATTTTTCTCGGTCTTCCTCTTTTTCCAAGCCCAGGCTGCTTGACATGATCTTTCAATAGAGATTTGAGACTTTTGGCTCTTTTCTTTGTTTTCCCATTATCACCATCAGCAAATTCTTCACTATTATTGCTTTTCATAGGTTCATTAGCTACTAATTTATCAAGGTCTTTCACTCCAAATTCTTTAAAAACCTTAGAAACCACTTCAACTGCCTTGGCACTTAATCCGCCTCCTCTGATATTTTCGAAAAAAACCTTCATTTCGTTCTGATAATCGAAATTTTCTAAGGCTGGGTCTAAGTCCAACTGCTCCATTTCAAGAATACTGGCCTCACTCCGGCTTTGACGCTTCAAAGCAGCTGAACTAAGGGTATTCTTGAATTTTTTCATACTATATTGATTTTTCTGATTGTATTTGCTACTCAATGAAAACATCTCTGATTTTTGATCATATATTAGCTCATTGGAAATCTTGGCTATGGTTTGCAGGAAGAACTCGGAGAAATAAGAGTTGCGGTTTCTGAAATTCAGATGATCAATTTTTTCGAGGAAAAGCGATGGAGGCATCAGACGAAAACTACTTTCTGATAGATCCTTCTCATACTTAATAAAAGAATTAAGAGAAAATTAATTAAAGAAATTAGTATGAAATTTACCAATTGTCTAAGATCTGAAACTGCTTCCTTTCCTATTGAATTAAAGGACATTTTGGTTTTGAAACATTGTTCGAAGTTCTCATTCAAATTAACGTTATTTTGAACCATTTCCAAAGTAGAAGTGTTGTTTTTCGATCTCCAAAACTTGAGGATTTCTCTAAAATAACCAAATTATTCAAAGCAATTAATAAATGATTAAAACCCTCCATTGGCAACTTTGATCTTGAATTTGTTTTCTAATCTATTGATTCTTACTGCATCGAATCCAGAATATTCAACTCTTAATCTAATCAAAGGCAACTTCTTGATCTCTTGATCGAAAACTCTGCTCTGATACTCTTTTAACAACCCTTGTATTTCGCCTTCAATCAGACTCTCTAATTCATCTTCTTCTAATCCCTTGAAGTTCTTCTTTACTTCTTCAGTCATGGAATCCTTGATTTTCTTCATATTCTTCTTTTCTAACTCCTTGACAATGAGTTCCCGATGAGATTCTTTTAAGAAAATCGGGTCGAATTGGAAATCCTTTCTTCTTATATTCAAGATCCCCAAATGTTTGGTCTTACTTTCTGATTCATTGAAAGTCGTGATAATTGAAGCACCAGGCTTATAAATGTTTATTTCAGTCTCTTCATCGAAATTGATAGCAGGATTGCTTTCCAGATCAGACCCCCAAATCATCAAATTGAAAAACGATGATTCTTGAGTTTTCGGCAAAGGTGAAGAAGAATCTTGATGAAGGATCAAAATGTTGAAATATTCTTGGGAATTTTCATTTTTCGCGAATTTGAACTTATTATTGCTCCAATTCTCTCTGAAAACAGATTCCGTTATGTTGCCAATACCATAAATAGCAACTTTCGTTTCTCCTTTATGGAGTAAAATTGGTGAGACCTCAATGAATTCAATTGGCTCTTTGAGGACTAGCTTGCCAAAATAATTTATCTAGCGAAAAAAAAAGGTAAACATAAATTTAATAGTTTTTTTACATAATTTCCTGCGTGCAAAACATCCAAAACACTTAAGGAGCTTTCTGTAAGCAGGAACTCTTTTTTCCCATGAATCGCAAAGATCGGCAAGCCGATGTTCATGTTTTGGAAGGAATAATTTGGAGCCTGGCCAATCAGTTGGAAATTTATAGGCTGATCTCCTAAAATGCTACTCTTGATGAGACTGATGGCTCGATGAAGAATTTCTTGACTCGGTGAGCTTTTATCAAAAAGGTTACCTCCTAATAAAAGTATATCAACGTTGTTTTGCCTAGATTGCTTTAGAATTTCCTCAAAGGCATCGAAGGAATCGTTTTTTCGGATTGGATGATGAAAGGAAAATCCAAGATGATTGTTTGCGGAGATGGCCATCTTGAACACATGGTTTTCATCAGAAAAATAACTTATTTTTGATAGGAATGGCTTTTTGATGTTCATAAGAATTGATGAAAGTGTTTTTGGGTTTTAAAGGTGGTAGGCTCTTTTATAGAAAATCAGAGGCTCAAAGTTTTTGTCACTAAATTATCAAAATAAACAAGCGAGCTTCGATTTTGTGTTTTATAATAAGAAACTTTCATTTTATTAAGCAGAAATAAATTTCAAATATTTTAATGATTAAATTTCCTTTGGGGAAGGAAGACATATTGTTGAAAACCCTCATCATGTTTTCTATATTTTTATATAAAAATGTTTAGATTATGAATTTTTATTTTTAAATAGAAATTACAATTAGAAAAGGAAGTAGAACAAGAGAAGCTACAATAAGTATGAAAATAGAAGACACTCTTGGAAGAGGAAGAAGAGAAGGATAAAAATTAAAAATTAATCATGTTTTTTTGGAGAAAAATATTCTAAAATTTCGAATTTTATGCTAATTCACAAAAAAAATTGCCCAATTTCCCTATATCGTTATCTTTTAATAAATTGTCAGCAGGGTATGCGATTTTTACAAAGTTTTTCTTTCTTGCTTCCTTTATTTTATTTTTTACTTCAAAAGTTTCCTCTATTGAGCCTTCAAAAAATCTATTTGGACCTTATTGGATCATAGAATAGCAAATACAAATCTATGAGCGTCTTCATTGAGTATCAGACCCATAATATCTAAAGATCCAATGATTAAAGTTCAACAAATCCTTCAACGCTAATAAACAGGCACTGAAGAGAGATTATCTAGGTGGAATCAATATCTTCAAAAAAAATTTCAACAATTTCTTCCTTTTCGCATTTATCTTTGAATAAACATTTTAAAATGGATGAAATAATATTGAAGCAACCACCCATAAAATTGAATAAAATTCATCAACTCTTTCATTTTATTGCGGAGACAATAGCTCTTTTTTTTTATAGAGCGGTTTATGATCTTATCAGTCTCGTCTCTGGTTTTATTGTAACTATAAAGTTTTCACTCTTGGTTTGGTAGTGTTTTGTTATTTTTTCATGATTTCCTCCATTTCACCATTAAATTTTCTATAGAAGTAGTAAATAAATTCATTAAATTTTCTTCTTTCTTGATTCTTGCAGTCGTAGAGCTGTTTTCTTGTTGTTGTGGTAGTTCGCTTTCTATTGATAAGGCTTGATTTTTAAATGAATAATATCGATATTCTTAGAAAAGCCTTTTGTTAAGTTATCCTTATCATAATCACTTTTCTCAGTTTTAAATCATTTGGAACTTCCAAAGGCTCCCAATTCCAGAGTCAAGAATAGAATGAAAGCAAAATCACAACTTTTGGACTTTCTTCGCTTCCAATTGAAAAATTTTAGGGTTTTAAATTGCTTAAAAGCTTTTTTGCCTGAAATTTTTTTCTTTTGAGTGTTGATATCTTTCTAAATATAAAAAAAAAAATTACCTATATATCCGCTTTAAATAATTCGAAGAAAAAAAACAGATCTGGTTGTGGTTTCGCGTTCAGAAATGTGGATTTCTTTCTCAGGGAAAGCCATTGAGAACTCAATTTAATATAATCCTGAAGCCGATATTCTAGAAAAAGAAGTCAGCTATGTTGTTTTGAAAAGTCATTATCATGGACAGGATTATAAGATAAAGGTCAATAAAAGCTATAGTTTTCATAAAAAGGTGTTGTTTTTTCATTAGGAAAGTCTAAAAAGGAGGTAATGAGGAAGATGAGGACTTGAAAAACATAGAATATACAGAATCCCACATAGTGCCTCGAGAGGAGATCAAAAGACAACAGAAATTCAATTATCTCAATATGCCGAAGAAAGAGTTACAAATCCTGTGGATTTCTAAGCGAGATATTAACTTATGATTGCGATTTTTAAAAATATGATTCAAACTTCGTGAATTTAATTTTTTTCTCAAAACAAAAATCTGCATTGATAGAATTTGCATTTAAATGAGTTATTTTTAGCTCGAAATTTTGGATAATAAAAATAAATAAACTTTAATACTTTCTTTTTTTTGTCATTTTAATCTTTTGAACCATTTTTGAAATAAGAATTTATGAGATTTTTTGAGGTTGGAACTTTGGGAAAGAGTTTTCATTTAAATGATCATATCATATTTTTAAAAGTTATACATTTTTTCATAAATAGGGAACGAAATGACCCTCTACCCTGTATAATTTTTTAATAATATTTTAAAGAAATTAATTAATTTAGCAAATTCTTGATGATTTTTTACAAAATTTATATTTATATAGATGTTAGTCATATTTCTTTAAAATATGAGACATTTGCATGCCTTGGTCCTTTCTGAACATAAAGTTAAGCATCCTTCATCCTTCTTGGTTTTTGGCTTCATCCTTTTCTTCATAGAATTAGAATACATCAAATCAATCTTCATCCTTTCAATTTCATCTTCATTATCCAATGAAATCATCGACCTTATCTTATCAGGTTGTATGTCATTTATTTCCTGCAGCGAAAACCCCGATTTCAAATAAAATTTCTCTTCTTCTTTTTTCTCTTCATCCTCTTCTTCTTTTCTTTTCACAAGGGTAATGAATTTTTCACGAACTTTCAATCTACCAATAAGTTTGTTGTTTTTATTTTCTGCTTCTAATGTTTGTTTCCTTCGTTTTTTCCTTTGTAAACCCGCGAGCTTTTCGTCTGCGATCTGCGCTATCATTTCTTGAGTCGAAATCTTCTTTGGCATAATTGATTTGTTGAACATTTTATCCACCGCTTCCTTTAATTTCGCACCCTCATAGCCGTTTTTCGATTGAACGGTATTTTTTCTGTTTTTATTGATATAATTATATTTTTCGAAGAAGTTCTCAAGCAGGAAATAACTCTTCAAAAGGTTTCCTTCTTTATAATTCGAAGTCTTTTTTAATTTACCTGAACATTCCTCATCACTATTGGTTTCATGGACTTTTTTCGATCAGAAATTTGTTGAAAAATATAATTTTTTTTTGTATTTTACTTATGTTTGGATAATTCTGAGCGACAGTATAGTCTTTTACAGTTTTCCGGAATTTTTGGTTGATTAGCTTTAATTCATTGCTTGCGTCAGGTCGTATATCTGTTATTGTTTCAAGATGACTGAACTTTTAATCGAAATTAGTGAAAAAGTTAAAGTTTTTTTTGTTTTGTTTTGTTTTATGTACACATCTGGAAATGTAGGAGCTTAAAGTTTTCTCCATTTTGAAAATAAGCTTTTGTAAATCAAATTATTTTAAAAAAAGTCTTTGGAGATTATGAAACCAATGGATATATCATTTTTGATACATCGTCCAATTCCAGATCATTAGACTTTAGAATCTTGTTATCAAAATCATTTATTAACTCATCAAATTCCTAAAATCAAACAAATAAATGGTATTATACTTTTGTTAAAAATACTCCTTTGGTGAGATGTGGGGTGATTTTCCGCAGAAAATTCTCTAGAATTATTAGAACTTTCTAATTTAATTAATAAATTTACTCAAATTTTATGGTTGTTTAAAGACCTTTTTATCAAAAGCACCTCCCCATTCGTTTTTCACATAATTAATGAATTTCTTGGGAATTAGCACAGGATCGAATTTGTAACTATAGGCTGCACAATTCCAAAGAATTGATTCTTCTATGTAATTTATAGGGTCATGAATTAATCTTTTATTCAGATCCTGGCAACAATTATGTAAACAAATTCTAAAATCAAATTGTTTTAATGAATTTTTTTAAAAGAAGGACTTCATCGCTAACCAATGATTTATATGAATGAATTTTTTCTTATTTCTTTCTTTTTTTGTTATGGGATCGACCTCCATTTTTTTCTGAAGCTCCTGCAAAATCAATTCCACTTGTTCTGGAGATAAAGTTTCCTTTTTTATTATAGTTTATATATAAAAAAATAATAAGAACTGTGTAGCTGGTTTGGAATTGAATCAATGTTTTCTCAATATCTCGATATGTGAGGATCTTGTCAAATTTGTGAAGAGCATAATCGAACCCATTTATTTTAAATATATGCAATAAAGTGCTATGATAATTCAGAGATTCCCTTCCTTCGTCTATGGAAAAGAACTTCTTTTCCAAATCGTAACTGCCTTTTATCGACTTTTTTTCTCTAAATTGTTTCTTTATAAGATAAAATTTCATTTACATCCAAATTTTCTCTTCTCAATTCAATTTTCTTCCGAGTGTATTCTAAAAAATAGCTCATAACAATAGGCAAAAATTTCTTATAATGGTTTATAGAGGAAAAAGTTTTGCTTTTACCAAAAAATCTATCACGAAAACGCAAAATTTCCCATTTTTCATTTCCAACGGAATTGGATGTTTCAAAACTTCGAAAAGCCGATCCACAAGCCTGTCTTCAGTTTTTTCCTCATTATCATTGAATATGTTGCCTACTTTCTTAAAAACGTCCATCAGGAAATCTTCCTTCAAAATAAATTTCATTGAGATCTTGACTTTTTCCTGTCCCATGGTTTCCTCCGTCCCCATAAAACTATATAAAAATAAAATAAATTCAATAAAATATGACATTTTTACTCTAAAATGAATTTAAAGTCATAAATGTCTAAAGCCAAGCTTTGGTCTGAATCAAAGTTTTGATAAAAACCGAGAAACAATTTATGGAATTCCTCAGCTGTGAGATTCATTAAATAATATTGAATATCCCTAAGTTTTAACATTTATTTAAGCAAAATAAAACTTGTAACTTGTTGATGTTTTCAATGTTCACGCCTTTTTGAATCTCAAGGAAAGGGTCTTCTAAAATCCCTCCCACTCGCCTTTTGGCCATTGATTGTCTTCGCGTATCTTGAGCTGAAATTTGTGGGGGAGGTTTCAATGAAAGCTGGAGTTTTTTCTTTTTGTTGAAATTTTGTAAATTATGCAATTTGTCGATATCTTCATAATTGCATAAAAGTTTCACAAGATTGGAATATGTAGCATTAGCAGTGTTTTCAAATTTCAGAGGAGACATCACAGAAGGAGACTCTTTTTTAGACTCTTTTTTAGTTTGAATCCTATCCTTAGCTTTTTTTTGAGAGATAATTTAAAGAAAAACAGATTTTTTTATATACTTCGAACCAACTCTAAACGCTTTAGAGTCATATCCATCACTTTCATTGAATCATTGAACGTGTTTTTCTTTTTGGAATTTCGGTTCATTGTGACACAAGGAGATATAATATCTGGTTTTTGTTTTTCTTAAATGAATCGAATGACTAAACGAACAATTTTTAATTAAAAAAAGGATAATTAATTCAAATAAGTTCTTTTTAAATAAAAATAATAATCAAAATTATTTGGGGGACGTGTTTTCGAGATATCTATTATCTTATTTGTGCTTTAATTTAAAAATTTATCAATTCTTGAGATGGTTTTTTTCAATCAACGGCTCATTTGATCCTATAGCAAGTTTGATAAATATTATTATGAATAAAATAATCAAAAAAAATGAAAATAAAAACAATTAAATTATCGAATTGAACCTACTAGGCCCCGAGATCAAATTAACCGGGATTCGAATCACCTCGTAGGAAAAAATTAATCCGAAGTAATTTTTTTAACAAAAACTTTTGAACTTATTTCTATGAGAGAGAAAAAAAAAAATCATTAGCAACAAATTTTTTAAGAAAAATTAAAAATGTTGTTAATTACAATTTTTTCTATTGTCTAAACAGTCAACAAATTTAAAGTTTTAAGGATGATGCATTTTTTTGTCATTCTGTAAATTTTCAAGATTCGAATGGTAAACTTTTTGTTGATTTTTCAAATAATCTATGTGCTGAGCTAGTTCCTCATAATCTTGAGATTTCCTATTTGACACTTCCAAGCTTTCAGTGGTTGACCCTTCCTGAGAAAACTTCAATTTCAAATCCTCAAAACATTCATTTCTTTGTGTTAATTCCTTCTGTGTTTCTCTCAATTCTTGCTGTGAATTTTCATAAAGACCTTTCCATTTATCAACTTCTTTTAACTTTTCAAGTTGATCATTCATAGAAGTTTTTAAGTTTTCTTGTGATTCCTTATAATCTTGAGTTAATTGAGCTATTTTATAATTTAGCTCAATATTGACATCCAAAACTTGGTTATTGATGATTTCCAAATCTTCAATTGTGATTCCATTGAATTGCAATTGCAACATCTGCTCATTCAGAGTTTCCATTCTTTTAATTTTTTTATTCATTGTTTCTATTTCTTTTTGAAGCGAAAGATTTTTTTCTTGGCTTTTTTCTTTGATTTTTTCTTCAAAATTTATGAGATGACTGAACAATTTCTCTATCAATTCCTTTAGAACTATAGAATAACTTGTTAGGTCCTTTGCATCGTGAAGAATCCCCTCATAATGATTAATATTTTGATCTTGATTAGGATCAAAAAGTTCCTTATCTCTGGAAAATATTGTTTTTGCTCCATTTATCAAGAAAGTCTTTATTTCTTTCAAAATGCAAATCGAGTCATTTTTGTCTTCTTCAATCATTTTTAAATATGCCTCTAAGGCCATTTCGGATACAATATTTTCCAAGGTTGTTTCATTGTTGGTTTCTATAACTATAAAAGGTTTTTTGTCATTTTTCAAATTTTGAGAAGATTTTTTGGATTTGAAAAACCACATTTTTTGAAAAAGTCTTCAAAAAAGTTCTGGTTTTCTTTATTTTTAAATGTTAATAATTGAAAAAAATTCAAAAATATAAAGTAGATTTTGTTTTTTTAAAAAAATAGCAAATAATTCCATTTTTTGGGATTTTAATATGTTTTGTTAAAAACAATAATAATATTTCTATATAATTTTGCATAAAACAATGAGTGAACAAAGCCATTCGAGCAAATCAAATGAACAAGAAGAAAAAAATTCAGAAATTTTTGAAGAAATGCAAAGAATCAAACAACGAGAATCAGAAAAAAATGACCTAATCCTTGACCTTAGTAAAAAGAACGAAGAATTGATGGAAGAAAACCACATTTTAGAAGATCATATCGAAAAGAAAAAGAAGAAAATTCAGGATTTAAAGTGTTCCAACCAACAAAATTATGAAAATAAAGAACTTGCGATTTCTTCTTTAAGGACAGAAATTGAAGTAAAAAACTCACAAATTCAAAAATTATTGGAAGCCAGCACAAATGACAAATTTAAAGAAAATCAGGAAAAATTTAAACCACCATCAACCCCACGTTTTAATAAATGGAGTGAAAAATTGCTTCTAGCTAGTAAAATCCAAAACATGAAGGCTGAAGGAAATCAGGTTCAATCAGAAAAAGAAAAACAGTTCAAAACAAGCGATGCGAAATATCAAAACCATGAAGAGACTATTCAAAACCTTGAGGTGGATCTCTCAATAATGAGTTTAAATTTGAAAACAAGCCAAAATAAGGCCAAGGATCTAAAGAAAGAGAATGATGATTTGATTGAGGAGGTTGAAGGATTGAAAGCTAAAATAAAGGAATACAAAAAAACCATAAAACAACAACAATCAGAAATCGAAAATTTTGAAAAACAAGCGAAGGATTTGAAAAAAATCAACAAAGACTTAGGTAAGCAGATAGAAGAACTAAACCAAAATTTAGATGTCCAATTGAAAAAATCGCTTAAATTCAAGGAAAAATGGAAGGAAAGTAAAAATGAATTATTAGGCTTCAAATCGCATTATAATTTGAACCAAAAAACCAAGAAAGAATTAAAATCAGACAAAAAGCTTCCAACGCTAACCTACGACATTGTGATCAACATTGACTCTTTAAAATCTCAAACCATTGGTTGGGACATTTGGATCAATGAGCGAAACCTCGAAATGATAAATGCCTGCAGCAATAATACTATAATAGGCTTAGTTGGTCGTGAAAATATTGGCAAGACTTTTATTCTAAATAAACTCTGTGGGTTCGAACTTCCATCTGGAAGCAATGTCCATACAAAAGGCTTGAGTATGAAATACTCCAATGCGAAGAATAACGATTTGATATGTTTGGATTCTGCTGGGATCCAAACCCCTGTTTATTACTTTGATGAGAAGCTGATGGATCGGTTTTCAGTGAATAAAGAGGATTTAAATAGGAAGGAATATATAAAAAGACAGATGATAAATGATCGGACGATCACAGATACTTTCATTCAGGATTTTATATTAGATGTTTGTGAAGTAATTTTGATTGTTGTTGGACAATTAACCCAAAATGATCAGAAGTTTATTGAAAGAATCGCTTGGAAATATCAAGCGAAAAAAAGAATCATTGTGGTTCATAATTTCTCGAACCTTTATTCGGTTGAGGATGTCAATAATCGAATAGATATGGATATAATCAAGGCATTTGATACAAAACCGAGGATCATTCCGAATAGAGATATTTATGAATATATCGAGAAAAAAGAAAACAAAAGCAAAGATAGCATTTCACATCTTGTACTTGGAGTTGATTGGAGTAATTCTGGAAAGAAATTCAATGATCCGACTTTTGAACACATTATGAAAATTATCGATACGAGATTAGAAAAAAGAACTTTGAATTTGATTGAAAAATTAAAGAACTTTTTCCAAAAGAATTTCAATAAATATTTGCGATTCAAACAAAGACCAAAAAAGACACCTTATTTGGAAGAAGTAAAGAAAAGCTTGATGATTCGAACAAATGAAGAGTTTGAAATCCCGAACCCGATATTTGATGCCTTCGGAGATTTGATCACGAGTCCTCCATATGAAGTCTTTGAAAGAAAAAATCAATTTGTTTGTTTGATAGAAATTCCCGATTTGAATCAAGAAAATTTGAAATTAGAGTTTGAACGAAAAGAAACGGAATTTTGTTGTTTGATTGTTGAAGGGTTGAAAAATTGGAGCGAATTAGCAGATAAAGATAATATTGTGAATATTACTGGAAATAGAAGTTGCGGGGATTTCAGATGCCGGATTCCATTGGGACCTGCATATTATAGATATAAAATGAACATTGACCAAAACGATCGGAAGTATAAATATGAAGATGGGATCTTGAAAATTGAGATAAATTGTATCACTGAAGAAGTGGAAGAACTTTAGAGATAAGATGATGATCAAAAAAACAAATCAAATAGTTTATTTCTAAAGTTTTTTAATAACGAAAAAAAAAAATTTATTATTTTCTTATAAAAAAATGGATTTTAAATTTAAATAATGTTATAAATTACAATTTTTCCTAGGCCTAAAAAAAAATTTAGCATAAAGAAAAAAATTAAATGTTTTCATAATAAAGCATTCGAACTTTTTAAGATTA
>Ga0302320_10021018_pt1 | contig 12976 bp, 5 predicted proteins | sample Bog_T0_3_FD_202130 | JGI IMG/M metagenome (GOLD analysis project Ga0302320, IMG submission 202130) | Peat permafrost microbial communities from Stordalen Mire near Abisko, Sweden - Bog_T0_3 | ecosystem: Environmental > Terrestrial > Soil > Wetlands > Peat | place: Sweden: Abisko, Stordalen Mire...
AGAGACGCACGGCGAGGAACTCCGCCGCGGAGCGCTCCGGCCCGTCGCCGATGAGCAGCAACCGCGCGGGCAGAGCGCGCGCCACGCGGGCGAAGATCTCGACCACGTCGAGGACACGCTTCACCGGACGGAAGTTGGAGAGGTGCACTAGCAGGCGTTCGTTCGGCTGCGCGAAGCGCGGGCGCTGCACCGCGACCAGCTCCGGGTTGCGCACGTAGAGGTCGCAGTTGACGAAGTTGCGGATGACCTCGATGGGCCGGGTGATGCCGAAGGCCTCGCGGGTGCGTTCGCGCAGGTAGGAGGAGATGGCGGTGACGCCGTCGGACTCGTCGATGCCGAAGCGGGTGATGGGCAGGTACGAGCGGTCGAGCCCGACCAGCGTGATGTCGGTGCCGTGCAGCGTGGTGATGAAGGGCAGATGGCGGCCGCGCGCGGCGAGCATCTGGCGCGCCAGCAGCGCACTGACGCTGTGCGGGATGGCGTAGTGCACGTGCAGCAGGTCGAGCGAGTGGAACTCGGCGACCTCCGCCATGCGCGTGGCGAGAGCGAGGTCGTAGGGCGGGTACTCGAAGAGCGGATAGTTCGAGACCGGGACCTCATGGTAGCGGATGTTGGCCTCGCGTCCGGTCAGGCGGAAGGGTTGCGAGTAGGTGATGAAGTGCACCTCATGGCCGCGTGCCGCGAGCTCGATGCCGAGCTCGGTGGCGACGACGCCGGAGCCGCCGTACGTGGGGTAGCAGGTGATGCCGATCTTCATCGTTGAATCTCAGTGTTTCTCATAGCCAGAATCTGGGTAGAACAAGCCATCTTCACGTAGACACCCGAATGCACCGAGGTTCCCATAGTGGATGAGTTCAGGGCCATTTGGTTGCGATAAGAGTTTTGGAATCTCGCTCATAAGTGCGTTGTACTCGATCTGCCTGTGTTGGCGGAGGCGCGTGGTGACAATATCCAAGTCGGCATCGTTATAGCCGGGATGGCAGAGCAGTTCAAAGGTACCCGATTCTGGGAGAGCCGCGAGGGTATCTCGAAGCACCTTCACGTTGAGGTTGCCCGTAGCTGAGATGCCAATGGTGCCATCGGTGAAGACTTCTTTATCCGCGATCTTGATGAAACGAGATTGAAAGCGGTCGAGAGCGAATATCTGCGCGCGTCTGCTGATAGTAGCGTGGGAGACTTGGCGCGCGAAGTGAGGCTCGAAGGGATTGCGCATTGTCGCCACCGAGGTATAACGGACAATACGATGAAGCTCGCGCGCAACGGGAGGGAAGACATGGGTGTGCTTGTGCGTATCGAGGTGTGTCACGTCAATGCCGGCGCGCTGTAGCTTCTGAACCTGGGCTAGAGCCTCGATCTCGATCTCCGCCGGATCGATACGACCAAGCCAGAGGTCGCGTATGAAGTCGATGAGCGAAGAGCGGAAGTTTTGGCCGTCTTTGCCCAGCAGTGTGGGAACGGCCTGCGGCGGCGAGACGGGCGTGCCGTCGGTGAGTACGATGTGGCAGCCCACGCCGAGGCCCGGGTTCGCTTTGGCGATAGCGACGGCATCATTAAAGGCCGGACCGTTGGCCATCAGCGTGGCGGAGGTCAGCGCGCCCGCGGCGTACAGCTCGGCGACGGCACGGTTGATGCCGCGCGTTAGGCCGAAGTCGTCTGCGTTCAGGATGAGGCGAGCGGCCATCGTCGGTGGGCATGCGCGAGGGGAGTGGTGGGCAGTGAGGGACTCGAACCCCCGACATCCTGCTTGTAAGGCAGGCGCTCTAACCAACTGAGCTAACCGCCCTTGGAGTGAGTCTACCGGGCCTTGGTTAGTGTAGCGCAGAGGCGTGGGCATCTCTAACCCTGCGAAGCGATAACTTTCTAGCGAAAGGTAATCGCCAGCGGCTCGCCGCGGTCCTTGAGCGTTGCGGACCAGCCCAGAGCCGTTCGCTCCAGGGGAAGATTGCGGCCGCTCACCGTTGCCTGGGAGGTCTTCGGCACAAATCCCACAGCTTCGACGCGGACTGCGCTCCACCAGGGCTGAAAGCTGCCCTCGCGTCGAGGCAGACGCACGGTCACGGAGCCGTCGGCAGCCACTTCGCACGTGAGATGAAGTCTCAGATAGACTCCCTTGCGGAAGTCAAAGCTCTTGCCATCGTCCTGATACAGATCGCCGCCACAGCTCTCGCCGGGCTCCGGCAGGAATACGCGCAGTGTCAGGGGCCCGTCGGGTGTCTCGCCGGTGGACTGCACCAGCGGCTGCATCGGCACAATAGAGCCCGCCCGCACGTAGATGGGCAGATCCGCCAGCCCGGGCTGCACCATCACTGGAGTCAGCGCCGGCGCAGCAGCCGGGTCGCGGATCTCCTGATCGTGCGAACCCACCGGCGCGCGCCGGTCCAGCTTCGCTCCTGTCCAGTAGTCGTACCAGGTTCCGGGCGGCAGATGCACCTCATACGGCGCCACATCGTCCGGCAGCGGAGCCGCCGCCACCAGGATCGACGGGCCGAAGAAAAACTCTCCCGGCGCGTCGAGATCCAGCGGATGTCCGTCGCTGGTCGCATGAGGGTACTCGACGAATAACGGACGCAGGATTGGTATGCCGTCGCGTGAGGTCTCCTCCGCGGCGGTGTAGAGATACGGCATCAGCTTGTAGCGCTCCTCGATGTAGCGGCGCCGGATGGCCTCCTGCTCGGGGCCGTCGGCCCAGACCTCGTGCGGGCGCGTGCCCTTGGCCGCGTGGTCGCGGTCGATCGGCTGAAACGCCGCCAGCATCAGCCACTTGGTCAGCAGCTCCGGAGATGGCGACCCGCCGAAGCCGCCCACGTCCGCGCCGGAGAGCGAGAAGCCGCTCAGGCTGAGGTTCAGCAGCTGCGGAGTCGTCTGCCGCAGATGGTTCCATGTGGAGAGGTTGTCGCCTGTCCACGTCGCCGCGTAGCGCTGGCCGCCAGCGTAGCTTGCGCGCGTCAGCACGAACGGCCGCACGTTGGGCTCGAGCGTCAGCAGGCCGTCCCAGGTGGCGCGCGAGTTCTCCATGCCGTAGATGTTGTGGATCTCAGGATGCAGCGCGGTGCGCGTCGTGAAGCCTGGCTCCTCAATGCGGTGGACCACGTCATCCGGCATGGTCTTGGAGGGATAACGGAAGACCGCCGGCTCGTTCATGTCATTCCAGAAGCCGGAGACGCCATCGGAGACGAACTGCTTGTACAGCGTTCCCCACCACGCGCGCGATTGGCGCTGGGTGAAGTCAGGAAACACCGAAGGCCCGGGCCAGACCGGCCCAACGTAATCCTGCCCGTTCTCTTTGACGAAGTGGTCGCCGGCCTCGCCGCTGTCGTAGGGTGCGTAGCTCTGGTTGGGAAGATCGGCGATATGTAGGTCGGTGATCAGCACGGTATGCAGGTGCTCGGCGGTAAGCTTGTGGATGAGCCCGGGAAAGTCAGGGAAGCGTTCCGGGTCGACCGTGAATGGCCGGTTCTTGTACTGATAGTCGATGTCCAGGTAGATTGCGTCGGAGGGAATCTTGTCCGAGCGCAGCCGCGCGGCGATCTCCTCGACCTGCGCGCGGGGATAGTAGCTGTAGCGCGACTGCTGGAAGCCGAGCGCCCACATCGGCGGCAGCGGTGTCGGTCCGGTGAGCCATGCGTAGCCTTCCAGGACGCTCTTCGGCGCTGGGCCGGCGATGAGGTAGTAGTCCAGCGGGCCGGCTGGCGCGGAGTAGCTCATGCGGTCGCTGCGCTCGCGGCCAAAGTCGAAGAAGGTGCGGTAGGTGTTGTCGAACAACACGCCCAGAGCGCGGCCGCCGCGCATCTGGAGGAAGAAGGGGATGGACTTGTAGATGGGATCGGTGGACTCCTGCCAGCCGAAGCTGTCCGTACTCCACATGGTGAAGGCCTCACCGGCGCGATCCAGCGGTCCTGGCTTGTCTCCCAGGCCAAAGTAATGATCGTCAGGCGTCCTGGTCTTGGTTACTTTGAAGCCATCGCTCCATGACACCGGCAGCGCATCGCTCTGGAGGATGTTGCCGCTGAGGTCCGAGACGGTGAGCCGCAGATCGGCTGCCACCGCAACGCGCAGCGCGGCCGTGCTGAATCCGCTGGGCTCGGGTATCACCGCAATACGTGCTGTGCGGGCCTCCGGCAGCACGGCCCAGGAGGCGTCTTCTGCAGGGTGACCCACCGGCCAGAGCCGCACCCGCAGTACGTCTTCGCGCAGTGCGTCTACCCGCAGGGTATAACCATCGTTCGTGATTTCGATCCCGCTGCGCGTGTGCGCGGATGCCGGAAGACTAACCCCGCCCGACGGCGGGGAAGCAGGAACCTGAGCCGCGGCCATCCTGCCGGCCAGTGCCGTGAATACAAAGAAGGGAAGAAACCGCGGCGAAAGTTTGCAAAACGAAACGAACATAGGCGTACAAGAGTCCGAATTGGGGGAGTTTACCGCAATGCAAAGGGCACCCTCATTGACTCATTTGTGTTTCAACCAACAAAGGCTTGCGAGTGTGTGAGTTGCGCGACTGTTTCAATAGCCGGAAGGGGCCTTCGCTGTCATTTGAGATCGAGGGAGTACACGTTTCCGGTAAAGACCCGGGTGCGAATCAGGGGCTGATTGTCCAGGGTCAAGCCGCCAAAGACGTAATCGACCGCATCGTTCTGGGGCGACTCGGCCAGCCGAATGACCGTATCCACGCGCCCATCCGGGATGGAGATACGCTCGATTGGCTGGCTGGGATCGAGCGAAGCGTGCACAAAGAGGCTTCGGCTGTCGGATTGCCAGATGGGGTCTGCGCCGGAGGGTACAGCGAGCGTGCTCCAGAGATGGGTCGCCAGAGTGAGCAGCCGCACCTGCCGCTGGTCCAGCGAGAGGGCGGCGATATAACGTCCGTCAGGAGACCAGCGCGGGCTGAATAATCCATCTGAGTCCGGCACCGGCTCGATCTGCCCGCTCTGCAGGTGCAGGATCTGCAGTGTGCGCGCCGCGCTCTCCTTGCCCATCGCATCGTCGATTCTGCCAAAGACCAGCGACTGCCCGTCAGGAGACCACGAGGGGTCGGCTGCATTGCGGGTCTCGCGCAGCAGCGGTTGCAGGTCGCCGCCGTTGACTCCCGTGAGGTAGATCTGCCATGCCTTGCCGGGCTCACGTGCCATCACCGCCAGCCGGGTTCCGTCCGGCGACCAGTGGGCGAGGAAAACGTCCAGGTTGTCCGGAGTCAACTGCAGCCGCTCCGTGCCGTCCGCGCGGGCGCGCCACAGCAGCCCCTTGTTGTCTGTCCAAGCGACCCACTGGCCGTCGCGTGAGTAGTCCACACGCACCGCCGAGGCCAGAAATCCGCGTTCGGGAACCAGGCTGCCCGCAGCGGAGACGGTCGCCAGCTCTGACCGGGCATCCGTTCCCAGGAAGAAGATGCGACTGCCGGATCGAGCGGCGACCGGCGACTCGAACTGGAGCGGCCCGTCGGTCAGCCGCACCGGCCGCGACGTCGATTCGCCTCGCAGCTTCCACAGGTCGGCGTTGCCTCCCCGCGAGCTCTGGAAGACGAACGCGCTTCCATCGGCGGTCCACACGCCGCAGCACTCCGTCGCCGGCTGGCTGAAGTCGCTGAGCATACGAGTCGCGGTGCGGTCGGATGCTGTCATCTGCCAGAGTGAGGGCGTGTGCGTGATGGGATCCAGGATGGTGAACCGCAGCAGGTTTCCATCGGGCTCCCAGCGCAGCCAGAAGGCACGTCCCGGCAAAGTCGCATAGCGGGCGGGGTTGTTGCCGTTCAGGTGGGTCAGATAGAGTTCGTTCCCGTTGGCATAGAGGATGCCGCTGCCGTCGGGCATCCAGGTGGCATCGTGGGCCAGCACATGCCCAACCCGCAGCGCGGAACCACCGGTCGTGGGAACCACCCACAGCGGTTGCTCCGACTCCGGCGACAGATGGTTGCGCAGCAGCAGCCGAGAGCCGTCCGGTGAGATGTCACCCAGCGCCGGGCTGGCTACTTCACCGGGGATGTTCAGCGCCACCACCGATCCGTCCGACAGCGAGATCACCGAGATCCGCTCCTGTCCACTCTCGATGGTGCCTGCAAACAGGTGGACTCCGTCGGTTGCCACTTCGGCCAGATTTTCTGTGTCCGCACCGGTCGCCGCCAGGTGGCCGTTGTGCGTGAGCTGCGTAATGTGCGGCGGCGACGTTGTCGATCGCGAGGCTCCCACAAAGAATGCCGCCACAACCGCCGCTGCCAAAGCGGCCGCAACAACTGCCCACAAGCGCGCGCGCTGCGGCCAACTTGCTGCTGCTGTGATCTGCGCTGGATGCGGTCGAACTGCCGCTGGCGCGTGCGCTTCCATGAAGGGTTCAGAAGGTCGGGCGACGGACGGCCAGACATCGGTCGCCGAGGGACTGTATTCCGCTATCGGATGCGGATGCGCGGCGTCTCCGCTGTGTTCGCCGGAGACGCCGACGGGGGCGATAAAGCGGTAGCCACGCCGCGAAAGCGTCTCAATAAAGCGCGGGTTCTCGGCTGAGTCGCCGAGCGCCTCGCGAATCTTGTTGATCGCCGTTCCCAGCGAGTGGTCGAAGTCGACGATGGTGTCCCTGCCCCACAGCCGCTCCTGCAACTCCTCGCGCGAGACCACGTGCCCTGGCCGCTCCAGCAGCATGGCCAGCACTTTGAACGGCTGGGTCTGCAGCTTGATGCGAAACCCGGCCTTCCATAGCTCTCCTGTCTGCAGGTCGGCCTCATACAGGCCGAACGTCATTTTCGCATTCTCGACTGGAGGCAGCATCTTGGCGCGAAATCTTCGCGACGCACAATGTAACACTGTCCAACGTCTATCTGCAACGGAAGACAAAACGCCTCAAATATCTGATTCTTATAGTTTTGCGCGATGAAAATAAATTGAGGGACAAAAGGAGCCGGGAGGATTGCGCAGACTGCCATCAGTTTTGCAACGTTGTCGCCGAACCTTCCCCTAGGTTGCGTCGTGTTCGGATGCGCGACTGCCCCGTGCGGAAGCAATTTTGGAGGCACCACCATGCAGAACTTCTTCGCCAATGTTTGGAAGAATCTCCGGCTCGCTGTCACGCTGACGGCAGTCCTGTTCCTCGCCGTCTCGGGCCTGCAAGTCGTTGCGCAATCGGACACAGGCCGCATCACCGGAACCGTCAGCGATACCACCGGCGCTGCGATTCCCGGCGCAACCATTACGGTGACCAATACCGGCACCAATGCCACGCAGACAGTGAGCAGTGACGGCATTGGCGACTTCACCGTCTCCGCTTTGCCCACCGGCAATTACCACATCGCGGTTGCCAAGACGGGCTTTGCCACCCAGGAACAGAACCTGAGGCTGGACGTGGCGCAGGTGCAGACCGAGAACTTCAAGCTGGCAGCAGGCGCGACCAGCACGGTAGTGGACGTAACCGACGCCGCTCCGGTCGTCGACCTGGCCACCTCCGACACCAGCGAAGTGATTACCGGCCGTGAGCTGGCTGACCTGCCGCTGAACGGCCGCAACTTCACGCAGCTCGCGCTGCTGCAGCCCGGTGTCTCCCGTGGCCAGAGCAACAGCCAGGCCTCGGGATACCAGAAGGGCAACCAGCCGGTGGAGACCATCCGCTTCGCGGAGACCGGCGGAGCCGCAGTCTCCGCCAACGGCCTTCGCCCGCAGGCGAACAACTTCATCCTGGACGGCATCGACAACAATGATTCGCTGGTGAACACGATCGTTGTCTTCCCCAACGTCGAAGCGCTCAGCGAGTTCCGCATCACCAACTCGCTGGCTCCCGCGGAGATCGGCCGCGCCGGTGGCGCCATCATCCAGGCCGCGGTCAAGAGCGGCACCAACCAAATCCACGGCTCGGCCTTTATCTTCTACCGTGACTCGGCCCTCGGCTCAGCCAGCCCGAACTACTTCTCGCCCACGGTCGCGCCGCAAAACTTCCATCGCAACCTCTATGGCGGCACGATCGGCGCGCCCATCTGGAAGGACCACATCTTCTTCTTCGGCGACTACTCCGGCCTGCGCCAGTCACTGCCGAACAGCGGCCTCACGATCAACACCGTGCCTACCGTGAAGATGCGTACCGGCGACTTCTCTGAGTTGCTCGGCTCCGGCCTCACGGTTGTGCCGGCGCTGTACACCGGTCCGGGATCGTTCAGCCCCACCGGTTGCGTAAGCTTTACCACGGTCCACAACTTTGTCGTGACGACGCAGTCCGCGCTCAACGCGACCATCGACAACGGCGCTATCTTCGATCCGCTCACCTGCAAGCAGTTCGGCACCGTCGCCGCGCCCAACATCATCCCCACATCGCGCCTGAACACGATAGCGATGAAGTACCTCAACTACCTGCCCCTGCCGAACCGCACGCCGGTCAGCCAGGTGCTGAACAACTACCAGAACCAGCAGGTGAAGACCGACACGGACAACCAGTTTGACGTGCGGCTCGACTTCCACCTCGGCTCCAAGGACAACGCCTTTGTGCGCGGCACCACAGACAACTACAACGACGTCCTGACCACGGCGCTGGCCAGCACGCCTTCCGGCTTCGGTTCGGGCAATAACGACTCGCATCCTCGCGAGCTCGCCGCAGGCTACACGCACATCTTCACCAACAACCTCGTCAACGAGTTCCGCTTCGGTTACATCCGCGACTTCTACTCCTATCTCAACCCTGAGAACGGCGTTGCGATCGATACGCAGCTGGGCATCCCCAACGGCAACCGCAACTCGCTGCTGGGCGGCATCTCGCTGATCGGCGGCAACAATACAGAGATCTCCTACACCGGTGACGGCGGACCGTACACTGTCCCGCAGTACAGCTACCAGTACAACGACGCTGTGTCGCTCGTCCGCGGCGCGCACAACTTCAAGTTCGGCGCCAACATCATCCACCGCGAAGTCGACTTCTTCCAGGCGCAGTACAACGCCAAGGGCTTCTTCAATATCGGCGGCAACGGCGGCGACTACACCGGGTATGAGGTCTCCGAGCTGGCCGGCGCATTCGTCGACAACTACAACATCTCCAACCCGACCGGCTACTACAAGACCATCTCCTATGAGACCGGCTACTTCGGGCAGGACGACTGGAAGGTCAACCGCCGCCTGGTGTTGAACCTTGGCCTCCGCTACGACCTGTACACGCATCCCTATGAGCAGAACAACCGCCAGTCGAACTACAACATCGCGGCCAACACGTTGCAGGAAGCCGGCGTCAACGGCAACTCGCGTTCGCTCATCAACACAAACTTCAACAACTTCGCTCCGCGCCTCGGCTTCTCTTATGACCTGTTCGGCGACGGAAAGACGGCGCTGCGCGGGGGTTACGGTATCTATTACTTCCTTGACCGCGGCGGCGTGGGCAACCAGCTGTCAAACAACCCGGACTTCAACGGCTCGGCCGACTACAACTCCTACAACGGCTACCGCATTGACCTGAGTGGCGCCGCCCCGCTGGTAGCGAACTCATCGAATAATGCCAATACCACACCCGGGCCCTATAACGGCAACAACGCGACCCTGGCGACCGGCGCGCTGCCGAACTCCACGCCGTCGGTGAACATCGCATCGCCTTCGAATGTAAGTGTGATCTCCTACCCGGTGCACAGCCCCACATCGATGATCCAGCAGTACAACATCAGTGTTGAGCGCGCGCTGGGTTCCAAGACGTCCGCGACCCTGGCTTACGTCGGCACCAAGAGCGACCACCTGTTCAACTCGATCAACTACTCCGCGCATCAACTCAGTACAGGCGCCTACTTCGGACAGGCCCAGGGGCTCGGCATCACGCTGAATGAGACCAACGGCACGTCGCACTATAGCGGTCTGCAGACCAAGCTCGATCACAAGCTGGCCGATGGTCTGCAGTTCACGGCGACCTACACCTGGTCGCACACCACGGACAACTCCATCGGGCCGTTCTCGCAGACCGGCGCCAGCAGTGTTCCCACCACGGCCGCCGGTCCGCAGTTCAACCTGAACCGCGGCGACTCCGACGACGACATCCGCAACGTGGGCACGTTCGCCATGCTCGCGGAGCTTCCGTTCGGCCAGGGCAAGCGGTTCGGCGGCCACGTCAACCACACGTTCAACTACCTGATCGGCGGCTGGCAGGTATCGCCTTTCCTGCAGTTGACCAGCGGCTCGCCGTTTGACGTAAGCATCGCCAGCACGGGCTCCGGTCCCAGCGTCCGCCCGAACCTTACTTCGACCGCGAACCTGCACCTCCACCCCACCCCCGCAAACAACTATCAAATATTAAATAAGAACGATTTCTCCGCGCCGGCAACGAATCTCGTCACCGGTTATTACCTTGCGCCTGGCAACGTCCACAAGAACCAGTTCCGCGGTTCGGGTTACTCGGATCTGAGCTTGTCGGTCTTCAAGGACATTCCAATCCACGACAATATCGTGGCGCAGTTGCGTGGCCAGTTCTATAACGTGTTCAACTCCCCGGCCTTTGCGCCGCCGTCCAACACGCAACTGGCGGGGACACCAAGTACGACTGGAACGTTCGCCAATCTGACCAACGTCGATTACTTTGCTCAGCGACTGACGGAGATAGCTTTCCGTATTCAGTTCTAAGTCATATTTCTCTTACTCCGGCGGCGCTGCTTGCACGTTGCAGCGCCGCTCGTTCTTCCAGAGTCTCATCATGGCCGCAAGCTCGCGGCGGGTTGCCTTTATGCGGCACTGCGCTTTTCATAGACGTCTGCTTTGGTTCGCCGTTCTAGCGTGCTGTCGCCTTGCGAGCGCGCAGTCAGCGCCGGTCTGCATCATTAAAGTTGACCCGCCCAACTGGTATGCCGCCATGCCGAAGCCCATGCTGCTGGTGCAGGGAACCGGCCTCGCCGGGGTTAGCTTCTCGCTCAGCGATGCAAAGCTCCGCATCGACAAGACCGTCGTCTCAGAGAACGGACACTGGGCGCAGCTATGGCTCTCCGCCTCGCCGGCAAAACCGGAGACGGTCACGCTCCGCGCCTCGCTTGGAGCCGCACACACCGAGCTGCCCTACACCTTCGTCGCTCGCCGCACGGCCAGCGGCGGCTTCGCCGGATTCTCTCCGCGCGATGTGATGTATCTCATCATGACGGACCGCTTTGCGGACGGCGACCTTAGCAACGACGGCCCGGACGCCCACAACAGCGCCGACAGTGCGGCCGCCGCCGCTGAGCGCGCCAAGCCGCGTGGCTGGCACGGCGGCGATCTGCGCGGCATCGCGCAGCACCTGGACTACCTGCAGGAGCTCGGCGTGACCGCCGTCTGGACCACGCCGGTCTATCGCAATCACAACGAGCCCGACAGCTATCACGGCTACGGGGCAACAGATCTGTACTCCGTGGACGAGCACTACGGCTCGCTCGACGACCTCAAGGCGCTTGCCGCCGCACTCCATTCTCGCGGTATGAAGCTGGTGCTGGACACCGTGCCCAACCACGTTGGACCCGCCAACCCCTGGGTGAACGATGATCCCGCGCCGGACTGGTTCCACGGCACCAAAGCGCACCACCTCAACGGCGAGACGAACTTCCAGGCTCTGATCAATCCCCATGCACCAGAGCGCGATAAGTTGGGGACGCTCGACGGTTGGTTCGCGGACGCGCTTCCTGACATGAATACGGAGAGCCCCGCGGTGGCCAAGTACCTGCGCCAGAATGCGGAGTGGTGGATCGAAGAGACGGGCGCTGACGCGCTGCGCATCGACACCTTCCCCTATGTCAACCGCGAGTTCTGGCATGACTTCAACGGGGAGTTGAAGCAGCTTTATCCGCGACTCACCGAGGTGGGCGAGGTATTCAACCCGGATCCCGTCATCGTGTCTGCCTTCGCTGGCGGAGTGACGCGGGCAGGCGTCGACACCGGGTTGACGACGCCCTTTGACTTTCCTACCTACTTTGCTCTGCGGGATGTCTTAGCCAAGGGCGCTCCGATGAGCCGGCTCGCCGGCACACTCGCTGAGGACTCGCTGTATCCGCATCCGGAGCGTCTACCGATCTTCTTCGGCAACCACGACACCACCCGCTGGATGGACGCGGTCGGCGGAACGGACACCCAGCGCGAACTCTCGCTGCGGCTTGCCTTCACCTACATCATGACCACGCGCGGTATGCCGCAGATCTACTCCGGCGATGAGTTGGCGATGCATGGCGGCGATGACCCTGACAATCGCCGCGACTTTCCCGGAGGATTCCCCGGAGACGCGAACGACGCATTCACCGCGCAGCACCGCACACTGGAACAACAGGGGACGGTGAAGTGGGTCTCGGGTCTGGCGGCGATCCGGCACTTGCACCCTGCGCTGACCTGCGGCGCCGAGCAGGTGCTCGCGAGCAGTGATGACTGGCTTGTCTATGCGAGGGATGCCGGCCATGCTTTGGGCGGCGACTGCGAGCCCGGAAAGGACATGGTTCTGATTGCGCTCCACCGCGGAGGCAACGTCGCGTCGCTCACCGTTCCGCTGCGACAGACCTGGATGTCTGCCTGCGGAAGCTTGCGGGCCGAGGTTGCAGCAGGCGACTCCTCCGCGACGATTACAGGCGGCGATCTGGTGCTGCACGTTCAGCCCTCAGGCGTATTCATCGCAACGTGCAGCGGATCCTCATGGCAAGGTCCTTAGTTTGCTCAGACTCATCCAGCGACAGCTCATGGGGACACCAAAACGCGCATCTTCTGCTAGACTTAATCTCGTCGTTGGGTTGGTTCTCTTGGCGTCCCAAAAGACTCAAGATTGAGTCCAAACCAGCGACAAGGTAGAAAAGAGCGAAGATAGCGAAAGCTAAGAAACGCTTGATTCTATGTGACATATAACCAAATTGTTGAAAAACAATCTGGGGACGTAGCTCAGTTGGTTAGAGCGCTGCCTTCTAACCGGCTACCTTCGGAATCAGTGACATGGATCCTTGGTGTCCACGATGGTGTCCACGCTTTGATAGAGTTGTCTCCAGGGAGGACTCTTTGGATGCCTACTCTCAAGCCTCTCGGCGCTCTTCTCAACGCTCCCGACTACG
>Ga0302320_10021021_pt1 | contig 12975 bp, 7 predicted proteins | sample Bog_T0_3_FD_202130 | JGI IMG/M metagenome (GOLD analysis project Ga0302320, IMG submission 202130) | Peat permafrost microbial communities from Stordalen Mire near Abisko, Sweden - Bog_T0_3 | ecosystem: Environmental > Terrestrial > Soil > Wetlands > Peat | place: Sweden: Abisko, Stordalen Mire...
GAGAGAATGGGCCAGCCTGGACCAGAGTTCTCGAAGATCGAGCTGCCGCTGGAGATTCGCCTACGAGCCAAGAGAGGACCCGCTACCGACATCCCGAAATAAAAAAGGCACTCCTCGCCGAAACATCAGGGAAATGTGCCTATTGCGAGAGCAAGATAAGGCACGTTGCCCCGGGAGACGTGGAACACATTGTTCCCAAATCTATTGCACCGCAAAAGACGTTTGAGTGGTCGAACTTGACCCTAGCCTGTGGCGTTTGTAATGGAAATAAGGGAGACCACTTTGGAAACCATGAGGATTTGGTCGATCCATACGTTGTTGAGCCAAGCGATCATCTGAAGTTTTTGGGTGCGACTGTTGTTGCCAAGCCTGGCAGCGCTCCGGGCATGGCCACTGAGCGCACACTCAAACTTAATCGAATTGATTTGATCGAAAGGCGCACTGAAAAGCTTCTTAAATTGTCGTCGTTGTTGCACCTTCTGGTTGAGGTGCGTGACGACAATAAGAGGGCTGTGATCCGGCGTGATATTGAGGTGAACGAGGTTGCTAGCGACAGGGAGTATGCAGCAATGGCGCGGGAATTCGTATTGAGTAGCCTACGTGAAATCGACGCAGCTGATTGATGGCCAGTTGCGAGGATGAACGCTGAGCGTTTTGGGCCTCGTCGTTATGAAATGAACTTAAGGAAACCGCACCGAATTCCACGTAATGGTGCGCATGGGGCCTACAAACGGATGCCATTGCGCGAATAGCGGCGCATGGCACACAGATTGGCACTTGCCGTTAACCACAGGTGCCCCGGGCGAACCGGATCGATCCAGCCAGACGGGCAACCGGCGCCGGACGGCGCCCGGCATCTCGGCAGATTTCCCGCCGTACTTGGGCATCGCCTAGGCGACTACTTCGAAAGGGGCGACCGTTTTACGTTCGCCTTCATTGCGGCTTTTGGCGCACTCTTTCCAATTCCGATGCCCACGGAAATTTACGAGCAACTTAGAGAGCTTTTCCAAAGAGTCACTGTTCTCGAACAGGACATCAAGCGGCATGAGCAAATAGCTTTGATCATTATAGCGATCTTGGGCGGCTTGGGTTGGCTGTCCTATGTGAAGATAATGAAGTGGGTAAAGGAGTTCATTGCGGCTAAAGTAGTCGAGGGATTGGCGCAGACGATTAAGAATGCTGAGAACGAGCTCGCTGCGAACCACGCGACTGTGACGGCCAAGACCATCGAACTTCAGCGGCTGATCGAAAGCGCGGCCATCTACGATGAACTAATGAAGAAGAAATTTGCGGCGGTGCCCGGTGCGCCCGAATACATGATTCAATTCGGCGAGGACAATGTTACCTTCAACAACACGAGTTATCTAGCATTTGAAGTGAAGTTTCCCAAGGAGTTCCCCGTCGTTCCCAAGGTCTTTGTTGGGGAAGCTCACGCCGGGGCGTGGTTGGTCGTTAAGGTCGATGACAAGGACACCAAGAAATTCAAGTGGGCGGCAAACAATCTATTGGGCGTATCGACATATCAGACATTGATTCAATGGGTCGCCTTTGCCGAGATACCTAAGCCAGTGCCCAACGCGGAAGAGATACGCAAATAGGCGTAAATTGTGTGCGCCCTGTGGGCGGGTTCTGAGTTGCGTCCGAGTTGTTCGCCTAGCTGCAAATGTCTCAGCCCTCGAAGCTGGGAGCTCATTCCGCTTCGGGAGATTGAAAAGCTTGCGCCACCGCTCCGGGTCTTCCTGCGCATGGCAAATGGCGCGCCGTTCCCGCGATCGCACACGCGCCGCTCATTCGGCGCCGAATAGCGTCATCCTAGGACCTGCTTAAGATTGCTGCATACCGCCTATCGAGTGATTTCCTCGATGGTATGGGGTTGCTTAAGCTCCGGGTCGTTTGGATCGAGAGCCTTGAAGTACACCTCGGCGGCGGGTTCGCCTCCGAATTTAAGCCCTATCTCAACAGTCTTTGTCACTAGCAAAACCTTCCCGTGACTCTTGCAATAATCGTCCGCCTCTTGAAGCAATTCGGCCTTAATTGGGGACGGTCCGGTGAATCCCCATACATGCCTGGTAATCATGTAGCTGTTTTGCCCCAATGGGGCGACTCCGGACGTGGCGCATCCGATTAGGGCAATAGCTGCGATCAGAATGGGGATGGTTACTTTCATTTGCTTGGTCTGTTTCCTAGGCGAATGCTACTTTTACAGCCGTCTCAAGAGAAACAGTGGGAGGAATCTCTATCAGCCATGGCAACGAGCAATTCTCCGATCAACGGGGTTTGGGAATGTTCCTGACTGTCTTCTCTATCTGTGCCGCGAACTCTTTCGCCATCTCTTCTGCCTCGGAAAGCTCCGCCACAGTCATCTTTCGACTAACGCTTTCCAGGTTGCTCTTGGCGTTGTCATTGTTTTGCGCCGTCGAAAGCTTCCACCATGCATACGCGAGAACTCTGTTTTTGGTGACGCCGTAGCCAACATTGTAACAGACGCCCAGGTTGTATTGGGCCATTGATTCGCCCTGCCTAGCGGCATTCAGGTACATTGATGCTGATTCCGTTGGGCTTTCCACGACGCCCAGGCCAAGACGATATATGTCTCCGAGGCGCAGTTGCGCATCAGCGATGCCTTCGTCTGCAGCCTTCTTGTACCACTTGGCTGCCTCTACGCTGTCTTGGGGCAACCCAAGCCCTTCGTCATAAAGGACGCCGAGGTTATTGTAGGCCGGAGTGTTTCCATGAGCGGCAGCTTTGAGATACCACCTCGCTGCCTCCGAGTAGTCTCGTGGTACCCCATCGCCAATGCGATACATCTCAGCCAGTGCGAACTGCGCGAGTGGTTGTTCTTGTTCAGCTGCTTTTCGATACCATTTCTCAGCTAGCACAATATCTTTGCCGTCTTTAAAAACGGTAAGGTCGTAGCAAGCTGCGAGGTTGAACTGCGCTAGAGCATCTCCTTGTTTAGCAGCAAGGGACAGCCATTTAATCGCCTCCTGTCGGTTCACTGCTACTCCTTCTCCGTCCCTATACGCCACACCGAGATTATTCTGGCTCGCTGGGTCGCCTTCAGCGGCTTTGGCCCTCAATGCGTCCATCGCCTCTGCATCTGCTAAAGCTGCAAAAATTAGAGCTGCGGAAAACGTAATGACACAGCGCGCCTTTGAGCAGAATAATAGGCTATTCATATTCTTGCGATATTTGCCCTCAATTGACTTGCAAGTGTTGTTTGGTAGCTGATCGGCATGGTTCATATCGATGGACGAATGCGACCATGATTCATCAAAACGTCCCCAGTGACTACGCAATTCTGGAATTCTCAGTCATGCAAACCGTACCAAATTCCACGTAACGGTGCGGTTTGGAATTAGGATTCGTCGCCCCGTCGTAAAATACGTCGATTTGGACTGGGATTTGAGGGACCCCTAGCCAGAATCCGCTTCCGTGATTGGAAGAAGTCCCTATACCGTAATGGAATGCCAGCGTTCCTCCCCTCAAGATCAGCTCGCGGACTGAAGCTCGATGCTGGAAACGGCTTTACCCCTGAAGCTCTTCATTTGGGGCAAGGCGCAATGGCATTAGAGGTATGCCTGTTTTCAAAATCTGGACCACCGCCGAATGAAATACAGATGCGGGGAATCTGGCAGAAGCGGAGTGCTGGACGTGCTTCACCAGTCTTAATTGTTGTCCTATATGACAACAGGGCTTCGCTTTGCGGCCCTGCCGGCGACGATCCGCCCGCCTATTTAGATCTGGATAATGGTCAGGTCGAGCGTCTTTGCAACGAGGCCTTGGATCTACCCGATAGGAATGTTGCACTTCGATACCTTGGGAAAACACTCGAAACGCTCTCCTCGGATCTCCCTGGTCTCCGCAATTCAGGCTTTTTGGCGGCTCACGAGCTTCGTTATCGGGCCCGACGCCGTGCGGACTGGGCAGCGCGGTGTGAGGTTTCGCGTAAATTGCTGGGCAAATCCAATCAGGAGCTGTTGGGCGCCCTTGGATTCCGGGTAACTCGATGTGACAATCAAACCAGCGTCCTTGAATCGGCCTCCAGGAAGCTTGCTCTGGGAGTATTGCTTCATACGGCGGAAAACCCCGAGGCGGCCGGGCCGCGCTTCAACGGTCTTTCCCCGATTTCATATGCATTGTCAGTGGCTGATAGGGAAAATCTGTCATACGTTGTCACGGTTCAGGACCACACGATCCGTCTTTACCCCACCAGGCTCGGCACCGGGGTTGGTCGCCGCGGCCGCACTGAGACTTACATCGAATGCCACACCAGCCTTCTCCGGGACGACGATGCGGCATTCCTCAGCTTGATTTATACCGCTGAGGCCCTGTCTCCCGGGGGCACGCTGGAGCAGCTCATGGAGGAGTCGGTTCGTTTTGCCGGGCATCTGGCCGAAAATCTCCGGGAACGCATTTACGGCGAGGTAATGCCGGCATTAGCGCAAGGCCTCGCGAACGCTCGCCGCCTCCGCAAGCCGTCTCCGGAAAAGCTGGCGGAAACCTACAGCATGGCGATGACGGTTCTGTTCCGACTGCTTTTCATAGCATACGCAGAGGATAAAGACCTTCTCCCGTACAAATTCAATGGACTTTACCGGCGGAGGTCTCTCAAGACCAAGGCCCAGGAGATTCTGCAACTAGTCGGCTCCAACACCAAGTTTGAGGACGGGAGTTCTCTTTGGGAGGAAACCAATCGGCTTTACCGGGCTGTAGATGAAGGAAACCGGGAGTGGAGCGTGCCGCACTACAATGGCGGGCTTTTCTCTGAGGAGGCTTCCGTGTCTGCGGTGGGAGGGGAGCTCAAGAAGATCGTTCTCCCAAATTCTGTCTTCGGACCGATTCTGCGCGATCTCCTGTTGATTCATGGGGATAGTGGCGAACTTGGCCCGGTGGATTTCGGAAGTTTGGGCGTCCGAGAATTTGGAACAATTTATGAAGGATTGCTCGAATCGGAGCTTTCGGTTGCAGAAGCGGACCTTGCGACCGATAGGGAGGGCAACTATGTACCCGCTATAGGCCGAATGCCAGTGGTGGTGGGAGAGGGACATGTCTATCTCCACAATCGATCGGGCGCGCGCAAGTCCTCTGGGTCGTATTTTACAAAATCATTTGCTGTGGAACATCTTTTGGACTCGGCGCTTGAGCCCGCGCTGGCCCAGCATTTGCGACGGCTTGACTCATTGGATGAATTGTCTGCCAGCGAGGCTTTCTTTGACTTCCGCGCCGCCGACATCTCGATGGGTTCCGGGCATTTTCTGGTGGCAGCAATCGATCGGATTGAAAAGGGGCTCTCGGCCTACTTGGCCAAGCGTAAGCTGCCTTACGTCGTCAAGGAGCTTGGTATTTTAAGGGAGTCCGCCCGCACGGCGCTCGGTGTCTTGGCCGACCAGATTGAAATTGAAGACAATCAGCTTCTAAGGCGGCTGATTGCGAAACGCTGCATCTATGGCGTGGATCTGAATCCAATTTCGGTCCAGCTCGCGCGGCTCGCGATCTGGATACATACTTTTGTCCCCGGTCTGCCGCTCTCACTCCTTGATAGAAATTTGGTCCACGGAAATTCGCTCATTGGCGTGGGCACTGTTGGAGAGCTGAAGCAGCGCTTTGAAAGGGCGGAGACTGAAACGGACCTGTTTGTTGCCGCCGGCTTGGTGCTCGACGCACGCACGCTTCTCGACGAGGCCACGGGACCCCTGCAACGCCTCGCGCACATCTCCGACGCAACATTTGAAGATATTAGACGCGGTCACACCGCCATTAAGGAGGCGGAGGCCGCCACAGCGCCCGCTCGCGCTCTTTGCGACATTATCACGGCTTTGCCGTTGTTGGGGGGCGCCCCAGACGGTGAAGATGCCGCCAAGTGGGAGCGTCATTATCGCCCTCTAGCAAGATTCAGGTTCGAGGACTGGAACACACTTAAACGAGAGATTGTTGATTCGCCCGCACACAAGCTGGCACGGCAGCTCCTGTGCGCGACCTCCCCATTTCATTTCCCGATCGCATTCCCTGAAGTCTTTTTGCGCTCGCGCAGCGGATTCGACGTTATTCTTGGCAATCCGCCCTGGGAGGAGGTAGTCGTTGAAGAACAGAAATTTTGGTCGCGGCATTTTCCAGGGCTCCTCGGCCTCAGCCAGCGGGATCAGGAGAGAGCTAAGGAGAAATACCGGGTAGCACGGCCCGACTTGGCGGCCGCATTGGAACAGGAAATCCGCGAAACGGACACTTTGCGGAAAGTGCTAACTTCCGGGCTCTACCCCGGAATGGGGACAGGAGACCCGGATTTCTATAAGGCCTTCACGTGGCGGTTTTGGTATCTGGTGAATGCAGAGGGCGGGCGGGTTGGGGTCGTATTACCCCGCTCCGCATTGAGCGCGAAGGGGGCCGAGGCTTTTCGCAAGCATCTGCTTAAGACGGCCGCCGCAATCGATTGTTGCTTTCTCGTCAACAATGGTGGCTGGATTTTTGATACCGTTCACCAGCAATACACAATTAGTCTGACTACGATTACCCGCAGCCCGGCGGCCAGCGAGACCGTGGTTACCCTGTCCGGCCCATTTGCATCAGCGGAAGGGTTTCGGCAGTCTCGCGGGGGCGCAGAAAGGCAGCTGAAGGCTGCGGATATTCTGTCATGGAATGACACTGCATCGCTCCCCTTGCTGCCAAGCGGGGCCTCGCTTGACGTGTTCCTGCAGCTGCGTAAGAGCGCGCGTCTAGACGGAGATTTTCCGGGTGATTGGCGAGTGCGCCCGCACACAGAACTTCATGCAACCAACGAGAAGTACTTGATGGAGCTCGAAGCAAATGGAAGGGAACGGTCTTACTGGCCTGTTTGTGCTGGTGAGTCGTTTGACCTTTGGACCCCAGATACCGGCAGTTATTTTGCCTGGGCCGACTCGAAAAAGCTGTTGCCTTACCTCCAGGAGAAGCGAATCCGCAGCGCGACTCGCGGAGGGGCGTCGGCGGACTCGCCGGAAGTCGTCTGGAGTCGGGACCCTGACACATTGCCATGCCTTGGACCACGGTTATGTTTTCGGGATGTCACACGGGCTACTGATTCCCGGACAATGAGAGTGGCGCTGGTTCCGCCGCGCGTGTTCCTTACCAACAAGGCCCCGTATTTCATTTTTCTACGGGGAACGGAGCGTGATCAGGCCTACGTCCTCGGAGTGCTCTCTTCGCTTGTGTTGGATTGGTATGCGAGACGCTTCATCGAGATAAATGCCAATTTTTTCATCATTAACCCGTTTCCGGTCCCCCGAACAGACAGCAAGTCTGCCTTGCGAGAAATCGTTATAGCTCGGGCCGGCCGTTTGGCTGCGGTGGATGGGCGTTTCAGGAATTGGGCTAAGGAGGTGGGCGTTGAGTGTGGGCCGTTGCCTGAAGACGAAAGGGAGAGCGCAATTCATGAAATCGACGCGGCGGTCGCCCACCTTTACGGGCTTACCGAGGAGCAACTTGTTCATATCTTCGAGACCTTTCATGTCGGGTGGGATTGCCAGGGCCGCCTTGCGGCAACGCTGAAGCAATTCCGTAAATTGGTTTCCAAGAAGCCCCACCAATCATGACACCGGAATTTATCGACAACCGTCGGGGCAACACGCTCGACAAGGCCCTGTTGAGCCACCTCGGCACCCACCGCGAAGCTGGGATGGTTGTCCCAGAGCTCTGCATTGCAACGGCCTACTTCAATCCGCAGGGGCTTCAGCTCATCGCGGCTGAAGTGGACCATGTGGGGCACCTGAGGCTAATGCTCGGAGCTGAGCCCCGCCCGGAGGCGGAAATGCGCCCCAGGGAGCCGAATGACCCGCCGGAGCCAGCCTACACCCAAAAGCAGGTGAAACAGGGGCTCGAAAGCTTAGAAAAAGGTCTTGCCCGCGATCGGAACCTGTTGGCGTTTTCACCCCAAGCCAGCAGTGCCCTTCAAAACCTGGTGCGGTTTCTGAATTCGGGAAAGATTGAGGTGCGCCGGTATGAAAGGGCGTTCCTCCACGCCAAAGCTTACATCTTCAGAAAGATTCCGGTCACGGGCGTCATTGCCGGCAGCTCCAACCTTACCAGAGCGGGAATGGCCCACAATATGGAGCTTAATCTGGGCGTCCACGGCACGGAGACCGTTGCCAAAGCGGAGGCGTGGTTCGACGAATTATGGACGGATGCCGTGCCCTTTGATCTGGCGGCCGTCTACCAGGCAGCCCTTCAGCAATACGACCCATACCTAATCTACCTGCGGGTGCTTTATTCGCTCTACGGTGCTGATGTTACGGAGGAAGCAGAAAAGGGTAACGTGCCTTTAACTAATTTTCAGCTGCATGGCGTTTGGCGCGCGCTTCGGATACTCGATACTGCAGGTGGAGTAATCATTGCCGACGGGGTTGGGCTTGGGAAGACCTTCATAGCTGGTGACATCATTCAACGGTATCGCGACCGCCGCCAGAGGGTTCTACTAATTTGCCCAGCCGCTTTGCGGGACGGGACATGGGAGAAATTTATTTCGGACTTCCAGCTCTACCTCGATTGCGTGTCGTTCGAGCAGCTGGCAATGGACCGGCAGTTAAATTCGGAGTCGAATTCTAGCCACCTCCGTTCAGATCTCGCGGAATACTCTCTCGTCATCGTCGATGAGGCCCACGCCTATCGGAATCCAGACTCCCCGGCTCGGGCGAAGGTTCTACGTCAGCTCTTGTTCGGAAAGCGCAAGGATTTGGTCCTCCTGACCGCTACGCCGGTCAACAATAGCCTATGGGATCTTTATCACCTTCTGCGGTATTTCGTGAAGCAGGACGCGTTCTTGGCCGACCGAGGCATACTCTCAATGCGGGAACGGTTCGAGCAAGCGATGCATACCGATCCCTATAACCTGAATCCGGACGTTCTTTACCCGATCATCGACGCTACTACGGTCAAGCGCACCAGGCAGTTCATCAAGCGAAACTACGAGAACGACACGATCCGCGGGCCGGATGGGAGAGAGGTTAGGATCGTCTTCCCAAAGCCCGTCCCGATGACGGTGCGCTACACCTTGGAGAAGGCGCTGCCAGGCTTCTTTGACGAGGTGGAAGCAGCCCTACTACCCGACAAAGACAAACCTGGACTGCGATTCGCCCGATACACACCGGAGTCCTATCCGGCCGGCAAGAAACCGGAAGGAGACGACAACTCGCTGATCGGCCTAATCCGTTCGGGTTTGCTGAAGCGGTTCGAGTCTTCGGCCTATGCTTTTAGCCGGACCTTGCGCAAAATGGTGCAGGAGCATGACCGGTTCCTTGAATACCTGGACCGGGGTTACGTGGTAGGCACAGAGTTCCTTCGCGAAATATCCCCGTCGGATACCCTTGAGGATGAGGAGTTGGATGAATTGCTGGCCAGTCACGCAGCGACAACCCCAGCCTCAAAATACAACGTCAAGGAGCTCAAGAAAGCGGTGACGGCGGACCGCGACACGCTGAATTCCTTGGCGAAAAGAGCGGAGAAGCTGACGCGGAAGCATGACCCAAAACTTGAGGCGTTGATCCTAAATCTTGAGGCGATCGCCCTGGAAGCGGCCAAGGAAGGTCGTGATCCGGAGCAGCAATCACAACTCAGGAAGGTGCTGATATTCTCATTTTACGAGGACACGGTGGATTGGATCGAGGATTACCTCCTCGAAATGGTCGGGACTGACCCCAGGCTTCAGTCCTACCGGGGGAGGATCACGTCGGCCACCGGCTCTGACCACCGAAAGGGGGTTCGTCGCGAGCGGGCTATTCACGGGTTCGCGCCGATTTCCAGCAAGGCTCCGACTGGGTTACAGGAGGATCTTTTCGACATCATGGTCTGCACCGACGTCCTGGCCGAGGGACTGAACCTTCAGCAGGCCAGGCACATCATCAATTATGACATGCCGTGGAACCCTATGCGATTGGTGCAGCGCCATGGACGCATTGACCGCATCGGTAGTCCGCACAGTCGCGTGTTCCTTCGGACCATCTTTCCGGATGATCGGCTAGACGATTTGCTTGATTTGGAGGAGCGCATCCGGCGGAAGCTGGCCCAAGCGGCGGCTTCAGTCGGGGTAGAGGAGACGCCGATTGAGGGCGGGGCGCACCGGAGCCAGAACTTCACCGAAACCAGGTCGGAGATTGATAAGATAAGGAAGGAGAACCCGGAGATTTTCGAGCGTGGTGGCACGGCGGGAGCCGCCCAGACCGGTGAAGAATACCGACAAGAGTTACGTCGAGCATTGTCGATAGAGCCCGGACGCATCATTGAATTGCCATGGAAGGCTGGCGGCGGAATGCGGAAAGGTGACACGCCGGGATTCTTCTTCTGCGCTTCCGTTGGCAAGCGGACCTACCTCCGCTTCATCAAGGCGGATGAGGCCCACAAACCGACCGGGGAAATTGTGGCCGAACTCGGGACCTGCCTAAGGTTGATCGAATGCACACAGGATACACCACTCCAGGCGGATGGTGAAATGCACGCGGAAATCTATGCGGCGTGGGAACGCGCCCATGGCGACATCATGGCCGCCTGGAACTACGAGACAGACCCCAGCAACCTCCTGCCCAAGGTTCGTCCGCTCAATCGGGAAGTGGCGGCGTTCCTCCGGGCCAACTACCCGCCAGAGATGCCACCAGAGCGATTCAACCGAGTCCTGGATATTCTTGAAGCCCCATGGCCCCGGCGGGAAGAGAATCTGCTGAGGGAGTCTTTCGGCAAAGAAGGCGAGACCGACAAGGCCAAGGCAACTAGGGTCGTCGAGGAGATCGAGAGAATTGGACTTGAGCCGTTCCGGCCGCCAGAAGCCCTACCGGTCATCGACCCTACCGACATCCATTTGATATGCTGGATGGTGATTTATGAGGGCGGACCAACTCTATGAGTGACTCTGATGTCAGGGGACGGGCGAAGGGTACCAGTTAGGGACAGGGTCAAAGTAGGCCACCTTTAGGAGCCATTGCGCCTCAGCGGCAGAAGCCGCAGAGAGGGGCGCAATGAACCTTCTTAAAGCGCCTATGATAAGCACGATCCGAACGTTGACCGCCCGTGGTTGGTCAGAAAGACGAATTTCCGAGGAGCTGGGAATCCACCGCAAGACGGTGCGGCGGTATTCAAAGTGTACCACCCCGTCCTCCGGGTCTGAGGCCGCTGAAGACCCGAAAACGGCGGCCGGGATCAACGAGGACCAGAGCGGCGTTGCGTCGAAGTATACCACCCTGTCCCCCGGATCGGTGGAGACGCCGGTGTCGGAGCTGGAGACGAACTTTAACGCCGCGCTGGTGGCGGCGAAGTCGTGCGTGAGCCTGTGCGAGCCGTGGAAGGGGGCGATCGAGGCGGGGCTCGCGCAACAGCTCTCGGCGAAGCGAATCCACCAGGATCTGGTGCACGATCACGGGTTCGTCGGGGCGTACCAGTCGGTAAAGCGCTATGTGCGGCGCTTGGAGCGGGCGGCGCCGGTGCCGTACCGGCGGATGGAATTTGCTCCGGGCGAGCAGCTGCAGGTCGATTTTGGCCTCGGGGCCTGGATCCGGGAGGAAGGCGGCCGGAAGCGCCGGCCGCACGTCTTCCGGGCGGTGCTGTGTTTTTCCGGCAAGGGGTACAGCGAGGTGGTCTGGAACCAGAAGACGGAGACCTTCCTGAGGTGCCTGGAGAATGCGTTCCGTTATCTGGGTGGGGTCCCGGCGACCGTGGCCCCGGACAACCTGAAGGCGGCGGTGTTGCACCCGGACTGGTTTGATCCGGAGCTTAACCCGAAGCTTGCGGCGTTTGCGGAGCACTACGGGACGGTGATCCTGCCGACTAGGCCCGCGACGCCCCGGCACAAGGGGCGGGTCGAGCGGGCGGTTAATTTTGTGCAGGAGAATGCGCTGAAGGGCCGGACCTTTGAGAGTCTGGCGGCCGAGAACCTGTTCCTCCTGGACTGGGAGAGGAACGTGGCGGACACGCGGATCCACGGGACGACGCGCCAGCAGGTGGGAAAACACTTTATGGCGGCGGAGCAGGCGGCCTTGCGGCCGCTGCCGGCGAGCCTTTTTCCGAGCTTTACCGAGGGCAAGCGCAAGGTGCATCTGGACGGCCACGTCGAATTTGACGGGGCGTTTTACTCGGTGCCGCCGGAGTACCTGGGCCGCGAACTCTGGGTGCGCGGCGAGGCGCGGCTCATCCGGATCTACACGCCGAGGATGGAGCCGGTGACGGTGCATGCCCGGGCCGAGCCCGGGCGCAGTGCGACCGAGGCCTTGCACATCCATCCCTTGAAGCGCCGGATCGCCGACCGCGGCGTCCATTACATGCTCAGCCGCTGCGAGGAGATTGGCCCCTGCACGGGAGCGTGGGCGCTCGCGATGCACAAGCACCGCGGGATCGAGAGTATCCGGGTCCTGCAGGGGCTCTTGTCCCTCGCCCGGGCGAATCCCCATGAGCGGCTGGAGGTGGCCGCGGGCAAGGCGCTCGAGCGGGCCGGCTGGCGGCTCTCGGACGTCCGGGCGGCGCTCTGCGAGCCCGCGAACGTGGTCCAGGTCGACTTCCTCTCAACCCATCCCCTCATCCGGGAAATGACCGCCTACCGCATCCCCTTTCCTCCATGAACAACACCCAACTCGAATCCATGCTGAAGGAGCTGCGGCTCCTTGGGCTGCTCCACACGCTCGATGTCCGGCTCCACGAGGCCGCCGCCAACCGGCTCTCCCACGAGGAGTGCCTTACGCTCCTCCTCCAGGATGAGCTCAATATCCGCCGGCAGAAGAAGCTGGAGACCCGCAGCCGCGCGGCCGGCTTCCATGAGTCGAAGACCCTCGAGAACTTTGACTGGAGCTTTAATCCGAAGATCCCCAGGAAGGACATCTACGAACTGGCCACCTGCCAGTTTATCCGCGAGGCCCAGTGCGCCCTCTTCCTCGGCCAACCCGGGCTCGGCACTATGTCGGGTCCCGGACTATGCCGGGCGCGTTGAGGTTCTCCCTCTGAGAGAGAGCAGTTCAACCCGGCATAGTC
>Ga0302320_10021022_pt1 | contig 12975 bp, 8 predicted proteins | sample Bog_T0_3_FD_202130 | JGI IMG/M metagenome (GOLD analysis project Ga0302320, IMG submission 202130) | Peat permafrost microbial communities from Stordalen Mire near Abisko, Sweden - Bog_T0_3 | ecosystem: Environmental > Terrestrial > Soil > Wetlands > Peat | place: Sweden: Abisko, Stordalen Mire...
GGAGGCGAGGGCCGTTAGCCCACATGCGATCATTGCGACCGGACGCAGCGACTACCCTAACCAGGTGAACAATGTCCTCGGCTTTCCGTATATCTTCCGTGGCGCCTTGGACGTCAGAGCCAGTACCATCAACGATGCAATGAAGATTGCCGCCGCGGAAGCGCTGGCCAAGCTGGCACGGGAAGACGTTCCGGATGAGGTCCACTCAGCTTCCACCGGACGCCGTCTCGCTTTCGGACCGGAATACATCATTCCCAATGCCTTTGATCCGCGACTGATCGCGCGGCTGCCGCCGGCGGTCGCCAAGGCAGCCATCGATTCGGGGGTGGCCCGGCGGCCGATCGAGGATCTTCGCCGGTACACCCGAAGCCTCTCGGGTCGGCTTGACCCGACCGCGGACGCGCTGGATGCCACCATGGAGATGGTGCGGGAGAATCCCCGTCGTGTGGTGTTCGCGGAAGGCGAAGAGCAAAAAGTTGTTCGCGCCGCCGTCGCATATCGGAATGCCGGCTACGGACAGCCGATCCTGATCGGTCGCGAAGATCGTGTCAGAGCAACCTTGGCCAGCCTGGGACTCGGTGACATCGAAGGCATCGAAATCCATAATGCCCGGCTTTCCGGCAACAACAGCAAGTATGTCGATTTCCTTTACCGCCGGCTCCAGCGCCAGGGGCATCTGCAACGCGACATCCAGCGGATGGTCAACCAGGATCGGAATGTGTTTGCGGCATGCATGGTGGCGACTGGAGACGCCGACGCGATGGTCACCGGACTTACACGATCGGCATCGGTCTGCCTGAACGACATCAGGCAGGCAATCGGGCCAGCCAAGGGCGCTATTCCGTTTGGATTGACGCTGCTTGTTGGCATGCGCGGAAAGACCATTTTCCTGGCGGACACGCTGGTCAACTTCCGTCCCGACGCCACACAAGCGGCTGACATCGCAATTGGCGCCGCCGCCGCGGCCCGCAAATTTGGCCATGAACCGCGGGTCGCACTGCTGTCGCATTCGACATTCGGCGACCCGCCACACGATCGAGCACTCCCGATGCGAGACGCGGTTGCGATACTGGATCAACGAAATGTCGATTTTGAATATGACGGCGAAATAAGCCCCGATGTTGCCCTTGAGCCATCTATCCGGGCGCTTTATCCGTTCTGCCGATTGACAGGCAATGCCAACGTGCTCGTTGTGCCCGGACTTCACTCAGCCCACATCGCCGCGCGTTTGGCTCACCACCTTGGCGGTGGCACAACGATTGGACCGTTGCTGATCGGCATGGAGAAACCGGTTCAGATCGTACACATGGATGCGTCGTCCAGTCAGATCGTCGATCTTGCGTGCCTGGCTGCCTATCAGTCAGTGAGTCCTTGAAAACGCCCGGGCGAGATGCGGTGCTCCGTTCGGAGCACCGTCTGCTCAGATCGCCGGTTCAACGCTTTGCCGCGGCGGCAGGTCGCTGTGCGGCTGGTCCGTAATCATTTCTATCCTGCCGGAAATCTGGCCGCCGTCTTCAACCTGAAGGCGGCGGCAACGGGCGGTCCCGAGCACCTTGCCGCTACCACGGATGATGAGGCTGCCTCGCGCCGTGAGTGTGCCGTCGATTGTGCCGGCGATCTCTGCTTCCTCAACCTCGACTTCGCCCTTGAACACGCCACCGGGTGCAATTGCCAGTTCGGTGGCGTGAATCATCGTCGCTTCGACAGTGCCCTCAACCACGAGGCGCTCAGCATCCTGAACGATGCCTTGGAGGCTGATTCCACGCCCGACCACGAGAGTCCGGCGTTCCGATGGGTCCCGTGGGGCAGGGCGCCCCATCGGCGCACCGGGTCGAAGCGAGGCGGCCGGCGTCGAGGTTGGGGTTGGCGTGGGTGAAAAGGGCGGTCGGGACATGGTTTGCGCATCCTTAAGCGGAGCGGGACGGAAGGGAGGAACGCCAAGACCGTTATCCAACGGTGGATGGAGAGTGCTTACGGACGAAGCGCGCGAATCCGAATCGGATTGCACGCCCTTCAACGACTCCGGAGCGAGCGGGTGACCCGCATGAAGCACGTTGTCCTCCGCGCTTGGCGGCGAGTCGTCGGGTTTGCGACGTTTGAACAAGACACTTTACCAAACTGAAAAGGGAGACTCTGCCTACCATGGAGTGTGCCCCGCAAACAACATTCTGTTTTGGTCGGCTAGATCGGTCGTGTTTCGCATCAATCATCGCCCTGATGCCGGCGCCTTGCTGACAGCCATATCTGCAACGTGGACCATTGCCGCGACGCCGATGATGGGCACGATCAGATTAAGCACCGGGATATAAGCAGCCAGGGCCAGGATACCGCCTTGTGCCAGCACGACGCCGCGACTTGAGCGATACCGCGACTCGGCCACAACACGCGGCATGCGTCGCATGGCGACTGCAACGAACAGGCCGCGTCCGATTGCGTAAGCGGTGATCATCCAGGCCAGGATGATGCCTAGGCCGGGCAGAAGAACTGCCAGCATCAAAGCCAGGACATTCAGTATGAGGACTTTGACGGCAACCACAATGCCGTCCCAAACCTGTTCGGCAACGTGCGCGCCGTTCGGAGGCGGCAGCCCGGGATAGAACTTTCGCTCAACAGCCGCCGCGATGCGATCAGCGTACAACATGCCGATAGCGGCTGCGACAGGTAGAAACAGCCAGAACGTGAGCAACGAGGCCGCCATCGAGCCCACAATGTCCGCGCCCCAGGTTAGCCAGCCGTGCTGGCCAATCGTCCGGTGAATGACCGCGACGATGGCAACGTGCAAAGCGAAGAAGCTCGCGATCGACCAGCCGATGCTCCGCAAAAGGACCCCCATCATGGTTGGATCCTCCAACTGAACGACTGCTCGGGTAATCGGAAGGAACAGAAGCGGCAGGCTATATGATTTCATAGATTTCGAAGTTCCCGCTAAGGATCATTGGAAGGTGTGTAATCAAACCCGACGGTATCCGAAAAAATCCCTTGTTGGCGCAACTGACATCCTGATGCCTCAGCTTAAACTATTCCGTTTTTGCTCCGTCATGGGAAACTCTCATGCAGCCGAATTTCTCATTGCCTGACATTTCCGCTTATCATTCGAGGTGACGTGCAGCTGCCGGTTGGAGAGTTCGGATGACCTACATTCCATCGCCCCATTTCACCCAGAACTGGATTCTATCGAAGCCATCGGCTCGCGGGCGGCGCGGTATCGTCGTCTCACAGGTTCGCAGTGCCGCGGAGGCTGGCGTCGCGATCCTGGATGCCGGCGGCAATGCTGTGGACGCTGCCGTCGCGACGGCTTTGGCGCTCGCCGCGGTAGAACCCTGGAATTCGGGCTTGGGCGGAATCGGCTTCGCGCTGGTCCATCGAGCCGGACAACCGATGGCCGAGGTTGTCGATTTCGGCCCGGTGGCACCCAGGAATCTGGAACCCTCAACATTTCGGCTGACCGGACGCATGAAGCAGGATCTGTTCGCGTGGCCGGAGGTCGAAGGCGACGCAAATATTCACGGTCCACTCTCTTTCGCGATCCCGTCTTCGACGGCCGGATACGCCCTCATGCACGCCCAATGGGGGAAATTGCCCCTTCGGGAGGTGATCTCCCCCGCCATCGCGCTCGCTAAACGCGGGCTGCCGCAGGATTGGTATACCACCTTGAAGGTCGGTTCCTCTGCGGCGGTTTTGCGTCGATACGCCGAGAGTGCCCGAATCTATCTGCCTGATGGGTTGCCGCCTGTGGCTCCGTATCAAGGGTCGCCAGGCTTTTTCCGCCTTGGCGGGCTGGGTGACACGCTCGAACATCTGGCGCGGGCCGGGTTACGCGATCAATATGATGGCGACATCGCCGCCGCCATCGTCGAGGACATCAGAGAACTCGGCGGCGTACTCTCGGCCGACGATCTGCGGTTGTGCAATCCGCGCATCCGGACCGCAACACAGTTCGCGTGGCGTGGCCAAACCCTGCAACTGGCCGGCGGGCTGACAGCCGCGCCGACCATGATCAGAGTGCTGGAGCAGACGCCACCCGTTCGCAGCGGGACCACGCCGGACGCGGAATGGTTTGTGACGTTCGGGCGAGCTATGAAACAGGCCTACAAGGAGCGGCTCGATGGGCTCGGCGACACCGATTCGCTGGCGGCGGAGACCTGCACAACGCACCTGACCGTCTGCGATCAGGATGGAACGATGGTGGCGATGACCACGACACTCCTGTCCTCGATGGGAAGCCGGGTCGTCCTGCCAAAGTCCGGCATCCTGATGAATAACGGCGTGATGTGGTTTGATCCGCGTCCGAATCAGCCAAACTCTGTCGCAGGCGGTAAGCGGCCATTGACCAACATGTCGCCTATCATCTTGCGCGACGATGGCCGTCCCTGGTTTGCCGCTGGTGCCTCGGGCGGTCGCCGGATTTTGGCCTCCGTTGTGCAGTTGTTGTCATTCGTTACTGATTTTGGCATGAGTCTCGAGCAGGCCGCGCACCAGCCGCGAATCGACGTATCTGATCCCGAGTATCTCTCGGCCGATCGGCGCTTGCCCTCATCCGTGATCGAGGCGTTGGCCGCGGATGGTCAAACAGAAATCGTGGAGCATGGCGTTATGCCGATCAATTTCGCCTGCCCCAACGCGATCGTTGTTGAATCAAATGGAAATCGCATCGGAATCAGTGATGCGGCGTCTCCCTGGTCGGCTGCCGTGTCGCAGGCATAATATTACGAGTCCGCATTAATTTTTGCGGCCGATTTACGGTGGATATTTCTTCACAATCTCGTGTATCTGGGCTGGCGTACACGAGATTGTGAGGAATCGCCTTCATGCGCCACGCCAAGACCCTTTGGATTGCCGTGATTTCGGCGGCATTGGTCCATTCTGCATTCGCTTCGCTATCTGGCACAGGCGGACCGGCCTTACCGGTCTCGCCAAAACGGTTTGTTACCGCTCAGCAATGGGGTGATTTGGTCCATCGGGCGCTTGATGGTGACGCGGCGTCTGCAACCCAAATCGGCGAAACCTACGCATTGGGGACCGCCGGTGCACAGGATCTGCCGGAGGCAATGCGGTGGCTCAGCCGAGGCGTCGATCTCGGCTCCAATGAGGCACGCCGCGAGTTGGGTTTGCTGCTTTTGCAAGGGAATGGCTCCCAGAAAGATCCCGAGATGGCTGCATCGCTGCTTCGCCAGGCCGCGGCCGGAGGGGATGCCGAGGCCGAGGCCGCGCTTGGCGTGATGTACGCCTACGGAGATGGGGTAACGCAGGACTGGACGCTTGCCGTTGACTGGTCACAACGAGCAGCAGAGCAGGGTAATCCCTGGGCGCAAGCCAATTTAGGCCTGTTTCTGGAGGCGGGACGAGCAGGGCCGGCGGCCCCGGCTCGCGCTGCGATGTGGTATCAGCTTGCGGCTGATCATGATTTCGGACTCGGTGCCGTTCGTCTGGGCCTGCTTTACCAAAAAGGTTTGGGGGTTGCCCAGGATGCCGCGCATGCTTTTCAACTCTATTTGCAGGGTGCGCAGCAGAATGACCCTATAGCAGAACGTCTTCTTGCATTGGCGTTCCGTGATGGGATTGGAACGACACCCGACCAGGCGGAAGCGGTGGCATGGCTGAGACGTTCGGCCGAGCAAGGCGATGCTGATTCGATGTACCTGCTCTCTGATTTCTACGGCGCCGGCCGCGGCGTCGTTCAAGATCAGGAGTTGTCGCGCAAATTTCTGCTTGATGCGGCTGCGCACGGGCACGCGCTGGCCGCTGCCCGCGTTGGCATCGATGAGGCGGTCAACGCGCCTAATTCTGACGCCGTCAGATGGTTGGAGCTTGCGATCAATCAAGCGGTCAGGGAAGCGGACTTCACGCCGGAAGATCCAACCGACTATCGCGGACGTGAAATGGCGCTGGCCCGCTATCAACTGGCGATGCTGCTTATCAACGGAGACGGGGTTGAACCCGATGTTGCGCGGGCGGTTGCACTGTTACGAAACGCGTCCGCACGTGATTGCGGCCTTGCGACCCATCAGTTGGCGCGAATGTATCATCTCGGCGTTGGTGTCGTCCGGGACGACAAAGTGGCTGCTACCCTCTATGAGGCAGCGGCAACTGCGGGCGTTGGGTCGGCGGCATTCGATCTGGCGGAAGGATTTAGAACTGGATGGGTCGCGGAGCGATCGATCCCCATCGCTCTAGGGTGGTACAGGCGCGCGGCAGCCCTTGGTTTTCCGGAAGCCTGGTTCGCGCTCGGCCAAATGTATGAAGAGGCATCGGGTGTGATGTTGGACAACAATGAAGCATTGACTTGGTATCAACTCGCCGGAAATAACAATATAGCCCCTGCGCAACTTCGCCTGGGGGATATCGCGCACTTCGGCATACTTGGTCAGCCTCAGGATGATCGCGTGGCCTTACGCTGGTACCAGCTTGCCGCTGATCATGGGCAGGCCCTTGCGGAAGAGAGAATTGGTGACTTGTATTGGGAGGGTTCCGCTGGGCTGCCACGCGATCGCGCCGCTGCGGTCATCCACTATCGCAACGCCGCCCGCCAGAAGATCGTATCAGCCGAACGCAAGCTCGCAAATGCTTACGCGAATGGCGACGGCGCGCCCGCCGACGACACCGAAATGCTGCGATGGGAACGCAAGGCAGCGGAGAGCGGCGATGCCGTGGCAGCAGGAATGTTAGGCTATGCCATCATGATCGGCCTCGATGGCACGTATGATTTCGTCGAAGCTGCGACCTGGCTGACTCTGGCGGCCAGTAGCGCCCAGCCGGGGCCATGGCGTCTCCAGGTCGCGAACTATTCTCAGGATCTGCAAAGCACGCTAACCACCCAAGAACAGGAAGCATACCACGCACGGATTTCCCGCTGGCGGTCGCGATTAGATCAAGAGTAACACTCTCGGTTACCGTATCGAACGAGACCGCCAACCCCGAAGGACCGCGAAAGCGCTGCCGGCGCAGATGATCGGCAGTGACGGCGCAGCAGCGATCCGTAAGGCAGACCAAAACGAGCATTTCAGGCTCCCTCAGCGCGGTCGATTTCCCGAAATCCAGGCGACGCGGTAAGTTCAGTGCCTCTTTGGGCGCATCCTGGAAAGGCCTCAGTGATGGACTTCGCATTGACCGACGCGCAGCAGCAAATCCGCGACGAGATCCTGCGACTGTGCAAACGGTTTGATGACACCTACTGGTTGGAACGTGAAAACACTGCCACGTTCCCGCATGCTTTTTTTGACGCCATGGCAGCGGGACAGTGGCTTGGCATCGCAATGCCCGAGGCGTATGGCGGTGCTGGCCTGGGTATCACAGAGGCCGCGATTATGGCTCAGGCCGTCGCGGAATCGGGCGCGGCCATGAGCGGCGCAAGCGCAATCCATATCAACATCTTTGGCCTGAACCCCGTAGTCGTCTACGGCACGGACGCGCAAAAGGCTCGGATGTTACCGCCGCTGATCGAGGGTAAGGATAAATCATGCTTCGGCGTGACCGAACCGAATGCCGGTCTCAACACGACAGAGATCACCACCAGAGCTGACCTCCATGGTGATCATTACCGCATCAACGGCACCAAGATCTGGACCTCTACCGCGCAGGTCGCCAACAAGATCCTCCTGCTGGCGAGAACGACCCCATTGGATAAGGTGAGGCGAAAGTCGCAGGGTATGACCCTGTTTTATACGGACCTCGACAAGACGCATGCCGAAGTTCGTCTGATCCATAAAATGGGCCGTCACGCAGTTGACTCGAACATGGTCTTCTTTGAGGACATGCCCGTGCCAGTCGAGGACAGGATTGGTGAGGAGGGCGAGGGGTTTCGTGCCTTATTGCACGGCCTCAACCCCGAACGGGTCTTGATCGCTGCCGAAGCGGTCGGGATCGGCCGGGCGGCGCTTGCCAGAGCGACGCGATATGCACGGGAGCGCGTGGTGTTCGGACGGCCCATTGGGCAAAACCAGGGCATTCAGCATCCACTGGCGAGAAACTGGGCTGAACTGGAAGCGGCCAACTTGTTAACATTCAAGGCCGCGTGGCTTTATGACACAGGTCGCGAATGCGGCGCCGAAGCCAATGCGGCCAAATACCTGGCGGCTGAGGCGGGCTACCGCGCAGCAGAACAGGCGGTTTTAACGCATGGTGGCATGGGCTACGCCCAGGAATACCACGTTGAACGCCTGTTCCGGGAAAGCATGTTGCCGCGGATAGCGCCCGTCAGTCGGGAATTGATCCTGAGCTATCTTGCGGAGCGGGTACTGGACCTCCCGAAATCATATTAACTAGCACCGTCGTGTACCTTCGGTGGTGAATCGTTGATTGGCTTGGGTCGCACCGACCTCGGCAACGAACCGTTTGATATTCGCAAGTACGGGATGGTGCGGGCGCACGCTGCGCCTTACGCTCGGATGCTCCGGCGCGCTTGCGTCATGTCGACGGGCCCGGCGCTACGTCCGAGCGCCCCGCAACTCTTGCGACGACCGCGTGTCCTGCTTAATCTGGCAGAAATACGTCTAACAGGAGTGTCCGATCATGCCACAATCGCAGGGAACCAAGTTTACCGCCGATCCGCTCAGCTTCATCGTCAGGCACCAACTCTGGGATGGCAACGTTGAGGACCATACCGATCAGGGCATATCGATCGACGTGGCCGCCGATGTTGATGGCAGGCATACCGCACTGCTGCGTTTCAACTGCTTCGATATCGAGAGAAGCTATATCTATGGCCCGGAAAATCCCGAACTGACGACCCCAGGCCGGGTCGGCGGCGGCCTGGGCGTGCATTGCCGGATGGACCCCATCACGGATGGCAATCCCATTGGCTGGACCATCCGGATCCTGGGGCAGAAACTGCCAAAGATGCTGGAACGGGCCGGATACAAAGACATTGCCGCGGCAACCAATGTCGCTGCGGTGCAGCGCGTGCTGCCCGACCTGGAGGCTTGTGCCAGAGAAACGTTTATTTCCAAGCGCAACACCGTCAAGCACAATCGCGGTACGGACATATTCGAAGCCGGGAACATTCGCTTCGGCCTGGAGATGCGGCGGCTGCGGAATGGCGATGGCGGTCTCGCGTTGCATGTCCTCGGCGACGTTGGCGGTTCGAAAGGAAAAGCCTACGTCGAAGAAACCGAGCTGCTGGCGTTCGACTGTTTCTGGCAAGGCGCGCACTACCATTATGGTCCACGCAATAAGAACCACCGGATCAACTGGGACATGACCATCATCGACGATCCGCTTGACTGGACCATCGAGCAGATCGAGAACAGAAAGCTCGGTTTGATGATCGAGCGTGCCGGGTACCCGGGGATTGCCGCCGACTTGGACCTCGACAAAATCGCCTCGGTTCTCCCGGCACTCAAGAGACGGGCCTTCGAGATGTACGAGGAAGGCGAGAGATTGACCGGTCACAGAGGATTGCCGCTTGAGTTTACCCCGAACCTGGCCGCTGAATAGATTGTCGGGACGAAGGTCGAGGGTGCGCCGGTGATCGCGGTAACGCGTCTAAGTATGCCATGATCACCGGTAACGCATTTTGGCGCAGTGATGGGCCACCGCCCGCTTGGAATTCGAACCGAACGACGCTGTTGCTGGCAAGGGAACGACAGGATGTCCCTAATCTACGCCGACAACAGCGCCCAACGTGTCGCCGATCGATCGGTTCAGCACCAGATCGGCGATCTCATCCAACCCAGTTGGTTGCAAGTTTAGGATCACCAAAGCCGAACCGTTGTGTTTCGCCAATTCCGGGAAGCCTGCTGCCGGATACACCACCAGGGATGAGCCAATCGCGATAAACAAGTCTCCGAGCAGGGTTTCCTTTTCCGCTCTGCGCATTTCATTGACGGGCATCGACTGGCCAAACGATATCGTTGCAGTCTTCACCCAGCCACCACATGCGCAATGAGGCACGATTCGGTCGCTCTCGAAGTCCACACGCAAAGCCTCAATCTCATAACGCGAGCCGCACTCAAGGCAGTGAGCGTAGGTCGTATTGCCATGCAACTCGATGACCTTGTCATCCGGAACCCCGGAATCCTGATGCAGACCATCAATATTCTGTGTGATGACCGCCGAAGCCTTGCCGGTCCGGATCAACTCGGCCACCGCCCGGTGGCCACGGTTCGGCACCGCCTGACGCAAGATCGGCTCCATCGCGAAACGGCGGCGCCATGTCTCCCGGCGCGCATTGTCTGACCGCATGAAATCAGAGAAGTCGATCGGGGTTTGCTTGGTCCAGATTCCACCCGGGCTTCGGAAGTCGGGGATACCCGATTCTGTGCTGATGCCCGCGCCGGTAAACAGCACGATACGGTCTGCGACGTTGATCAGGTGGGACAATTCTTTTAGCTCTCGATCCATCAGAACGGCTCCGGATAGTGTCCGGCGTAGAAGCTGATCGGAGGCTTCGCGTCCGGGTCGGTTATCACATCAATCAGGATCGGCCCGCCTGATGAAAAGGCGGCGTCAAGTGCGGCCCCGATTTCTTCGCCGCGTTCGATACGTCGGCCGTCGACACCGCATGCATTGGCGATCGCCGCGTGATCAACGGCGGTAAAGTCTACCGCATCGGTGTGCTGGCCGAAGATCACATCCTCCGCGTGCTTCTGATACCCCAGAATGCCATTGTTGAGTACCAGCACCGTGATGGGTAATCGAAGACGCCGCAGTGTCTCAAGTTCCGCCCAGCTATGCGCGAATCCGCCGTCGCCGCATAGGCAGACGACGCGACGATCGGGAGCAGCGAGTTGCGCACCGATCGCCATGGGAAGACCCCAACCCAGGCCGGCAATACCGCGCGGTGTCAGAAATCGTTGGCCAGTCCGCTGACTTTCGAGACCGCCAACGATCCAGATCGATGAATAGGATGCATCGGCGACTGCAATGTCGTCCGGGCCCCAACGCTTGTCGAGTTCCGCCATCACCCGCTCCGGCCGCACTGGGCTGCCATCGCGGGAGCGGACCGATGCCGAAATACGGCGCCAGTCTGCCACCGCGGTCGCGATTTCCGCCTCGATAGCCGGCCGGGCCGCCGCCCGAACTGATAAATCCCGACGTCGCAACGCCGTGGCCAAGGCCTCCAGCGTCAGCCGCGCATCGCCGACGAGACGAATGGCTTCGTAATTACGCCCAACTTCTATTGGATCGACATCCAAATGAATGAACGTCGCCGACGGTGGGAACAGCTTCCAACTATCCGTGCCGTTCTGGTTGGTGCGGTTACCGATCAGCAGCACGAGGTCCGCACGTTCGATCATACTACGCAGACCAAAGCTCCGCGCGCCTCGTCCCATCACGTAGCCAACGACTCCCACGCTCAGCGGATGCCGTTCGTCCACCACCCCTTTGCCCATCGTGGTTGTGGCGATCGGCAAATCGGCCACGTCGCGGACCGCCGCCAATGCGTCATAAGCCCTCGACAGATGCACGCCGCCCCCGGCAACGACGATCGGATCTCGCGCTGCGGCAAGCAGGCCGGCGACCTGCTCGATTGCCTGCGGATCCGCTTGGGTTCTGTCCAGAGGATACACGCCGAGACAGGCCTTCCGTGGCGAGGGGGCCGGCGCGTCCTCGGTCAGCAGGTCGGCCGGGACGAGGATGACCGCGGGACCGGGACGTCCCGACGCAGCGGCGGTGAATGCCATGTCGACGTAATCTTCGAGGCGGTCTGCTCGATCGATGCGCCGCACCCATTTGGCCACCGGCGCAAACATATTGAGATGATCGAGTTCCTGGAACGCGTTCCTGTCCGTCGTTGCGCGGGTGACCTCCTGCACCAGCGCCACGATTGGAATGGACGCTTTCAGCGCCTCCGCCAAAGGCGGCACCAGCAGGGTCGCGGCCGGCCCATTCTGAGCTGTGACCACGCCAACGCGACCGGAAATCCGCGCATAGCCATCAGCCATGGCGCCGCCGGCATTTTCCTGCCGATATGCAGCCTGCCTGATCCCGACCTGCGGCGCCGCGAGGTGAAAGGCGCTGGGCAGGCTCTGGCCGAACGTGACGGAAACGCCGTGACGGGCGAAAGCCTCCGCCAGACGGAGGGCGACGTTGCTGTTGGTTGCCATGGACCTCTCCTGTTCGCCAACCGTTACCGCGTTGCCAAGCCTTCGGCCAGTATCGGACAGTCTCGACAGCGCCACGCAGGGCGACTAAGACCAGGGCGGAGACAGGCGAACAATGCGTTTCGGAATTTGGGCTCTCGTTCACGGTAGCCGCGGCGCTCTGCAAGATCCGGAAGAACCATACGACGCCTCCTGGGAGCGCAATCTGGCATTGGTTCAGGAAGCCGAACGGCTCGGATACGACAGCACCCTTGTGGCGCAACACACGATTAACCCGCATCATGCGCCGAGCGATCAGCTCGAGGCGTGGACATCGTCGGCGGCACTGGCCGCCAGAACCAGCCGGATCGAGATCATAACGGCGATCAAGCCCTATCTTTATCATCCGGTCGTGCTGGCGAAGATGGCGCTACAGATCGAACACATCAGTGGCGGCCGATTCGCGCTTAATCTCGTGAATGCCTGGAACATGCCGGAACTGCAGAAAGCCGGCATTCCCTTCGCCCCTCACGATGAACGCTACGCTTACGGCCGTGAGTGGATTTCAGTCGTTGAACCGCTGATGCGCGGCGAGTCGGTCACCTTCCACGGGCGGTATTTCGATATAAACGATTACCAACTGCGTCCCGCCGACCCGTATCGCACCCGGCCCAGGATCTATGTCGGTGGGGAATCAGAGCCTGCCCGTGCGCTGGTGGCAGACCATGGAGATTGCTGGTTTATCAACGGTCAGCCGCTGGATGACGTAGCGATTTTGATCGCCGACGTCGCAGGTCGCCCCCGCAGCGGCAAGCCATTGCGTTTTGGTCTCTCCGCGTTCGTCATTGCCCGCGAGACCGAGGCTCAGGCGCAGGCCGCGCTTCTGCGGCTGTCCGAACTTGCGAAACTTGATGCTCCGATCCGAGCGGTGCAGCGTCTTAATACCGATCCGTAT
>Ga0302320_10021026_pt1 | contig 12973 bp, 10 predicted proteins | sample Bog_T0_3_FD_202130 | JGI IMG/M metagenome (GOLD analysis project Ga0302320, IMG submission 202130) | Peat permafrost microbial communities from Stordalen Mire near Abisko, Sweden - Bog_T0_3 | ecosystem: Environmental > Terrestrial > Soil > Wetlands > Peat | place: Sweden: Abisko, Stordalen Mire...
CGGCGTCGATGATCCACGATCATCCGCGCTACGAACGCACGCCCATCATCTTCGTGACGGGCGTGCACATCACCGACCCCGACCGCATGAAGGCCTACAAGCTCGGTGCGGTCGACTACGTACTCATCCCGGTCGTGCCCGAGATCTTGCGCAGCAAGGTCGCCGTGCTGGTCGAGCTGTACCTGCAGCGCCGCGAGTTGCAACAGCTCAACAGCACCCTGGCACAGGCGAACGCGAAGCTGGCCGAGGCGCACATCAATCTGCAGGCCGAGAAAACCCGCGAACTCGAGCATCTCAACGCCTCACTACGCAAAGCGGTGTCAGGGCTCGAAGAGGCCAACTACGCACTGCACGGCGAAATCCGGGAGCGTGCACGCATCGAGCAGCAGCTCAAGGAAGCCGACCGGCTCAAGGATGAATTTCTTGCCATGCTCGCGCACGAGCTGCGCAATCCGCTGGCCCCGATCCACAACGCCGTGCGAATCATGCGCCTGCGGCCCATGGGCGATTCGCAGCTCGAGTGGGCGCGCGATGTGATCGATCGACAGGCAGTGCACCTGACGCGCCTCGTGGACGATCTGCTGGATGTGTCGCGCATAACGCGCGGCAAAATCAACATCGATGCCCGGCCCTTCGAAGTCAGCGCCGCGATCGCGCGCGCGGTGGAGACCGTGCAACCCATGCTGGTACTGCAGAGGCACGAACTGCAGATCGATCTGCCGACGACCCCGCTGCTGATTCTGGGAGATATGACGCGAGTGACGCAGGTGGTCGGCAACGTGCTGGCCAATGCCGTGAAGTACACCGACGATGGCGGCCGCATCGGTGTGAGCGCGAAGCTCGACGGCGGCCTGGTCGAGATTCGCATCAGCGACAACGGCATCGGCATTCCAGCCTCGATGCTGCCCACGGTGTTCGATCTGTTCAGTCAGGCGGGCGCCATGGACGGACGCTCGCGCGGCGGACTGGGTATCGGGCTCGCACTGGTCAAGCGCCTGGTCGAGATGCACGGGGGCAGCGTCGAGATCCGCAGCGGCGGTGCAGGCCAGGGCACGGAGTTTCTGATCCGGCTTCCGGCGGCACCGCCCGCGGAGGCTACGCCCGCGGCGCCGGCGCCGCCGGTCACGACATCTTCGGCCGACACCAGGCGGCGCATACTCATCGTCGATGACAATGAGGACGCGCTCATGAGCCTCGCCAACCTGCTCGGCCTGGATGGACACCAGGTGTGCACGGCCGGCAACGGCTTCCTGGCGCTCGACCGGGCACCGGCATTCCGGCCCGAGGTGGCCGTGCTCGACATCGGCATGCCGGGTCTGGACGGTTTCGAACTCGCACGACGCATACGCGCGCAGCCGTGGGGCCACTCAATGGTACTCGTGGCACTTACAGGCTGGGGTCAGGAGGCTGACCGTCGCCGCTCGCGCGAGGCCGGGTTCGACTCACACTGGGTCAAGCCGCTGGACGTCGATCGTTTTGCGCGTTACATAGAGCGCCTGTTCGAGCAGTCAGCATCCCGAGGCGCAGTAGCATCAAACCTCTCAATGTCCTGATCCTGATCGCGGCGGTCCTGGTGATCGCGTTCGCAATCCTCAACCGGGATACCCTCGGGACACAGGTAGCGGTCTCCTTCGGCTTCACGCGGGTGAGCGTATCGCTGGGCGCCCTGCTGCTGGTGCTCGCGCTGCTGCTTGGCGGCGCATTCGCGGCTCTGCTGGTTGGCGTGCAGTTTCGCCACCTGAGCCTGCATCGGCGCCATTCGGACGAGCTGCGCTCACATCGCGAGCTTGCGGACAATGCCGAATCGTCCCGCTTCACCGAACTGCGCCAGTATCTGCAGCAGGAACTCGCGCAGATCAAGGAGCTGCAGCGCCAATCCGAGCAGCGCCTGCGCGATGAAATGCAGGACACCCAAAATTCCCTGTCCGCCAGCATGGGCGAGATCGACGAGCGACTCGAGCGGCAATTCCCGTCGCGACCGGAGCAGCAACCCTAGAGCAGTCCTGAAGGCCGTGACCAACCGACAGCGGCGTGACCAACCGGCGCGCCAGGCGCGCGTCGCACGGTCGCGAAGCAGCCGGGGTCGATCAAATTGGGCGCGCTCAGCACGGTCGCGTATTGTCGCAGCTTATGGCAAGGTCGGATTCTTCATCCAGATGCGGTCAAATACGATAATGAGTGCCGGCGCAGGTATGCGCCAGACCGGCATCCGGACCAAGCCTGAGGCGGGGGTAATTTTGACTCGTGCGAGGATTGCGTGGGGGTGGGGCTGTGCCCTCGCATTCGCGGTGCTTTGCGCCCGCGCATGGTCCGACCCCAACACCGATCCGGCCTCAGCTGCTCCACAAGGTCAGCCCGCGGGCGTGCTCAATTCTGCTCCTTCGCCACCGTCGCCCACTGGCATCATGCGCTGGTTCGATCCCTCGACCGCGCCCTTCCTGCCAGTGCCGCTCATCGGGGTCGACCCGGACAGCGGGACGACGCTCGGCCTTTTGCCGGTGAAGCTCGTGACGGATGCGAACCATGACATCACGCGCATTATCGCCCCGGACATCCTTCACAACCCATTCTTCGGGTATGGCGGGCACGCGCGCGTCTACGACTATCCGTCAGCGGACACGCAATGGTCGGTGATCGCGGGCATCGATGAGCGCGTACAGCGCTCGTTCGACGCCGAGTATCAGACTGGCCGGCTGCGCGATCAGCGCTGGTCAATCAATGCCAGCCTGGTCTATTCGCACGACGGCACACCGCGCTTCTTCGGCATCGGCAATCAATCGCCCGCGATCGCCGAGACCGACTATACCCAGCAACAGGAACTGGCGCAGATACAGATCGGCCTGAACCTCTCCCATGTCTGGCAACTGCTGTACACCGGCCGAGTGCAGGTGGTGGGCGTGACTCCAGGAACGCTCGCAGGCATCGCCTCGCTGCAGAGCCGGTTTGGCCACATCCTCGGTGTCGGTACCAGCGACCAGATCCTCAACCGCATCTCGATCGGCTACGACACTCGCGACGACCTCACCGCGCCGACGCGCGGCGTGGAGTGGGTGGCGTACATCGGCGCTGCCGCGCCGCACGGCCTGATCAACGAATCAATGTACAGCGAGACCGGAGTCGACGGCCGCGACTTCTGGCAGATCCTGCCGAAGACGATTCTCGCCACGCACGTGTCGCTGCGCTATCTGCCAACTGCGCACGACGTACCGTTCTGGGCGTTGAGCAGCCTCGGCGGCGACCAGAGCGCGATCGGCGGCGATCAGCCGCTGCGCGGGTATGGGCCGGGGCGTTACTACGATCGCGATGCATTCTCGGCCACCGCGGAGTTGCGCCAGCGAATCGCCACCATCAATGCAGTCTCCAGTCAGGTCGAACTGGAACTGACCCCCTTCGTCGACATTGGCCGGGTATTCTCCCGGACCGGCACCTTTCCGCTGTCGCAGCTGCACAGCGTCGCCGGCATCGGCGTACGCGGCATCGCACGGCCGTTCGTGGTCGGCTACGTCGACTTCGGTTACGGCAATGAGGGGCTGGCTGTCTTTACGGGTATCAACTATCCGTTCTGACTCATCCGCGCAGAATCGCACAGCTCCAGGCGATGCCGAGCTGCGCCACTGCGGCCAGGCCGGCCAGCCATTGCGGCACCCGGTCCAGCACCGTTTGAACCCGCGGCAGCGCCGCGGCGGCGCCGAGCACACACCCGAACGCAAAGCCAAGCACGTGCGCCACGATGTCGGTACCTTCCCCGGCGGTTCCGAACCAGCCCAGGAGCACTGCGCCCGCGACCAATGGCGCCCAGCGCGAAGCCCACCCTTGCGGCATGAGCAGCCGAAGCCGCCATGAATAGGCCACCAGCAAGCCCAGCGCGGTGAACACGGCCGTGGAGGCTCCCACGGAGCGGTGCCAGGGGGGTCCGAAGCTGCCTTCGAACAGATTCGCCATCGCCGCGCCTGTGACGACCAGAAACCAGGTGCTGCCGCTGCCGATCTCGCGGGCGGCCAGGAATCCGAACCAGATACCCGCGCCCAGATTCGCTATCAGGTGGGGTCCATCCAGATGAAGTGTCAGCGCGGTCCAGGCACGCCACCACTGGCCGCGCTGCAGCTGTTCCGCGTTGAGATCCCCGACATCGAATGCATCAAGTCGCCACCAGCCGTTTGCGATCGCGAATCCTACCAACAGCAGCACCGCTACATAGATAACGCAGCCGACCCACGCGTTCGGCTTAGGGCTACGCGGTTCAATGGCAGGTGGCGCGGGTCGACTCTCCGCCGCGTACGAGCGCAAATGATCGACGGCGGGCGCGGCAACCGAGGCATCGACGGTCAGTATGTAGGAGTCGCGATCGAATCCGATGGCGCTCGAGATGCCCACCGCCGCCAGCATGAATGCGCGGTCATGGCATTCCGCGCGGAACGCTGATCGGAAAACTTCAGTCTGCACGTCCGACATGGTGGGCCGCCCGCATTGTATCGCGTGGCGAACGCGCGCGAATGAGCGTATTTTCGTTCCCGCATGACGCCGCACCGGGAAGATAGATTCAAATGGCCGAAGGCGCGCACGCCCCTGCCGTGCTGAGCGCGCGCGCGGCTCTCGGATGGTTTGCGGTAGTGGCGGTTGGCGCCATCGGCTGGCTGGCACTGCCATTCGCCACCGGCATCCTGCTCGGCACGCTCATGGCGTTCACGCTCGATCCGGTCTATACCGCGCTCGTGCGCTGGACCCGGCGCCCCGCGGCCGCATCGGTCATCACCATCGCCGCCTCGACACTTCTGATCCTGGGCGCCTTGAGCGCTTTCGTCACGCAGTTCGTGACACGCACGGTGGCGCTTGCCAACACGTTGCGCGCGCAGCTGCACGATCGTGGTGAATTGAGCGTCTGGCTCGATACCGCCACCAGCTGGCTGGGCCGGTTCGGCATTTCTACCGCGAGCGTGACCGATCAGATCGAAGCCGGGGCCGGCGAAATCGCCTCGCGCTCGGCCGCCATCGCCGCTTCCCTGGCCGCGGGCGCATTTTCGATGTTGCTGGGCCTGTTCTTCGCGATGCTGACCATGCACCTGGTGTTGCGGTACTGGTCGCGAATCTCCTCATCGATCATCATGGTCTCGCCGCTGGATCCGGATCACACGCGCGAGCTGCTGACAGAGTTCCGGAGAGTCGGCCGCATGACGGTATCCGGAACCATACTCACCGGTCTGGCTCAGGGCACCCTCGCGACGATCGGGTTCTGGGTGACGGGGGTGCCGCGACCGATATTCTTCGGCATCGCCACGGCGTTGGCGTCGCTGATTCCCGCGGTCGGGACGCTGCTGGTCTGGGTTCCGGCAGGTCTCTATCTGTTCGCCAGTGCGCATCCGGCCAGCGCCGTGGTCGAGCTGATCTGGGGCGCGCTGGTCGTCGTGGGCGCCAGCGACTACCTGATCCGGCCGCGCCTGGTGGGAGACGAGGCCATGCCGGCGCTGCAGGTGTTCGTGGCTTTATTCGGTGGCCTCGAAGTAATGGGCCTGCCGGGGTTGATCGTCGGCCCTGTGATCATGGCGCTCGCGGTGGCGACGCTACGGCTCTATGCCGGCGAGCGCGCCGAGCAGATCGGTACCACCAAACGCCGGGGCGGCTAGGAGCCTACCCCGCGGCCGAAAGGGCCGTATCGTCCCCCGACTGCGATTGCAGCTTCGATTGTGCCGCCTCCAGCAACGCGCGAGGCGGGCGTCGAATCGTGACGCTGCCATTGAGCCAATCGGGCAGAGCCTCGGCCGCCATTGGCGGGCTGATGTAGTAGCCCTGGCCGTAATCGCATCCCAGACCGCGCAGCAACGCGTAGCTCCTGGAATCCTCGATGCCTTCGGCCACGACCTTGAGTCCGAGGTTGTGACCGAGTTCAATGGTCGAGCGGACGATGGTCATCATATCGGCATCCTCCGACATGTTGGAGACGAACGCGCGGTCGATCTTCAGCTCGTTCACGGGCAATTTCATGATGTAGCTGAGCGAGGAATAGCCCGTCCCGTAGTCATCGATGGATAGCCGCAATCCAATCGCCGACAGTCGGTCCAACACGCGCTGCGCGTGTGCGGGGTCCTCCATGAAGCCGCTCTCGGTGATTTCAAGACAGATCATCTCGGCCGGCACCTGGTGCTCGGCCAGCAATCCGCTGATGAGCTCGGGCAGCTCGCGCGTCATCAGGTCGCGCGCCGAGAGATTCACCGAGATCTCGATAGGCATCTGCCGGTGCAGCCACACCCCGCACTGGCGGATCGCCTCTGACAGCACCCACCGGGTCAGCATCTTGATGTAGCCGGTGTGCTCGGCGAAGGGAATGAACAGTCCCGGAGGAACCAGGCCGCGCAGCGGATGTACCCAGCGTATCAACGCCTCGGCGGCATGAATGCCCGCCGAGTCAAGCGTCACCTTCGGCTGGTAATAGAGGCGCAGCTCGTTCTGCTCCACCGCGCGGCGCAGTTCCCCGAGCAGCGACAAGTGCTGCTGCTGCGAGGTATCGTAATGCGGATCGTAGATGGTGTAGCCGGCGCGATTGCGCTTGGCCACGTACATGGCGATGTCGGCGTTGCGCAGCAGGGTCTGCGCATCCGAGGCATGCGCCGGATACAACGCGATGCCGATGCTGGCGCCGACATCGAGCGGCTGGCCCGAAAAGTCGATGGGCTGCTCGAGCGCGGCGATGATGCTCCTGGCCAGATCCACCACGCGCTCCTGCTCGCCGGTAGGCATCAGCACGGCGAATTCGTCGCCGCCCAGGCGCGCAACGCAATACCCCTCGGGCATCAGGTTGCGCAACCGAACGGCAACTTCGCTGAGCACATGATCGCCCACGCCGTGCCCGAGCGTGTCGTTGACGTATTTGAAGCGATCCAGGTCCATGACGAAGATCGAAAGCGTCCGTTGCCCTGCCGCGGCGGCCAGGATCTGGCGCTGCAGCAGCTCGCCGAACTGCGATCGGTTGGGCAATTGCGTCAGCGAGTCCTCATACGCAAGCTTGAGAATCTGCTGCTCGCGCTCGGCGATGCCGGCGCGCATGTGATCGAGACCCTGCGCAAGAATGCCGATCTCATCGCTGCGGTGCATATCGATCGGATTGGAATAGTCGCCGCGTCGAATCCGACGCACGGCCTGCAGCAGTGTGTCGATCGGCCGCGTGATCCCCACGGCTATGAGGATGCTGCCGCCGATCAGCAGCAGCAGGCTCAACACGCCCAAGGCCGCAAGCTTGGCACTGAGCGCGCGAAAGCTGCCCATTGCGTCATTGATCGGCCGTTGCAGTACGGCCACGAAATGCTGTTCGCCGCTTTCCCCGATCGGCACCACGCGCAGCTGGTGTTGCTCGGGCATATCCAGCACCCGGGTGGTGAGCGCTTCGGCGTAGCGAGGCAATCGCGTGGCCAGAGCCTGCGACAGATCCTGATCGAGCGTGGATCCCTGAATGGTCCAGAGCCCCTTGTCTTCGGTAACGAACGAGACCTGCAGTCCGGTGATATTGCGCAATTCCTTTGCCAACACATGGTCGACAGGAAAGCCGATCACGATCCAGCCGATGGTGAGGGGCGCCTGCACCGGCACGGCGACCAGCTGCAGCACCTGCTCATCGAGCAGTTCGATGGCGGTGCCCCGGCCCATATTCCTGGCGCGCTCGATGAGGCCCGGAAATTCGAAGCGTCGCGATTCGGCGCCCCGGCGCAGCGTGTCGTCGATCACCATGCCCTGCAGATTCACGAACAGCACCACCGCGGCTTTGACACGCGCACCGTGATTCTCGAGCGCGGAATCCATGGTGCCGCGATCGCCGGTGGCGATGGCTTCGCGGAAGGCAAAGTCGGAAGCCAGGACTGTGGCCGCCTGCGCCAGCCGATCGGCATTCTGATTGAGCTCGCTGGCGAACACCCTCTCACCGACGGCGAGTTCATCGTCGATCTTGGTGCGAGCAGCTCGGGTCGTGGCCGAGTTCACCAGGGTAAAGACTCCAATCTGGATGATTCCCAGCAACGCCACCAGGAATACGACCATCTTGGAACGTAGCGTGTTCAGTCGCATCCGGGCGCCGGAGTGATGTCCATTTGACAGATGATAGGAGCGCGCCGCAATTAGCGGCGTTAAGTGGATCACAGCTCGTCCAGTCCTGAACTGCGACGCGGCCCACCCACGACTATGCGCGACCAGGGGCGACATAAGCCGGGCTGCATTTGATCTGCCAGGCGTCTAGACTCATGCCGCATGAAGACGCGGGCCGCCGGGCTACTGTGCGCCGGATGCTGCTATTTCCTGCAGTGGCCCGCCATTGCAGCGAGCCATTACGACGCTGGCGCCAGCGCGACCGAAATCCGCATCGGCAACATCGCCCCCTATACCGGTGCGGCACAGGCCTATGCGGTCGTTGCCCGGGCCGAGGCGGCGTACTTCCGGATGATCAACGATCGTGGCGGAATCAATGGCCGCCGCATCGAATTCATCAGTGCGGATGATGCCTCTGATCCGGCACAGGCACTGCCGCTCGCACGACGCCTGGTCGATCAGGATCAGGTTCTGGCGCTGTTCAGCACCTTCGGCACCGATGCCAACCTTGCGATCCGCGACTACGCCAATGAGCGCAAGATCCCACAGCTGTTCGTCGAAGCCTCGTCAGCCGTTTTTGATGACCCGGCGCAATTTCCCTGGACCATGGGTTTCTATGCCACCTATCGCAACGAAGGCGAGGCGTACGCGCGTTATGTGCTGGAACACCGGCCCGACGCCAGGATCGCAGTGCTGTACGAGCAGTCCGCTGCCGGGCAGGAGTTCCGGCAGGGATTGCACGATGGCCTCGGTGAAAAGGCCTCCCGCCTCATCATCAGCGAGGCGAGCTATGTCGCCGGCGATTCCACCGTCGATCCCCAGATCGCCACGCTGCAACGCTCCGGTGCCGATACCTTCATGAACTTCGCGCTCGGCACCACCGCGAGCAACGCGATTCGCCGCGCCCACGATATCGGCTGGCAGCCGCTGCAGTTCATCCCGAATGCATCACTGTCGGTGTCGGCCTTCCTCGAGCCAGCCGGCCTGCCGAAGGCCGCGGGCATCATCTCGAGCGCACGCTCCAGGAGCTGGTGGCATGCCAACGCGGCAGGTGATCCGGAGGTGCGCGACTTTCTGGACTGGATGGCGCACTACGATCCGGATGTCAGCCCGCGCGATCAGCTGAGCGTGGCCGGCTACGAGCGTGCCGAGGCCCTGGTCGCGGTGATCCGCAAGTGCGGCGATGAACTCACGCGTGCGAACCTCATGGCACAGGCCGCTTCGCTCGATCTGACGATCGGCATGCTGCGGCCGGGAATCCGAATCCAGACCACGCCGGAGGACTACCAGCCCATCAAACAGCTGTTCCTGGTTCGATTCGACGGCCGTGAATGGTCCGCACTGGAGACGATCAGCGGCGCTCAACCGCGGCGATGATTCTTTGCATGACGCTGCTCAGTCGCGCACCGCCGCCATGACCGCGGCAAAGCCCACGAAGACACCGCCCGTGAGACGGTTGAACAATCTGAGCACCGATGCGCGCCGCAGGTACTGCGCCAGATGCCGGCCGCTGCCGGCGTATACGATGTACCAGCTCACCTCTATGACGGCAAAGGTGAGCAGCAGGATGGTGAACTGCGGGAATTCAGGCAGCTCAGGGCGGATGAACTGCGGCAGAAACGCGGCAGCGAACAGAATGGCTTTGGGATTGCTGGCCGCCACCAGCAAGCCCCCGCGAAACAATTGCCCGCCATTACGCGCGGGCGCGATTGCGCCGGTCGCATCGGGAGCTTCCTGCGGCAGCGGTGCACGCCAGGTCCTGATTCCGAGGTACACGAGATAGGCAGCGCCCGTCCAGCGCAACGCTTCGAATATCGCCGGGAAGGCTTGCAGCAACGCCCCCAGGCCCGCGGCTGAAATGCTCAACATGGCCAGCAGCGCCGTCAGGCATCCGGCCATGGTGGCAAGCGATGCACGAAATCCGAAGCGTGCACTACTGCTCATGACCAACAGCATGTTCGGACCAGGCGTGGCCGATAGGAAAAAAGTCACCGTGACGAACAGCCAGAAGGTCTGCCGGCTCATGCGTCTGCCGTCGACTTCAGTGCCTCGGCGCAGTCCCCCAGGCGACGCAGTTCCGCCACGAGATTCTGCCACTGCGCGGCACCGAATCGTTCGATCAGGGCTCGCTGCGTGCTGGCCCAACCCGGATCCGCCCGGGCCAACACGCTCTCACCAGTGCGCGTGAGCACTGCTGTCCGAGTCCGGCCGTCCGGCCCATCGCGCATTGTTACCCAGTGCTGCTTTTCCATGGCCGCCAGCGCACGATACAGCGAGGTGCGATCCATCGCGAGATCTTCGGCGACCCGCGACAGCGGTTCATGGGGATGGCGCAGCACGGCGCGCAGCACCGCCAGTTGCGTAATGTTCAGTCCCGAACCGGCCAGCCCTGAGTCGAAGGTGCGCGCCAGCACACGCGCAGCCTTGCGCACGCTCGTGCACGCGCACGGCCCCGGGACCATCGATCGAGTATTCGAGTGGTTTGATGTGTACACATCAAAGATGTTAGCATGTCCTCGTCGGGATTTGCATCCTGTACATGAGCACTCATGAGCACCGCTTTGCGCCCTGCCCGCCTGCACTACGCCTGGGTCATCGCCGGCGTCACCTTCCTGGTGCTGCTGGTCACGGCCGGCATTCGCGCTACGCCGGGCGTCCTCATGGTGCCGCTCGAATCCGAGTTCGGCTGGACCAGTGCGGCGATCTCGCTTGCCATCGCGGTGAATCTCGCGCTGTTCGGCCTCATCGGTCCATTCGCGGCCTCGTTGATGGAACGCTGGGGACTGCGGCGGATCGTGCTGAGCGCACTGGCGCTGCTCGCGGTCTCCGTGGCCCTGACGGCGTTCATGACCACCCAATGGCAGATGATGCTGCTCTGGGGCGTGTGTGTCGGGTCGGGCACGGGTGTCACGGCCATCGTACTGGCCGCGGTCATCGCCAATCGCTGGTTCGATCGCCAGCGCGGCCTGGTCCTCGGCTTTCTGACCGCAGCGAATGCCACCGGGCAGCTGCTGTTTCTGCCGTTGCTGGCGCGGCTGCTTGAAATCTCCGGCTGGCGCAGCGTGGCGCTGCTGGTTGCTGCCTGCGCGGCCGGTGTCTTCATTCTGGTCTTCGCTCTCATGCGCGACCGACCCGCAGACCTCGGCCTCGCGCGCTATGGCGAAGCTCCCAGTGTGGGAACGGCGCCGCCGCCGGCCGCCTCGCTCCGGCCGCTGGAAGCCCTGAGCCTCGCCCGCCGCTCGCCGGCATTCTGGGTACTGGCGGGAAGCTTCTTCATCTGCGGCGCCAGCACCAACGGCCTCATCGGAACGCATCTGATCCCGGCCTGCCATGACTTTGGAATCCCCGAGGTGCGCGCCGCGGGACTGCTGGCCATGATGGGTGTGTTCGACATCGTGGGCACGACGATCTCGGGCTGGCTCAGCGACCGCTTCTCGAGCCGCTACCTGCTGTTCATTTACTACGCGCTGCGTGGCCTGTCGCTGCTGGCGCTGCCCTACACGCTCCTGCAGGGCCATTCCGAGCTCAAGTGGTTCGCGGTGTTCTACGGCCTGGACTGGGTGGCCACCGTACCGCCGACCGTTCGCCTGACGGCTGACCTGTTTGGTCGCCAGAATGCGGGTGTTATTTTTGGATGGGTTGCGGCCGCGCATCAACTCGGTGCCGCGCTCGCTGCGATGGGCTCGGGAGCCATTCGCACCAGTTATGGTGACTACCGGCCCGCGTTCCTGATCTCCGGCATGGTCTGCTTCCTGGCGGGACTGTCGTTCCTCTTTACGCGCCGCCTGCTCGACCGGCCCGGCCCGCACGCCGGAGCGTCGTCGCTGGCACCGGCAATGGCGCGCGCGACGCAATAAAGAAAAGGCGCAGGAACGGCAGCACCGTGGTGCCGTCAGCGCGCGGCGGATAGGCGCGCGCGACGCGTCGCGCATAGGCCTCTTCGAACTCCGTGCGCGCAGGCTCTGCAAGTGCCGCCAGCAATGGCTGCAACCAGGTGCCCTTGGTCCATTCCTTGACCGGATTCTCGCCTGAGAGAATCTGGAAGTATTCGGTTTGCCACAGATCGACGCTCGCGCACAGCGAACTCAACAGATCCAGATACCAGCGCGGCTCGGCCACCGGACTCTCATGCAGCAATGGCTCGATGCGCGCCCACCAGGGACCGTCCCGCGCTGCTTCGGCAATCGCGACGTGAGAAGGCGCGGAGAAGTTTCGTGGCATCTGCACCGCCAGGACGCCGCCGGGAGCAAGATAGCCGATCAACCGCCGCAGCAATTGCCCGTGATCGGGCAGCCAATGCAATGCGGCGTTCGAATAGATCAGATCGGCTGCCGCTTCCGGTGCCCAGGTGGCGATATCCTTGCGCAGCCAGCGGGCATTGGGCGCGGAGGGGACTGCACGCTGGAGCATGTCGCTGGAATCGTCGACCCCGGTCACCACGGCGCCGGGCCAGCGCTCGGCCATGATGGTGGTCAGCGCTCCGGTACCGCAACCCAGCTCATACACCACAGCGGGTGCATCGAGTTGCACGCGCGCGAGCAGTTCGAGCGCCGGTCGCAGGCGCGGCTGGGCGAACTTCAGATATTGCGCCGGGTCCCAGCCCGTCATCGGCCGGCTCCGCGCTATTTGGCCTTACCCTTTGGTTTGTCCGGCGCTTTCTCCAGCGCTTCGACCTCATCCATCAGCCGGTTCATGCGCGCGGCCAGCGCGCGATATGGCGCCGGTGTCGCCATGTCGATGCCGGCCTTCTTGTACAGGTCATAAGCGTAGCCCGAGCCACCCGCGCGCAGCATATCGAGAAACCGCGCGCGTGCCGGCGCGCCTTGCTTGAGAATGGCGTCGGTCAGTTCGGCGGCGCCGGCCATCGAGGTGGCGTACTGCCACACATAGAAGTCGTCGTCGCGGA
>Ga0302320_10021027_pt1 | contig 12973 bp, 13 predicted proteins | sample Bog_T0_3_FD_202130 | JGI IMG/M metagenome (GOLD analysis project Ga0302320, IMG submission 202130) | Peat permafrost microbial communities from Stordalen Mire near Abisko, Sweden - Bog_T0_3 | ecosystem: Environmental > Terrestrial > Soil > Wetlands > Peat | place: Sweden: Abisko, Stordalen Mire...
GGGCGGGTTGGGGGAAGTGTTTGAGGTTGCCGGTGATGAGCCAGGCTCCGGCGGATTGGGCGAGGGCGAGGAATGCGGCGTCATTGGGGTCGGGGGCTGGATGGGGCCAGGGGGCGGGGTCGGGGAGTTGCAGGCTCTGATCGATGAGATGGCCGAGCCAGGCGGGCGGGAATCCATGGCGGGTGAATTTTGGCCGCCAGAGTACTTCACGATATTCGCTCGTGATTGCTGGGCAGGTAACGAGGTGCACTTTGGCTGCCAAGACCCAATCCATCGTCAGCCGAGCGGGAATGCTGCCTGGCTTCAGGCCGGCGGAGACAATCACATTTGTGTCCAGAATGGCGAGCCGCATCAGCTCTTCCGGCTCTTTTCCCGCGCGAGCCGCTCGGTTCTTACCGCGTCAATTTCCTGTTCGATCTCCTCATCGCTGATCGGAAATTTCTCGGCCAGCCGCCAGCTTTCACGCAAGCTGGCCTGGGCCATGGCGCGGCGCAGTTCTAGGTCTTGCAAGGCAACGTCGCCGAGGACGGGGACGAGGAAGTAGGCCGGACCCTGCTGGCCGGCGAGGAGGATGGTCTCTCCCTGAGGAACGGCTGCAAGGGCTTTGACGCCGCGGGTGCGGAACTCGCGCAATGAGACTTGACGCATGGTGTGCCTCTTTGGGGCTAGTGTAGCCGTTTTGGCTACAGCGGGCAAGGGAGAGAGGCTGGCGCTGGAGATGGCGCCCTGGACAGCGGCGGCAGGGATGAGCCGGCTGCGGCATGGGGTTGGAAGAAGCGGCAAATGCAGCCCACTCCAAGAACTTTTCCGCTTTTGTGCGGATCCCCTCCGGGGTTTGAGCTTTGGAGGGGATTTGAGGCGAGGAAGCAGAATCCGGGAGGCGGGTTCGCTCATCTGAGAGAATAGTGAAAGTGAAACGAGAGCTAAGTTTTCTTCCCCGGCACGGGGGAGTGGTGTTTTTTGCGGCACTGGCGCTGGCTGGAGCGGCGGCGACGGTGTGTGCGCAGGCGCCGAACGCGAGTTCGGCGGCGAATCCGTTTTTTGGGAGCGTGACGCTGCGGCCGGCGATGGACCAGACGCTGCAACTGACCCTGGACGATGCGGTGCGGCGGGGCCTGGAGAACAACCTGGGGCTGAAGGAAGCCGAGAACGGCGAGAAAGACATCAAGGCGCAGAAGCTGGAGGCGCTGCAGAACTTTTTGCCGACGATCAACCTGACGGGTTCGACAGGATTCTTTCAGCACAACCTGGCGGCGCTGGGGTTTGGGCCGGGGGCGTTTGCGGAGATCGCGAAGGAGTTTCCGGGGGGATTGCCGGGGCTGAAGGAGATTACCAAGGACACTCTGACGCAGGGTCAGATTCAGTATGAGCAGATGCTGTTTTCAGGGCCGGTGATTGCGGCCTGGCGGGGGGCTCGGGCGGCGGAGCAGGCGGCGCATTTTGCGAAGATGAGCGCGCGGGGCGAGGTGGTGCAGCAGGTGGCCACGGCGTATTTGCATGCCATTGCGGCGGCCAGCGAAGTGGATAACGCGAAGGCGCTGGAGAGCGAAGACGAGCTGTTGCTGAGCCAGGTGCATGCGGCGCACGTGGCGGGCACGGCGGCGAATCTGGACGAACTGCGGGCGAAAGTGCAGTTGCAGGCGCAGCAACAGGCGCTGATTGGGGCGGAGAACAACCTGGAGAAGGACCTGATTCTGCTGAAGCGGGAGACGGGGATCGATCCGGGGCAGAAGGTTACGCTGACGGATGCGGCCCCTTATAGCGAGCTGGCGGAGCAGACGCCGGAAGAGGTTCGGGCGGTTGCGTACAAGAACCGTCAGGACTTCCAGAACATGCAGAATCAAGTGATTGAACTGAAGGCGGTGCACTCTGTGTATCGCAGCCAGCGGCTGCCCAGCCTGAGCTTTGGCGGGTACTACGGCGTGAGCCTGGTGAACGGGGCGGGCTCGCACGGGAACTTTGTGGCGCAGGGAACGCTGAGCATGCCGCTGTTTCGCGAGGCGAAGCTGCGCGGGGATGTGGATGCGGCGAAGGCGAACGTGGACGCCGTCGAGGCCGAGCTGGAGGATTTGCGGGGGCACATTGACCAGCAGGTTCGGTCGGCGCTGCTGGACGTGGGGGCCGCGACGAAGCTGGTGGAGGTGGGGCGGTCGAATGTGGAGCTGGCGACACGGGCACTGGCCGACGAGACGGACCGGGTGAACGCCGGGGTGGACGATAATCTGCCGCTGGTGGCGGCGCAGGCGACACTGGCCGGGGCGCAGAGCAACCTGGTGGAGAGCCTTTATCAGTTCAACGTGGCGAAGCTGGCGCTGGCTCGGTCGGCGGGGGTGCTGGAGACGCAGTACCGGGAGTATCTGGGGCGGTAGCTGCGGGCAACTCGTCTTGAAAATGCCCCTATGCCTCAGGAGTGAGGCGCAGCCGCTCGGATTCCACGCAGGGCTGTGATGGGGCCCGTGCGTCTTCTTGCGCCCGCCTCCACTGCGCCTGCAATTAGCGCCTCCGCACTTGGTCTGTGGCCGCAATCGGAACACTGGAAAAACTCCTCGTATTCAAGTGTGTCAACTTCAACAAGCTCAAGGCTGCCGTCATCTTTCACAAGCGGATTTCGCAGTACATATGCATCCGTATAATGACCCACGTTGCTGCCGCCACATTCAGGGCAAACGACTTCCTTCATACAGACCTCGCTTAATCATTCTTCCCTTTGTTGCACTCACGGGTCCTCCGTGGGTCATGCGCCTGTGCCAGTCAAGTACATTCGAGTACTCCAGAAAACTTGTGAGATCGGCCAGTCCGCTCTTCCTGAATGTGGGCCGAAAGAGCTGCCGCGAGAACAGGGCGCGTCTGGTTTCATTTGAAACAATAGAAAACCGGGAAACCTTTGGGTCGGTCAAAAGTACGTCGTTAAAGCGCAGAAGCCCCGAGTACACTGTAGTCGAGTGCTCCACTTCAAAGAGGCCTTCGATTGCCTCGCCTCCGCGCGCTATCCATATCACGTCAATCTCTGACAGTATTCCTTGGACTTGTTCAAACCCGGAGGGGATGCTGCCTCTCAAAGTGAATCGCTCGGTTAGCGTCCAGTCCAACCTACCGGCGTCGCGTTCCGGCACGTACACTCCATACTTTTTTAGATGCCCGATGCCCGCAAGCATAGTCTGTACTTGTGTGTGTGTAAGGTCATGGGCCTCGCGCAGAAGCGCACTATTGAGACTGCGGGCTATTGGTTCCAACCCCACGTAGCCCTCGACATTGAATCGCCCTTGGCGAGCGACGTAGAGCTCCAGCCCATTATGCCGGGTAAGTAGCTGCACCTTATACTGGCCGTCGCTTGCGGTTTGTGCGTTCCGAAAAACTTCTTCGAAATCCCCGTATGGCACAAACAATGGCGCTGAGCCGTCGTCGAGCAAAAAGCAGAGAAATGCGTTGTGCCCTTCAAGCTGCCTCAAGTCGACCTCGCGGAGCCCGAAGAAAGTTCGGCCCTGCGGATGCACCTTCGAGTAGCGAACATAGATTCGCGCTGCGTCTTCGCCAATTGTGAAGAGCGATTCGCTTCCTCTGATTTTGCGTAGCTCACCGAAGCGCTGGCGAAGCGATTCGAGGATTCCGAGTTTGTGGGGATTTGGCACGTTCCCGAAAGATTATCAGGCTCGGTTGCTGCGAGGCGACTTGCCGGGAACCTAGTCCGGCGAGTTGGGCGAATCCGATGGTGGATACCTCATGAACTCCAGGTTGTCCTGGCATTCCATGAAGGCGTCGGTCTCGCGATGAAACTTGAAGAGAGTCGCTGGTCCCATGGTTCCCCTTTGCTTATCGTACTGCGATCCTATAGCGAAAAACGAGGTCCTTTGCCTGTGGGAATCAGGACAGTTCACTACAAGGAGCCAGGATTGGGAGCACTTGGCGCCCCTTCCCGGAAAGACATTTTTATCTAACCCATTCGTGCGGATAATCGATTCTGTTTGCCCGCTTTACGACAGCATTCATGCCTGCGGCTTGGCTCCCGAGTAGAGTAGAGATTAGAGGAAGTTACCTGGCATGTCGAGAACGCTGCGAATCAAGTATTACGTGGAACCGGATGCGGGAGCGCTGGCGCGGCGAGCGGCGCAGTACTTTGTGGAGATGGCGGGGGAAGCGGCGGAGGCACGGGGCCGGGTGCGGATTGCGATCAGCGGGGGGGCGACGCCGACGGCGGCATTCCGGTTGCTGGGGGATGCGAACGAGCCTTGGCGGGCGCGGATGCCGTGGGACAAGCTGGATCTCTATTGGGTAGATGAGCGGCCGGTTGGGCCTGACGACCCGGAGAGCAACTACCGGATGACGCGGGAGGCGCTGCTGGACCATGTTCCGCTGCAACCGGAGCAGATTCACCGGATTGAGGGAGAGCTGGAGCCGGAGGCAGCGGCGGCGCGGTATGAGGCGGAGCTGCGGAACAGCTTCAGGCTGGAGGGCGCGGAGTTGCCGCGGTTTGATCTGGTGGCGCTGGGGATGGGCGAAGACGGGCACACGGCATCGCTGTTTCCCGGGACCGAGGGGCTGCACGAGATGGGGCGGCTGGCGATTGCCAACCATGTGGCGCAGAAGGACACGTGGCGGGTGACGCTGACGTGGCAGGTGATTAACCGGGCCAGCTCAGTGTTCTTTCTGATCGCGGGTGGGGATAAAGCGAGTGTTTTGAAGGAGGTATTGAGCGGGCCTTGGGATCCGGAGCGGCTGCCGAGCCAGTTGATTTGGCCTGCAAGCGGTATACTGAGCTTGATTTTGGATGAGGCTGCCGCCGCCCTTTTACCCGCGACGGATGGGGAAGGCTGTGGGGTTTTGGAGAGGGAACGATGATTTTGGCGGGCGACGTAGGCGGGACGAAGGTCCACCTGGCGCAGTATGAGTTTATCGATGGCAAGCTGAAGCACGCGCGGGACCAGAAGTTTCCGGCCAAGGAGTACGCGGGTCTGGAAGAGATTGTGAAGGAGTTTCTGGCGGGTGAGGCGGCGACGGCGGCGTGTTTTGGCGTGCCGGGGCCGGTGCGCGACGGGCGGCTGCGGCTGACCAACCTGCCATGGACGCTGGATAGCCGGGAGCTGTCAACGAATCTGGGGATCGGACACGTGTTCCTGATCAACGACCTGGAGGCGAACGGGTACGGCGTGGCCGAGTTGGCGCCGGACCAGATTTATACGTTGAGCGAAGGCGATCCGAGCCAGGTGGGCAACCGGGCATTGCTGGCTGCCGGGACGGGACTGGGCGAGGCGATGCTGATCTGGAACGGGCACAGCCATGTTCCGTACCCCTCCGAGGGCGGGCACGCGGATTTTTCTCCGCGCAATGAAGACGAGATTGACCTGCTGCGGTATTTGAAACAGAAGTACAACGGGCGCATCAGCTTTGAGCGCGTTGTGAGCGGGATGGGGCTGACGGGGATCTATGAGTTTTTGCGCGAAGTGCGCGGGATGGATGAGCCGAACTGGCTGGCGGCGCAGATTGCCGCGGCAGACGACCCGAACTCAGTGATTACCGAGATGGCGCTGGCGGCCAAGAGCGAGATCTGCGAAAAGGCGCTGGACATGTTTGTTTCAGCGTACGGGGCCGAGGCGGGCAACATGGCGCTGAAGATACTTTCGGCGGGCGGGGTTTACATTGGCGGCGGGATTGCGCCGCGGATTCTGGAAAAGCTGAAGGATGGAACGTTCCTGAAGGCGTTCACGGACAAGGGACGGCTGAGCCAGTTGCTGATCAACATGCCGGTGCGGATTATTCTGGAGAGCCGGGCGGCGCTGATGGGGGCCGCGGCTTGCGCCGAGGCGCGGGCGGCGGAGCTGAGCGGGGTATCGCCGCGGGCGGCTTCAGTGAAGAACTGAGCGCGTTCAGGGTTGCTGTAAGGTTGGTTTTGTGGTTTCCCACCCATTTCGCATTGGACGTGAAATGGATGGGGCACGGAGCTTCCTTACACCATCAGTGAAAGTGCTCTAAGCGCGTCGATTGAGGATGTGGAGAAAGGGCGAGCCGATTGAGGCTGGCCCTTTTCAATTGGCTGCATTGCAGGATGCGCTACCCGCCGAGCGAGTAGATAACGGTGACTGTTGTCTCCACTTCAACCGGCTCGCCATTGAGCAGATAGGGCTTGTAGCGCCAGTGGGAGACGGCCCAGAGCGCTGAAGCGGCAAGGGAAGGCCAGGGGGCTGAGAGGACACGCAGGTCGTAGACGCCGCCGTCACGGCCGATGGTGGCCTGCAGAACAACGGTTCCGGAGACCCGGGCGTCTTTGGCATCCTGGGGATAAACGGGAACATCTTTCTTGATGAGCATGCCGGTCATGACTTTGGCGTCGATGCTGGCGTTGGGATGTTTGATCTCGGGTACGTCGGGCCCTGGAATCAGCGCAGGGTCGGAGGGGGGAATTCCGTTGATTTCATCCACCTGGGCGGAGAGAATCTTCTTTTTTCCCTCAGCCATGACGAACTCGCGTGGCAGGAAGCGATTCTGGACCTTGACCACCTTGTCGAACTCCATGGTCAACCTTCCCAGGGAGAAACTGAGCCGCAGGATCGGCATCCTGGGGTCGAAGCAGTAAGAGGGGAACCAGCCCAGCGGAACAATCTGCAACCTATCGTGCTGCGGCATGATGGGTATGACCTGAATGCAGGGAAGTTTGACGCCGCCCGCAGATAAGGTTTGACCGTCAAGGCGGAACTTTGCCGGGTCGGTGTCAGCAGCATCGGGCAAGGGTGAAAGCAGGGTGCTTCGGATCTTGTATTCGAACAGGCTGAGGGATTCTCCGGTGGCCTGGTAAGCGTGTTTGTTGTCGGCGGTGTGCCAGTCGCTGTGCGTCGCGCCAGGGCGCATCCAGGTGGTGCGGTAGACCTGCGGCGAGGTCCACCAGTACTCGAAGGTTCCCTTTTCGGTGGGGTTTCCCGCGTCGTCGTAGAGCTGGTAGCCCGCTTTCAGGTGCCAGGGCTTCAGATCCGGTGAAGTGAAGTCGTAAAAGGGCGCGGCGGCGGCGAGGATTGCGGCTGGGTCTTTTGGAGTGGCAGGCGAGGGAGCGGGGGCCGTCTGGCTGAGAGCCGGCAAGGAATAGGCAAGAACGAGAGCAACGATGAAGGGCGAGCGCATGGTGCGGACAGGGTAGCATGGCGGCGACGCATTACGCGGTGGAGCGAATTGCAGCTATTCTGAAGGCGGGATTGGGCCAGGTTTGCCGGCGACCTGGGTGAGGAGCTTTCCCGTTTGACCGGCCTGGCGTTTTGTTGAGATCTGCTGAAGGAAGGTTGAGGCGGGCATGAGGCGTTGGGTGGAATGGGTTGTTGTGGCGGTGCTGGCGGGGTTTGTGGTTGTGTATGTGGGGGACTGGGCGATGTACAAGCTGCGCGGTTCGCCGCAGGGGACGGTGACGGTGAATCACATGCTGACGGTTCCGCTGAAGGGGAACAAGACGGAGTTTGACTATCAGGGGTCGTCGGAGGTGGGTTGCGCGGAGTCGCTGTTTCCGCAGGGCGGGGAGAGCGCGTGCTGGCGGCTGCGGCGGCATCCTATCCAGACGACGAGTCTGTGAATCGGGGGTTTCCTGGGGGATGGAGTTTTGGGTAAGGCAGCTCACACGGGCGGGTGATGCAGGTCACGCCGGAGCGGTTGATTTGTGGCTAGCATCGTAAAATCTCGCAGTGTCGCCGAGGCCCGATGTATAGCCGCACCCAAAATGATAACGGCACTTACAATACGCGCTGCCTGTATTGCTTCATGACGATCGCGTCGTCGGTGGAGTCGCCGTTGGAGTTGGATTTGCTGGAGGTGAGGCATATTTGCCCGGAGCGGGCATTGAGCGAACTGCTGGAGAAGGAAAAGGCGATCGAGGGGCAGGCGCAGGTGAATTAGGCGGCGTGGCGCGAATCGGGCGGGTGAAAGGCGAGGAGCGGATATTGCCCGTTGGGCGAAACGGGCGGCGGGAAAAGTTCTGAATTCGAGCAGAACGCTGGAAGAAGCCTAAGCAGGGGCTAAAGCCCACAATCTTTTTTTGCGGCATGTGCGGCCCGACTGAAGTCGGGCCCTGTTACAAAGCCCCTCCGAATTGGGTTTTTCCGCGGGCTGGGAAGTCGTGCCTTGTTACAAAGCCGGCTCCGAATTGGGTTTTTCCGCGGGCTGGGAAGTCGTGCCTTGTTACAAAGCCGGCTCCGAATTGGATTTTTCCGCAAGGTGTGCGGTGGGGGCCTGACACTTCGTGCCTGTCAGAGCGGGGTTACCCACTGGCTGGGAAGTCGTGCGCTCTTGCCCTGCAGGTAAATCCGGTAGCAAACGGAAGTGAACTAATTTTTATTGCAAGCGGGCGACGTCGCGGAGTTGGCGAGCGGTGGCTTCAAGGAAGGTCTCGATGCTGGTTTCGGCCGGGATTTGGAGGCCGGACTTTGCCTGAAGGGCGGAGGCGATGCGCTGGGCGAGGAGATGGCGCGTGGACAGGGTCATGTCAAGGCGGCGGGCGAAGAAGCCCTCGAGGACTTCAAGGTCGGCGGCGTTGAGGCGGGCGATGCCGTCGGCGGGCAGGGTGACGGCGAGTTGCGGCTCGGGCGCCGGGGCGGTGGGCGCGAAGATGTGTGCCGTGAAGGTGCGAGAGCTGGTGTCAGCCCAGAGGGGGGATTCCTGGGGTCGGTGGCGGACGACGAGGGTTCCGGCGGCGAGGTCGCCGAGGCGCTGATGGCGGCGGGTGCAAAAGACGGCGACGATGCCGACGACGTAGAAGAAGGGAATCTGGTCAACGTAGCGGATGAGGTTGCGGGCCATGGACTCGAAGAGGCCGATGGCGCGGCCCGAGGTTTGAATGACGCGGATGCGGGCGATGCGCTTGCCGGGGGTCTGGCCGTTCCAGAAGGCCTCAAAGAGGGTGAAGTACCCCCAGTTGAGGAGGAAGAAGAGGAAGACCTGGGCGGCGATGACCCACTGGGCGGTGAGTTTGGAGTAGGCGAAGATGCCGGGGAGGAAGATGGCAAAGACGATGGAGATGAGGACGAAGCCGGCAGCCCAGATGAGGTAGTCGAGCAGCAGGGCGACGAAGCGGCTGCCGATGCCGGCGAGGGGCATTTCAATATCGACCAGCTCGGGCGTGGCGATGGAGAAGCGGTCTGGGTTAAGCTGATCACGACCGGGCGGGCCGGAATTGAGGCGCATGGCGCAGATCCTCTCAAACCAGTGGATAGCAAAACGGCGGCCGCACTGGGACCGGCTGGCGAGCCTGCTGGCGCAGGCGGATGAAGGCGGCCTGCGCCAGCTGAAGCGAGACGAGTTGCAGGAGATGGCGCTGCTGTACCGGCAGGTGGCCGCCGATCTCTCAGTGCTGCGGCAGGACGCGACGGCGCGCAGCTATGCCGAGCATGTGAACCAGTTGCTGGCCCGCGCGCACCCGCTGATCTACTCGGGGCGAAAGACGAGCCTGATGACACTCTACCGCTTTCTGCGGGACGAGTATCCGGCGATCTTTCAGCAGCAGGCGGGGTATGTGGCGGCGGCGACGGCGGTGACGGTGGCGTGGGCGCTGCTGGGCGCGGCGATGACCACGGCGCGGCCGGAGTTTATGCGGCACTTTGTGGGGCCGCAGATGATTGCCACGATGGAGCGGCACGAGATGTGGACGCACTCGATTGTGGGGATTGCGCCGATGGCGACCAGCCAGATTATGACCAACAACCTCACGGTGAGCTTTGTGACGTTTGCGGGCGGGATTGCGTTCGGGCTGGGGACGTTTTTTTATCTGTTTATCAACGGAATGATGCTGGGGGGGATTGGGGCGGCGTGCCACCAGTATGGAATGTCGGTGGCGCTGTGGAGCTTTGTGGCGGGGCATGGGTCGCTGGAGTTGCCGTCGATTTTGATTGCGGGGGGCGCGGGGTTCCGGCTGGGGCACGCGATGCTGTTTCCCGGCGGGCTGAGCTGGAGGGATTCAGTGGCGCGGGGGGGGATTGAGGCGACGCGGCTGGTGAGCGGGATTGTCCCGCTGCTGGTGATTGCGGGGTGCCTGGAGGGGTTCTTTTCGCCGTCGCAGGCGCCGGTTTGGTTGAAGTTCACGGTGGGGGGATTGTTGTTTTCGCTGTTGCTGGTTTGGTTGTTGAGGCCGGTGAAGGGTCAATCCAAGGGGGCAACGTTCGGCGTGGAATAGGCGGCGCCCAGTGGTTCCTGAATTGGACCAGAACGCTGGAGGATGCCTGAGCTGGGCTGAAGCCCATATTCAAATTTGCGGCATTTCGGCACGACTGAAGCCGTGCCCTGACTTAAAGTGCGGTCAAGAACCGCTGTAGAATCAGGTGAATTCGAGGTGTGCAGAGATTTTTGTGCAAATTCTGTGTTTCACCCCTCCGCAAGGCCTCATTACGCATTTTTGTGAAGGAGACTTCCGCATAGGCGTTTAGACGTCCCGGTCCGAGACTTCTCGACCTTCATACTTCGAAGGAAACGTCAGGCTACGCACTCGTGCAATTGCTGGTTGGTATAAGATACGCTGAATCTCCCGAGGTGAATTTATGCGTAAGCTAATCTCTCTTGCCGTCCTTTTTCTGCTGGTCCCGGCGATCCAAGCGAAGACAAGAAAGGATATACCTCCCGCTCCGCTTCCTGCGGCCATTGTGGACGCACACAAAGTATTTCTTTCAAACGGCGGTGGCAGTGACCTTGCCTATGACGCCTTTTATTCCGAAATGAAAAAGTGGGGCAAATACCAGATAGTTGGGACACCTGACGACGCCGATCTCATTGTCGAGCTGTCCTATCGTGTCGAAGACATGGGAACACGAGTGTGGAGTTCGACGAATACCTACAACAACACTACGCAAGTGCATAGCCGGGAACTCATCGATCCGAAGCTAATTTTGACGATTTATGACGCAAAGACCAAGAACTCATTGTGGTCCACAGTTGACCACCGGAGGCTCGCACGGTTGGAGAAGAATCGTGAAAAGGAAATGATCAACTCCGCTGATAGGCTGGTCGAGGAATTGCGATCACGGTCCGGCGCTCCTGAGTGAAAGCGCCAAGAATTCTCTGTCTGGCCTGGATGCTACTGCTACAGGCTGTTCGCATACCGGGTTTGGGAATTGTGAGCTTTGCACGACGAATCCGGTGCGAGTGTCGCCAACTAGGAAAACTCGGCCAATGCCGGTCATCACGCTGGGATTTTGTGCTAATTTGTGCTACGTAACTGCGAATCTAGCGAATTGTGCGTATTCTGCATGTTGCAAAATCAATAACTTACGTGTTTTCAACGCGGGCTGAAGCCGTGCCCTGTTACAAAGCGCTCTCAGAATTGGGATTTCCCGCAGGCTGTGAAGTTGTGCCCTCGAAAGGAAAGCGTGGGATCTCTCCCCGGCCCTACGGGACGGGGGGCGCCTGGGGTACGCCTTCCCAGGGTTTCGCTGCGCTCCACCCTGGGCTATCTTCTGCTCCTCCCTACCGGGAGGATCAACGCCCGGGCGACGGATCCATGCCTTGCGGGTCGGCGACGAGGGTGGATGGCAGTTACAAAGCGCCCTTCGAAATGGGCTTTTCGGCAAGGTGTGAGGTCGTGCCCTGTTAGGCAACCGGTCGGATTGTGTTCGTCTGCCGAAGTTTGCCTCGGTCCTCTTGTTATTGGACGGAGATGGATTGGATTTGCGGGGGTGGGCCGGTGGCGGGGGAGAATTCGAGGACGTTGGTTGGGCCGGGGCGGTCGAGTTGGGAATGGATGGTGACGAAGGCTGGGGCGGAGCCGGTGGGCGGGAAGGCGATGCGGGTGGCGATTCGGCCGTTGACGCGGAGTTCGGCGAGGCGGGTGGCTTTGGTGGGGTTGGTGTAGGCGATTTGGACGCAGGCGATCTGGGCGTGGGCGGCGACGTGGGTGAAGGTGGCGAGCTGGTTGGGGCCGGGGGAAGATTTGTAGGGCGTGAATCTCGCTTCGGCTCCGTGGATGAGGAGGAGGGCGGCTTCGCCGGCTTCTACTTTGGCTGAGTAGGAGGTGGCGAAGCTGCCGAGAGGCTTGCCGGACCAGAGGTCGCTGACTGTGGCGGCGGGGCTGGGGGCGAGGGCGAGATCGGTGAAGCGGGCGGTGATGGTGGCCGCGGCTGCGGTGCGGTTGAGGAGGAGGACGGCGCGGTCGCCGGGCTTGGCGAGGGGCTTGGACCAGACTTGAAGGCCGGGGGCGGGCTCGGCGACTTTGACGGCCTGGAGGCCGAGGGGGTCCTGGTTGATGGCGAGGACTTCGGGGTTGGTGAGTAGCGAAAGGGTGGCGGGGGTGAGTTGGGTGAGGTCGGCGCCCAGCAGCAGCGGGGATGCGGAGATGGCCCAGAGGCTCATGTGGACGCGGTTTTCGGCGTCGGAGAGGCCGGGCATGCCGGCGACCATCATGTCGAGATCGTTGTAGTAGCCGGTGTGCTGGGCTTCAGGGTGATTGCCCTGGTCGAACTCGCGGAAGACCTCTTTGAGTTCGGCGCGGCGGGAGGCGTTTTTGGTGTTGGCGACGATGGGGGCAACGATGTCTCCGCCGGTGCGCCAGATGTCGGCGGTGACGCCGCCGATTCCAGGGGCCCAGGTCCAGGGACTGCGCGCTCCCCAGTTGCAGATGGAGTAGTAGAGGCGGTGACCGGTGAGGGCCTCGGCGCGGGCGATGGCGCGGGCGATCTCAGCGTATTGCACGGCGGGGTCGAGGTTCTCTTTGTCGCCGCCGCACCAATCGACCTTGACGTAGTCGAAGCCCCAGCGGGCGAACTGGAGAAAGTCCTGCTCGTAGTGGTTTTCGGCGCCCTCGTTGGGATAGCCGGGGCCGAGGTCGGGTCCGACGGTGCCGCAGCCGTCTGTGCCTGCATCGGTGTAGATGCCGGCCTTGAGGCCCTGACTGTGAATGAAGCGGACGATGTTGGCCATGTCGCCGGGTTTTTCGCCGGGGGCGAGGGCGGGCCAGGCCTTGGGATCGACGACGATGTTGCCCTGGGCGTCGCGGTCGCCAAGCCACCAGCCTTCATCGATGTTG
>Ga0302320_10021028_pt1 | contig 12973 bp, 9 predicted proteins | sample Bog_T0_3_FD_202130 | JGI IMG/M metagenome (GOLD analysis project Ga0302320, IMG submission 202130) | Peat permafrost microbial communities from Stordalen Mire near Abisko, Sweden - Bog_T0_3 | ecosystem: Environmental > Terrestrial > Soil > Wetlands > Peat | place: Sweden: Abisko, Stordalen Mire...
CTGGGAGCCATTGCGGTATACGCCGTTTGGCCTCTGGAAGCATCTGCACAAGCGTATCAATCATGATGTTGCCCACCAGGTGAATGCGCTCGCGAGCAACGCCTTCGCGCATGAGGTTGTCGACACCGTCCTGCGAAGGCGCAAAAAGTATATCGGCAAGCTGATCGGTGACTAGCCGGTTGATCTCCTCTGGCATGGTGCGATCGAACGATCGCAAACCTGCCTCGACATGTGCTACTTTAACGCCCAACTTAGCACATACCAATGCGGTCGCCACCGTGGAATTCACGTCTCCATAGACAATCACCATCTCCGGAGCGTGCTCTTCGATAACCTTCTCGAAGCGTGACATAATCTGGGCAGTCTGCTGCGCATGGGTGCCGGAGCCGACCTGTAGATTCACATCTGGGCTTGGCATTTGAAGCTGTTGGAAGAAAACATCAGACATATTCGCGTCGTAATGCTGTCCGGTGTGAACGAGCAACTGCCGAGTTCCGTCAAAGGCAGATAGAGCACGGATGAGAGGGGCTGCCTTCATAAAATTCGGTCGAGCACCGACTACATGGCAAATGCGCATTAGTTTCATGCTCCGCTTCGCTGTTTTTGTGCCGAGGAAGGATTAGCTAACAGTTGTGATACGTAAGTGTAGTGCTCTGTCCCAACTAGACACTATCTGTGCGCGTCAGCAATTCGGGACGTATTGCCGGATGATTAATATCGATCCGGCTCGCTAAAACACTACCGAGGTGGATTGCTGGCCGCTCTAACGTTTGATACAGAATTGCCGACACTACAAATGTTGTTACAAACGTCACACAGATGAGAACTTCATTCGGAATGAACCGGTGCAGTAACGTGACCAGCGTCAGCAAAAGTACAACGTGCGACAAGTACAGGCTATAAGAAACGCGGCCAAGCCACAGAAGTGGTTTCTGCTTTAAGAAATGCTGAGTTTGAGGAGATCCGATGATACAGATCAGGAGTAAAGTGGCTCCTATATGCGGAGCGATTTGGGCCGATCTCCTCACGGTCCAGTATTGGCTAAACGCAAGTCCGCGTGTGCTCAGCATCAGAAGACTCGTCACCCCCATGCACACCCGCATGGGTAGAGCGGCTTTCATTATTCTAGCTGCAACTTCATTGCGATGGATTGCGAGCGCTGCACCGGAAACGAACAGGAACAAGTATTGGCATGAATCCACCACAGACGAGTAGCCTTTAACGTTCAGCATGACCATTGACGCCACGCTAATTACAAAGGATCCCGTGACTATTACTGCCCATTGTTTGCGCCTCACAAACCACATAATCACCGGAAAAATCAACGAATATCGCATTTCATGGACCAAAGACCATACCGGGTTATCTACATAGTTGTACTGTTGTTGACCGAGCATTAGTGCGTGGTCCACAACCAATGACAGATTGACTCCTCGGTTCCAGGAACTGTTATACCACTCACTCAGTTCGGCCAAGTGGTGCGGAGCAGTTACGGTCATCAATATCATCGCCAGTGACACTATAGCAAGATATGGTAGATATATTCTGCACACCCGTTTTGCGACAAATGCCGCATAGCTCATCGCTGTATGCTGCATAAACATAAGGGCCAACACAAAACCGCTGAGTGCAAAAAACACATATACGGCCGATTGGCCGGACCAAATCAGGTTGAGTGGCGGGTATACAATCAGAATCCCAAGCCCGGAAGGCATAATGCCATGTTGCACAGCACCCGACCAACGCGGAAAACACAGGAGACAGTGATGGAGCACCACTACGCTTGCGGCGATCCCGCGCACTGCGTCAAGGTACCCATAGCGTGTATCCCGTTTTTCTATCACGATGCGGTTTTTAACTGAATCCGACGGATGATCTCGCTTAAAACTAGTTGACATCTTTACACAGCCAACGAGGGTTTTGAGGTTAGTCGTGTCTCATCAATGATCACTACTATCCCCTCGTCGCGATTTTCCTTTCCGTTCGGATACTTTAATTGGCTAACGCCATTTATTTCACTCTCAACTTCAAATCCGAGTTCCTCAAATACTTTTCCGGGACCAATGTTTCTATCAGTTTTCCGGTAACTCACGAAAAAGTCACATGGCTTCAGACCTCTATATTTACGGATAATATGTGACACAAATGCATGTTCAACTCTCTTGGCTTGAATGCGGCAACTAAACATAAGATCCGTCATGCGATTTTCCATACGCTGCACCGTACAGAAACCCACGGTACCGTACGCACCGAACTGGTCTCTGCAATCGAGGACATAACTATCAATCTCATGGTTGTTCATAATGTCATACAGTTGTTCCTTACTGTAGCGATTGCCGGAAAAGTTCATTTGGTTAGTACGTTGGGTTAATTCGTGCACCCGCTCTAAGTTTGCCTCGGTCATCGGAAGCACCCGAAGATGCAGGCCGCAGTCACGCAAAAAAGCTAAATAATCACCCTTATATTCCTCTTTCGCAGCATCACGCACTTGTTGCTCAGCGTAAAATAATCGGCGTTTTTTACTTTCCTCTGTGACTGCTGCATGGCACTCTGCCCGTGTCAAAATCGTTCTATACTCAGAGGCATCCAGTACCATAATCTCCGGATAAGTGGCATTAACTTCTGCACGCTCAAATGGAGAATCATCCACGAACATTAAAGAATCGATACCAATATTAAGGTCCGATGCCAGCTGGCGTAATCCTTGACTTTTTGGATTCCACGATATCTGTGGATACAGGAAATATTCTGCAATGCCAAAATTGCGCAATACCGCAAGTGCATCATCCCGGTTATTTTTACTAACAGCGGAAATCAAGATTCCTCGTTCATCAAGCGTTTTCAGTAAATCCATTATTCCAGGTTTTAAGCGCAGATTTTCAGCTCCGTCCTCAACCAAAATACCTTCCCAAAGCGTATTATCCAGGTCCCAAACCACACACTTACAGAGTTTTAACTGTACAGTATCCTTCGCGATAATATTTACAGACTCTTTCTCCTTCGTCTGCCGCGCTCCATCTATGACAAAGTCCATTGCCCCGAAATACAGTGTGCAACCGTCCTCGATCTCGTTTGGAGCAAGTTCCACACTAAACTGCGACGAGAGGTCTACAAGTCGGCCTATCGCTGAAACTTCAATTCTGTGCCGATTAAAACCTGGTTTCATGGCCAGTAAAGACTGGTAGGGAATGGGAGACCCTTCGCTTCGTATAACGAATGTCATCATCACAGGATGATTATTGGGGTTGTAGCACTCAATGAGCATTGCTTCCGGCAAAAGAGCGCTTCTGACCTGGATTTTAGCCATGCGCTTTTTCCATGAATATCGCTTATGCGTAGCCTTGACTCGCAGCCAGTTTACCGGCACCCAGCCGATGTATTTAGCTATCTGATGGTCCTTCCGCTCCAAACGATCAGCATGCGCTGTCTTGTAAGTCCGTAAATTGCCTTCAGTCCACAATTTTGCCCATTTTTTGAATTGAATCTTAAGGAGATACCCATTTAAGCTTGACGGGCAATCGACTCGTACCATTCCCTCAACGAAGCGTTGGCAACGTTGGTCTGCACGCGGGGCATACTGATCACAACTCGTATAACAGGTTGGCCATACACATTCCGTACAATGCTCACTCCACGGAAGTACGGTTCGCCTGACGACGATTTTGCGTAGCTCAGAAAAACACTCTAGCACTTCCTGCGGAAGTTCACAGACCTTGCCTACATTTTCATTCGCTTCTGATTCGTACATAACTACACCCCTTCTATGACACGAAGAGTCTGCATCCTACCGAATGTTGCTATTGAGTGGTCAACTGGAAAGCAGTCTAAATCGCTTTACAGCGTTTGCGACGCTGAGAATTTCCGCACCTGATGCCATGGCAAGAGATAACGTGTCTCGGAACATTTGCGGTGTGCAACCGTATAGTGATGGACTGAGCTCTATATCGTGTGTGTACAGTATGAGCCACCCCCGCCGGCGTATGTTCTCAGTAATGATTTGACGTATATTTTTCATTGAGACTGATGAGTACACTGGAACTGCGCGCAAGTAGGTAAGATCAACAACACCATGGTTAATTCCCTGATCAGTGGTACGGCAACTCTCGTACTCAGCGGCTGCCGCCATTTTCCCGCCCAGAGTGACAGACCCGGAAGGAAACGAAAAGTTTTGCATTTGGTAGCCGTTCAGCAATTCCGCTACGGCCGCTCGATTCTTCGCACATTGTGCTTCCAGTGCTTTACGATTTGTAGTGTGCGCCGCTACATGGTCGAAAGTATGACATGCAAGCTCATGTCCTGCTTTTATCAGTAAACTAAGATCATACTTATCAAACATCATACCTACGCTTGTTTGACTCCCCATTAGGCCGAGCGCCGCATAGTACGTCCCCTGAATACCATGTTCAGCGAGCATATTGCCGGCAACTTGAAGTGCCGAGTGAGGAAAATCGTCAAAGGAGAAGGAGATGATCGGGTTTCCCTCCAGCATTGCCCGCCTTCTGGAAACTACGGCCGCAATTTTTTTTTGTATGAGTTGTATCACTTATGACATAACTCCGAAGCTATACTAAAATTTCATAACGAAACGTCACATAAATCTCATACTTTCCGTGTTATACATACAGATGCATCTTCTGTATCTGCAGTTTATCTATGTTTTCTTGCGAAATCGCATCCTTTGCAACTGCTCGCTTCGAAGATAACGGACAAAGTCATCTGGAACAGAACGCGAGTGGCGACTTACGGATGCCCAGATAAAACTCCACAGTCTTACTAGTGCACCAGTAATGACAGGCTTCTGACCTATACGCCGCATACACCTTCCAACCTCAAATACGGGATGACAGCCCACGGAATAGTCCAACAATCCAAGGCGGTAACATCCGCGATACATGCCACCCACGCTGCCCGTAGGCCGATGATGATGTACCGGGAGGTCTTTGAAGGTGCGCACATTCCAGCCTTTCTGTCGCACACTCACCTCGGCGACCCAGTCAGGTCCTCCGTAAGGAAGTTGCTGATAGCCACCGATCATTTCGTAGCAGTGACGGCGAAACAGCTGTACCGCATGTGCTACTGATGTCTCGCGATTACTTGGTCGGCTGCGAAACACTCCCGCTTTTTCCTCGCAAATCAACCCTCCGCCCAAACCCAATTGTGGATCATCCTGGAACTTCTTGAGTAGTTTTTCGTAATACTCCGGTTCGAAAGAAATATCTGCATCTAGGTTGGCAAAATAGTCAAATTCCAGCGGCCTTAGAATTTCGTACCCGGCCTTTATCGCTGCAACCTGTGCGCCAAAGTTACGTACATGCCGCTCCACTATACGGTGCAAGTGGATGAAGTCATGATTGTTGGCATAGCGCCGTACTATCTCGTCGGTGCTATCCGTCGATCCATCGCTCACAACAACCCACTTCAAGGGTAGAAGAGACTGCGAGACTACCGAGTGAAGTGTTTTCTCAATGTCTTTCTCCTCGTTGTATGCGGCTGTTACCAACACGTAGCGAGGTTTGTCTTCCAATGCGTTAGAGATGCTCATGGCCCTTTCTCAATTCGCTCATGGATAGAAACACCCGTTGTGGATACACGGCAATTAAAATAACTCTGTTTTATTCATACCAAGCATCCATCCAAGCGTGGCCAAACTGCGGCGGGCCTTGAATTGGTAATTTGCGCATGAATTAGCTCGTGATAGGTATGCCAACGAGTAAGCAATGGCGCGTATAAACTGATGAAGAAAGATCGCACAACAATAGCAGAAACAACTCCCATAACCGTGATGCTTCTTCCAGTATTGGAGATTGGCCCGCTGCATCTCGATGTAGAAACGTGTCGGTGCGGCCGAGGAACTTGCTCCTCCATAATGCAAGGAGCTGGCCTCCGCGTAAAATACTAACCGCCATCCTGCATCCCGGAACCGATGGCACCAGTCGATATCTTCCCCGTAGATAAAAAAACGTTCGTCTAAGTAACCGACTTGTTCCATCGCTTCTCGACGAACCACCCAGAACCAACCGTTCAAGACCTCGACTTCCATCGTTCGATCATGTTGAAAGTCCGACATCAGCTGGGCGCCGAAAAAGCGTGATCCTGGAAAGAGCTTCTCGAGTGCCAGGGCACGGCAAAAAGTGTTCCATATGGTAGGGAGGCGGGAACTCGAACGACGAATATCGTGTTGCGGGCCTAGCATCTGAGGACCGAGAAGACCAACTTTTGGATTGGCCTCCATGAATTCGATAAGTTTCCGAAGACAGCCAGGAAATACATTAACATCCGAATTTACTAAGCAAATATATTTCCCGTGGCTCTGGCTTATACCAATGTTATTTGCCTTGGCAAAGCCGAGATTCTTCTCGTTTTGAATCAGCTTAATGTTTGGAAACTCATCTTTTACAAGCTCGTTGGTTCCGTCTTTAGAAGCGTTATCAACTACAATTGTCTCGATAGGTACATCCGTATTATCGCGCAACGAGCGCAGGCACTCCTCAACGTATTTCTTTGCATTCCAAGTGACGATCACGGCTGATATCATTGGGAAACTGATATTCATCTCCGATGCATCAAATGTGGAGTTCAATGTGCTTACGAGCGCCAGCTATATCTGACCTAAGGAGGGAGACCGGGGCGCTAAACCTCGTCGGTCTCACGTGTGAGTAGCAAGTGTCCGCGCATTGGGCCTGCGCTTAACACTACCCCAGCTAATTTCTTCGGCACTATCACTATTTTTAGGACTCAGTACCGCTGCTGAGCAGGCGGAAGCCATTCCAAGCAGCGCGAACCACCCTATATTCATCTGGTCCCAATAACTAATTCCAAAGAACGCTACAATCGTAGCAAACAGGGAACAACTCACATACCATATCAACCGCTCGCATTCGAGGTTTCCCTCAAACGCGTGCCGCGCCTTTCCCGCCCGACTGAAAACCTTGCAGATCATGTAAATAAAGAACACAAAGGCTAGCAGACCACCTGATTCACCCTGTCCTACATACATATTGCTGGTGTCAAACATGGCATAGTCCCAACTGCCATTACTCTTAGTCCCAAACAGCCACCAGTCAGATAACCTCGTTATGAACAGGTTCACTAGTTCTGCGCGATGATATCCAGATGACGAGCCTGTTACATCTACACGTGCAATCAGGAACCAAACTGGTGCCTTCATCACCAGGTGCAGCGATACTATAGTGGCTACAATTCCCCAACGTACCCATCTCATATACTTCCGAATTGGCCAACAGCACAGCGCCACTACCCCGGCAACCAAAGCTAGAATTGGTGTGCTCGATGCACATGTTGCAACCATCACAAGAGAAGCGAGCAGTCCGACGGCGCCCAATACTTTAGATATTTTGTTTTTCAGCAGGCACCAGAAGAGCGGCAACATGGTGGCGCCATATGTTCCAGCTAGAATTGCGTGACCGAATGATCCTTGTGAACGAATTCTGCCCTCTCGGATCTCTGGCACTGTGCTGATACCGCCAACGATTGTGCCAAACAGATTCTGCCCTCTTGCCTGTTCGTAGACCATCTCCAATGCACAAACAGCCGCAACTACTGCAAAGGTCCTCATTACCTGGTAGGAGTCCGCTTCGTCTTGAATCAGATATCTGACGTAGAAGTACATACCTAGCTCGCTCCAGAGATACCCACACTGGTTCACCACCGCACTGGAGGTCTGCCATAGCAATACAAAAGCAAGCACGTGAAATATCGTACATAAAGTAAACGCGATATCCACCGAATTCATCCTACCGACGAACAGGGGAGTACGCGAAGATAATTTGATATTTGTTAGCCGTATCCACCCAAACAACGAAATAATGCGAATCGTCATGAGATGAAGTCCGCCCACGACCAGGACGTTCCCCAATGGAACAAGGAATAGAATCAACAAAACCGGAGCTATGATACGTTTTCTCGGCAAGAGCAGTACACACCCAATGGCAATTGCCAGTAGGATGCCTGCAAGGATGCTGATCGTTGTTTCCGTAGGACCGCCACCGACATAGAAATTATCGGGGACCCACGGGCCAAACAGCACACAGATTACGCTGTACATCTTGCTCCTGATACTCAGGTATTAATGTTCCTATAGATCCCGGACGATGCTTTGCCATGAATTTGAATAGCGATGGTACCTACCACTTAGAGCCTCTGTTATTACACCCGCGAATCGAGGAAACCCCTTCCTGGACCGATTGTCTGCTCTCTTCCGAAGATGAAATTCCTTCTCTTCAACCAAACGAAGCCGATCGGCCGTTGGTGGCGCGATACAACCGACTGCGCACACCTGCTCGCGAAGCTTCTGAAATGTATCCACTTTCCTCCATATTTCCTCATTCTCAGTTTTGAGCGATGTTCTCAACACCTCCCACCACTTCTGCTTACCCCAACCGCATACTTGCGCTGCGTGGCGCCGGTATCCCCACAGCGTCTCATCTACGGGAACTCCTTCGCCATAAATTGAAGCCAGCAATACGATCCAGTGGTCGTGCATCCACCCCGCTGGGATCGGAAGGAACACTTCGCGAAAGGATGACCTCAACATCATGGATGCGCCGGAGATCATGTTATATCTAAGCAGCAGTTCCAACTGCCCCGTTCCCCTGAAGTGCAACAGGTTCTTTCTTAGTCCAACAGTAGCCCATAATTTTTGACCCAAGGGCTTTCCCTGTTCGTCTACAATTTCTGCGTCCGAGAATGTATATAGTGCACTCGGATTCTCCGTTAGGGCCTTACTAAGCCGCTCAAGTTTTGTTGGCTTCCAGATATCATCCTGATCTGACAAGGCAATTACCGTACCTTGGCAGAGCCCAATAGCCTTTCCAAAGTTTCTCGCCGGCCCTAATTTCTCATGATTAATCTCGATTCGAACTGGGAATTTAGCCTTCGCAGCGAATTGCGATACACGTGATATGGTGTCATCGCCGGAACCGTCGTCGCATACGACGAGCTCGTCTGGCAGCCTGACTTGAGTGGCTATACCATCTAATTGCTCATCTATATAACGTGCTCCGTTATATGTGCACATCGCCACGGATATAGTCATTTCAGCCAATTGCTCTTTCCCTTAGACTGCGATCAATGCAGTACCGGAGTACCGCACATCTATTCTTAATGTGTTTCGGTCTCAAGTTTAGCAATCAGCCGCAAGGGGTTTCGCACCAATTGCCTCTCTATTGGCGACAAATATTGCGACCACGCTCCAATCGCGAACAAAGTACTGACAACAACTAGATAGAGCACAGCCATGACATTGCCGTTCATCCAAAACGATACCAAGAAGACTAACGCTGCAAGTGCTGAAATCTTCAGCAGTTGTCTATTAAACCCCTTGCTTTCGGAAAGAAGCCCTCCGCTCAACCAGAACATTACCACCGCGTCAATGGTAGCGCGCACGGCCCATGCAATACCCGCGCCTTCGATTCCGTACTTAGTCGTCAGATACCAGAACAGCAAAAGGTAACAGGGGAGTTCAACAACGTGAACCTTGGCAGCGAGATCTGGTCGGTTCGCAGCTTGAATTTGCCAGAATGGAACCTGCGCCAAGCTATTCGCAAATACCCCGATTGCCAGCAATCTCAAGATCGGCGCGCAGTGCTCGGCGAGCGAAGGTCCTAACCATAATGCAAGCCCCATGCGTCCCAAGAGGACGAAGCACAACACTATTGGGAAGAGTGCGAGAAATATATATTTGACACCCTTCTCATAAAGCAGTTCTGCTCGTGCTCTGTTCTCCGCTAGCGCAGTGGCAAATGCAGGAAATAACACACCAACGATTGCACTGGGGATTATCCACAGCTTAGTAACAACTTCATACGGAGTAGCGTAGTAAGCCACCGAACTCACCGACAATAGAACACCAATAAGAAGGCGATCTACGTTGACCATGATTGGGCTTAATAGATTCGTTACAGTCATCCAACCGCCAAAACTAAACATAAGTGCTAAAGGAGCTTCTCTGGTTGTAATGTTCATTCCTAACACTGGTGCGGCGCGTAAGCAGAGTATCAGGTGAATCATCCAACTCAGCAGCCTGGAAAAGACTAGCACTGCAATGAATGGTCCTAGTTTTCGGGAAAACGGAAGCACAACCAGAGGTGCAAGGTAACTAAAGAAGCTAATGGGGATTCGCACAAGACTAAGCAGATCGAATCGTTGGTATGCAGCCAAAAGCCCGCGGAGCGCTGCCGTACTGATTACGGCAGGAAGCGAGATTGCAACTAGGTGAAAAGCAGTTAAAGTCTCGCCTTGGACGGTACTGGGTACTTTCAGGATGCTATGCACAAGCCAAGGAGAAACTGTGTAAAGCGTGACAGCACCTATAACTCCCATCCCGGCCATAATCATCAGTGACGACCAGAATATTGGAGGAATATCTTTATTTCTTGAGGTGCCCAGTTTCTCCGCTACCAACTTGGTCAGTGCTTGACTCAGTCCTAGGTCGAAGATACCGAACTGGCCCTCGATGATCCACACCAAGCTCACTACTCCAAATCGATCGATTCCTAGGTATCTCAATAGAATTGGAACCGAGAACAGAGCAATTAAAATTGAGGCTGCGCTAGCTGCAAGGTTCCACAACGTATTATGCGCTAATACGCGACCGCTGGTCAGGTCCCTCGCAGTCACTGTTCGGACCGTACTCTCGCCCACTCCGCCTCCATTACGAATGCAGCTACGTTTCCTAAGTTTTGAAGAATCTTAAGCCGTGATGATTCATCCACAACAAAACTGTGTTTATATCAAAGCCGAAGCAAGCTATAGCACATAAGCTTTACTATTTTTTAGCTTATAGCGTTATCAATAAGTGATGGTGATACGGATTTACACTTACAGTAGGATTGTTTCTGGCGTTGATTAACAATTAATACAGAGCAAGGGGGAGTGATGGCACACTTTGGTATCGCTCAAACTCAGATTAAACCAAAGATGACAATTTATATATTGATAGTTGCGGTATATTCCACTCATGGATTAATTTGGCGTCGCAGCTAAGCCGGCAGGGGGCGGAGGCACAGAGCCTACGAATTGATACGCACCTGTATTCCACGGTGCAGTAGTAGAGGTTGGCCGGGAATTCCCAAACAAATCCGTGCACATAACAGTAAGCGCACCCGAACACGAAGTGTCAAAATTCGTCCCTTGGGCAGTCACAGTATTATTGTTACTTGCGGTCGGAGATAACAAGTTTCCGAACTTATATCCCTGGCTTGCAGCCGTCGCTGGGGACATAACCGTGTTCAGTGGATCGATCACGGCCTGAGTGGTGGTGCTATTCGGATTAGACACTCCATTCCACGTTCCATAACTTCCCCCATCGCCATCGAACCAGTGCAACGCGGTCTGGTCAGTGATGCAATGGTTGTTATAGAGTTGGAAATAAATCGCCGCAGTCGTACTGTTTCCGTACCACTGCATTCCGTTGATACAGTCGTAGGTTCCTAGATATGCGTACATGGTGTTGTTGTACGCATACAGTGTCGGCGTCGGCGTTACCGTAGCCGTACCCCACATTTCGGATGTGAAGCTGATATTGGAAGAAGATCTCCCCACGTGCCAGATCACATTGTTGAACACATAATCCACATTACCCACTGTGCATGGATTCCCCTGGCAACTTTCCAGGTAAAAGTTTGCGCTACCGAGGGGCGATGCGTCGTGCACGATGTTGTTGTAGAACATTCCACTGCCAAAGATATAAAAAGTGTCCTCGTGTCTCTGGCAACAATCGTAAACAGAATCCCAGATTGTGTTACCGTGGTAATTAAGACCGTTTTGTGCTCTTGAGTATACCTGTCCGGTAATGTCGTGAACGTAGTTGTTGATGAGGTTAGTAGCTCCAGCAACTCCTGCAGCCGCTCCGCACGGAGGTTCAAATTGTCCTCCGCTCGTGCTGCTATCAGTCCAGCCGCAGGACGTTAACAGTTCCATCTCAAAATTATCAAAGAAGCTGTTCTGGACCGTTGCGATGCTGGAGGAATCTCCCTGATCAATATTCAGGCCGCCAGTACTGTTGAATGCAGGTGATCCGGTCTGAGGCATCGCGCTGGGACCGAAATTGTGCACATAGATATTTTGCCAGACGGTGTTATTACCGCTAGGTTGAGTTATGAGCCACAGACTGCCTGACGACTGCGGAAGCGTGTAGTCCACAGACAATCCCCGGAACTCCAGATGGTCTACGGTTAGGTAGTTTACACCGCTGAAGACAATTGGCCCGTAGTAGGCTTGCGCTCCATTCGATTCGTTCCATACCTTGCCGCTGACATCCATGATCGGGCTGTAGATGTCTGCAATCGCCGTTGGATATGTGTCGCAGGACCCAGAAAAACTAACCGCAGGATTTGAGGTGTACCCACTACCAGCACTCGTCATAGTGACATGTTGCAACAATCCGGCCAGATATCCGGTGGTCTGGAAATTGGCTGTCGCAGTCGCGCCACTACCCCCGCCGCCAGTGATAGTGACTGTCAGCGACGTACAGTTGTATCCGCTGCTTGTAGGACGAATGGAAAGCACCTGCCCAGTGTTCCATGTCGAGTCGTAGCCGAGATACACTCCCGGATAAGTTCCAGTATTCGCCGTGCTCGTACTGCCGTATGTCCAGAGCCAAGGCATCGAGGCTAACGGCCATACGACTCCGCCCTTGAAGATCAGTTGATCAGTCGAATGGATCGTCGTGGACGAGCAAAGTCCAGAACACCCATTCATGCCCGGCGCGTGCTTCCAGGCCGATGTCTTCGACGTACCACTATTGGTGTCCGTGCCACCGACATAGTCAATGTAGTAAGTGGTGGCATATCCACTCACAGATGCAACGACGAGGGCAAACAACAGACAGGGACGAAGAAGAACTCGCATATACCTCACCAATTCTCTTTCGGCAAAGCAGAGCCCATTGCCGATTTAGTCAACTTATCAGCAAAGTACAAGACCCTCAACATAGAGTCAATCACTCATACCG
>Ga0302320_10021029_pt1 | contig 12972 bp, 10 predicted proteins | sample Bog_T0_3_FD_202130 | JGI IMG/M metagenome (GOLD analysis project Ga0302320, IMG submission 202130) | Peat permafrost microbial communities from Stordalen Mire near Abisko, Sweden - Bog_T0_3 | ecosystem: Environmental > Terrestrial > Soil > Wetlands > Peat | place: Sweden: Abisko, Stordalen Mire...
TCCGAGGCGCTGGAGCCGGCCTTCAGCGGCGCCTTGCTGCTGGACCAGGACGGCCGCAATGTCAGCGGCGCTCCGGTGGTGATTGACGGCCCCCTGCTGACCATGACGCCGGCCAAGCTGGCGCGGGGCGTTTATCACGTCGCCTGGCATTCCGTCGGCCATGACACCCACCGGCTGGACGGCGATTTCAGTTTCACCGTCAAACAATGATCTTACTTTTGGCTATCGCCCGCTGGCTTGCCGAAGGCGGCCTGATGATTTCGTTCGGCTACACGATGATGCGAACATTGTTGCGCATCCATCTCCCTGCACTGAAGAGCCAGCGCATCAATCTCGTGGGGATCTTAGTCATAACAGGAAGCACGGTTTTGTGGTTTTGCCTTGCAACCGAACAAATGGCAGGTGACCCCAACGCGATGATTGCTCCTCCTCTATTGGTGTTGGCCGCAAGCCAGACTTTGTTCGGGCAAATTTTTCTGGTGCGACTGGTCGTTCTCATCCTTGCCGTCGCAGGTATCTTGTTGAATTGGCGGGATGGCATTCTTGCAATGTTATTGGGTACGGCGCTGGTGCTGATTTCCGTCACTAGCCATGCCGCGGCCGCGAGCCCCGCCCACTTCACCGCCATCGGCGCCGTCGGTGATGGTCTGCATCTTCTCACCGGCGGGTTCTGGATCGGGGGATTGGGCTTGCTTGCCGAGTTTTATGCGAAGCGACCCAAAGATTTTTCTCTTGCCGTTACCATTTTTTCCGAATGGGGGGTGATCGCGGTCACCGTGCTGATCCTGACCGGAATGCTGAATGCCGCCACCATTCTTTTGGGCGGCGAAGGCCACGACACCGGCGCCTATTTGGCAGTGCTCGGCATAAAGCTGGTGCTGGTCGCCGCCATGGTGACGCTGGCGCTGACCAATCATTTCCGCCTGCTGCCTCGAATCGCTGATGGCGATGCCGCAATTCTGCTTCATAAGAATATCGTGCGGGAAATGATGTTAGGAATTTTTGTTGTTGGTTTGGCGGCGCTGCTGGGGCTGTTGCAGCCCACAATGTAATCGGTGCGGCAGCAGATTCGCCGGGTCCTGCCACAGCATCTGTTTTTCCACCGCTTCCAGGTTGAACGTCTTGGTCCCCATCAAGGTGGAGAGGAAGCGGTCGCCCCATTTGGAAATGTCATTGGTCAGCAACGTGGCGTAGAGCGCGGCATGGCGGGATTTGCGCTCCGCCAGCGGCATGACGATGGCCCGCGCCATGGCGGCGGCCACCGAATCCGGATCATAGGGATTGACCAGCAGGGCCCCCTCCTTGAACTCCACCGCCGCGCCGGCGAAGCGCGATAAAATGAGCACGCCCGGATCGGCGGCATCCTGGGCGGCGACATATTCCTTGGCCACCAGATTCATGCCGTCGCGCAGGGGTGTGACCAGCCCCACCCGCGCGGTGCGGTAAAGCCCCGCCAGCGCCGTGCGGCTGTAGGCGCGATTGACGTAGCGCACCGGCGCCCAGGCGGCGTTGGAGAAAGCGCCGTTGATGCGGCCCGCCATGGCGCCCACCGCCTGCTCGATTTCGGCATATTCCTTGATCTTGCTGCGGCTTTTGGGGGTGATCTGCAGATAGGTGATCTTGCCTTGCCGTTCCGGGTGGGCGGCAAGAAATCGCTCATAGGCTTCCAGGCGCAGAATGATGCCCTTGGAATAGTCCAGCCGGTCCACCCCAATCATCAGGGCGCCGGGCACGCTTTTGCTGACTTCCTGCACCAGCTCGCTGCGCACCGCGCGCCGCGCCAGGCGGGTGAATTGCCTTGTCTCGATCCCGACCGGGAAGGTGCCGATGCGCATGACACGGTCGCCGGTTCCCAGCCGCCGCGATATATGGGCCGGCGTGCCCAGCTCACCCGCCAGATAGCGGGCGAAATTGGCGGCGTCGCCATTGGTCTGGAAGCCCACCAGGTCGTAATGACACAGCGCCGGAATCAAAGTCTCGTGATTGGGCATGGCGGTGATGATTTCCGGCGGCGGCATCGGAATATGCAGAAAAAATCCGACGCGGTTCATCAGCCCGCGTGCCCTGAGGGCCTTGGCCAGCGGGATCAAATGGTAATCATGCACCCAGACAATGTCGTTGGGCTTTAAGACTTTCGCCAGCTGGTCGGCAAAATGCTCATTGACCCGCAAATAGCCCGACAAGTCGCGGCGCGAGAATTCCGCCAGGTCGAGGCGGTAATGCAGGATCGGCCACAACACCCGGTTGGCGAAGCCGTTATAATATTCCTCGAAATCCTCCGGCGTCAGGTCGGTGGTGATATAGGAGTTGCCATGGCTGCTCACGGTGCGGCTGCGGGGATGGGCATTGACCTCGCCGCTCCAGCCCAGCCAGACGCAGGGATGGTGCTTGAGCGTGGCCTTCAGCACGACCTCCAGCCCACCAGGTTGGACGCCGCTCTGGGGCACCGAAACACGGTTGGAGATTATGAAGATGCGTGCCAATAGCGCTCCTCCCAGCTTCGCGACAATCGCATCGCGCTCAGGATCAATCCCGCCATGGAATAGGTTTGCGGGAAATTGCCCCAGAGCTGGCCGGTATCGCGGTGAATATCCTCGGCGAACAGCCCATACTGGTTGCGCAGGCTGAGGGCGTCGGCAAAACGCTCGCGGGCCTCGTCCCGGCGGCCCAGCAGGCACAGGGCATCAATCAGCCAGAAGCGGCAGACCAGGAATTCGGCTTCCGGCAAGCCGAAATCATCGGGCGCGGCATAGCGCAGGACATGGCGGCCATGCACCAGGTCATTTTCAATTGCCGCCACGGTGGAGACAAAACGCGGGTCCGTTACGTCAATCAATCCCAGTTCGGGCAGCAGCAGCACGCTGGCATCCATGTCGTCGGTATCCACACCAGCGGCGAATGCTTGGCGCTTTTCGTTCCAGCAGCGCTCCAGAATGACGCCCCGAACCTTGTCGGCGATGCCGTTCCAATGGGCGGCGCGAGCTTCCAGACCCAGCCGGTTGGCAATGGCCCCGGCCCGCGACAGGCCAGCCCAGCACATTGCCGCGCTGTGGGTGTGGATGCGGGCGCGGCCGCGATATTCCCAAATGCCGGCATCGGGCTTCAGGGCCAGGTCGGCGCAGCGGGCCGCCAGCTTCTCGATCAGCCCGAACAGTGCCGCGCCACCCGGATTGGGCAACCTGCGGTCAAAGAACATCGGCACCGCCGACAGGATCACGCTGCCATATGCGTCATGTTGCACCTGGCTCACCGCGGCATTGCCGAACCGCACCGGCCCGTGATTCTGGAAGCCGTTCAAATGCGGCGCGATCCATTCGGTCAGGTCGGCATTTGGAACGATGCCGTAACAGGGCTTGAGTGTGTCGTCTTCGCCCGCGATGGAGAGGATGAAATCGATATAGCCTTCCATGGTGCGGGTGGCGCCGATGCGATTGAGCGCCTTGACCACGAAATAGGCATCGCGCGGCCAGCAATAACGGTAATCCCAATTGCGCCCGGAATTGGGGCTTTCCGGCAGCGATGTGGTCAGCGCCGCGACAATGCCGCCGGTCTCCTCAAAACTGGAAAGTTTCAGGGTAATGGCGGCGCGGATGGTGGCCTCCTGCCATTCATAGGCGATGGAAAGCCGCCGGACCCATTCCTGCCAATAGGCGCGGGTGCGCCGGTCGAAATCGCGCACCGTGGCGGCGGGCTCGCCGGCAAAAGGTTCGTCCGGACCGAAAATCAGGTGCAGCGGATGGGTCAGGGCGAAGGGCGTTTCGCTCTCGATATAGGACAAAGGGGCGTCCGTGGTAAGACGAATGAGCCCCGGTTCGCCATAGGTAATGTGATTGCTGCCCGCGACGCGGCGGGCCACCGGCTTGCCGTAATGCTGGGCGGGACGCACCCTTATGGTGATGTGGGGCAAGCCCGAAACGGGTTCAATGATACGCATCAACTGGGGCGGGCGCATCATGCGCTCGAAATTGCGGAATCGCGGTGCGAAATCGGTGATGCGGACCTGAGACCCGTCATTGGCGGTGAGCAGGGTCACCACGATCGCCGTGTTGGCGACATAATGCGATTGCGTTTCGACAAAGCCCGACAGCACCACATCGCTGAAGCCTTTTTCGTCATCGCCGGCGATCAGGCGGCAGAACACCGGATCGCTGTCCAGGCGCGGAAAGCACCACCACACCAGCCGGGCCCTGGTGTCCAGCAGCGCCGCGATGCGGTTGTTGCCGATCACGGCGAGATCGAGCGGTTGCGGGCTCATGCCGCCATCCCGTCCTGCGCCAGGCGCGCCAGCCAGTGCCGCACCGCCCGCGGCGAAGCGAATATGTGATCCACGCCGGGAAAATGCTTGCCAACCGAAAAGCCGGCGCCGCCGATCTCCGGCAGCATGTGAAAGACATCGAGATCGGTGGTGTCGTCGCCGCCGAACAGCACCCGGCGGCCGGCAAAGGGCGGCTGGGCCATCAGCGCGCGCACGCCGACGCCCTTGTCAATACCGATTGGCCGCGCCTCGATGACCGCCTTGCCTTCGATCAGAGAAACGCCTTCCGCCGCCAGGAGCGCGGCGTGCTCGTGCAGCGCCGCGCGCAGGCTCCCCTTTGCCTCGGGCGCAAGGCGATAGTGAAGGGCCAACCCGTACACCTTTTCCTCCAGCAGGACGCCGGGATGGGCCAGCGCCAGCTTGGCGAAAAGGGCCCGCAGGGAATTGGAGATCGGCCGGGCCAGGGCTTGAACCCTGCCGTCATGGCCCCGCACCTCGGCGCCGTGACAGCCGATGGCGGCGGTGCGCAGTGGTGCGAACAGCCGGTCTATGGCGATCAGGGGACGGCCGCTGACAAAGGCCAGGGCGCCGCGCAGTTCGTCATGCAGTTTGACCAGCGCCAGCCGCAGATCGGCCGGCACCACCACCGCGTCGGGGGTGCGGGCGAGATCAAGCAGGGTACCGTCTATGTCCAGAAACAGGGCCGTATTGCCGTTCACGGGCGGCGTCATCGGGAAGGGTCCAAATCATGTGTTTCAATAGAGCGCTCAACGCCTGGGCAAACCCCGGGCTTTCCTGATAACGCGCCCGGGAACCCGCGAGTTCCCTTAAGTTTGGCCGCGCGGCCTGGGGATAACCATGCGCCGCGGCGTTGCCGTTTAGGGGCGCGCGCCGTCGCCCCGGGTCTATTTCCTTCGCGGCAACCAGACGCGGGCGCCCCCCGACATGCCGGCATCGTTGGAAATGATGGAAACATTGCGCGCCAGCTTGAAATTGACCCGGCGCGCATTGCCGCCACCCAGATAGAGGCGATCATAAAAGAACACCTGGTGCAGCATGGCGATGATTTTCCGCACCCGCTTGTTCCAGGCCTTTGGACCGATCGTCTTCAAGGTTTGGTCGCCGATATAGACGTCGAAATCATCCCGGCTGCGGATCGCCATATGCGCCAGATCCATGTGCGGCAACAGGGCGCCGTTATAGAATAGTGCCGTGCCCAGGCCGGTACCCAAGGTGCAGACCAGCTCCAGCCCCTTTCCATCGATCGCGGCCAGGCCCTGGACATCGGCGTCGTTGAGCAGCTTGACCGGCTTTTTCAGCACTTTGCGCATCGCCGCTTCCAGATGAAAGCCGGCCCATGCTTTGGTCCCCAGATGCGGGGCGGTGAACACCTTGCCGCCGCGGACATAGCCGGGAAAACCGATCGAGACGCGGTCATAGCGCCGGAACGGCTTGACCAGACGGACCAGCAGGGACACCATTTTCTTCGGCGTGCAATGCGGCGGCGTCTTTACCCGCAGCCGCGCTTCCAGGAACCTGCCCGTCGGCCCGATCACCGCCGCCTTGACACCGGTGCCGCCAATGTCGATCGCCAGAATGCGCCTGATGGCGGGCGCGGACTTAATTCCCGACGAGTGGGGCTTTGCGGGTTTTTTTGGCACGATTTTGTTCCTGCATCATCAGACCCAGCGCGCTGTTGATCAGGGCGACATGGGAAAATGCCTGGGGGAAATTTCCCAGCATGGTCTTGGCCACCGGATCATATTCTTCCGCGAACAGGCCGACATCATTGGAAAGCTTTTCCAGCCGCTTGAACAGCGCCTTGGCCTCGGCGGCGCGGCCCTGCATCCGATAATTGTCGACCAGCCAGAAGCTGCAAGCCAGAAAGGCGCCCTCGCCCGGCGGCAGACCATCCAGACCCGTCCCGGTTTCATAGCGCAGCACCAGGCCCTTGAAGAGCAGCCGCTTCTCGATTTCCTGCACCGTCTTTCTGATGCGCGGGTCCTTGGGTGGTAGAAAACCCACAATCGGCAGCAGCAGCAGGCTGGCATCCAGGGATTGTGAGCCATAGGCCTGGACAAAACAGCCCCGCTTTTTATCCACGCCCTTGTTGCAGATGTCCTTGTGAATTCTGTCGGCGATGCGGCGGCTATGCGTCCGTTCGCGTTTGGCGCCATTGGGATTCTGGGCGGCGCGATCGAACGCCACCCAGGTCATCACCTTGGAATGCACAAAATGCTGCGGCGCCCCGCGAATTTCCCAGATGCCCTCATCCGGCCGGTCCCAGTTTTTTTCCAGATGCTGCAGAAAGGCCTGACGGATTCCCTCGCGCTCGGCCGGCTGTTTCAGGCCACCCTTGCGCGCCTGGGCCAGCACATCGGCCAATTCGCCATAGATATCGAGCTGCAACTGCTGCGCCGCGGCGTTGCCAATGCGGACCGGCCGCGAATTGCGGTACCCGGCAAGATGGGTCAGCTCGATCTCATCCAGCCTTTTGTCGCCCATCACGCTGTACATGGTCTGGAGTTGTTCCGGCGCGCCGGCGATCACCCGCATCAGCCAGTCCTGCCAGACCTTGGCTTCATCGATAAAGCCGGCATTGAGAAAGGCCAGCAGCGTGAAAGTGGCGTCACGCAGCCAGCAATAGCGATAATCCCAGTTACGGGTACCGCCGATCTTCTCCGGCAGCGAGGTCGTCACCGCCGCGACAATACCGCCGGTGGGCGCATAGGAGAGGCTTTTGAGCGTCAGCAAAGAGCGCATGATTTTCCGCCGCCATTTGCCCTGGACGCGGCATTTGCCGGACCACGCCGCCCAATATTTCTGCGTTTCCTCCAGCGCAATATCGGCATCCACCACATCGGCGATGGCACGGTAAGAGGGGCTATAGCTCATCACAAACGGCATGCGCTCGCCCGCCCTTACCGTGAATTCGGCGACGGAATGCATGTCCTTGCCCTGCAGGTCGGCGGGGGTGCGCAGGGTGAGCAGATGCGGCCCGGCCACCGCCGTATGGGTCTTGCTGTCCACGCGGCGCATCCAGGGAATGGTGATGCCATAGTCGAAACGGATCACAAGTTCGGTCCGCATATCCACATGGCCGGATAGCCCTTCGACCAGGCGGACCAATGTCGCGTTGCCGGCACGGGGGGGCATGAAATCCAGCAGCCGCGCCGTGCCGGTGGCGGTCGTAAAGACTGTTTCCAGGATCAGGCTATCGCCCAGATAGCAACGTGCGATTTTGCGCGCCGGTTTTCGGGGCGCCACCAGCCAGCGACCGTTTCCGGCATCGCCCAGCAGGGCGGCAAAACAGGCATCGGAATCAAAGCGCGGCAGGCACAGCCAGTCTATCGAGGCGTCACGGCCGACCAGCGCGGCGCTGCGGCAATCGCCGATCACGGCATAATCTTCGATGCGCAGGCGTTCGCCTTTCAAAATGGTCGCCGCCCTACGCTGTCGCTGGCGGCGGACCATTGCGCCCGTTAACGCGGTCATGGCTCACCATTGGCCGCGGCCCGGTCGAGCAGCCAGATGACTTCGCCTTGCGGCTTCAGCGCGCCCGCCGGCAGCGTGGCGTCACCACCGCGGACCCGCGCCACCGCCTCCGCTTTGTCTGCGCCCGACACCAGGAAAAGCGTGACGCGGCTGGATTCCAGGGCGGGATAGGTCAGCGTCAACCGCACTTCCTTGCGGCCTTGGGGTACCGGCGCGACCCAGCGTGTCCGTTCCTGCAATACCGGCTGGCCCGGAATCAGGGAAGCGGTATGGCCGTCATCGCCCAGGCCCAACAGCATCAGGTCGAACAGCGGCACGGCAGGATCAAGAACCGATGCGCCATATTGCTGGCGGAGAATTTCTTCATAGGCATCGGCGCCGCTTTGCGGCGTGCCATCGGTGGGCATGGCAAACAGGGCGCGGGGATGAACATTGCCGCCCGCGAGCAGACTGGCCTGCGCCATGCGGTAATTGCTGTGGGGATGATCCGGCGGTACAAAGCGTTCATCGCCGAAAAACAGCTCGGTGCAGTCCCAGGCCACGTCATTGCGTCGCGCCAGGATTTTGTATGTTGCGCGCGGCGTTCCGCCGCCGGCCAGACAGAAGCGAAATGGCGCGGCACAGCCGCGCATGATATCGGCGATAAAATCGGCGGCGCGGGCGGCAAGGGCGTTCGCGTCATCCAGAACTTCCACGCGACCACCAATCTTCACATGGAAAGAGTCGTTCACTTGATCGCACGCCAGGAACGGCCGTCACGGGCCAGAAGGTCATTGGCGGCAATGGGACCTTCGCTGCCCGCCGAATAATTTGGGAAGTGGCGCGGTGCCACGCTTTCCCAGCCGCGCAGCACCGGCTCGACCACGCTCCAGGCCGCTTCCACCTGGTCGGCGCGCTGGAACAGGGTGGTGTCGCCGATCAGGCAGTCATAGATCAATGTCTCATAACCGACGGCGGGCGCCTGGCGGAACCAGTCCTTGTATTTGAATTCCATCGCCACGCTTTCCAGCGCCATGGCCGGGCCGGGCCGCTTGGCATTAAAGCGCAGGCGGATGCTTTCATCCGGCTGAACCCTGAGGATGAGCCAGTCGGCATCCAGCTCATCCATCGGGGTCTCGCGGAACAGGGCGAATGGCGCGCGCTTGAAGCGAATGGCGATTTCGGTGGAGCGGGTGGCCAGCCGCTTGCCGGTGCGCAGGTAAAAGGGCACGCCGGCCCAGCGCCAATTGTCGATCAGCACCCGCGCCGCAACAAATGTTTCGACGTTGGAATCGGCGGCGACATTCGTCTCGGCGCGGTAGGCGGGCACAGGTTGGCCAGCAACACTGCCGGCATCATATTGACCGCGCACCACGTCGCCCAAACTCAGAGGATGGACCGCCTTGAACATTTCGGCTTTCTTGGCGCGAATGTCCTCGGCATCGAACGACACCGGCGGCTCCATCGCGGTCATCGCCACCAGCTGGAACAGGTGATTGGGCAGCATGTCGCGCAGCGCCCCTGTCTTTTCATAGAAATTACCGCGCCCCTCAATGCCGATGCTTTCGGCTACCGTGATCTGAACATGGTCTATGCGGTCGCGATTCCAGATCGGTTCAAACAAGCCGTTGGCAAAACGCAGCGCCATGATGTTCTGCACCGTCTCCTTGCCCAGGAAATGATCGATGCGGTAAATCTGCTCTTCCGAAAAATATTCCAGCAGGCATCTGTTCAGCGCCCTGGCCGAGGCCAGGTCATGGCCGAACGGCTTTTCCACGATCAGGCGGCGGAAGCTTTTTTCGGACTGTTTCGAGAGCCCTGCCTTGCCAAGCTTGCCGGCGATAGGAGCAAAGAATCGGTCCGCCACTGCCATGTAGAACAGCACATTGCCGCCCAGACCGTCCTTTTTGTCCAGTTCGGCAAGCAGATCGGCCAGCTTTTTGTAGGCGCCATCATCCTCAAAATCGCCCTTGAGGAAATTCATTTGCCGGCCGATGGGCTGCCAGAGTTTTTCGTCCAGACTGTCATTGTTTTTCGCCAGCGTATCGCCAAGGAACCGTTTCAGCGCGCCCTTCCAATCCTCGCTGGTCTTGTCGTTGTGATCCACGCCCACCAGGGCGAAACGCGGCGGCAGCATGCCGGTGCGGGACAGATTGTATAACGCCGGCACGATCAGCCGCTTGGTCAAATCGCCATTGGCGCCGAATATCACGATGGCCGTGGGCGGCGGCGGCTGCTTGTGGGAAAGCACCGTCACTTGGTCCTTCCGCTTTTTTCAAGGGAAGACGGGGCGGACTCGACATGGCCGCCGAATTCATTGCGCATGGCCGACAAAAGCTTTTCGCCGAAACTGTGTTGCAGGCGGGAGCGGAAACGGGTGAACAAGGCCGCCGTGATCACCGGCGCCGCCACCGCCTCTTCGATCGCGGCATTGATAGTCCAGCGGCCCTCGCCGGAATCATCCACCGCGCCGGTGAAATCGTCCAGGTTTGGCGATTTGGCCAATGCGATGGCGGTGAGGTCCAGCAGCCAGGAAGATACCACGCTGCCGCGCCGCCAGACTTCTGCGACATCGGTCAAGTCAATCGCGAAACGCTCATCTTCGGGAAGCTCCGCGCCGGATTTCCCGCGCAGGATATCGAAGCCCTCGGCATAGGCCTGCATCAGGCCATATTCGATGCCGTTATGCACCATCTTGACGAAATGGCCGGCGCCCGCCGGTCCGGCATGCATATACCCATTGATCACGCGCGGATCGCGGGCTTCGCGGCCCGGAGTCCTGGCAATCACGCCCACGCCCGGCGCCAGCGCCGAAAATATCGGGTCAAGCCGGTCCACCGCCGCCTTGTCGCCGCCGATCATCATGCAATAGCCGCGCTCCAGGCCCCAAACGCCGCCGGAGGTGCCGCAATCCACATAGAGAATATTTTTTTCCTTCAGCACTTTGGCCCGGCGGATATCGTCCTTGTAAAACGTGTTGCCGCCGTCAATCACCGTGTCGCCCGGCGAAAGCAAATTTCCCAACTCGGCCACCGCATCTTCGGTAATCTTGCCGGCCGGCAGCATCACCCAGACCGTGCGGGGCGGCGCCAGTTTGCCGACCAGATCGGCAAGGCCGGCGGCGGCCCCGGCGCCGGTCAGTGCCGCCACCGCGCTTGGCGAGCGGTCAAAGCCCACGACCTTGTGGCCTGCCGCCATCAGACGACGGCCGATATTGGCGCCCATCCGGCCCAAGCCGATAATGCCGATCTGCATGAAATCTCCCTAAAGGCCAATATCGAGTCAAATATGCCGGAATATGGCATAGCGCGGGCCTTCGGGGAACGCCGCGACGGGGGACCGGTTCCGCCGTTCAACCGGTTCGGTTCACAATGCCAGCAGCGCGCCGCGTTCGAGCGATTGGGACATCATGGCCAGATCGAGCACAATGGGATGATGGTCGGACGCGCCCCGCTCCAGAACCTTGGACCCCTTGGCGGCAACACCCCGCGCCAGGCAGCGGTCCAGCCTGAGATTGACGATATTGGCGGAGCGATGGGTGCGGCGGCGCGGTCCGATATCGCGAAAGCCCGGCAGCAGGCCCGGGAGCAGTGTCGGGCCGACGGCGTTGAAATCGCCGATGATGGCGGCGGGGCCCTCAAGGGCGCTGGCGATATGCAGAAGCTGCCAGCGATTCAGAAACTGGCCATGCGACAGATGTACATTGGCAAAGCTGATGCCGCTGAACTGCACCAGCTGGGCATGACGCGGCGGCACGCGGCCGGGCAGGACCGAGGCGGGCAGGCGTAGGGCGGTGGTCTGCGGGAATGGCTGAGGGCTCCAGGCCGCCAGACCGTAGATGCGCCGATCCATGGCATGGCGGAAGAAATGCCCGCCCACCAGGCTGGGGAGCGCCGCCACCTCCTCGGTGGCTTCCTGCAGAAAGAGCAGGTCGGGATGGTGGCTTTTGACCAGGCGGGCAATATCTTCGATACCAGCGCCCACCCGGCGCAGCAGGTTCCAGCTGACCACCCGTAATTCGGCGCCTTTGGCGATTTCTCTGGAAACCCGCGATGCCATCAATGGCCCTTTGGCTGCTACACTCTTACCAAACTTGATGACCTTACGACTGGTTTCAAGCAAATTGCACGCCTGCCTGCCGATAATCACAACCAGCGGTGTCACGCCCGATGTTTTTGCTCCATGCCCCCATGCTTCAGGCCCTGGTCGGAATTCTGTATGTGCTGCTTGCCGCCGCGGTAACGGTGGACGTACTGCTGAAGAAAAGCGATGTGCGCGGCGCGCTGGGCTGGATCGGCGCGGCCTGGTTCTCACCCATCCTGGGCGGGCTGATTTACTATCTGTTCGGTATCAACCGGGTGACGCGCCGGGCGCTCAGGATGAGCAGGCTGACGGACGCGCAGATCGAGGATCAGGTTTCGGCCGACCTGAAAGGCGCGCCGGAAAATATCCGCGCATTGTTCGATGTCGGCGCGCGGCTGAATGGCGGGCCGCTGACCGGCGGCAATGATCTTGCCGTCCTGCAGGGCGGCGATGCCGCCTATCCCGAAATGCTGGCAGCCATCGCGTCTGCCAGCCAATCCATCGCCCTGACCTCGTATATTTTCCGCGACGATGCGGCAGGGCGGAAATTTTCCGAAGCCCTGATCGCGGCCAAGGCGCGCGGCGTGGCGGTGCGGGTGCTGCTGGACAGTGTTGGCGCCGGCTATATTTTTTCGCCCACCTTCAGCCGCCTTCGGGCCGGCGGCGTGACCGCCGCCCGCTTCCTGCATACATGGCTGCCCTGGCGCATGCCGTTCCTCAACATGCGCAATCACCGCAAGCTGCTGGTGGTGGACGGCGCCATTGCCTTCATGGGCGGGATGAATATCGGGGCGGAGAATTGCCGGACTCTGCATCCCCGGGATTTCATTACCGACATTCATTTCCGCGTCCGTGGTCCGGTGGTGCGCCTGATCATGGACGCCTTTGCCCGCGACTGGAGCTTTACCACCCACGAAAGTCTGGACGAGGATTTCTGGTGGCCGGATCTGGCGCCGCGGGGGCCGGTCTATGCCCAGGGCCTGCGCTCCGGTCCCGATGCCGATATCTACAAGCTGGAAATGCTGCTGGGGGGGGCGCTGTCACTGGCGAAAAAACGCATTCGCATCGTGACGCCCTATTTTCTGCCCGATGCGCGGCTGCAATTCGCCATCGCCCAGGCGTGTTTGCGCGGCGTGGAGGTGGATATCGTGATTCCGGAG
>Ga0302320_10021031_pt1 | contig 12972 bp, 4 predicted proteins | sample Bog_T0_3_FD_202130 | JGI IMG/M metagenome (GOLD analysis project Ga0302320, IMG submission 202130) | Peat permafrost microbial communities from Stordalen Mire near Abisko, Sweden - Bog_T0_3 | ecosystem: Environmental > Terrestrial > Soil > Wetlands > Peat | place: Sweden: Abisko, Stordalen Mire...
GCGCGGCCCGCGCCAAATACCAGGAGGCGGAAAACGCCCTCACCGCCAGCAACATGCAGAAAACCGCCCTGGAACTGGCCCTGGGCGAACCCGACCCCGCCGCCCGCGCGATCGCCATGGACAAGCTGGCCGCCAAGGGGACCACCCAGCGGCAAGCGCTCGACGACCTGACCAAGGCCAGCGACGATTACCAGCAAAAGCAGGCCGCGGCCCAAAAGCTGGTCGCGGATGGCAAGGAGCCCGATGGCGACCAATTGGCCGCGCTCAACGCCGCCAAGGATCTTTACGACCGGCAGTTGGCGCAATTGTTGAATTCCAATGTGAATGTGGATCATGTCCGCGAGCTGATGTCGGACATGGAAGACCCGACGGACAAGAAGGCGCGGGCGGAATTTGATGCCTATCGCGCCAGGCCGGAATTCGCCAACCGCGCGGCGCTCTTTCAGGCGCTCATGGACGCCCATCTGAATCTGGTGGCCAACAACAGCGGCGGATTTGACGACCCCGAGCAGCTCAAGCGCGAGCTGCGCGGCAAGGGCGTGCTAGAATTCCGCATTGGGGTGCTTCCCTCCGACGACGGCGGCGCGATGGCCGGGACCGTGCAGCAGGCCGTGACCCAGTTGAAGGATGTCGGCCCGCGCAAGGTCCGGCTGCCCAATATGGCCTGGTTTGAAGTGGACAAGAAGAACGCCGCGGACATGGCCAAGCAAGCCGATTGGCCGGATAACCGCGGGAACGTGGTTATCCACTATCCCGCGCCCCAGCTCAAGGCGGACAAGTCCGGTCCCGACTGGGAATCGACGCCGGCGTACATTCTCCTCTACACCGACCGCGCCCACGTTCTCGACCACAGCGACATGTTTTCCCAGTGGGCTCTCACCCGGGCCAGCGTGGGCAACGAAAACGGGCAGCCCGTCGTTTACTTTAGTTTTGACCCCATTGGCGCGGGCTACTTCGCCACGCTCACCGGCACCAACACCGGACGCCCCATGGCCATCGTGCTCGACGACAAGGCCATCAGCGCCCCCAGGATCAACTCCGCCATCCCCAACGGTTCGGGGGTGATCACCCTCGGCGGCGACCAGGGCGCGGCCAAGGTGAAGGAGGAAGCCGATCAGCTCGTCCGCATGCTGGATGCCGGCAGCCTCCCCGCGGCCCTCAAGCCCGACCCCGTTTCGGAAAACAAGATCAGCTCCACGCTCGGGGCCGACAACATCCGCAAGGGGCTTTCCAGCAGCTTTTACGCCATCATCGCGGTGGCGATCTTCATGATCGTCTACTACTCCCTCACCGGCCTGTTCGCCAATCTGGCGGTCATCGTCAACCTGGTGATGCTGCTGGCGGCCATGTCCGCGTTCCAGGCGTCGCTGACCTTGCCGGGCATCGCGGGCATCGTGCTGACGCTGGGCATGGCGGTGGACTCCAACGTGCTGATCAACGAGCGCATCCGCGAGGAGGTGCATCGCGGGGCGAGTTTGTGGATGGCCGTGCGGCAGGGGTATGACAAGGTCTTCTGGACCATTTTTGACGCCCACATCACCACCTCGCTCACCTCCATTGTTTTGATCTTCATCGACCAGGTCGGCCAGTTCACCGGCCTGGGTTCCGGCGGCGGCGCCAACGAGGTCAAGGGCTTCGGCGTCACGCTGCTGATTGGCTTGATGTGCTCGATGTTCACGGCGCTGTTTGTCACCCGCACGCTCATGGTCGCCTCGGTCAAATGGGGCATCCTGCGGCAGATCGACAGCACCGATCCGGTTCACTGGATCAACGACATCGTCACGCTGCAGTTCCTCAAGGGCAAATGGCCGTTCCTGAAGATGCTCACGGTGGCGAACATCGATTGGATGGGGAAGAAGTATTACTTCTGGGCGTTCTCGGCGACGATCACCGTCCTGGGGATGAGCGCGTTTTTCTACCGCGGGAGCGATAAATACGACACGGAATTCAACGGCGGCACCCAGGTGACCATGAAGCTGACGGCGCCCGCCGGCGGCGCGCTGCCGGATATCGCCAAGGTCCGCCAAATGGTCAACCATGACATGCTGGACATTCTGGACAAGAAGCAGTTGCAGGCGCAGGCGGACGCCGCCGACGCCCGGAAGAACGACGCGGATCGCAAGACCGCTGCGGCGCTGGCCGAGTCCTTCAAGACGATGAAGGACGAAACGGAACAGGCCAACGTGCTGGAAGTAGGCGAGGGGCACAACCAGTTCCAGGTCGTCTCCACCGTGGCCGGCACGCGCAGCAAGGACTTCATCCAGGCGCTGGCGGAGGAGTTCCATGATTATATGTCCATCAAGCCGGGCCTGCGGTTCACGGGTTTTCAAGTGGTCGATCCCACCCGCCAGGAGGGGGCGCAGCCCGACGCCATGACCGGCGTCATCCGCACCGTCAAAGGGGAACTGCTCAGCCAGACCTTCCCCGGCGCCACCGCCCCGGAAACCCTGCTCAACAACGTGCCCAGGGAATTCGTCAACGGCCTGGCCATCGACCTCGACAACATCACGCCCCCGCAGGCCGCCAAGGATATCGCCGACCGCATCGCCATCGCCAACAAGGGCGCCGGCGGAAACGCCGCGTTCTGGAAGACGCGCCTCATCCCCATCGCATTCGCCGACGGCAAGCCCGTCACCGACAAGACCACGCCGTGGGAGACGCGCCCCGCCACGCACTGCGTGCTGCTGGTGATGGACGACAACACCACCTCCAAGGACGGCAGCGACTGGATCACGTCCGTCGCCCTTCCGCAATGGCACCTGGTGCAGCAGGCGCTGGTGGAGGCCAGCCCGATTGATGGCAGCGTCGCCAGCTTCGACGCCGCCGTGGCCGACGCCGCCAAGGCCCAGGCCGTCATCGCCATGTGCATGTCGCTGTGCCTGGTGGTCATCTACGTCTGGATTCGTTTCGGCAGCATCAAGTACGGCATCGGGGCCATTCTCTCGCTGGCCCACGACGCCCTGATGGCCGTCGCCGGCACGGTGCTGGCGGGACTGATCTACATGCACATGCGGCCGGTGGCCGATGCGCTGCTCATCACCGACTTCAAAATCAACCTCACCATGATCGCCGCGTACCTCACCATCGTCGGCTACTCGGTCAACGACACGATCGTGATTTTCGACCGCATCCGCGAAAACCGCGGCCGGGGCATGGCCCCGCTTACCACCAAGCTGGTGAACGATTCGATCAACCAGTGCTTCGGGCGAACCATCTGGACGACGTTCACCGTCTTCATCGTCGTGCTGATCCTTTACATCTGGGGCGGCGAAGGGGTGCGCGGCTTCTCGTTTGCCATGCTGATCGGCGTGTTCACTGGTGCATACAGCACGCTGGCGATCGCTTCGCCGGCGCTGTTGAGTTTGCGCGACCAGTTGAAACATGCCCCGCCGCTGCCGCCCAGCGATGTGGAGACGTCAACGGATCTGGCGACGCGCGGGTGAGCGGGACGCAACGCGAGGAGGCCGCGAAGGCCGCCAAAGACGCGGCGGGACGCGGCGTCTGCGTTCGTGGCTCAAAATGGAAGCGGCGTCTCGCCGCTTTCGGGTTATTGTGAAGACCGAGCTTATCAGTTAACGGCGGATTTAACTGCGGGCGAACGCGGCGGGACGCCGCGTCTACTTTTTTGCTACAATCCCGCCTTATGGCGCAACTGAGCACCCAGCCGCAACTTCTCCCCCGGCCTGCCAGCCGGAATCTGTTCGACGATATCCGCCAGCAAAGCGGCCCCTATCTGCTGCTGCTGGCCCTGCTGGCAATCCTCGGCGTGACGATGGTCTACCCGCTGCTCAACACGCTGGTGGATGCGTTCCACGGGCCCAACGGCTTCACCCTCCAGTGGATCACCGGCGCCCTGCGGAACGACGGCTTCCGCGGAAGGCTGGAGAATTCCCTGCTGATGGCCGTGGTCGTCACCATCGGCTGTAATGTCATCGCCATGCCGCTGGCGCTAATTTCCCGGCGCTACGAGTTCCGCGGCAAGTCTTTTCTGTCGGGCCTGGTGCTGGTGCCGCTGGTGCTGCCGCCGTTTGTCGGGGCCATCGGGCTCAAGATGATTCTCGGCACGTTCGGCTCGCTGACGGTGTTTTTGCAACACCTGCACATTCTGGCGCCAAAGCACGGCATCAACTGGTTGTATCAAGGCGGCTTCTGGGCCTGCGCCGGGCTGATCACGCTGGGGCTGTATCCCATCGCGTACCTCAACCTCCAGGCGTCCCTGGCGAACATTGACCCGGCGATGTTGGAGGCGGCGGAAAACCTCGGCGGCCGCCGCATCCGCAACTTCTTCAAGGTCACACTGCCGCTGGCGATGCCGGGCATCTTCGCCGGTTCCACCATCATCTTCATCTGGGCCTTCACGGAACTCGGCACGCCGCTGCTGCTGGATTACCCCAACGTCGTCTCGCGCGAGCTGTTCGATTTGCTGGCCTCCTCGTCGGGCGGAAATTCCAGCGAGGCCGCCGCCAAAATCTCCATCGTGCTCACCATCGCCCTGGTCGTTTACCTGATGGGCAAAAACACGCTTGGCCGGCAGGCGTACGCCATGACATCCAAGGCGGCGGTGGCGGCGGCCATGCGGAAGCTCGGCTTCGGTCGTGGCCTGCTGGCCGCCCTGCCGTTTTTGTTTGTCACCGCCATGGCGGTGCTGCCGCACATCGGCGTGGTGCTCTATTCGGTCACAGCCATCGGCAGCGAATCGGGCTCCGGCTGGGGCCAGCCGGGCACATTCGGCTGGTACCGGACGGTGCTTCCCAGCCGCTACACATGGAACGGCTACACGACGATCTTTCAGATGCCCGACATTTTTCATTCCATTGTCAACTCGATCAAATATGCGTCGGTTTCAACCCTGGCCGACGTGGTGCTGGGTATCTCCATCGCGTGGATTCTGGTGCGCACGAAGATCTGCGGCCGCACCTTGCTGGATTCCCTGGCGATGCTTCCCCTGGCGGTGCCGGGGCTGGTGATGGCGATGGGGTATGTGATTGCGATGCAGAAATGGCCGTTCAATGATGATTGGCGCATCAGTCTGCGGAACAATCCGTTCTTGATTCTGGTGATCGCCTACGCCGTGCGCCGCCTGCCGTACCTGGTCCGCGCCGCGGCGGGGGGGTTGCAGCAGACGTCGGTGACGCTGGAGGAGGCCGCGGCCAACATGGGGGCCTCGCCGCTGCGCACGCTGTGGAAGGTGACGCTGCCGCTGATCATGGCCAACCTGATTGCCGGGGCCTTGCTGACGTTTGCGTTTGCGATGTTGGAGGTGTCCGACTCGCTGATCCTGGCCCCCATCCGCGACGGCTATCCGATCACACGGATGATCCAGGCGCTGGGCTCGGATACATCCAGCGCCGACAACGTGCGCAACGCCGCGGCGCTGGGCGTGCTGGGCATGGGTCTGCTGATCGTGACGATCATGAGTGCGGCCATGCTGATGGGGAAGCGGCTGGGGACGATTTTCCGGGCGTGATGCCTACGCGCCTTTCAACTTCGTCGTCAATTCTACCAATCGCAGCGTCGCCGCCTCGATCTGCGCCTGCTGCTTGGCATCCTTCAGCGTGCCATCGGTGTTGAACGCGTCGTGAGCCTTGGTCACCACGACCTGCTCGGGCAGAACGAGGGTCTTGATGTTGGACAAAATGCTGCGCACCGTGACCAGCCCGCGCAGGCCGCCCAGCGGGCCGGGGGAGGCGGCCACCAGCAGCGCTACCTTGCCGTCGAAGGCTTGCAGCGGCTTTTCGCCGGGGGCGGGGCGGCTGACCCAGTCGATGGTGTTTTTCATCACGCCGGTGATGGAACTGTTGTATTCCGGGCAGGCCAGCAGCAGGGCATCGTGGGAGAAGAAGAGGTGTTTGAGTTTGGTGGCGTTGGCCGGGGGACCGTCGCGCTTTTCCAGGTCTTCATCCATCAGCGGCAGCGGGTAATCGGCGAGGCGGATGGCGGTGACGTCGGCACCGGCCTTGCGGGCCGCCTGGGCGGCGATGAGGACCAATTTGTGGTTCCAGCTTTCAGTGCGCAGTGAACCGGCGAAGGCGAGGATTTTGGCGGACATGAAGAGACCCTTTCAGCAGGGGTGAATTCGGAACGGCGGTTGGGTTTCAAGCTTTGGCGGAGGATTATAGACATAGTATTGAAACGGTGAAACAAAAAACGCGACGTCAGCCATTCGCCTTGAGCATATTGCAAAACAGCAACCCCTGCTCCTTCGCATCGTCCAGCGCCACATGCGTGTGCGGCACTGCATCAAACCACGCCTTGGGCATGTTGCGCTTGGTTGAGTCGCGGTACGGCTTCTTCAGCAGCGCCATGGCGAATGTCTTCATGTCCAGTGCCGAATGGGAAAACGGGCTTTCGCCGGCGAAGCGGATCATATACCAGTACACAAACATGAAGTCGAAGCCCGCCGGGTATGCCACAAACACCGGCTTGCCCGGCAGAGCCTTGAGCCACGCCACATACTGCACCATCGCCTCCTCCGGCGGCTGCGGGTTCTCCCGCGCCGCCTTCCACGCTTCCGGCTGCGTCGCCCACCACGCCATCGTCTTGGCGTCGCCGGTGGCACCCGGCAGCAGCTCCAGATTTGCGGAAAACGTTGCCACCAGGCGCTTATCCGGTGTGAACGCCGCCGAAGCGAAGCTCAGCATCGAATGCGGACCGGGAATCGGCCCGTCGCTTTCGACATCGGTGCTCACGTAGATTTCCATGGCGCGTCTCCTGCAGAGGGCTTGTTTTCCGGCGGCGCGGCAGCAAAGGTGGCGCTAGGATAGTCCATCACGCGCCTGCGGCAAGTGCCGCCGCTTGGACGATAATGATGCGCATGCATCGCAGCGCGGGGCATGAGACATCGAACGCGGCTGGACGCCGCGTCTACAGAAAGCGGAGATCGACATGAAACGCGGCAAATCACCCCCCTTCCTCATCGAGGCCCTCGAACCCCGCCTTCTTCTCACCACGCTCCCCAGCGAAGCCGCGCTTTCCGCGTACCCGTTGTTTTCCGACCTCTGGCACCTGCAAAACACCGGCCAAACCCTCTCCACCCACCCCACCGGTCCCGCCACCGGCACCGCCGGGGCCGATATCGACGCCACCAGCGCCTGGGACCTCACCACCGGCTCAAAGTCCGTCGTGATCGCCGTGCTCGATACCGGAGTCGATATCACCCACCCCGACCTGGCCGACAACATCTGGACCAATCCCTTCAGTTCTCCTGGAGCCGATACGACCGTCAACGACGGCACCGGCCTGCCCAACGACATCCACGGCTGGAATTTTGTGGACAACAATGCCGACGTTTCCGACACTATCGGCCACGGCACCTCCGTCGCCGGCGTCATCGGCGCGGTGGGCAACAACGGCATTGGCATCGCGGGCGTGGCGTGGCATGTCAGCATCCTCCCCGTCAAGGTGGGCACCATTTCCGGCGTCACCGATGCCGCGCTGGTCGCCGGTATCAACTACATCATCACGCTCAAGCAGCACGGCGTGGATATCGTTGCCATCAACGCCAGCTATCTCTCCTTCAGCGCGCCCGACGTCACGCAACTCAACGCCATCGCCGCCGCGGGAAACGCCGGGATTCTCTACATCAACGCCGCCGGCAACGATGCCACCAATCTCGATCCCCTGCTGATCAACCCCATCATCGGCAACGTCCTACCGTCCAACGTCATCACGGTCGCCGCCACCGACAACCAGGACCATCTCGCCTCGTTTTCCAACTACGGCCCGCAAAGCGTGGCCCTCGCCGCACCAGGCGTGGATATCACCACCACCGGCCCGACAAATCTGCTGGCCCCGTACATTGTCGTCAGCGGCACGTCCTACGCCGCCCCTATGGTCTCCGGCGCCGTCGCTCTGCTGGCCTCCTATGTGCCCTCTGCCTCCATGGCCCAGTTGAAGGCGGCCATCCTCGCCGGCGTCGATCTGGTCCCCGGCCTCTCCGGGATTGTCTCCACTGGCGGACGCCTCAACGCCTACCGTTCCTTGGAGGCCCTCATCGGCAACCCCGCGCCCATCGGCAGTGTGGATGTCGTCACGGGCAATCTGGTTCAGGGATGGGCCTTTGACGCCAACAGCGGCAGCGCCCCCGTCAGCGTGCAGATTTACATCAACAATGTGCTCTACGCCACTGTCCCGGCCAACACGGGCCGGCCCGATCTGCAGAACGTCGTCGGCTCCACGCAACACGGATTCAACGTGGCCCTGCCCGCAGGCACGCCGTTCCAGTCACGCACTATCGCCGTCTACGCCCTCAACAACCCCAGCGGCCCCAGCACACTGCTTGGATCAGGTACGGCGATCAGCGCGCCCGTCGAGTTCGACGAGTCGTGGTATCTGCTTGAATATCCGGACGTGGCGGCCGCTGTGCGCGCCGGCGCGTTTGCCTCGGGTTTTGCCCATTACGTGGCCTACGGAGCCAGGGAAGGCCGCCAGGCTTCGCCCTATTTCGATGAGCGGTATTACCTTGCGGCCAACCCGGACGTGGCCGCGGCGGTGCGGGCGGGAACCTTCCTCTCGGGGTTTGAACACTACGTCCTATACGGCCAATATGAACCCACCCGCAATCCGAGCCTGTTTTTTAATGAACAATGGTATCTGGCCAAAAATCCCGACGTGGCTGCGGCGGTCAGCGCCGGATCGCTTGCCTCCGGCTGGGCCCACTATGTGATTTACGGCGCCCACGAAGGGCGCGATCCCTCGGCGGATTTCAGCGAATCATTTTACCGCAGCACATACTCCGACGTGGCCGCGGCGATTGTTTCGGGGCTTGTGGAGTCGGGCTTTGAACACTACGTCACCTACGGCCAGTTTGAAAGACGCAGCCCCAACGCATATTTCCTCGAAAGCTATTATCTGGGCGCGTATGCTGATGTCGCCTCCGCGGTTGATGCCGGCGAATTCCCTTCCGGCTATTACCATTTTCTATGGTACGGAAGCGTTGAGAACCGGAGGCCGTCGTTGTTGTTCAATCCCATCGCCTACCTCGCGCGGTATCCCGATGTCGCCGCCGCGATCGCCGCGCACGCCATTCGCTCCGCATGGGACCATTATATGATGTACGGCCGTTTCGAGGGGCGACTCGCAACGTGACATGCGCCTGGCGGCAACCCATCGCCACTTCAGGCCATCGCGCTGCGTCATTTTGTTCCTTTGCGGATCATTCACGTCCGACATACGAAACCTTTTCGGGCGCAGTTCCAATAACATGAATATCCGCAAGAACGGCGCGAGGTTGGGAAGTCTGGGAGGACTGGCGTAGCGTGGCGCTTGTGCATCCACGTGCAACGTACCGCAGCCGGACAACGCGGCTTGCCAACGGCAGATTATTTTTTGCAAATACCGCTTATTTTCGTTCTTTTTGCGGCTACTTTCGCCGGATGCGCGTGTATATTATGGACAGTCGCGCGGAGCGTGCCTTTCGGGGCCGCTGTAGGAACGCCGGCTGGATTGTTTCCAAATGCGGGCCCAAGCAGCTATCGGTCCAGGGCTCGTCGCCGGTGAAAAAAAGTCGGCGGTTGTTTTTTTTTCGTGGCAAGGGAAGGCAGGCAATGGAAGTTCTACGCACTGATCGAAATGGACGCATGGGTCACCTCGGGCGCATCTCTCGCAGGTTGTACTCGTTGCTTGGCATGGCGGCCACGCGACGGCAACGCTGGCAGCGGCAGCCGCGCATGCTTGAAGCGCTGGAGGACCGCACCCTGCTGAGCCTCACACCCGGGTTCGCCGACACGCAGATCGTCTCCGGACTTTCCTCACCCATCGCCATGACCCAGGCGCCCGACGGGCGCATCTTCGTAACCGAGCAGGCTGGGGACATCCGTATCATTAAGAACGGCCAACTGCTGCCCACTCCCTTTGTCACGATCCCCACGGATTCGTCGGATCAGCGCGGGATACTCGGCGTCACCCTGGATCCCAATTTCGCCGTGAACCATTATGTCTACGTCTACTACACCGCCGTGACTCCCAACAACCACCAGCGGCTGTCGCGATTTGTCGCCAATGGCGACGTCGCCGGGCCGGAGCAGATTCTCGCGGACTTTCCCGACGCCAACGTTTCGTCCGACCACATGGCCGGTGAAATCTACTTCGGCCTCGACGGCAAAATCTACGTCAACACCGGGGACCAGGACGATCCGAGCACGCCGATGTCGCTGACGTCCATGTTCGGCAAGGTGCTGCGTTTCAATTCCGACGGCAGCATTCCGACGGACAATCCGTTCTACACGCAGACCACCGGAATGTACCGTGCCATCTATGCGATCGGTTTCCGAAATCCGTTTACTGCCGCGGTCAATCCGGTGACGGGAACGATATTCGTCAACGATGTCGGCGGTGGAAACTGGGAGGAGGTCGACCAGTTGCAGGCCGGAGGCAATTATGGTTGGCCGACGTACGACCATTCGTCCGGCGGAGTTCCGGGCTTTGTTGACCCCGTCTTTGAATACAGTCATGCCATCGGCCAGTCCATCACCGGCGGCACCTTTTACGTCACCAATAATCCGGAATTTCCCGCCGCGTATCAGAACGGTTATTTCATCGGCGACTGGGCGGTCAACGGCATCATGTTCCTCAATCTCCAGACAATGACCCTCACCAGCAACTTCGCCACCGGGCTTCAGGGCCCGATCAACATGTTCATCGGCCTGGACGGCGGCCTGTTCTATCTGGACCGGGGCGGAGGCGTCGGCACCGGCAGCGTCCATGAAATTCTGGCGACGCAGGTGCCGCAGATTTCCCAGAACCCCGTCGGCGGCCTTGTCAGCGTCGGCACCCCCTTCACCTTCACCGCCAACGCCAACGGGTCGGGGGCTCTGACGTACCAGTGGCTGCTCAATAATCAGCCCATCCCCAACGCCAATTCGCTTTCCTACACCGTCGCCTCGCCGCAACTGACCGATGACGGCGACCAGTACGCGCTGCAGGTAACCAGCGCCTACGGAACCGCGACCAGCAACCCCGCGACGCTGCACGTCACCGCGTCGCTTCCGCCCACCGCCAGCATCACCAGCCCGATCGGCCAATCCCTCTTCACGGGCGGCCAGGTCATCAGCTATTCCGGCCTGGGCAACGACCCACAGGACGGCGCGCTCCCCGATTCCGCCTACAGTTGGCAGGTGGAACTATACAATGACGGCGTATATAAGGTCGTGCAAACCTCCACCGGCTCAACGGGGTCATTCACGGTTCCCACGACCAGCCAGGCCGCCAAGGACGTGGACGCCAGCATTCTTGCCCAGGTGGAGGCCACAACCGCCTATCGCTTTATCCTCACTGTGACCGACTCCGCCGGGCTCAGCGCCACCACCTCCGTCGATCTGGCCCCCAAACTGGTCAACATCACCCTCGACACCTCAGTGGATGGCCTGCTGGTCAGCCTCAACACCGTCCTGCAGGACGCCCCCTATACGTTCCAGGCCATCAGCGGGTTTGCCGACCAGACCCTCTCCGCCCCCGCCTCCCAGGTCTATGCCGGAGTCACCTACAACTTCGTCGGCTGGTCGCAGGGCGGCGCGGCCACGCAGACCGTCACCTTCCCCGACACGGACACCACCTTTGTCGCCAACTACGTCGCGGCCCCCGTGCCCGTGGTCGGCGACGGTCTCCTGGGTTCCTACTACGCCAACAAGACACTGACCGGGACCCCGGTGACGCGCATTGACCCCACGATCAATCTCAACCTGCCGGGCACATCGCCCGGGCTGGGGCTCAATGGCGCCACTTACAGCATCCAGTGGACCGGCCAGGTTGAGGCCCAGTACACCGAACCCTATACCTTCTATATGACTTCCGACGACGGTTCCAGACTCTGGGTCAATGGTGTGTTGCTGGCCGACATGTGGTACGACCACGGCCCCCAGACCCAGCACGGCACCATCAATCTCGTCGCAGGACAGAAATACACGATCATGATTGACTATTACCAGAACGGCGGCGGCGCCCAAGCCACGCTGCAATGGTCCAGCCCCAGCACGCCGCTGGCGATTGTCCCCACCAGCGCCCTGTTCAGCGGCGGCTCCAACCCCAATCCCAACCCCACCCCAACCGCGCCCGTCGTCGCCCCCTCAGGGCTGACGGTCACCAACACCCTCACCAATGAAATCGACCTCTCCTGGACCAACAACGCCTCCGACGCCACCGGCTTCACCGTCGAATCCAGTCCGGACGGTGCCACCAACTGGACCACCGTCGCCACCGTTCCCGCCGGTACCACCATGGCTCAGATCACCGGCCTTTCCTCCGGCACCCCCTATTATTTCCAGGTGCTGGCCAACCGCAGTTCCGATTCCGCCCAGTCCAGTCCCAGCAACATCGTCAGCGCCACCACCCTCGTTCCCATTCCCACCGGCACCGGCGACGGCCCCCTCGGCTCCTACTTCAACGATAGCACACTCACCGGTTCCGCCTCCACCCGTGTCGATTCCCAGATCAATTTCTATCTCTCCGGCACCGTACCACTGCTGGGGATCAGCAGCACAAACTTCTCCGTCCGCTGGACCGGCCAGGTGCTCGCACCGACCACCGATCAATACACCTTCTACATGACTTCCGACGATGGCTCCCGCCTTTGGGTCAACGGGATTGAACTGGTCGACCAGTGGTATGACCATGACATGCAAACCCAGAGTGGAACCGTGAACCTGGTCGCCGGGCAGATGTATTCCATTACCATCGAATATTACCAGCACGGCGGCAATGCCGGCGCAAAGCTGGAATGGTCGAACAGTTCCACCGCGCGCCAGGTCATTCCCCAGGCCTTCTTGTATTCCGGCGCCTTCTCCGGACCGACCCAGCCGATCCCCGTGCCAACAGCCCTCACCATCACCAACACCCTCGCCCACGAAATCGACCTCTCCTGGACGAACAACGCCCCCGCCGCCACCGGCTTTGTCGTTGAATCCAGCCCCGATAACTCCACCTGGACCCAGGCCGGCACCACTCTCGCCGGCGTCACCACCTTCCAGGCCACCAGCC
>Ga0302320_10021035_pt1 | contig 12970 bp, 14 predicted proteins | sample Bog_T0_3_FD_202130 | JGI IMG/M metagenome (GOLD analysis project Ga0302320, IMG submission 202130) | Peat permafrost microbial communities from Stordalen Mire near Abisko, Sweden - Bog_T0_3 | ecosystem: Environmental > Terrestrial > Soil > Wetlands > Peat | place: Sweden: Abisko, Stordalen Mire...
AACCCTAGGGGCGGTTCGCGAACCGCCCCTACTCCCGGGCGCTCGCGCGGCGAACCACCCCCACAGCTTCACCAACCACGCCTGCGGCGTCACGAACCACTCCCATGGCTCCACGAACCACCCCGTCCGTCGGACGGACACCCCTCCTTAAGGCAAGGAGGGGAGCCGCTGCTGCTCCCGCGGGTGGGCGCTACGGCACTGTCTCCCCCCATTTGCCTCCCCCCATTTGCTTCCTCCCATTTGCTTCCTCCCATTTGCTTCCTCCCATTTGTTTCCCCCCAATTTGTTTCCCCCCAATTTGTTTCCCCCATTTGCCTCTCGCATTCGCATCATCTCATTCGCCTCCCCCATTTGCTTGACTCACTTCGACTTCGGGCGACATACTGATTTTTGCGTTCTTGCCTTGGTGTAGATGATTTCAACGAAATACAAATCACCCGGTTCCATGCACAGCAAGCAGGGCAAATGGCGGTTTGAGGGACGATGAACACGGATCGAGCGCTACTGGTAGACCTTTACGAACTTACGATGGCGGCAGCTTATTTTGAGCACCGCATCGAATGCCGTGCCACGTTTGAGCTCTTCGTGCGCCACCTGCCTCCGCAGCGCTCCTATCTGGTGGCGGCGGGCCTTGATTCCGCGCTGACCTACCTTGAGAACCTGCATTTTACCGGCGATGACGTGGATTTTCTGCGCCGTCTGCCGGCCTTTCACACCGTCTCCGCCGAGTTCTTTGAGTACCTCCGGGAATTCCGCTTTCATGGTGACGTGCGCGCTGTTCCTGAAGGCACAGTCCTGTTCGCTGAGGAGCCGCTGCTGCAAGTCACCGGGCCGGTGGCGGAAGCGCAGATTGTTGAAACCTACCTGCTCTCCGTGCTCCACTATGAAACGCTGGTAGCCTCCAAAGCGGCGCGGGTGGTGGGCGCGGCGCGCGGGCGCGCGGTGCTGGAATTCGGAACGCGGCGTGCACATGGGCCGGAAGCAGGCGTGCGCGCGGCGCGGGCGGCGTGTGTGGGCGGCTGCGTGGCCACCTCCAACGTGCTGGCCGGCGCGCTTTATGATCTGCCCCTGGCGGGCACGGCGGCGCACTCCTGGACGCAGGTTTTTCCCAGTGAGAGGCGCAGCTTTGAAGCCCTGCTGGAGACGTTTCCTGACACCACGATCCTTTTGGTGGATACCTACGATCCCCTGGTGGGCGCGAAAATCGCGGCTACGCTGGGGACGAAGGTTCCCGGGGTGCGGCTGGACAGCGGCGATCTGCTGGTGAAGAGCCGGGAAGTGCGGAATATTCTCGACCGCCACGGCAGGCACGAAACCAAAATTGTGGCCAGCGGCGATTTGAATGAATTCAGGGTTGAAGAGCTGATGGCGGGCGGCGCTCCAATCGATTCCTTCGGCGTGGGCACAGAACTGGTAACCTCGCGCGATGTGCCTGCGCTGAGCGTGGTTTACAAACTGGTGGAGACGGAAGCCGATGGCGAGGCGGAGGCCAAAACCAAATTCAGTGAAGAGAAGGGTTACCTGCCGGGACGCAAGCAGGTTTACCGCTTCTCCGAAGACGGCCAATACCACCACGACTTGCTGGCTTGTGCGGAAGAAAAATATCCGCAGGCCTCGCCCCTGCTGGAAACGGTAATGCTCGGCGGCAAGCGACTGGCTCCGACTCCTCCGGTGATGCAGATTCGCGAGCGCACGCTGGCCAATCTTGCCCGCTTGCCGGAACAGTATCGGGCGTTGAACGATGCTCCCCAATACCCGGTGCAGACGAGCGCGGTGCTTGAACAGTTGCATGACGAGGTTCGGGCGGAGCACTTTGGCGCGGCAAAAGCATCCAATCCCCACGGAGGGCTTTGAGCCTTGAGCGTCATCACTGAGCCGCTGGTTTTTGTTGATGTGGATACGCAGGTTGATTTCATGCGCCCCATGGGGCGGCTTTACGTTCCGGGTGCGGAAAAACTGGTGCCGAATCTCCAGCAATTAATGCGCTGGGCCGCTGAAAACGAGGTTCCGGTTATCTCCTCGGCGGACGCACACACTCCTGATGACCCTGAATTCAAGATTTGGCCGCCTCACTGTGTGGTTGGCACTCCCGGGCAGCGGCGCATTCCTGAAACCCAGTTCCCCTCGGCCGTGGTCATTCCCAACCGCCCTGAGGCCTTCCTGCCTCCCGCGCGCTGGGTGGGCCAGTTCATTGTGGAGAAGGCCACATACGCATCGGAGGACAATCCCAATTACGAAGCGGTTGTGCAATCACTGGGCAAGCGGCATGCGGTGGTCTTTGGCGTGGCAACGGAGTTCTGCGTGCTGGCTGACGCGCTGGCACTGCGCCGCCGGGGGTTTACGGTGGAGGTGGTGGCGGATGCCATCAAACCCATCACCGAGGAGGGCGGCCGCAAAGCGCTGGATGAAATGTTGGCTGCCGGCGTTTGCCTGGTGACCACCGCGGAAGTTTGCAGCCGTGCCACAACCGCCGCAAACCAATCCAAGTAGGCCGATTTCAGGAAGTCCCGGGAAGATCGCCCGCCATGAAACATCCGGATTCCCGCTTCGATTGGATCTGGACCAAATTTCTGCCATGTGGAGCCTGTTGCACCCTCCCGCACTTGCTTATAGAATGCCGCCAGATCTTATGCCCTTTTCCAGGGGCTTGTTCTTATGGATAGGAGTCATGCCTTGATGAACTGCGTAAATGCAAAGAAGACGTTGCTGGCACTGATTGTGGTTTTGATGCTGATTGCCGTTCTGGCGGGGTGCAATAACAAACCAAACACCGTGAATTCGGAGCGGGTCTCCCCGATGTCTCAACCCATCGACCGGGTTTCCGCACTGGACATGGCCGATGCGAAACGCCTGAGTGATGGCGCAAGCAAACTGATTGACGCCATGAAGCGGCCGGTTAAGTCGTTCCACTTTTCCTATAAAGCGCAGGAGAACCTGACGGATGATAAGACCAAACCACCGCAAGTGGGACCGGTCGGCTTGCAAGCGGACATTTCTCCGGAGGAGATCGACCTGACGGAGACGCGCGGTTCAACCACCCGAGCTTCCAAGGCAAAGTACGGTGATGAGGTCAACTGGGGGATGGTGAACCTGGCGACGCTGGGTGCGATGACCAGTCCGACGCTGGTGATTGCCGTGGGCGCCAGCGTGACCGAGCCGCCGAGCACGGACCTGGTGGGAATGGTTACAGCGGACAAGTTCACATTTAATACGGCGCTCGCTTCCACGACATCTCAAAAAGTCGGACTGGAAAGGGCTCGCATGGTCATGACCACCATCCGGAATTGCAAAGGAACGGCGTGGATTGCGGAAGATTCCGGCCAACTGATCAAATTCAACATTGACGCCGATTTTCTGGACCGGAACGACCATTCATGGAGTGAGCATTACGAGGGCGTGGTCACGCCGAAACAATCATTCTCGCCGGAAATGAAGTAGTTGCGTGGGTGATTCCATGGGGCCGCTTCAATTGCGGCTGTTAATGGGCCGCTGCGGTGCGGTCAGGAATTGTGCAGGACGCGCCGGTAGAGGTCTTCGTAGAGTGGAATGATGTTCTTGCTGCAAAAGTGGCGAAGTGCCCGCTGCCGGGCGGCGCGTGACATCTCCGCCTGCCGCTCCGGATTGGAAATGATTTCAAGCGTCCGCGCCACCATGGTTTGAACGTCGCGGGGCTCAACCAGAAAGCCCTCAACGCCATCCCGGATAACCTCAGGTACGCCGCCCACGCGTGAGCAAACGGCAGGGACGCCTGAAGCCATGCCTTCCAGCGCCGCCAATCCAAAAGATTCAATGTCACTGGGCAGCAGCAGCACGTCACCGCAGCAAAGAAGGTCCTGCACCTGATTTTGCTTGCCGAGGAAGATCACATCGGAGCTGATGTTCTTCTCGCGGGCCATCCATTCGGCCACGGTTCGGTCCGGTCCATCGCCGATCATCAGGAGCTTCGAGGGGATCTCCTTGCGGACCAGGGCGAAGATCTCCACAACGTCAGACACGCGCTTGACCGGCCGGAAGTTGGAAAGATGGATCAAAATCTTCTCGCCGTTGGGGGCAAACTCCTTGCGGCGTGACGGGTTCTCCGTGGGGCGGAAGACATCGCAATTGACAAAGTTGGGAATGACTTCCACCGGGCGATGAATGGCAAATTCGCGCAGGGTGACGTCGCGCAGATATTCGGAAATGGCGGTAACGCCGTCACTCTCTTCGATCGAAAAACGGGTAATGGGAAGATAGGAGCGGTCCGCGCCCACCAGCGTGATGTCTGTTCCATGCAGCGTGGTGACGAAGGGCAGAGGGCGCGGTTTCAACATGGCGCGTGCCAGATAAGCACTGACCGAATGCGGAATCGCATAGTGGACGTGCAGCAGATCAAGCGATTCATTAACCGCCACGTTGGCCATGGCCGTGGCAAGCGCAAGCGTATAGGGCGGGTGGTCAAAGAGCGGGTAGTTCATCATCTCCACTTCGTGGAAGTGAAGGCGGGCGGAGGCTTCAGTGATCCGCACCGGCATTGCGTAGCTGATGAAGTGAATGTCGTGCCCGCGGGCGGCCAGTTCAATGCCGAGTTCGGTGGCCACCACGCCACTTCCGCCATAGGTTGGGTAGCAGGTGATGCCGATGCGCATAGTGATTGCTTGGGAATCCGGAGCCAGGCCGCCGCAAGGTGGCTAAGAGTGCGGCTCCTTCTTCTTGGACTCACTGGTATACAAGTCGATGTGCGTTACCGTACGGCGGTCGGCGCGCTGGTCGTAATAGACGATGACCTGGGTGCCGGGGACGAGCACATCCAGCTTTTTTCTGAAGCCGTCGGAGGTAAGGACGTGCGTGCTGTGTTTGATGGGGAAAATTTCCGTATCCGAACCTTCCACGGAACTAACGCTAAGGCTGTTGTGCTCCACGTCCACTGATTTAATCTTGCCGGTAAACATCAGGTGCTCTTCGGCGGCGATGATCTTGTCGAGGCCCGGGACCTTGGGCTTTTCATCCTGCGCTGGCGCTGCTCCAACGAGCAACAAGATGGCCAGGACCGCCAATGCCGTCCGCCAACTTACGCGCCAGACGGCTTGAAAACGCTGCGGCGGACGCTGAAGGTGTTGAATATCGACTCGGGATTGGAAAGAGATCTCCACGCTGGAACCTGCTGTGAAATATAGGGGCACGGCTTAATGCTAGGCGAGGCCTTACAGGCTGTCAAGTGGCGGTTGGAACAACCAAATTCAGGGGACCCGCCACGTGAGCCATTGTGCTTTACCGGACCCCGGTGCTGATTCATCGGGCTATCTTGAAATCCATCTCCCGCGTTTTCTCATGGGAGACAAGCGTCAAAGCCTTCACTGCCTGGCCGCTCCGCTCTCAATCCGCATCTTCGGGTTGATGGCTTTCCGATTCATGGCTTCCCCCATTGCGATTTTCGCCATCTTTATACATGAACCGGATACAGGATTTCATGACCAGAAGGTTGGGCTCGTTGTTACGGTGCACCTTGATACAGGTCTTGTCATACCATTCGATGATGCCGCGAATGGTTTCGCCCTGATCCAAAACCACGATCATGGGAGTTCGGGATTGCATTTGCTTGAGGTAATAAAAATTTTCGGCATTGGTTTGCTCTGGAGGAGCAGGCTTCTTGCGCTGCATGCGCGAACCAAGCTGGTCCTGTACGTCTGACAGGGTGGGACGGATTAATCGTCGATTCATTTAGATTTACTCCTGAAGCCCGAAAAAACGGGCACAAATTCGAGCTTCTCCCCGAGAAAAGCGCGGGTCGACTCTTCTTGCATAAGACGCTACCACCGGCGTCCTGGTTTCATTCGGCCAAAAAAATAGCGCCCCTGCTCGGAAGACAGCCGTGAATGGACTGAATAGTAGCATAGGGAAACACCGCTCGCAATCGTTTTAGCCTGAGGGAACGCTTCAGATTGGAGATTGAGCGAACAATGTTCGCCCCTCGGGACGTATATATGTTGGATGGCATTGTAATTCGGTTCGTTGCCTGTTCATGTGTCTAGGGGGGCATTTCTGCTTCCGCTTCGCGGGAAGAATTGAAGAATTTGGCCCGCGTGGAGGCCGGTGCTTAGCGTCCGCTGGAATCGCGGCCTGCAATCATGTCAATGCCGAGGATCTCGAAGCCGAGTTGGGGATTGACGTTGCGGACTTGCAGCTTGTAAGCCTCATCAAGCCCGGCCTTGAGCTTCGCGATACCAGCCAGAGTCAGTTTCGGCGCCCAGGCTTTCAGGCGGGCGGCCAAATCAACGTTCATCACGGCGTCCTGGGAAGGGTCCAGCAAAATGTGGAGGAGATCGGAGAGAAGAGAATATCCGACCTTCAATGTCCTTTCGAAGTTGTCGCGATTTTCTGCGAGGGCTCGAGCGGAGTCAAACACCTGGCGCCAATCCACCGTGGCACCCGGGGCGCCGCCGCGTGCTGTCGCCTCCAGAAAATCAAGCCAGGGCTGGCGGCGTTTTTCGTAATCGGCGGGGTCAAAACTGAGCGCCTGGGCCACGCTTCCCGCTGAAACCCGCGCCGCAAGTGCTCTCTGGGGATCGGTAAGCTTCTTCTCGCGGTCCAGTAAATCCTTGATGATGGCGCGCTCCACCGGTTGGAAGGCAATGCGCATGCACCGCGAACGAATGGTGGAGCGAAGCTCAAAGGCGTTGGGGCAGATCAGGATAAAGCTTGTCGTCTCCGGTGGCTCTTCCAGCACCTTGAGCAGAAGATCCACGGCCTGCCAATGAATTGACTGGGCCTCATCGATAATAAAGACACGCCGCGGCAGTTCAAACGGCCGCGTATAGGCGATGGTGCGCAACTGCCGGATCTGTTCGGTAAGGATGAATTTGGTGATCGGTTCGATGAGTTGAAGATCGAAGTAAACCAGGCCTTCGACGCGGCGCGCCGAATCTTTGCTTTCACGGCGGCGCGCCAGATCCTCGCGCTCGGCGGCAAAAAACTGGTCTGTCTTGTGGCAATGAGAGCACTCGCCGCAAAAATCCCCATGGCCGCGCTCGCACACCATGGCCTTGGCCATCATCAGGGCAAGCGTCTTCTTGCCCACGCCATCAGGGCCGGTAAAAAGCAGGGACCCCGGCACGCGAGCGCTTGTCAGCATTTCGCGGACCGCAGCCACGGCTTGAGGATTGCCGAGAAAAGAATCAAAGCCCATGGGTTATTTACCGTAGATCAATTGCGTATGATGCTTGAAATCGAAGTTGGCAAATCGAAACTCGATCCTGTTTATTTCTTCTTCCTGACGGTGATCCTCGAATTCTGTTCTCTTCCCGCCAGAAGGGCTTCGATGAGCAATTGAATCTGGTGTTGTACTTCTTCGATCGTCTGGTCAGCCGGGACCAGTTTGATGCGCTCCCGGGCGGTGCGGGCGATGGAAAGATACCCTGTCCGAACACGCTGATGAAAAGCCAGCCCCTGCGCTTCAATGCGGTCAAGCCGTGTGCGCTTTTGGGTGCCGCGGCCCAACGCTCGACCGAGTGCGCGCTCGGGATCAAGGTCAAGGATGATGGTCAAGTCGGGCTGCGTCGTCCCACAAATTACGCGATCGAAGGCGCGGACCGTCCCGAGCCCCAACTCGCGTCCGTAACCCTGGTAGGCAAATGACGCGGTGTTAAAGCGATCGCTTACCACCACCTCGCCGCGGGCCAGCGCGGGGCGAATGCGTTCATCCAAGAGTTGGGCGCGGGCGGCATACATCAGCGCCAGCTCCGCCAGCGGTGCGAGCTTTCCGGTCTTTGACGCCAGCAGAATGTCGCGAATGCGTTCGCCCGTGCGCGTTCCGCCCGGCTCACGCGTTACCAATACCTTGTGGCCGCATTTGCGAATGTAGCGGACCGCGCGGGCGAGTTGCGTGCTCTTGCCCGTGCCGTCAAGTCCTTCAAAAGTGATAAAGAGGCCGGAATTCATAGGTCGTTGTAAGTAATCAGTTTTTCAGTTATCAGTTTTCAGTCGTCAGCTATCGGTGTTCAGTTTTCAGTGAAAACCATTCTTGCCTTCGTACAAGCCGACACTTGGGTGGCCTCGCCAAATTGCTACGGGTCACTGACTACTAGCCACTGACAACTGACCAATCCTGCATCCTAACACCCGCATGTTATCGCAACAAGGTGCCGCCGTGCCTGGCGGGGAATGATAGAATGGCACGGTTTCTGTTTACCAAGTCCAAAAAGTTGCGCAGACACGCGCTGCGCTGGTCCTATTAGGTGAGATGATCGCGAATATCCAAGATAATATAGCGAAGGTTGAAGAGCGGATTGCGGCTGCCTGCCTCCGCAGTGGAAGGCGGCGTGAGGACGTGAAGCTCGTGGCCGTTTCCAAAACGCACCCGCCGGAGTTGGTTCGCGCAGCATACGCCGCGGGACTGCGGGAGTTTGGTGAAAATCGCGTGCAGGAAGCCAAGTCAAAGTGCCAGGCGCTTGCGGATCTGGGCGCAACCTGGCACATGCTGGGGCACGTTCAATCCAACAAGGCGCGCATAGCCCGCGAACTCTTTCAGTGGGTGCATTCAGTTGATTCGCTGCGTTTGGCAGAAAAGCTCGTCCAGGCAGCCGACCCCGGCCAATCCCCCTTGCCCGTGCTGATTGAGGTGAACCTGGGAGGCGAAACTTCAAAGGCTGGAGTTCAAGCTGAACAAGTCGCCGCACTGGCCGAGCAGATCGCTCCACTCGCGACCTTGGAATTGTGCGGCCTGATGGTTATCCCACCCTATTCGGAGAATCCGGAAGATGTGCGGCCGTACTTCCGGCAATTGCGCGCCCTGGCGTCAAATATCGAAGCGCGTAAAATTCCCAACGTCTCCATGCGTGAACTATCCATGGGAATGAGCAACGATTTTGCCGTCGCCATCGAGGAAGGCGCAACCATCGTGCGCGTGGGTACAGCGATCTTCGGTGGGAGAACGTGAGGACGCGAGTCCGTGGTTAGTTGTCAGTCGTCAGTCATCAGTCGTCAGTTTTCAGTAAAAACGATGCCCTCTTGATTGATATGGTTCGAAAACGTAAGGAGAGTGCGGAAGATTAGGTTGATGGACAATTGAAAATCCGTTGGGGTCCCCGGACTTCGCCAGAGGAAAATCACCCTTTCGCGCATCATGTGCTCACAAAATCTGGCAGCGCGAACGAGAGGGAACGTCCTGAAAACCGATGACTGATGACTGAAGACTTTTTCCATGCCTGACTTCAAGGTTGAACGCGAAAACGTAAGTTTCCGGTTGCGAGTGAAACCCCGCTCCGCGCACGAGCGGCTCACCGTGGATGCCTCGGGTGAGTTGCGTCTGGAGTTGCATGCCCCGGCCACGGAAGGCCAGGCGAACGAAGCCTGCGTACATTTCTTCGCCCGCGCCCTGCGTCTGCCGCAAGCGTGTGTCGTGATCCTGTCCGGCCAAAAGGCGCGGCGCAAGTTGTTGCGCGTAACGGGCCGCTCCGCGGAAGAGACCATCGCGCAAATCGTAGGTTTGGCCGCTGCATCCAGCGAGAGGAGAAAACATTGAGCTTCACGCAGCGCCTGGCAGAGATTCGCACCGGATTTGAGCGCGCCTTCTGGGTGGCGAATTTCACCGAGTTATTCGAGCGGCTCGCCTACTACGGCGCCAGCGCAGTGCTTGCCATCTACCTCACCGAGCAGTTGCATTTTTCCAAGGAGCTGGCCGGTTGGATGATGGGGATCTTCGGGTTCGTCGTCTGGTTCCTGCCCGTGTTGGGCGGAACGCTGGCGGACCGTTTCGGCTTTCGCCGCGCCCTGATGTTTGCCTATCTGGTGATGACCCTCGGTTACTTTCTGCTCGGCTCACTCGCCGCCCCATGGATGCACGCGGCGCGCGAGGCGCTGGGTGACAAGTGGCTCGTGCTCGGCATTTTGATGATTCCGGCGCTCGGGCCCGCGGTGGTAAAGCCCTGCGTGGCGGGAACAACCGCGCGCGCATCGGCGGAAAACGTCCGCTCCATTGGTTATTCAATCTACTACACGATTGTGAACATCGGGGGGACGCTGGGCCCGGTCATGGCCTGGCTGGTCCGCAAGCAATTGGGTTGGGGAATCGCGAGCGTCTTTCGCGTCTCCGCCCTCAGTGTGTTCCTGATGTTCCTGGTTACGCTGCTCTTCTTTCACGAGCCGACACGCTCAGGGGAGCAGAAAGTTGCGAGCGTGGCCAATGCCATCAGGAACATGTTCGTAGTATTGGCAAATTTCCGCTTTGTCTTGTTCCTGTTGATTTTTTCAAGTTTTTGGATCGTGTTTTGGCAGCAATTTGTTTCCGCCCCCCTGTTTTTGCGCGGCTACGTAAACCCCAATGCCAATGTTGACCTAGTGCTTTCCGTTGACGCACTGGCTGTGATCTGCTTCCAGATTCTCATTAGTTATGTGACGAGAAAGATTCCCACGTTTCCAGCCATGACCCTGGGGCTGGTGATTTCAAGCCTGGCGTGGTTGATTCTGGTCTTCTTTCCCACGACGCTGGGACTCATTGTTGCCCTGATTGTTTTGGCGACTGGCGAGATGACCCAATCCGCGCGGTATTATGAATATGTCTCGCGCCTGGCGCCACCGGGCCAGCAGGGTGTTTACATGGGGTATGCTTTTCTGCCCATCGCCATCGGCTATTTTATTGCCGGTCCTTTGGGCGGATACCTTCTACATGAATTTGGCGATGTGTTGCACCGCCCCCGCCAAATGTGGTGGGTGATCACAGCAATCGGACTGGCCGGCGCGGTGCTGATGGTAATTTACGACAAGGTCTGCAGGCCGATGGAAGGGCAGGGACTGAGTGCTGGGGATTAGGGACTGGCCGCAAATCCGGCGAGCGGTGCTCGGTGTAACATTATTTGATTGATGGAGGACATTCCAATGAAACTTGAGGCGATTCAAGCTGCACTGCGTGAGGCCAATCTGGATGGCTGGTTGTTTTACGATCATCACCGCCGCGATCCCATCGCCTACAGGGTCCTGGATATCAATCCCGTGATGTGCACCCGCCGGTGGTATTACATCATCCCCCGGGAAGGGGAGCCGGCGAAGTTGGTGCACCGGATCGAATCCCACAATCTCGATGCACTGCCCGGCACGGTGGAGCGCTACTCTTCCTGGCGTGAACAGCGCGAAGGCCTCAGCCGGTTGCTTCATGGCAGGAAGACCGTGGCCATGCAATACTCAGCTTTAAATAATATCCCCTATATTGGGCTGGTGGACGCGGGCACGATTGAACTGGTGAAGAGTTGCGGCGTTGAAGTGGTTTCTTCAGCAGACCTGGTGCAGCAATTTGAAGCGGCGTGGTCAGACGAGCAGTGGCAGTCGCACCTGGCGGCAGGCAAGGTGGTGCATGAATCGGTGCGGGCGGCGTTCTCCGCCATTCGAGAGGCGGTGAAGGCGGGCAAAGAGATCAGCGAATTCGAAGTGCAACAGGAGATGATGCGGGTTTTTGACGCAGGTGGCATCATTACTGACGAAGCACCCTGTGTGGCGGTGAACGCCAATTCCGCCGATCCACACTATTCGCCTTCGAAAGAGCAGTCGCAGGCCATTCACGCCGGAGACTTTGTCTTGATTGATGTGTGGGGCAAACAAAACAAGCCCGGCGCCGTTTACTTTGACATCACGTGGACGGGATACGTGGGTGAAAAGGTTCCCGAGCAATACACCAAGGTCTTTGATGTAGTTAGTGAAGCGCGCGACGCCGCCATAATCCTGGTCAAGAATGCCTTGCAAGCCGGGCGCGTCATCAGCGGTTATGAAGTTGACGACGCGGCGCGCGAGGTCATCACGCGTCACGGTTACACCACGTTCTTTGTGCACCGGACGGGGCATTCCATTGGCGAGGATGTGCACGGAAATGGCGCCAACATGGATAATTTTGAAACCCATGACGAACGCCGAATCATCCCGCGCACCTGCTTTTCCATTGAACCCGGCATCTATCTGCATGACTTCGGGATTCGGAGCGAGGTGAATGTCTTCGCCGGCGCCCGTGACGCCAGCGTGACGGGAGAAATCCAAACGGAGATTGTCCCCATCCTTGCCGCACCTTGATAAGGTGTGCTACGTTGGAAGACTTGATTATTGGATTCAGGTTCTAGGATTTAGGATCTAGGATTCAGGATTTAGGAATTAGGTTCAAGCCCCTGGATCGTGGTTATAAACTCTCTTTCTTATGGCAAACAAAGTCGCTCAGGAAGCTGTCTCCCGCCCAGCCCAGCCCAAGCTGGGCAGACTGGTTTGGCTTTGTGTGGCGGCTTGGGCGCTGCCGGGACTGGGGCACTTCCTGCTTGGCCGCAAATGGCGGGCGCTGATTCTTTTCGGCTCGATCGTGATCATGTTCCTGCTTGGGGTGGCCATGCAGGGAGAGTTTTTCGTCACCAATTCCGGATCTTATCTCCAAACGCTTGGTTACTACGGCGAGCTGTGTGTGGGCCTGTCCATGCCGGCAGCTCGATTTTTCGGATATTCGGGCGGCAATCCGCTGTTCGTGAGTGCTGACTTCGGTACAGCGTACCTGGTGGCAGCGGGCATGCTGAACGCACTGTCGATTCTCGATACGTTCGACATTGCTATGGGCAGAAAGCCCTAAGAGCAGTGGCGAGTGATGAGTGGCAAGCCAGAAGCAATGACGCCACCGGATCGTCGCTAGCCACCAACCACTAGCCACTAATCACTTCGGTTTTACTATGGCCATTTCACATTTTCCCGCGATGATATTGTTTTCATTCCTGGTCTCCGTTGTGTTCGGAGTTCTGAGCAAGAACACACCGCGCGAGCGGTTTGGTTATGGCGCCAAGGTGTTTGCCGCTTTCGTCGGCGTGGCGCTGGTCCTCGGCTGGGTCATGTACCCCGTGCCTTAAATCCCAAGACAAAATCCCCCGGATCGCCCATCTCGCCTTGACTTCGCCGCAATCCGGCCTTAGAGTAGCCCTCACTGCAAGAGGTATCGTCCGCCCAGCGACAGTTCCTCGCGAGGTGCAGCGCACTTCCCTGA
>Ga0302320_10021037_pt1 | contig 12970 bp, 10 predicted proteins | sample Bog_T0_3_FD_202130 | JGI IMG/M metagenome (GOLD analysis project Ga0302320, IMG submission 202130) | Peat permafrost microbial communities from Stordalen Mire near Abisko, Sweden - Bog_T0_3 | ecosystem: Environmental > Terrestrial > Soil > Wetlands > Peat | place: Sweden: Abisko, Stordalen Mire...
TTTCAAATTTAAATTAAATTTTCAACACCTTTTTTAATTTATTTAAACTTATTTCATAAATCAAAAATAAAGAAAATAAAATCTGAGAACAAAATAATGAGAATAATTTTTTTACATTAGTTTGTTAAAAATTAAGCAATTTTAAAATATACACTTGTTTTTTGATTTTAAAATAAGAAAAAAAATCACATTTATACTTTTTAAAAGATTTTTAAAATTTACACTATTAAATAATTCACAACATTAACTGAAAATCCCCCGATTTCCTGTTTTTTGTGGTGCTTTATTATAAATATTGTTCCTTTCCTTTATCATCAATTGTATTTCATTTTCTAAGTCAATTACCCGTTTTCTCAAACTGAAGACTTCTCCACTTTCGTTGCAATTTCTCTGTATTTTCATCAATTCCCTCATAATAGACTCGTTTTTATTGATCAACGCCCTTTTCTCGTTTTCCAAGTTTTCAATCTTTTCTATTAAGTCCAGATTTTCTTCTTTAAAATCGTTATTTTCTTTGAATTTCCTTGGTTTTTCTATTAAAAATGCACTTTTCTCTGATATTTTTCCTTTAAGTCTTTGATTTTCTTTGAGAATCTCCTCGAATTCATTACATTTATTGACTTTTTCAGCTTTCATGACTTTCAATTCACTGGAAAAAGCATTATATTTGAACCTCAAATCCTCAATTTCATTGTTTTTCTCAGCATTTTCCTGCTTTAACAGCTGATTTTCTCTTAAAAGCCTATTTTCATGCTCTTTATTTATAAAGTCCTTTGACAAGTCATTGTTTTTATTAGAAAAGTCATTGTTTTTATTAGAAAAGTCATTGTTTTTATTAGAAAAGTCAGGTTTTGTCTTTAAAACACGGTTTTCTCTTTCTAAATCCAGGAGTTTCTCCATTTTCCGCTTGCGATCGTCTAATAAATCAAGGTTTTCTCTTTGAAAAACCTCGTTTTCAGACTTTAAAGTTTCGATTTCATGCTTTAACGCGTTGATTTCATTGGAATTAATAGAAAAAGCTAGATTTTCTCTAGGTTTTTCCTTAAAAACCAGACTTTCTCTCTGTTTTTCACGTTTCAGAGCCTCGAGTTCCAGTTTTAAATGTTCGATTTCAGGGTTTTTCCTTATTTTCTCTAATTCCTTCATTTGTTCTGAGACATTTTTCCTCAAATCCTCGATTTCCAGGTCTTTTTCCTTGATTTTCCTTATAAAACTCTCAACATTTTCAGCCTTTTTCCTCAAAACCTCTATTTCCTGTATAAGTTCTTTATTTTTCTTACTAAAATCATTGATTTTCTCATTTTTTTCATTATTTTCTTCAGTTTCTAGCTTATTTTCAGCGATTTCGCTTAAAAGCACGTTATTAAGTTTCCTACTTTCCTCATATTTCCTTTGTAAATCAATGATAATCGCTATATGTTTCTGGTCTTTATTATCGAAATCCCTGGAATCTTCGAAAAAAGCCTCATTTTTATTGAAATTCTCCAAAACCTCAATTTGTCCTTTTAAACTTTTTACATTTTCCCTTAAAATCGTGTTTTCTCGTTCTAAAAGTTTTGTTTTTCTCATGTTTTCAAGACCTTCCTTCCGATTTATCATCGAAACATCTAAAAGACTTTCATTTATAGTGAAATTGCCTGTTTGTTTCATTTCATTTATGACTTTTGAATAATTTTCTATGGTTTTCTTCAATTCATCTTCTAAATTCATCATTTCCTTAGTAATTTCGCCTTTTTCCATTTGAAGTCCTTTATTAATTTCAAGCACTCCATTGATCTCCTTTTTAAGTTTCTCAATTTCAAGAAAAAAACCTAATTCCTCAATAAAATTGCCTGTCTGCAAACAATCGAAAGTTCTAGAATTTATCAAGAAACTTCGCACTGAAAAAGACTTGATAACCCCGATTATGAGGTCTTTAGAGTTTCTTGAATTCGCAATGAAACTCATAGAAAAAGTCTCGGCTTTATTAAGAAAGAAGTCCTGAATTTGAGGGTAATTCTCGCAATCTTTATCGAATTTCATGAGGAAATTCACGTTTTCCTCGGGATGGACTTCGATTCTTGGCTTATCGAGGAAATATTTGAATTGGCATGAAATCCCATTGTCTTTTTCAAATTTCAAAGAGTCTTGAGTTATAAACAAAGTGAAATCCTCATTGTTTTTACTCTTTACTCTGAATTTTGAACAACCACTAGTTAATATATTTTCCATCGTATATTTCAATGAGGGGTCCAATTCAATAGGCCCATATAAAACCTCAAGAGTTCCATTATATACACGATTTTCTAAAGGGGAAATCTCGATTTTCACAATAGAACCAATATCATCAATAGAGAAATGATAGATGTTGGGGGTTGATGGAGCGGAAAAAGAGGAAATTACTTTGTTTTTTATCCGGAAGTAACGATAATTGAGGTCTAAAGGAACTTTACGAGAATCGTTGGTGAAAGCCTGAAGGATTAAAGAAGTCGATTGGTATGGGGGATCACCTTTGAGGATCGGCTGAAGGAAATAATTTGCTTTTCCCTGAACTTTTAGAGACTTCATGAGTTTTGATAGAGAATTTTAAAAAGAAAAAAGTCTGTTAATGAAAACCTTTGAAAAATCAAGAAAAATAATTCAAGAACATTAATTCAAAAAAAATTAAATGAAGAAAAATAAAATATTTAATTCAAGAAAAAATAATTCAAGAAAAATAATTCAAGGAAAAGCCAGAAAAAAATAAGAAAAACATATGTTTTTATATAAAATGAGATAAAAAGATAAAAATTAATTCAATAAAAACAAATCTAAATAAAACAAATTTTAAAATCCTTGATGTTCAACTCCCGCAGGTTGTTTTTGCTATGTTCTCGAGGTTTCTCCTCGTTGAAAACCCCTACGAAAATCGAAATAATCCATTCCAGTATCCAGAACATCCATTTCAATCTAGCGACTGAGGAATATCTCTTCGATCATTGTCAATTGGACCATCCGATTCTTTTCCTTTGGAGAAATGATAAAACCGTGGTGATAGGTTTTTCTATGAACTTTCTAAATGAAAATAATGAGTTTTTTTCTAAGGTCGACATCAAAACCCTTTTAAGGAATGTAATCTTCAGAATATGGAAAATGATAAGGTGGCACTTTCGAGAAGAAGAAGTGGCGGAGGGGCCGTTTATCATAATTTGGGAAATACATGCTTTTCCTTTCTGATACCAGTGTATGGGGATGAACCACCTTTGAATGCCAAGCATAGTAATAATCAGATTTTGTTGGATGGATTGGCTAGAATTGGGTTGAAAGCGGAAGTGTCTGGGAGAAATGATATTTTGCTTGATGGGAAGAAGGTTTCTTTTTTTAAGAATATGTGAAGTTTTGTGCTTTATTTATTTCTTTTTTTGTATATTTATTTGATTTTGGATATTTTGTGACTACAATTTTGAGACTATATAAATTTAATTTTGTTTGCCTATATATATTTGATGCCTTAGTTTTTCATTTTTTTTTTAAGTATATATATGAATTTTCATGTATTGTGGGTTGTTGTGGTGTATTTTAAGAATATTTTACCTGTATTTTCATATTTTTTGTCTTTTTAATTGTTATCTTCATAATATATTTTGATGTATTGTAGTTATTTTTTATTTTGTTCTTCATTAGATTTCCGGTTCAGCCTATCAAATAAACCTCGGAAAAAAAGATGGCACTGGTAAACGATGTCTTCATCATGGGACCATGTTAATAGATATTGATCCAACCATAATTCAGAAATATCTCAATCCAAACAAAGAAAAGCTCAAGAGCAAAGGTGTAGACAGTGTAGTGTCTCGTGTCACGAATCTCTGTCATTATGATAAAACGATGAATCATGATAAACTTTGTTCTGGCCTTGAAACAGCTTTTATGAATTATTATAAGGATTGTGAAAATTTCAGGACATTCTATGATTATAAAGTATTGGAAAAGATTCCTAAAATCAACCAATTATACAATGAATTGAAAAGCAATGAATGGCTTTATTCAATCACACCCAAATTCACTAATAATTTGGAAACGAGGTTCGATTGGGGGGTTGTGGATTTCTATTTCCAGGTGGAAAAATGTAAAATATTCAGAAAAATTATATAAATATTTCTTTAAAATATATATAAGTTTTACAAATATATAGAAAATTTATAGATTTTTATTGAATTTCTAATAAATTTATAGGCGTTATTCAAGAAGGCAAGGTTTATAGTGATTGTCTATTTCCAGATTTTATAGAATCAATGAATTTGATCTTGAATTCAGGGAAGTTCAGCTACGATTCACAGGGAATGAAGAATTTCTGTAACGTGTTACGAGAGAAAAACGAAAAACATGTCGATTTGGTGAAACCATTGGAGGCTTGGCTTTTGAAGAGCATTTAATAAAAGTTTTAAAAATTTTAACAAAACAAAAACATCCTCGAATTTCCATTTTTTTTTTTTAAACTAATTTTTGATTCATTATAAACTTAACAAAAAAACAATTTTCTTATTTTTTACATATTTACTCTTATTTTTTCCCTTTTTTCAACAAATCCAATATTTTCTCGGAATCCTTATCATTGATTTTCCCTTGAGGTTTCATTTCTTTCCCACTGACATTCATGTTAATATTCAATTTATTGATCTTCTCCATAATATCTCTTTCTGCCTTTTCTTTCAATTGTTTTGGCTATTATATAAAAATTCTCTTAAAGCTTCTTCTTTTTCTAATAATAAAAATACATCAAAAGCAGCTCTCATAGGGTTAATGGCTGGTGTTCTCGTATTATTGGTCGGTGTGGTCATAAGACTGTTATAAAAAGTCTTCAAAGTCTCTGAATTGGGATTCGGATTCAAATTGGCTCCCCCATGAGGTGTGGAATCCGCTGCTTTACCCATATCTAAGGGTTTTTCTAGAGGCATTGGTTCCTTTATAGAGGGCATTTGTGCAAGAGACGGTGGTTTATTGGAATCTGTGGAACTGGCTAGTTTATCTTTGAGTTTCTGAAGAAAAAGCTGATAATCTTCAAATGGAATGTCTTCCTTTGCAGCCTAGAAATTAAATTCTTCAGGAATTTTCATAGTTTTAATGAAAAGACCCCCTTTTTTTGTTGTGGTTCTTTGATGAATTCTTCATAAAGAGGAGTCTTTTCGAGATTTTGATAAAAAGTGCTTAAAATGATAATAATGTTGATGCAAAAGAGAGATATACTTGATAACGTTCTGATTGTCATAGCCGGCAGGGATGAAAAGCGATTCTTTATGGACGAGTTCAGGCTTGAATCTATAAAAACAAGGGTAATTTTTTTCTTTAATTATTTATGTTAAGAACCTTAAGTCGAAGTTATAGAACCTATGCAATATATACTCGTATAATACATCGAGGTTGATGTTGGACTTACAGGAAACATAGATGAGAGTGGCTCCATCTGGGATTTATAAGAAAAAAAGCTAATTTTATTCGAAAAAAATAGACGAAACATGTTATTGCAAGACTTCTCAAGCTATAATTGATAAAGTCCATCTTTTTCTCTCCATCTTTGTCCCTTTCCAAATTTTCCACAAGATCCGACTAATTTTATTAAAAATCTCTCTATTTATAAGAAAATACCTTATTCACCGCTATTATGATGGGGATCCCATAATTCACTTTTAAGACCCCATCTTGGAGTTCCAAGGCTTGTTTCTAAAATAAATAGTCTTAATTTATCTTAGGATGAAATACCCTTAAATTCTCTAGATTTGATTCGGATTTCTCATCTTTTTGACTACTAGTCACTTTCTTGACTAGTTTCCCATCCTCTTCAAAGACTGGCTCCTTGAAATTGAGGATATGGTCCAGAACTAGCTTAAACATAACACTAAACATCTCAAATAAACCTTTACTTTTAGCTCGCATTTCATCCTGAGTCTTCAAACCGATCTTCATTTGACTGATTTTGCCTGTGACCAGGTCCAACCATTCATTGAGACTCTGCATGAAACCCCATGGCTCGGAGAAATCCACCATCAGGACGATTATGAGTGATTTCACGAAATCCTCAGTAAAAATCGTGTCCAAAATGTCTCTAAATAAAAAAAAAATTAATCCCTTACCCTTTAAAGAAAAAAGACTTTTGCTTCACATCGTCAATCAAATAAACACTGAGTTTCGCCATTGTGTCTGAAAGAATATTAGAAATTAAAGAAATTTATAGGAAAAACGAAAACCGTTGTCTCGGTCATTCAGATTCTTCACATCTAAATATGTGTATTCCAACAATGAGGCCGTACCTCTCATTCCTAACTTATTGCTCTCGTTTTCTATGAAAAATCAGGAAAAAATCTATGAATTTTAAGACTTTTGGTGGGAATTTCAGTCTCGGAAATGTCTTGAAGAGCGTTTAGAAGCGCACGTTTGCCGGTGTTTTTGTCACCTAGAACCAAAATGTTCGAATTGGGGAACTTATTAGCTGTCAGGGCCTCGGAAAGCACGATGTTCCAGAGGTTCTCGTCTTCGTTTTTGGAAGGTTTACGCTCAGCCATTTACGGGAATCAAAGGAATTTTAAATCAGAATGTTTTTTTATTGTATTTTTGAAAAAAAATGGAATTATTTTTTTTTTTTTGAAAAATCAGGAAAGAAATAATTTTTTTTGTTAAAAAATATTTATTGGAAATAAAATTAAAAAAAATATTAGAAAATTTCAAACATATTGCTATTATATATTTACTTAAATTAAAAAATGATAAACCATCAAATATTTGTTCCAAACGAGAAAAATCTCGGTGGACGCAAACAAATCAATGAATTGGTTTACAACCATCATTTATCCCTTTTGAAAGTCAAGCCTACCCTCAAAACTAGGAATTCAAACACTCCTAAAATTAAAAAGAAAGAGCCAATAAAACTAAACGAAGAATTAGAATTCAAAGAAGTTTACCATTCATTCAAAAAAATCGTCGATCTGAAAAAAGGTTACATAAATAACGAAAAGCCAAAAACCATGGATATGAAACAAGATCTCTCAAAGAAAAATTTACGACAAGAGCAATTCATTCAATCAGAACACGAAAACCATATGATTAGTCAAAAGGAAAGAATACAAAGGATAACAAAGCCTGTGGAAAGGAAAAAAAACGAATTCGATCCTATTGTCAACCCCGCTTATATTATAGAGTCTCAACCGAAGAAGAAAAAGGAAGGCAGTCTTGATTTTATGTTTAATCCGACTTTAAATCAAAGGAAAATAATAAGACCAGGGAAAATAAAACTTAAAAATTAAAATATTTATAAAATTCAATGTTCTTAATAGACATTTAAGCTCTAATATTAAACAATGTGCTTAAATTAATCAGGAGACTTCTATAGGAGTCTTCATCCACAAATAGTTGAAATTCAATCAACTCCAAAAATTCGATTTGTAATTGAGTCAAGTCCTCTGGTCTTATTCCTGCAATTTTCGAAAAGAAATTATTATCATATGTAATGTCTTCATGATATTTCAATGCCATCAAAAAAGAGGTCACCAAGAGTCTTCATAAGAATAGATTTTAAGAAAACCATCTAAAAATGTTAAATCGTTACTTATGAATGTTCAATCTAGTCAACTGCAATTTGTTCTTTTGAATAATCCTATCAAAATAGATGAATCCTAGAATGAGGATTTCTTTTGAACATTCAGTGAAACTCTGAAATCTCAACATATAATCCTTAAGGGTAATGTTGGGTTTTGCCTTGATGAAATAGAACCTCGATTCCTGCTTATATCTCGAAGTAGACGAGGTCTTTTCAAAATGCTCGGAATTCATGAAAAGGTCTGAAATCAAGAGGTCTATTACTTCGATTAGAGAAATATGATTTAGTTGAGAAGGGCTGATTATTTTAGCCATTTTTTGGAGTTAAATTCGAAGTGGGAAGAACAAAAAAAGAAAGAAGTAGACTTTTGGGGAAAATTGGTCGGAAGTCAGCTTGTAAAATTCTAGAAAATTCAGATTGCTATACTTTTTCGCGATTTTGAACATTTATTATGATGAAAACAGTAAAAATTGTTTTGGCTTATACTTTCTGAGAAGTTTTTTTAATTTGAAATTCTTTTATAATAACATTAAAACACTCTTTTTTTCTTCAAAAATACAGCTTTTTTAATTTAAAGGAAATCCAATTTGTTTTTTTTATCTTTCTTGACCTTTTTGTCTGGTTTTTTCTCTTCTTCCTCCTTTTCTTTAGCTTTGCTGTTGCCTATTATAAAATAAGAATCCTATAAACCAAATCAAAAATTCCAGAAACTTTTGCTTTTCGATTTCCTCTTTTTCTTTGAAGAACCAGCAGGTTTTTCCATATATTTTCTTTTGCTTATTTCTTCATTATCTTTCTTTTCTTTTTCTTTTTCTTTTTCCTTTTCTTTTTCTTTCAAATTCATAGTATTATGAGTCTTTGTGCTTGCAAAAAGACTATTATTGACATTATTCAGAAGACCATTATTGACATTATTATTAGTTTTATTAATAATGTTAATATTTCCTTCATTAATCTCCTTCGTTCCTTTAAAAAATCATAATTTTATTAATAAAAAAATCCTAAAAACCACAGAGAGTCTTAGTTGTTTGGGTTATGAAGTATTTTCCCGCCTCGGAAAATTGAATTTTATCAATTTTCTCAGTATTCTTAGTATCCATGAATTGTTCCCAGGTGAAATCCTCATCAATAAACCTACTTTTATAAGTGTTTTTCTCCAAAGGAGTTAATCTTTTCTTATATTCATCTTCCAATTCAAAGAATTGTTGTTTCAAATGATCCGTTCTTTTCTCTAGACAATGAACCGTTTTCACCAAAGGTCCGATGAATTGTCCTAATAAAAACTGTTGAGAAACACTTGATTTTAGTTTCGAAAGCTCGAACTCCCAAGTAAAAGGACAACAAACTTTTAATTCGATCTTGATTTTTAATAACAAATTGGAATGTGAGATCTTTTTTCAGGTTAAAAGTCAATAATTTTATTAGGAATTCAAGAATAAAAGAACCTCTTTGAAATTCATTTCGGCTTTGGGATCACCTTTTATGAGGAAATCCTCCATCAAACCCAAAATATCAGAAGTTTTCTCTATATTTATGCTGCTATTGAACACTGAATGGTTGAAACGAATAGTTTTCTCATCGGATTTGCTGAACCAGACCTGAAAACAATCGGAAATCACTAGAGAAATTAATAAATTATTTAAAAATTATTATATTTATACAGATTAGATAGGAATTTCCTCGGATCCCTCCCTTTATTATATAAGGATGAGTTGTGTTTGCTGTCCACCAAGTCAAGGCTTAATTTTTAAGGAATTCAAAGAATTTGAGAAGGAATAATACTTGACAGAAAATTAAGGTCGGAAGGGTCAATAGTTTCGGCCATTTATTAAGAATTATTTTGAGTATTTGAAATTTTAGGATGGCGCTTTTTTAAAAAAAACACCCAAGGAAATTAAATCGAAGGCAATTTGAAAAAATACAGTGGTTTTTAAAAAATATTTAGAAATTGTTTATAAATTAAACTTAAAAACTATGAAATTTTATTTGAGATTTTCTTTAGGAAAAACTGTTTAAAAAAAGGAAGTGCATTTTTTCACAAAATAAATAAATTCCTTAAAATTTTATTTGAGATTTTCTTTGGAAAAACGGTTTAAAAAAAAAAAGTGCATATTTCACAAAATTCCTTTAAAAAAAAAACAGAAATAAAATTTGAAATAATTTTCAGCTTAAAAAAACCCCGAAAAAAATAGAAAATATTTTAAAAACCCCTTCCAAAAAAATTTAAATTTAAATAAAACCACTATTCCGAAACCAAGATATTTAATTTCGGTTTGTTCTCATTTCAAATTAATTTAAAAATACAAATTTCTTCAATAAATGAACCGAACAAGCATTCGTCAATCCGACGTCAACGAATATATCAAGAGCACAAAGCTCATCCCTAGTTCCAATCCTTTGAAATTGCCTTCTCCGGATAAATTGACTGGATATGAGCAGATAGCTTTAACAGAAAACCCATTAAGGTCTTTTTTTTCCTATTAATTTTGAATTCTAAAGAATTTTTCATAGCTTGGCAGGACCATTAAAAGATCGCAATTTCAACATCAGCAAAGTGGATGAGTTACAAAGACTCTTGCTTGAAAAAGAAGACATTATCGCTAGATTGAAGGGTGAACTCAACCGTCGACCGACTCGCATGGTAATTATTTCTTAATACTCGAATAAGATAAGCTTCTTTTCTTTTAAAACGCTTGTTTTTGCGACAAACAGGACGATTCCAATGAAAAAACTCAGACCTTACAACGCCAAAACGATGAAATGAGGAAAGACATTCAATTCCTTCGCGAATTGCTCGATGCAAACTCGAAAATGTCACCTTCTAACAACGCTCTTCTCAAAGAACTCGATGTTTATAAGACGCGATGCGAAGAACTCACTCAAGTTGTTGAGGATTTCAAGTCGAAAATGAACCTTTTGGTTGATAACAACAACAATAAGAAAATCAAGGAACTCGAAGACGAAAACGACAAATTACGCAGAAATTCAGATTCCTCAGGAGTTTCAATGAGACTACAGACTGAAGTCGATCGTCTAAACACCTCATTAAGACAAATCGAAGCCAAAAACAAGACTTTAATGGAGGAAAACGAGAAAAGCATCACGAAAATCAGAGATTTGGAGGAAAAGACCTTGAAATCGCAATTCGACAACGAAAGCCAGAAGAAATTCGAGGCTCTTTTGGCTGAAAATCAAGCCAAGTTATCTCATTTATCTCAGGAAAACGAGATTTATAAGGAAAAACTTGTGCTTTCGACGACAGAAAATGAGAAATTGATTGCTTCGATGCGAAACAAGGGAAATTCCGAGGAATTGCAAAGAAAGATCAGAGATTTAGAAGATGAGAACAAGACAAAAGATGAAAACGTGAGGAATTTGGCTTTGGAATTGAAGAAAATGCATGAGTCATTGTTAAAAGAACGCGAAAACACAGGAGTTATTCATGAGGAAAAGGAAAAACGTGCTACTTTCCATAATGAAAATGTCAATAAGCTAGTTATAGAAAATGAGGCTCTTCTGAAGGAAAATCAAAGAATCTCAACAGAAAATGGACTTCTTAAGGAAAATGTGAAGAAAATGGCTTCAGAAATTGAACAATTGACTGGAGTTATAAGACGAAATGAGGAGAAAATCAAGGCTCAGGCACAAGAATACCTGATTTTGAAGGAAAGGAGCGAAAATAAGGAAATTGAGGCTTCTGCCGATAAAAATGCTCAAAGGGAAATAATCAAGCTTAAAGTCGTGATCAGTGAATATGAGGAGAAATTGAAGAATAGCAGAGAATTAGCACAGGAACTCATGCTTTTAACCAATAAAATACAGGATTTAGAGAATAAAATAAGGGTTTTAACTGAGGAAAACATGAGATTGAAAGCTAACGTGACTTTGGCTGATTCTTCAGTTCAAAGAGAAGTGCCAAGACTGAAAGGGATTATCAAGGAATATGAAGAGAAAATTGTGCTTTTATCTCAGGAATTAGAACGTTGGAGAGTCAAAAGCCAAGAAATTAATAAGGAATTAGAGATTTCGAGAGAAGAAAAGTTGAAAAGAAGCAGATTGACTGCTGATTTTTCTGAGGAAAACGAGAATCTGAAGAGAAAAGTCAAGGAATTAGCAGAGGAACTCTTAATTAATGTGAAGAAAATGCAGGAATTAGAAGGAAAAGTCCGGGTTTTATCAGAAGAGAACTTCAAACTCAAAGAAAACTCAAATCTTTCATTGGAAGTCACGAAATTGCGAGGTTTTATCATTGAATATGAGGATAAGGTTGCTTTAATCACTCAGGAAAACGAAAGGCTTCGGATTAAATTAAAGGAAATCGATATTTTTTCTAATGAAAACGCAGGTTTAAAGGAGAAATTAAGGAAATTACTCATGGAAATCGAGGAATTGGGTCAGGTTATTAGAGGAAAAGAAGGTAGAATCCGAGAATTAGAGCAAAAGTCGCAATTTGGCTCTGAGGAATTCGAAAGAGCCTCAAAAGCTGAAATCCTGAGATTAAAAGGAGAGCTTCAAACATTAGAACAGGTCAATGAGTTCTTGAAAAGCGAAAGTCTTGGTAATAAAGAGAAAATGATGCAACTTGTAGAGGAAATTGAGGAATTGAGGGAAGTGATAAAGAGAAATCAAGAGAAAGATCATCAGGAAAGACAGAAAAGAAGCAAATTTACTGAGGAATTTTCAGATGAAAACGAGAGTTTGAAGAGGAAAATCAGGGAATATGAGGAGAAAATGGTGCTTTATACACAGGAAAATGAGAGAATTAGACTGCAAATAAATGAATTCGGAAATGAGAATTCGAATTTAAAGGAAAAACTAAGGAAATTGGTGATAGAAATAGAAGAATTGACTCAGATTATTAGACAAAAAGAAGGGAAAATCCATGAATTTGAAGTGAATTCTCAAATGAATAGCGAGGAAATCCTGAGGAATTCGCAAAGGGAAATCGTTAGATTGAAGGGAATTATCAGCGAATATGAAGAGAAAGTCGTGATGTTGGCTCAAGAAATCGAGAGATGGCGAAATAAAACCATGGAAATCAATAAGGAATTAGATCTTTCGAGAAGTAAATTAGGAGAGTTTGAAAATACCGAAAAAATGAAGATCTCGAAGGTTTCTACAGAAATATCGACTTTAGAAGGAGTTAATGATATGTTGAAAATGGAAAACGGTGGTTTGAAGGAAAAATTGAATAAACTCCTTGTAGAAATCGAGGAATTGAATCAAGTTATTCGGATGAAAGAAGGGAGAATACATGAGTTCGAGATAAGATTACAAAGGACTTCTGAAGAAATTGAGAGAGATTTGAAAGCTGAAATCATAAGGTTGAAGGGGATTAATAGCGAATATGAAGAGAAAGTTGTCCTTTTAAGCCAAGAATTAGAGAGATGGAGAATCAAAACTATTGAAATTAATAAGGAATTA
>Ga0302320_10021038_pt1 | contig 12969 bp, 10 predicted proteins | sample Bog_T0_3_FD_202130 | JGI IMG/M metagenome (GOLD analysis project Ga0302320, IMG submission 202130) | Peat permafrost microbial communities from Stordalen Mire near Abisko, Sweden - Bog_T0_3 | ecosystem: Environmental > Terrestrial > Soil > Wetlands > Peat | place: Sweden: Abisko, Stordalen Mire...
TAATTGTCGATTTCGCCCTGTCTCTATATTGGCGCCGTCATACTCTGCGAAGGAGATGTGCGAACCAGCGGCGGTTGCGGGGCAACAATTCACGACTCGAGGCAAGGAATGACCACTCGCTTTCTCTGCGGTTTTTCAATGTTCTTGCTATTGTTATCGACCGCCGTGCTCGGCTCGGCTCAAACCATCCCGCCTTCCTCTGCCATTCCCCGGGAAATCCCCGTCCTCGATGTCGCGGCCATCGATGAGACCATCGATCCGTGTGTCGACTTCTATCAATACGCTTGTGGAACCTGGATGAAGAACAACCCGATTCCTCCGGACAAAGCGCGGTGGGGAAGATTTGACGAACTCTTCGAACGCAATCTTTATATTTTGCGGGACATATTAACCGAAGCGCAGGCTCCAGGGAAACATTCGCCGCCGGCAACCATGGTAGGTGCTTTCTACGGCTCATGCATGGACGAAGCCGCCATCGACAAAAAAGGCACGGCTCCGCTGATACCGGAACTGGAACGGATTCGCGGCATCGAGACGAAAGCGGATCTGATTCGGCAGATCGCTGCCATGCATCAGGATTCAATTCCGGCGCTGTTCGCTTTCTCGTCACAGCCCGACATGCACGATTCGACCGAAACCATTGCGACTCTCGACCAGGGCGGAATGACGCTGCCCGATCGCGACTACTACTTGAAGGACGATCCGAAGTCCGTGGAGACGAGGCAGAAGTATGTGGAGCACGTCCAGAAGATGTTCGAACTGGCCGGCGACAAGCCGGACGTGGCCGCGGCCGAGGCCAAAACCGTATTAACCGTGGAGACGCGGCTGGCGCAGGCGGCGATGGACCGCACCGTCCGGCGCGATCCCAAGATGCGCGACCATAAGATGACGGTCGCGGAAATCGCCGGCTTGGCTCCGAATTTCGATCTTACCCTCTACTTTGCCGAGAATGGCTCGCCCAGGTTCACGTCGCTAAACGTGGGAAATCCCGATTTCTTCAAGCAGGTCAACGAGCAAATGAACACCGTTGCCCTCGGAGACTGGAAGGTCTACCTGCGCTGGAAGACGATTCACGAATACGCCCCGCTGCTCACCACCGCCTTCGTCGAAGAGGATTTCAATTTCAACGGCAAATACATGTCAGGACGGAAGGAACTGGAACCGCGCTGGAAGCGGTGCGTGAAAGCTACCGACGAGAACCTGGGCATGGCTCTGGGCAAGCTCTATGTCGACCGCACCTTCGGTGCCGAAGGCAAAGAGCGGACTTTGAAGATGGTACAGGCGATCGAAAATGCGATGCGTCAGGACATTGGCCAGCTGACTTGGATGTCGGACACAACCAAGAAGAAGGCTTATGAGAAGCTCAATGCCATCGTCAACAACATTGGCTATCCCGACCTCTGGCGTGATTACAGCAGCGTGGTGATCAAGTCCGACGATTATGCGGGCAACACGGTGCGCGCTGGCGCGTTCGAGGTGCAGCGCGAGTACAAGAAGATCGACCGCCCGACGGATCGCAAGGACTGGGGAATGACTCCGCCAACGGTCAACGCGTATTACCGGGCTCCGATGAACGATATCAACTTTCCTGCGGGTATCTTGCAGCCTCCCTTTTACGGCAAGTTGATGGATGACGCGGTGAACTTCGGCGCCATCGGAGTGGTGATCGGGCATGAACTCACCCACGGCTTCGATGACCAGGGACGCAAGTTCGATGCCGAGGGGAACTTCCGCGATTGGTGGACAGCGGAGGACGCCAAGGAATTTGAACAGCGCGTGGATTGCACGGCCAACGAATATTCGGGCTTTGTCTCCGTGAAGGACGACAAGGGTGAGGTCAAGCTCAATGGCAGATTGACGCTGGGTGAAAATACCGCCGACAACGGAGGACTGAAGCTGGCCTACATGGCGCTGAAGTCCGTCATCGACGACACGCCGGTGAAGCCGATCGACGGTTATACTCCGGCGCAGCGGTACTTTCTTGCCTATGGTCAGATCTGGTGCCAGAACGTGACCGATCAGGAAGCGCGGAAGCGGGTACTGACCGATTCGCACTCCCCAGGACGCTGGCGCGTGAATGGTGCGGTGCAGAACTCGGCGGCGTTTCAGCAGGCCTTTGGCTGCAAAGCGGGACAGCCCATGGTGGCCGAGAACGCCTGCCGCGTGTGGTAACGACGCTGCCTAATTGCCAAGCGCCGTTCGCTTCCGCGAATCCAAGGTTACCTCCGCGATGTGACGGCTTTGCTCGAGTTGTGTTTCCTGTGCGCGAAACTTCCCGGACTCCGCAGTCGCTGACGCAGACCTGACCGTCTGTTGATACCGGCGAGTGGCTACGGGGGACTGAGTAGTGTGAACCACCGCCGGTGGCTGAGCGGGATGAACGACCGCCGCGTTGGGTGCGATCCACGGGTCAAACCAGGTCGGATCGACTTCCTGTTGGCCATAGGCGGGGAGCAGCAATATCGTAAAGATTGCGCCCAACAACATGGCACTGGATGCCAGCGCTCTGCATTGGCTGATACCTTTTGGTCCGGTCGTCGCTATTGTCGTTGTCATTGTCATACATCACCTCCGGTTGGGACTGACTTCAACTCGCGGTAAGCGCTGCGGGAAGAAATCATGGTGCGATCTTGCGCCCGATTGCAGGAAGTGTCCATGGAGACGGTCTGAATTGCTATGAAGCGATCTGAAGATCGCAGAAATTCAAAAGATGCAGATGTTCTCCGAACAGATTGTCCGGCTCTGTGGGGCTGGAGTTCGCATTTTTGTCGGCCTGAACGACACGACTGAAGCCGTATCCGACCCAAGGACATTGATTGTCTTCGTCCTCGGAACCATAATCTCCCTGGCCGAAAAGCACCACCCTGGTGGAACCGGGCCACCGGAGGCTCGCGAATCGCCGCGCGTTCAGTTTGCTTAGGGACCTGCTAACTCACTGAAAATACAATAATTAAGAGAGCTCTTGCACGCTGACAAAAATTGGTACGCCACATGCACTGTTTGAGGCATAAGTTTGGCACTCGCAAACGTGGAGATACTCATGAAACTCAAATTCATAGCAGCATTTCTAGGATTGATGATGGCGATTCCAGGCGCCGTCGTTGCTCAGAGCGGCGCTCAGAATGGCGCCCAGAATCCTTACGACCAGGCTCCCGACCAGAATGCGAAGCCGTCGCCGAACATTCAGGCACCCGCGCAATCGCCCACGCCGGCAGGTCCGAACGATCAAAGTCCTGCCGACCAGAATTCGATGGATCAGGATCAGGATTCGATGAATCCCGGTTCTATGAATCAGGCTCCGATGGGTGGTCCGAACGACTCAAATTCCGCGAACCCGGATCCCGGCAGCCCAAATTCGAATAACGCCGGTGGCCCGACCTCCAATGCGCCCGCCCCGGACGAAAAGAACGGCGTGGCTCGCATCAGCCTGATTCATGGCGATGTTTCCACGCAGCGTGGCGACTCAGGTGCTTGGTCGGCGGCCGCGTTGAATTCTCCCGTGCTTGCGGGCGACAAAGTTTCCACCGGCGACAAAGCGCGCACGGAACTTCAGCTCGACTATGCCAACATGCTGCGTTTGGCCGAACACACGCAGGCCAACATCGTGCAGCTCAATCGCTCGCAGATTCAGATTCAACTTGGTCACGGCATGGCGAACTATACCGTGCTCAGGAACAGCGATGCGGACGCGGAAATTGATACGCCGAACGTGGCCATTAAGACCGAGCGGCGCGAATCCAGCTTTCGCATTCTGGTTACTGCCGACGATCATACGGAAGTGTTGGTCCGCAGAGGCGAAATCGAAGTCACGACGCCGCAAGGCGGCACGCGCGTGGGACAAAACCAGTTCATTACCATTCAGGGCACCGGCGCGGACGAGCAGTACAAGATTGGCGAAGCTCCGGCCCGCGATGACTTTGATCAGTGGAACTCCGACCGCGACAATATGATCCGCAACTCGCTGGCGCGGCGGCAAACCAACGACTACTACGTGGGAACGGAAGACCTCGACGGCCATGGCACCTGGTCCGAGGTTCCGGATTACGGTCCCGTGTGGCGGCCGACGGTGGCTCCAGGTTGGGCTCCTTATCGCGACGGGCGTTGGGTGTATGAGCCTAATTGGGGATGGACCTGGGTTTCCTATGATCCGTGGGGCTGGGCTCCTTATCACTACGGGCGCTGGATGTATATCAACGGAGGTTGGGGTTGGTGGCCTGGTCCGGCTTACGGATACCCGTTCTACCGTCCGATTTGGGCGCCGGCATATGTTTCGTTCTTTGGATTCGGCGGTGGATTTGGCTTTGGATTCGGCTCGATCGGCTGGCTCCCACTTGGACCCGGTGACTTCTTCCATCCCTGGTGGGGACGGTGGGGCGGAGGCTTCGGCTACTCCCGCTTCGGCGAATACAATCGCGGCGGTTTTGCTCCGCTGCGCGCCGGCTCGCGCTTCTCGAACGTGAACACGGCGATGCATGACGCAAACTTCCGCGGTGGCACGACCGCGTCAGGCAAAGAGTTTGGCACCGGCCACATGAACGCGCAGGCCGCGACGCACGCGCAGTTCCAGAATGCGCGATTCACGACCGGCAGAGTGCCCGTGAATCCGAGCCGCGAAAGCTTCTCGGCTAGCGGACGCCCGGCGGCGGCATCGACAACTCGGAACGTGTCACAGAATCAGCATTTCTTCTCGGCTCGTGGCAGCACCGCAACCGCGACGAACGGCAGGTCGACTGGAAACGGCCGCGAAAACGGCAACTCGAATAGCGGCTTCCAGCGGTCGAGCCAGAACACGGAAAGAAGTACGGGAAGAAGTACGGAGACGCGTGGCAATTCGAGCGCGAGTTCGCCGACAAGGCCCGGCAATTCGGGGAATTCGACGATCGCTCGCGAAAGCGGCGGCGGTTGGCAGAAATTTTCGCCAATGCCGGCGCGCTCGGCTTCGGAGTCAGCCCGGGCGAATGAATCAAGCAGATCGGGTGAATCGGCCGGCCGCAGCGAGAACCGCGGTTCCTACGGCTCTTCGCGCGGTTCGGCTTCGGAAGGCCGCGGCTACGGCGGGTCTTCTCGTCCGCCGCTCAATATGAGGCAACCCATCGTGACGCCACGCTCTTATAGTGGCGGACGCTCAGCTCCAAACTATGGCGGTGGACGTTCTGCCCCGAGTTATGGCGGTGGACGCTCGGCCCCCAGCTTTGGCGGTGGCCATTCGGCACCCAGTAGCCACGGTGGCGCATCGTCGCACGGTGGCGGATCGCCACACGGCGGTGGCGGATCGCATGGCGGCGGTGGCGGCGGCAGACATGGGCGGTAACAGCGCGCTGGAAATTCTCCCAACGCACTGACGCAACAAAGCAACAAGGCAACACTCTTCCCAGCAGTGAGACGCGCACACCGCGCGTCCCACTGCTTTTTTTTGCCGCAGTTTAACGCGAAAACCTTGAACCAGGGTCAACTGGAGCACATCATTAGAGCCAACCCTTTGCGAGAAAAATGAATCGTATCTGCGTGTTTTATATTGGCCAATCTTCGGCCAGATCCATCTGGTTGTTAGATCAGGCCAGCTAAAAACGCCACAGTAAATATTGTCGGGTACATCGTAGATCAACACAAAAGGAGATCGATGACCCCCGACGACAATGAGGAGAATTGCATGAATGGATTTAAGTTCTTTGCCTTAGCTGCTGTCGCTGGAATCTGCCTCGCGACCGCAACTCCAAAAGCAGAGGCTCAGGTGGCCGTCGATATCGGTGTCGCGCCCGTATGCCCCTACGGTTACTATGACATCCCGCCCTACGATTGCGCTCCCTACGGCTACTACGGCCCGGAATGGTTTTCAGGGGGCGTCTTCATTGGCGCCGGCCCGTGGTTTCATGGCCCCGAGGGCTTCCATGGCCACGTAAATACCCGTTTCCATCCGGAGCACGGCTATAGCGGTCCAAGACCGAACCGCGGCGACAGGCCTGAGCCGGGAAAGCGTCTCGATAAGATCTCCCACTTCAAAGGAAACGAAGTGCGGGATGGACACGGCCATGCCATTGGGGGCAAACGCTAACCGAGTAATTGAGGCATTGAATCATTGAGGCCGTTGATTCAATGCCTTCCCCATTCAATCTCTCAATGCTTTCCCGCCTGCGTCTGGTTGGCGGCAGCGGTGATCTGGTTGCGGACGTCCCAGAGATCTTTGTAGAGCCAGCTTTCCATGCGCTGCTGCAGCACCTCGACGGGCGTTCCCATGGTGCCAACGACGCGCCCCCCAATAATGCGTTCGGCAAGCTTGAGATGGTGGAACCGGAATAGCTGCATGCGTTCGTCGAAGTCGAGCAGGCGTTCGGCGACATCGTGCAGGCCAAAGAATTCTTCGTAACGGCGGTAGAGGTCAGCGATCGTGACGCCGGCGCGGCTGAGTTGCTCGTGAAAAGCGTGACCGAGACGCGGTCCGATGTGGAGCAGCGAGAGGAATCCAGGAGAGTCGAGCCCGCTGCCGTGTCCGAGGCCGGCGCGAATGACGTGATAGTCGCAGGGAGTAATGGTCTCCAGAATGTGCAGCAGCCCAATCGGCGGTTCGAGCAACTGCATGGCGCGCCGCATCAGCCGCGTGCTGTTGCCGTAGTCGCTGCGCTCAAGCGCTTCGAGGGCCCGCCCCAGTTCGAAAGCCGCTCCCTTCAGGAGCAACTCCGAACTCTGATGCACGACCAGGAATGTCATCTCGTCTTTGTGCAGCAGTTCTTCGGGCGGCTTTTGCAGGGCGAGCAGTTCGTCCGTGCGCAGATAGCGCTCATAGTCGGTCGCGCCCTTGCCGGGAAGAATCGGTTTGGTGAATTCGTCGCGATGTGCCATTCGGAACCTGTCCGTCCGTACTCTAAATGAGATTCGTATCAGGGCATGCACTTCAGGCATGCCGCAAGTTCATTAGCCCCAACGCGCCTTCAGGCGCTGGATTTCCAAGTTCGAGTTTCACCACGGCTCCTATGCGCTAGGGCTGCGGTGTTCGACCGGATGATGCGGCGCCCACTGCGGGTCTTCGTCAGGCGCAACCATCTGCCCGTCGCGCATGTGCACGATGCGGTCGCCATATTCGGCGGCCTCGGGGTTGTGCGTGATCATCAGGACGGTCTGGCCTAACTCCTTATTCGACTGGCGCAGCATGTCGAGCACGACGCCCGAACTTTTCGAATCCAGGTTGCCCGTGGGCTCGTCGGCGAGCACGATAGCGGGACGATTGATCAGAGCCCGGGCCAGCGCCACTCTCTGTTGCTCGCCGCCGGAAAGCTCGTTCGGCCGATGCTCCAGGCGTTGGGCGATGCCGAGCATCCCGGTGATCTTGTTCAGGAACGCGGGGTCGGGCTTTCCACCGGCAATATCGGCGGCAATCTCAATATTCGAGCGCGCGCTAAGCGTCGGCAAAAGATTAAATTTCTGGAACACGAATCCAATTTTGCTTTTGCGCAACCGGGTGCGCTCGCCGTCGGAAAGCGTGCCAAAATCCACGCCGTCGATGGTGACGCTTCCCGAGTCGGCGCGGGTCAACCCGCCAAGCATATAAAAAAGCGTGGACTTGCCGCTGCCCGAAGGGCCTACGATCGTGACGAACTCCCCTTTTTGCACGCTGAAGGAAATACCGCGCAAGGCAGGCACATCCACTTTGCCCACCCGGTAGGTTTTGCGCAGTTCCCTGGCTTCGATGAAAGCTGACATTCAGTGAAAACGATATCACAGGAGGAAGGACGATGAGTCCTTGCGAGATTGACTCCCTGCCTCAATCCCGCGATGACTCAATACAGTTCTATGCCACGCTCGCGTGTTCCAAGGCCACCGCGGCGTTGCGATGTTCCATCTGCCGCTTGGGCCCACGCTTGCGTACCAGCAGCAGGCGAATGCGTTCCAGCAGTTCCGCGGGTTCGTACATTCCCTTGGAAAGAAACACATCGGCGAGCGTTTCACGCTCGTAGATTTTGATCCGGCCAGAGATCAGTACAGCCGGAGTCTGCGGCGAAAGACTTTTGATTTCTTCGATCAGCCGCGACCCGTCCACTCCGGGCATGATCAGGTCGGTGAGCACCAGATCAACCCCGCCGCGGCGGAAGGCCTCCAGGGCCATGGTGCCGCTGTTGCACGCGAGTACGCGGTAGCCCCGCGTTTCCAGCAGAATTTTGCGGATGGAGAGCGCCTGTTCGTTATCGTCCACACAAAGAATCGTTTTCTTGGGCTTCATTGGCTTAACCGGGAGACGGTCGTCACAAATTTCTTTCTGAGTTCTTTTTTGGGAATGGTGAGCGAGGTGAATGCTAAACAGAATTGCAGCGCCGGTAAAGTACCGCGCTCGCCAATGGCACCTCGGTGGAAGGCATCATCGTGCCATCGGATCGAAAGCCGCGACTGTCGCGGTGTTTTGATCCCTACACCGTGAGCGTAACTTCGCCGCGGAGAACTTCCACACAATTTCCACCGACACGCACATTGACCACATGGTTATCCTGCTTGCTGGCGCGAACAAAAATGCGACTGGGACGGTGCACCTCAAGGCCTTGCTCGATCAAAATCTGCTCCTCGCTCGCCGCCACACCATGGGCAACCATCCAGGCAGAGCAGCATCCGGCCGCGGAACCGGTGGCGGGATCGTCGCCGCCGTAAAAGATCATGCGGGCGTGAAGGCGAGCCTTGGGATCTACGGTCTCTCGGCAAACGAAGTAAAAGAATTTTCCGCCGCTCGGCGCGAGATATTCGGCGGACCGGCTGAGATCGAGGCGAAGGTTCCGCAATGTCTTCAGCGAACGCAGCGCGGCAACGGTGAAAGGAACACCGGTGGAGACGGTTTGGATGGGCGCGCAGTCGTCGAAGTCAGCCGCACTCAGGCCGGTGAGGCGGGCGACGGCCTCCACATCATGGATCGCTCCGAACTCGGGATTCCTCTGAGTCATTTCTCCGAAGACTGGCTGCGCTGCTTCTTCCGTGAAACGCACGGGCACGGTGCCGACGTTCAGCGCCAGCCGGACTTCGGATGCGCCGGCCTGCCCATGAAGAACGAAAGCCGTGCCCAGCGTAGGATGTCCGGCGAAAGGAAGTTCCTCCTGCACGGTAAAGATGCGGACGCGGACTCCGCGATCCTTTTCTGCAGCGGCGTCGGCAGGCAAAATGAAGGTGGTTTCGGAAAGATTCATTTCGCGGGCCAGGGCCTGCATTTGTTCAGTGCTGAGGCCCCGGCCGTCCAAGAAAACCGCCAGAGAGTTTCCCGTGAGGGCGCGGTCGGCAAACACGTCGACCTGCACCATGGAGAACTTTCGCGCCGAAGTAGCCATGCCTGAATTTTACCGAAGTTGTGTGGGGATGGGGCGATGCCCCGTCCCGGCGGAGCCTGGCCCCGCCACCACAAAATCCCTCGCTTCCGCGAGCTCATATTTGTCGGCCAAAGCATGACCGCGGCTGGATGCGATAGCATAATCCCATTCGCCCCCAGCGTGCGGTTGACGGGCGCGTGGGCCGCTCGATATTCTATCTCTACTAAGTCAGTGGGGTTTAAGCGAGCTGGCCATTCATCGATTCGACAAAACTACGCGAGGAACCGACATGTCTCTGCGCATCAATTCCGAAGCTCCCAACTTCACCGCCGAAACCACCCAAGGCACGATCAACTTTCACGAATGGATCGGCAATGGCTGGGCGATCCTGTTTTCGCACCCCAAGGATTTCACTCCGGTCTGCACTACTGAACTGGGCTACATGGCGGGTCTGCAACCGGAATTTGCCAAACGCAACACGAAGATTATCGGCCTGAGCGTCGATCCCGTGACCAGTCACGGCAAATGGGCTGCCGATATTGAAGAAACGCAGGGTCACAAGGTGACCTATCCGATGATTGGAGATCCAGAACTGAAGGTGGCCAAACTCTATGACATGCTGCCCGCCGAGGCGGGCTCTACCAGCGAGGGCCGAACCGCCGCCGACAATGCCACCGTGCGCACGGTATTCGTGGTTGGTCCCGATAAGAAGATCAAACTGATGCTGATCTACCCCATGAGCAGCGGCCGCAACTTCGATGAAGTCCTGCGCGCGCTCGATTCGATCCAACTCAATGCGAAGCACAACGTGGCCACACCCGTAAACTGGAAGCCGGGGCAGGACGTGATCATTCCCACCTCGGTCTCTGAAGACCAGGCTAAGCAGAAATATCCCGGCGGCTGGAAGACTCTAAAGCCCTATCTGCGAGTGGTAGCGCAACCGAAGTAGTTCGTGTTACGTTCCGAACGAAGCTCGCTACGAAAGTGCTGACGAGCTTTTGCACGAACCTTTTTTGCGAAAGCACGGAAGCGCATGCGGTCCGGTGATCGTCCCGGTCTTCAAAACCGGCGGGCGGCATCTTCGATGTTGCCGGTGTGTTCGACTCACACACGCTTCCGCCAGTTTTCAATAACCTGCCGACGACGAAATTAGGTGGAAATCAGGTCACCCAATCAAGCGCCACACGAACTGAATATCGCCACCATCAAGTACACCAACGTCACATCAACCCCTGCTTTCTGCGCGAATCCACGAGAAGAGACCCATAGAATGAAGTCTCAAGGATTCTCTGAAACCCTACATCATTTGCGTACTAGTAGCGCTTGGATTGCTCGGCGCCGCAGTGGCCTGGAAGATGCATCAGTCGACACCGGGCTTGCACGCGGCGGAGCTAACTCTGCTGCCAATTGCCCGCCTGAATGCAAATCCCGAGCAGGAGTTCCCGGAATCATTTCCGCTGCAGGTGGCGGTGCTTTGGACCCCAACGGAAGACGGTCCGAAAACTCCGCTCGCGCTGGTGCATGTTCTCAAGGAAATGGGGATTCCCTTCTTTGTCACGCGCAACCTGAAACAGGCCCTGAAACACCGCATGGTGATTCTCTTTCCTGAGGTCGGTCCGCGGACATTCACCGACGCCGAGGCCCAGCAGTTGATCACGTTCGTCAAGCAAGGCGGAAACATCTTTGCGCAGAACGTGTATTGGGATGGGCTCAAGCCTCTTTTCGGTTTCCGCGACTTCACCGCTTCGCGCCAGCGCCATCGCCTGACATTCACGGCTACGTCGGATCCCGTCACAAAGTATCTGAACCGTCCAGAGGAACGTGAGATCAGCCTGGGAAGCCAGAGCATTCCCGAGGTCATCTGGAGTAATGGTTACACGGCGGAGCCGGGGACTGAGGTGCTGGCACGATTTGAAGACGGAAGTGCGGCTCTGTTCAGAAACTCGCTGGGCAAGGGGAACGTTTACCTTCTCGGAGTGAGTCTGGTTGACGCGGTCTTGCGATGTCAGAGCAACGATGACTTCGAGGCGCAGCGGCATTATGTGAATGAGTTCGAGCCCGGTGCGGATGTGTGGCTGCTCGTGGTCAGGGCTTGGTATGAATACTATGCGAAGGACTGGATTCGTCTGGCGACAATCCCGGATGGCCAGCGGTCGGTGGTTTTACTCTCTCACGATGTGGATTGGGAGAATTCCTTCAAGCCCGGCCTGGATTTTGTGCACATGGAGAAGGCGAACCGGGCCAGTAGTACTTTTTTTGTCCAGACGAAGTACGTCGATGACGCCAACAGCAAGGCATTTTTTTTCGAGCCCAACCTCACCGTCCTTCGGGAACTGAAAGAGCAGGGATCCAGTATCGGCAGCCACTCGATTATTCACTCGCGCGGCTTCAACAAGTTCGACTTGGGAACCGGTCACGAAACCTATCCCACCTATCAGCCACGCGGGCTGGGATTTGACACGGCATCGGGCGCGACCGTCTTTGGCGAGGTTCGTGTCACCAAGCAACTGTTGGATGGAGAAGTCCCGGATCAGAAGACGATATTCTTCCGCGCCGGACATCTGCGGGTTCCGCGTTCACTGGCGGAGGCTCTGGTGCGTTCGGGCTATCAATTCGACTCCTCCTTTACCGCCGATGATGTGCTCAGCAACTTTCCCTATGCGCTGCCTCTCGACCAGGGATTCGACGAGGACAGCGGAATTTACGAGTTCCCTGTAACGATTGAGGACGAAGAGCCTCCGGGTTACGCCAAGCGGGTGCGGCAGGCTGTCGAAGTAATCCGGGCGAATGCCGAGAATGGCGCAATCAGCGTCGTTCTCGTCCACAGCAATGAGTCCAAGACAAAAGCGGCAGCGGAACAGCAAATGCTTCGCCAGATCCCTGACGATATCGGCAAAATGGACATGCTGACTTTTGCGAAATTCTGGCGTGCCCGAGATCGTTTGCAGTGGCGTGTGGTGTCCGCTTCGGGCTCGACCGCTGTGCTGCAACTCATCTCGCAAGAACCCCTCACCGGTCTCACCATTGAATTCCAGCGTCTGGTGGCGAGTGTTACCGGCGGCGGAACTGTATCCGCAGACCAGAGGCGCATCGTGCTGCCTGCATTGAAGCCGGGCCAACCAATTTCACTGCGCGTGACCTATCACCCCTGAGGCGCTGCTTCTTCATCTGCCCTGAGTTTGAAGTTCCATGGCGGTCATGGTTCCCAATCCGCACAAACCACGACGGAAAGTGTCCTCACAATAGACAGCTGTCCAGAAATCATACACACCTTGGTTCAGCGCGAATGCCGCAACCTCTGCCAAGTACTACGCAGCCCTGAGTTTGGGTCGCCGGATGACTTTTGGACTGCGACGTGCCCGCAAATTCAGAGGGCTCTCCGAAAGAGTCGGTCCGACTCGACCTTGGTCGAAGGAAACTCGCCGGAAGGCAGACGTCTGGGCGTTAAGTCAAACCCAGGGGTGACTGTTGGATGAAGATTCTCCTGATCGAATACTCGCGCGCCGGCCCAAGTTCTGCCAACCGGTGCTCAACAGATGGAAAATCATCCATGGAAATCGTCAGAGTTCTACATTGACTGCAATCGAGAAGAAATCGAGTTACGTGCCCACGGAGTGGTTCCACGCAGTGTTCATCGCGATTCTGTTTTGCCTGGCGGCAGCTTCCGCCTCGGGGCAAACGAGCGCTGATGACT
>Ga0302320_10021039_pt1 | contig 12968 bp, 13 predicted proteins | sample Bog_T0_3_FD_202130 | JGI IMG/M metagenome (GOLD analysis project Ga0302320, IMG submission 202130) | Peat permafrost microbial communities from Stordalen Mire near Abisko, Sweden - Bog_T0_3 | ecosystem: Environmental > Terrestrial > Soil > Wetlands > Peat | place: Sweden: Abisko, Stordalen Mire...
CGTTTCGGTTGAACCCGGGAGGGCGCGCCTTGCAGGCGCGCCCTCCCCCGCGGACGTCTCTACGAGCTTAAGGCGATGGCTACGGGCGGATGCGCTCGTCGTACATGGCCTGGTAGTAGGGCATGCACTTCTCGTACATCTCTTTGAGGCGCGGGACGTCGTTGACGGTGAAGCCGAAGTCCTCCATGCCCTTGTTGAAGCCGGTGCTCTTGGCGGCGTCGAGGTGCCACGACTCCCACGACTTCCACTCGGGCTTGAACTCGGGCTTCCAGGTGAGCGACTCGGGCATGAACTCGATACCGACGATCTCGCAGTACTGCCTGACCACGGTGGCCGGGCTTTCGATCAGGTCTTCGGCGTCGACGATGGCCGGCACCTTGCCGGTGATCTTCTTGACCATCTCGAACATCTTGAACTGGGTGTCGTAGCCGGCCTCGGTGAGGGTGAACTCGGGGTTCATCTTCTGGCCCGAGACCAGCGTGATGGCCGGGTCGCGGATGATGAACGTGTTGACGAAGAGCTTCATGAAGTCTTCGTTCGCGCCGTCGAAGGCGTGGTACGACATGTCCTTGAAGAAGACCGGCTTGGTCTCGGCCGCGGTCTTGATCATGGCGAGGGTCTCGTCGTACTCCTGGGGATGATCAGGGTCGACGTTCATGCCGACCGCGGCCGCACCCTGCGCCTTGGCGTAGAAGTAGTAAGAGAACGGCTCGTGGATGACCTTGAAATCGCCGCGTTCCATCATCATTCGCTCGAAGCCTGTCGAGACCGAGCGCGGGATGGACCAGAGAGGGACGATGACGTTCATGCAACTCTCCTCGTCAGGTGGTGGAAGTAGTGGAAAAACCCTAGCATCGCGGCCGGCCGGTGGCAAGCCGCGCGCGACGGAATCACAGCGATAGTAGCCGAATCGGCGCAGTATTGAACGATATAGGAAGAATTACTATACTTACTGATTGTGAAGTCCGGAAACGATACGAATCCCGAAAACCAGTCCCTCATTCGTCAGGGTTCCATGCCACACGGCGTCATCTCGCTCGACGAGCTCGACCGGCGCATCGTCAAACTGCTGCGCCACGACGGCCGTCTGGCCTATGCCCAGATCGCGCGTACGGTCGGCGTATCAGAGCCCACGGTGCGCAAGCGCGTCGACCGCCTCGTGCACGGCGGCGCGGTGTTCATCGAGGCTCGGGTCAACCCCGCGCCCATCGGCTTTCCGATCGACGCCCTGATCGGCGTGCGCGTGGTGCCGGGGCGCGTCCAAGAGGTCGGGCGCAAGCTCGTCGCCATGGAGAACGTCGCTTACCTCGCCTACGTCGCCGGCAGCTTCGACATCATGATCGAGGCCTTCCTGCCCGACACCGAGGGCCTCTTCAAGTTCTTGAACGAAGACCTCGAAAAGGTCCAGGGCATCAGCTACACCGAGACCTGGCACGTGCTGCGCACCGAGAAGTTCTTCTACAACTGGCCCGGCGAGAACGTCGGTGTCGAGCCCAGCGGCGATCGCCTCGACGAGTCGTTCGACGACGAGGCCCCCAGGTGAAGCGGTCGTCGAGCTACCTGCCTACCCGCGCCACCCTGCCGCGCGACGTGCTCGCCGGCCTCACCGTGGGGGCGGCACAGGTCGGCAACACGATGGCCTACACCATCCTCGCCGGAGTGCCGCCGGTCCACGGCCTCTACTCGGGGATGGTGGGCACGCCAGCCGGGGCGCTCACCGAGGGCTCGGAACGCATGACCATCGTACCCACGGCCGCACTCTGCCTGGCCGCCGGCGGCGCCATCGCCACCCTGCCACCCCAGCACCGCGTGGCCGGCATGCTGGTGCTCACGGTCATGACCGGCTTGCTCATGCTGGTCGCCGGGCTCCTGCGCGCCGGCAGCCTCGTGCGCTTCATCGAGCACGCCGTGATGGTCGGCTTCATGGCGGGCGTCTCGGTGCAGATCGTGGCCGGCCAGATGACCTCGCTCACCGGTTTCAAGAGCTCGTACTCCAACAAGGTAGAGAGCGCGGCCGACACGTTCGTGCACATCGGCCGCGCCGACCTGCCGACGACCCTCGTGGGACTCGCCACCATCGCGCTCATCATCATCATGATGCGTTCGCGTATCAGGCTGTTCGCCATGGCCACGGTGCTGGTCGTGGTGACCGCGGTCGTCGCACTGCTCGGCCTGTCGTCGGTCAAGGTGGTGGGCGACATCGCGCCCATCCCGAGCGGCTTCCCTCTGCCCCACCTGCCCGACCTCGCCCTGGCGCCCGGCCTGCTGCTGCCCGCCCTGTCGCTGGCCATCATCGCGCTCGTGCAGGGCACCGGCATCGGCACGTCGGTGCCCAACGCCGACGGCGCCTACGGCGACACCAGCCGCGACTTCGTGGGTCAGGGCGTAGCCAACGTCGCGGCCGGCTTCTTCGGCGGCGTCACCATGGGCGGCTCGGTCAACGCCACCGCGCTCAACATGAGCGCGGGCGCGCGCTCGCGCTGGTCGTCGGTCTTTGCCGGCGTAGTCGTGATCGTAGTGGTGCTGGCCGCCGCGCCGCTCGTGAGCAAGGTGCCCCTGGCGGTGACGGCCGGCATTCTCATGGTGGCGGCCATCAGCATGATCCGCGTGCGCGCCATCAAGGAGATCTGGGTAGCCGACCGCTTGTCGGCCGGCGTCATGGCCATCACTTTCGCGCTCGTGCTGATCGTGCCCCTGCAGTACGCGGTGCTGGCCGGGGCGACCATCTCGGTGCTCAAGTACATCTACCTGGCCTCGCTCGACGTGCGCGTGGTGCAGGTCGTGATCGGCGACGACGGCCGCGCCCGCGAGATCGCCGACAAGCCCGCGCTCGGCGATTCTGCCGTCACGGTGCTCGACATCTACGGCAGCCTCTTCTTCGCCGCGGCGCCCAAAGTCAGGGCGGGCCTCCCGCCCGCCGCCACGGCGCGCCGCGCCGTGGTCGTGCTGCGCCTGCGCGGACGCGGCGCCCTGCACAGCGCTCTGCTCACCCTGCTCGGCGACTACGCCGCCGAGCTCGCCAAGGGCGGCGGGCGCCTCTACCTCGCCGGCGTCGGGCCCGAGACCGAGGGGCAGCTGCGCCGCACCCACCTGATCGACATGCTCGGCGCCGACGCCGTAGTGCCGGCTACCGACGAGTTCTACGGCGCCTGCGAGACGGCGCAGCGCCGCGGCCGGCAGTGGCTGGCAAGCGCAGCGGCCCAGTCGCCCGAGGCGCACGACGTCGCCGCGACGCAGGCCGCCGACCGTCAAGACGCCGCCGCCCTGCGATCCCCCGACGAAAAGGTCGTTGCCGCGCCGCGCAGCGACCGTTAGGCTCTCGCACATGGCTACCGACCGCCTGCGCGTGCTGATCGTCGCCAACATGTACCCGTCGCCGTCGCGGCCCTCTTACGGCGTGTTCGTGGCCGATCAGGTGGCCGCGCTGCGTGCCACCGGCGAGGTCGAGGTCGAGGTCTTTCACTGGGACGCGCGGCGGCGCCCCTGGCGCTACGCCCTGGCCGCCCTCGAGCTGCGGCTCACCCGCGTACAGGCCGACGTCGTACACGCCCACTATGGCCTGTCAGGCGTGGTCGCCCTGGCGGCGCCGCACCGCCTGCCGCTCGTGCTCACCGTGCACGGCCGCGACTGTCACGACCCCGTCGTCAGGCGCCTCACAGGCCTGGTCGCGCGCCGCGCCGCGGCGGTCGTGGCCGTGTCCGCCGAGCTGGCTGCGCACTGCCCGTTCGCGGTGAGCGCGGTGATCCCGCCCGGCGCCGACCTCACCGCGTTCCGGCCTCTTCCCCGCTCCGAAGCGCGCGCCCGACTGGGCCTCGACGCAAGCCCCACGCACCGTTTACTCGTCTTTGCAGCCGACCCGGCCCGCCCCGAAAAGCGCTTCGCCGACGCCCGTGCGCTGGCCGAGCGGCTGGCGCTCACGCGGCCCGACGTCGAGTTGCGCGCCGTCTTCGGCCGGCCGCGCGCCGAGATGCCGCTTTGGCTGAACGCCGCCGACGCCGTGCTCGTCACCTCGGAGCGTGAGGGGTACGGCCTGGCCTGTGTCGAGGCCCTGGCCTGCGACGTGCCCGTGCTCTCCACGCCGGTCGGAGTGGCCCCCACGCTGCTGGCGGGAGTCGAGGGATGTCTGTGCGCGCCCTTCGAGGCGTCGCGCTGGGCGACCCACGTCGAGGGGCTGCTCGGCGGCGCCGATCCCCGGGTAGCCGGACGCGCCGTGGCGGAGACCCAAGGTCTGCCCGCGACGGCGCGCCGTCTGCTGCGGCTCTACCGCGAGCTCTGGACTCGCGAGACCCTGTAGCCGGCGACCTGATCGTCGGCTGCCAGGATGCCCGCCGACTCGCCCTCGTGCGTCACGGCCGCGTGCACCCGGTACTCTTCGCCTGCGATGTTCACGACGTGGCCGGGCCGGGTCGCGAAGGGAAGGCAGATACGAAGGGCGATGCCGCGCTTGCGGACGTCGTGGAGGGCGGTTCTGAAGGCGGCGTAGTCGATGTGTCCGTTCGTTGTCACCCCATGGGTATCGGACACGGCGCGGGTGGGCTGTAGCCCTCTGACGCAGGCTCCGTGTCCTGCCCTGACGACGGAAATCGCCGCGAAAGGGACCCCGTCAGGCCGGGCAGCGGAACTCGCGGTCGTCCTCGACGCGCAGGGCGTGGCAGCCGGTGCAGCGCAGCGCGTAGGTATGACCGATCGGCACGCCGTGAGACTCGCAGAAATCGATCTGCACGGCGAGCACCTCGAACTCCTCTTCGTCGCACAGCGCGCAGGGCGTGAGCACGACCTCGCCCAGTCCGTAGCTCTGGCGCAGGCCGCTCATGGCCTCGCGTTCGCCGGGGTGAAATGCGAGGTCGGCTTCGAGCTCGGCGCCGGAGGGCCCGGCGACGGACCGGCCTTGGCCGGCCAGCTGCCCAGGCAGGTAGGCCAGGTGAAAGCCGAGCTCCTGGAGTCTGTCCTGAAACCGGCAGCCGGACGCGCAGTGCGCGCCCTTGAGCTCGACCGCGTGCTCGCGCAGCACCGCCCGGGTGACGGCAAACGCGCGGGTATCGATGCGTTCGACCTCGTGAGGCGGCCGCACCTTGGGCGGCCGTCCGCGGCGCGGCGGCTCGTCGTCGAGCACCAGACCCAGCATGCCGATCTCGGGGTCGGCCTGCAGCACGCCGACCACCGCGTCGAGCCAGCCCGGCGCGAACTGCAGGTCGTCGGGCAGGCGCACGACGATGGCGCCGCTCGACAGACCGAAGGCCATGTCGACGCCGCAATGCGCCACCTCGGTCTCGCAGGCGGCAAGTGCGATGGCGGCGACATCGCCGCGCAGGTAGTGGCGCATGAGGTAGTCGAGCACGCCGTCGTCGTGCCTGGCGGCCAGCACGATGATCTCGACCTCGCGGTCGACCGTCTCGCGCACGCCACGCAGCGTCGCGCGCAGGGCCGCTACGCCATGGGTCGATACGACCGCCAGGCTGACCGGGGCATGCGGCCCGCCGGCGGTCGGGGGCCCGCCGAGTTGCGCAGCTCCCCCGCCGGCCCGAGAAACGCCGCCAGGAGCTTGCTCGCTGAAGGCTAGAACTCCTGGGGCAGCGTGGCGATCTGCGCCGCGGTGAACACGGGGCCGTCTTTGCAGACGTAGACCGAGCCGATGTTGCAGCGCCCACACTTGCCGACACCGCACTTCATGCGGTTCTCGAGGGTGGTGAAGATGGCGTCGTCGGCGAAACCCAGACGTTCGAGCACCGGCAGCGTGAGCTTGACCACGATCGGCGGTCCGCAGAGCACGGCCACCGCGTTGTCGGGGCTCGGCGCCGTCTTTTCGACGACCGGCGTGACGTAGCCCACCTCGCCGGTCCAGTCGGGCGTCTCGCCGCCGGGGTCGACGGTGGTGACGAGCTTGACGTCGGCGCGCGCCGCCCACTCTTCGAGCTCGCGCTTGTAGACCAGGTCGGACACGCTGCGCGCGCCGTAGACGATGGTGACGTCGCCGTACTGGTCGCGCAGGTCGAGCACGTTCCAGATGACGCAGCGCACGGGCGCCAGGCCGATGCCGCCGGCGATGAAGACCATGTTCTTGCCCTTCCAGTCGTCGACCGGAAAGACGTTGCCGTAGGGCCCGCGAAAGCCGAGCACGTCGCCGACGTCGACTTCGCGCAGCTGGCCGGTGACCTTGCCGGCGGCCTTCACGGTGCACTCGATGTAGCCCTTGCGGGTGGGCGGGCTGGCGATGCAGAAGGTCGATTCGCCGGCGCCGAAGACCGAGTACTCGCCGAACTGGCCGGCGCGGAACTCGAAGCTTGCGGCCTTGGCTTCGTCTTTGAAGCGCAGCCGGAAGGTGCGCGTGTCGGGCGTCTCGTCGACGATCGATTCGACCACCACGAGGTCGGGCTGATAGATGCTGGCGGCCTGCGGCGCCGGGCTGTCACTTTGAGTCTGCTGTGTCACGGTCATGAGGCATCCTCGGCGGCGCGAGCGTCGATTGCGGTCAGGATCTCGGCCATGTCCTGACCGGTCGGGCAGGCGCGCGAGCAGCGACCGCAGCCGGTGCACAGCACGTCGCCGAACTTGAGCGGATAGGCGAGGAACTTGTGTTCGATGCGCTGGCGATAGCGCGCGTTCTGGTCGCCGCGGGGGTTGTGACCCGAGGCGTGCAGCGTGAAGACGCAGGTCTGGCAGGTGTCCCAGTTGCGGCGGCGCACGCCGCTGCCCACGCTTTCGGGTTCGTCGACGATGTCGAAGCAGTGGCACGTGGGGCACACCGAGGCGCACACGCCACAGCCGTTGCAGCGCGGTCCGAGGCTCGCCCAGAAGGGATCGTCGAAGTGGTGGTCGAGCCAGTCGCGCAGGCGGCCGTGGTCGACCTGCAGATTGCCGGCGACCCGCTCGCGGGCCGCAGCCCGGAACTGCTCGGCCTGAGCGCTGTTGGCAGAGGCGTCAGGCAGGTCGGCGAAGGCGTCGGCGTGGGCGGCCACGAAGGCCGCGCCCTTGTCGGTGAAAGCCTCGACCAGATAGCCACCGTCGACCGGGGTGAGCCGGCCGTCGGAGCCCTTGAGAGCGGCCGGCCCGAGGAACACGGCGCTGCAGAAGCAGGAGTCGTCTTCGACCTTGCAGGACAGGCTGAACACGGTGGTCGCCGCACGCCGTGCGTTCCACAGCTCGTCGGCGTAGTCCCAGTTCATGACCTTGTCGACGATCGGCAGGGCGGCCACGTCGCACGGTCGCGCGCCGAGCACGACGGTATCGCGTGCGGCTTGGGCGGGCGTGAGCTCGATGTCGGCGCCGTTGCGCTTGTACGAGAACAGGACCTCGGTGGGCGGCAGGAAGAACTGTTTGAGGGAGAGGCGCGGCAGCCGCTCGCCGAGGGCGAGCTCGGCCGCGCCCGACACCACGCGGTACTCGGTCTCGGGGGCGTCGCCGACGCCGCCGGCGGCGCGGCCGGCATCGCCGGCCCACGCCGGCGCCACCGCCGGTGTGCCGGCAGCGGCGAGGCCTTCGACCAGCCAGCCGAGGGCTTCGCTTGTGAGAAAGCGGGCTTCGCCCAGCGCGAGCGGTTCGCTCGCGTCGGCGACCTGGGCCGCGACGACCGAGCCGTCGGCCGTGGACGCGGTGCCCGCGACGGCGGCGTCGGTGACCGGTGTGGCGGCCTTGCTCGAAGCGCTCTTCTTCTTTTTCGTGTCGCTCATTTGATGAAGTCCTGAGTGTCGTCGGTGGCGTAGGCACCGATGGGCGCTGGCACCGCGGGGTCGTCGGAGACGGTGTAGTCGTAGAGCTCGAGGACGACCTGCTGAAGCTTGCGGTTGATGAGCGCCAAGGGTATGCCGACCGGACAGGCGCGCTCGCACTCGCCGCAGCCGACACAGCGGCCGGCGAGGTGCTGGGCGCGCGTGAGGTGCCAGGCGAAGTTGCCGCGCGGGTGCGGCGAGGTCTCGATCCACTGTGGTTCGGTCTTTTCGACGATGCAGCGCTCGCAGTAGCACAGCGGGCAGGCCTGACGGCAGGCGTAGCACTGGGTGCAGCGCGAGAGCTCGTTGGTCCAGAAAGCGAAGCGTTCGTCGGGACCCAGCGCGTCGAGCGCGGCGATGCGCTCGTCGAGGGTGCCGCTGCCCGGCGGTTCGGGCTGGGCGTCGCCGACCAGCACGTCGACCAGGCCGGGCTCGCGCACGTCGCACGCGAAGCAGCGCGAGGCGACGGTCTCGGCGGTGAGCGCCGGGGCGTCGGGCGCGACCGGGCTGCCGACCACGCCGCCGCAGCGCACACCGATGAGCACGACGCCGTCGCGCTCGATCTGCGCCTCGCGCAGCAGGCCGGCGACCGCTTTGGCGTCGCAGCCCTTGACCACGAGGGCGGCCTTGCCGAGGCTCGCGACCTGCGAGCGGCGCGGGTTCAAGAAGGTGGCCAGGTTGTGCACGCAGCGCGTGTCGAAGACGAGACGGTCGCAGTCGGCGGCGCTGGTCACGAAGACCGGGCGCACGCCGCGCCGGCCTTCTTCCCAGCCGATGACGACCTTTACCTCGCCTTCGTCGAGCAGGCGCCGGGCGGTGTCTTGCAGTTCAGTCACGACGCGCCCCCGGTGTGTGAGGCCGGCGCGGCGGCTGAGTCGCCGGTCGCCCCGGCGGGCGTTTCGAAGGAAGCGAACGGGTCGTCGGCCGGCGAAGCCGCGCCGACCAGACCGTGGTAGGAGTCGAACGGGCCCATGGTCCGCACGCGCTCGACCGTGCTGTTCACGACGTCGGCCCACTTGCCGCCCTCGGAGGCCGAGACCCACGAGAAGGTGACGCGCTTGGGGTCGATGCCCAAAAACGAGAGCAGCTCGCGAAACACGCCGAAGCGGCGCCGGGCGTGGTAGTTGCCGGCCGTGTAGTGGCAATCGGCCGGATGGCAGCCGCTGACGATCACGCCGTCGGCGCCACGCTCGAAGGCCTTGACGATGAACATGTGGTCGATGCGTCCCGTACAGGGGAGACGGATGATGCGCACGTTGCTTGCCATGTGCAGACGGCTGGTGCCGGCCAGGTCGGCCCCGGTGTAAGTGCACCAGTTGCACACAAAAGCGGTGATGCGCGGTTCGAAGTCGGCCACGATTACCACCCCGCCAGTGCGTTGATCTCTGAGTAGATCTGGTCGTCGGTGAAGTTGGCCAGCTCGACGCTCTTGCTGGGACAGACCGCGACACAGGTGCCACAGCCCTGGCAGACGCCAGGGTTGACGTAGGCGACGTGGCCACAGACGTGGCCGTCGACGTCGCACACGTCGCGATGTTCGATCGCGCCGTACGGACAGACGCGCTCGCAGTTGAAGCAGCCGATGCAGGTGCGCTCGTTGACCTTGGCGACCGACGGGTCGCGTTCGAGCTCGTCGGCGCTGAACAGGCCGAGCACCTTGGCGGCCGTGGCGCTGGCCATGGCCACCGACTCGGGAATGTCACGCGGAGCCTGGCAGGCGCCGGCCAGGTAGACGCCGGCGGTGTTGGTCTCGACGGGGCGCAGCTTGGGGTGCGCTTCGTTCAAGAAGCCGTCCTGGTCGTAGCTCACCGAAAGCTTCTGGGCGAGCTCGCTGATGCCGGGCTGGGGGCGCACCGCCGTGGCCAGCACGACCATGTCGGCTTCGACTTCGACCTGACGGTTGCTGAGGGTGTCGTAGCCCCAGACCTTGACCTTTTCGCCGTCGCGGAAGATGCGGCTGACGCGCCCGCGGATGTATTCGGCGCCGTCTTCTTCGATGGCGCGCCGCGAGAACTCGTCGTAGCCCTTGCCGGCCGCGCGGATGTCCATGTAGAAGACCACCGTGCGCCCGTCGTGGACCTTGTGCTTGTACAACATGGTGTGTTTGGCGGTGTACATGCAGCAGATCTTGGAGCAGTACGAGATGCCTTTTTCGGGGTCGCGCGAGCCCACGCAGGCCACGAACACGACCGTCTTGGGCTCGGTGCCGTCGGAAGGCCGCAACATGGCGCCGCCGGTGGGACCCGAGGCGCTCGCGAGACGCTCGAACTGCATGCCGTCGATGACGTCGGGCACCTCGCCGTAGCCGTACTCGCCGTAGCCCTTGAGGCCCTCTGGCTGGTCGCGGCCGATGTCGTAGAGCTGGAAGCCCGTGGCCACCACGATGGCGCCGACCTCTTCGGTGACGAAGGCGTCGTCGCGGTCGTAGTCGATGGCGCCCTTCAGGCAGGCCTCTTTGCACTTGCCGCAGGCGTCTTTGGCGAGACCCTTGCGGCGGCCCTTGAAGAGCGTGCAGTTCTCGCGGTCGAGTACCGGGATGTTGGGCACCGCCTGCGGGAAGGGCACGTAGATGGCGGTGCGCTTGCCGAGGCCGGCGTCGAACTCGCTGGCGATCTTGCGGCTCGGGCAGGCGGCCTGACAGTCGCCGCAGCCGTTGCACAGGTCTTCGTTCACCGAACGCGCCTTCTTGCGGATGGTGACCGTGAAGTTGCCGATGTAGCCGTCGACCTTTTCGACCTCGCTCCAGGTGTGGAGCTTGATGCGCGGGTGCTGGTAGGCCTCGACCATGCGCGGGGTGAGGATGCACTGCGAACAGTCGAGCGTGGGGAACGTCTCGGAGAGCTGGCTCATGTGGCCGCCGATCGAGGCGTCTTTTTCGATGAGCACCACGTCGTGGCCGCCGTCGGCGATGTCGAGCGCCGCCTGGATGCCGGCGATGCCGCCGCCGATCACGAGGGCGCGCTTGGTCACCGGTATGCGGATGGTCTCGAGCGGCTTGTTGTGCTTGACCTTCTCGACGATGGTGCGGCCTATGTCGATCGCCTTGGCGGTCGCCTGCTCGCGGTCTTCGTGGATCCAGGAGCAGTGCTCGCGCACGTTGGCCATTTCGACCAGGAAGGGGTTGATGCCCGCCTGTTCGGCCGCGCGGCGGAAGGTCTTTTCGTGCATGTGAGGAGAACAGGCGCAGACCACGACGCCGGTGAGGTGGTCGTCGGCGATGGCCTTTTTGATGAGCTGCTGACCGGGGTCGGAGCACATGTACTTGTAGTCTTCGGCGTGGGCTACGCCGGGGTGCTCGCGCAGCGCGTCGGCGACCGCGGCGCAGTCGACGGTGCGCCCGATGTTCTCGCCGCAGTGACAGACGAAGACGCCGATGCGGCTCATGACACACCCGCTTTCGCGGCGGTCTTGGCGGCGGCCTTGGCGGCCTTCGCGGCGGCCGCCTCGGCGGCCTCGGCGGCGGCCGTGTCGGCCTTTTGGGCGAGCTGCGTGAAGAGCGGCTGCGTGTCGACGAAGTGCCGCGCGAAGCCGAGCCTTTCGGGGGGCAGGCCCAGGGCCAGCCCGACCAGCTGCGTGATGTAGAGCACCGGCATGGGCGGGTCCAAGTTCATGGCGCTCTGCCGGAAGTCGAGGTTGCCGTGACACATGGGGCAGGCGGCCAGGATGGCGTCGGCGCCCGAGGCGCGGGCGTCGTCGATGATCGCCCGGCTCAGGCGCAGCACCGAGCTGGTGCGCGACACCGAGAAGGCCCCGCCGCAACACTCGACGGCCATGTTCCACTTGACGGGGTTGGCCCCGCAGGCGCGGATGACGTCGTCCATGCCCGTGGGCTGCTCGGCGTCGTCGAAGCCGGTGGTGGCGGCCGGACGGACCAGCAGGCAGCCCCAGTAGGCAGCGATGTTCAGCTGCTCGAGCGGGTTGCCGCGCCAGCGCCGGCGGTCGAGCCGGCCGATGCGCTCTTCGATGGCCGGCGCCAGTCCCTGCAGCAGCTCGACGATGCTGGTCACCTGCACGGAGTTGGTGAACGGGCGGCCCAGGACTTCGGGCACCTTGGTGGCCAGACCGGGCTCGTCGGCCACCGCATGCGCGGCGCCCGAGAGGCGGTTGTAACAGGCCGCGCAGGGCGCCAGGACTTCGCTTGCCCCCTGGGCTTCGGCAAGCGCCAGGTTGCGGGCCGGCAGGGCCACGGCGAGCAGGTGGTCGGCGATGTGCGCCGAGCTTGCTCCGCAGCAGCTCCAGTCGTCGATCTCGCGCAGTTCGATCTCGAGGGTGGCGGCCACGGCGCGCAGGCTCTCGTCGTACTCGCGAGAGGTGCCATGCATGGAGCAACCCGGGTAGTAGGCGAGCGTCATGGTGCGACCTCGCTGTCGGCGTCGGGGGCGGGACCGGCGGTCGGTGCGTCCGCGGTGGCGGCGAGAGCCTCGGCGGCCAGGGCCTGTTCGCGGGCGCAGGCGGCCATGATGCTCTTGATCTCGGCGTGTCCCCTGATGCGCGAGGGCACCAGCGGCAGCTTGCCGCGCTCGAGCATGGCAGGCACGACGGCGACGTCCTGGAACAGGGCGCCGCTGCGCATCTTGTACTGCATGATGAGGCCGACCTCAGAGAGGCGACCGGTCATGCGGATCTGCTCGAGGAACGACTTGTGGAAGGCGGCGACGTTGCGCGGGCCGTGACCGGCGCCCTCGAGGGCGGCGAGCTCGCGCAGCGCGTCGATCACGCGCGCCGGGTCGACGTCGTTGGGGCAGCGCGCGCTGCAGGTCTCGCAGGTGAGGCACAGCCAGAGGGAGTCGTCGTTGAAGAGGCGTTCACGGTCGCCGGCGATGGCGTAGCGCATGAGGTCGTGCGGCGGCAGTGTCATCTCGCCGCCCATCGGACACCCGGCCGAACATTTGCCGCATTGGTAGCAACTCGCCACGTTGATGGCGGTCGTGCGGCGAATGTACGAGGCGAGGGTCTCCGGAGCCTTGGTGCTGCGTTCGGTCGAGGTGCTCGTGGTGCCTGCCTTTCCGATCGGGGGGCCCAGAGGCCCCGATACGGGATGGCGAGCCAGCCTTGCCCAGCGCTCGCCCCAAAAAAAGGTCTGCGTGAATAGTGTAGCCACAGCCCCATAATCGGGCAACACTTGTTTCTTTTGTCACAAGCGCCCTGGGAGCGACAATAATGCCCGGCGCCTCGCTACGCAACCTAGCACAGGAACGCCCCGCTGCAAGCGGGCCGAGCTGTACAAAGTTGTTCCTGCGTAGAGGGCCTTTGTGGCCCGCT
>Ga0302320_10021040_pt1 | contig 12967 bp, 9 predicted proteins | sample Bog_T0_3_FD_202130 | JGI IMG/M metagenome (GOLD analysis project Ga0302320, IMG submission 202130) | Peat permafrost microbial communities from Stordalen Mire near Abisko, Sweden - Bog_T0_3 | ecosystem: Environmental > Terrestrial > Soil > Wetlands > Peat | place: Sweden: Abisko, Stordalen Mire...
GGAAGAGGGCTCGCTCTATCCAGCGCTGCAACGGCTGCTGAAGGCCAGGCTGGTTAAGGCGGAGTGGGGCGTTTCGTCCACCAACCGCCGCGTGCGCACCTACGAGATTACCGCCGCCGGCATGCGCCACCTTGAAGAGGAAATCTCCAGCTTCGAACGCATGTTTGAAGGCATCGCGCTGGTCCTCAATCCCGGCAAATCCACCGCCAACTAGCGAGGCATTCCCCATGAACTGGATTCCGAATATCTTCCGCCGCCGCGCCCTTTATAACGATCTCGCCGAAGAGATGCGCCTGCACCTCGAAGAGCGCACCGAGCAGTTGATGCGCGAAGGCCTGAGCCGCAAAGATGCCGAACAATCCGCCCGCCGCGCCTTTGGGAACCGCACGGTTCTTGAAGAACGAAGCCGCGAAGTCTGGCAATGGCCCACCCTGGAATCCATCTGGGCCGACGTGCGCTATGCGCTGCGCCAACTGAAGAACTCTCCCGGCTTCGCCATCACTGTAATTCTCTCGCTCACCCTGGGCCTCGGCGCAAACACCACCATCTTCACTTTCGTGAACGCACTGCTGCTGCGCCCGCCTGCGGTTGCCGATGGCGGACGTCTCGTCGAAGTCCTGGAGCACAATGCCAAAGCTTCAGGGATCGAGTCGTATTCGAATCTAAGCTATCCAGGCTACGTCGATCTTCGCGACCATAACCGCAGCCTTTCCGGTCTTGCGGCGTTTGACGGAGATCCGCGTCCCGTTAGTTGGAGCCACGGCGGGCAGGGGCAGATGGTGTATGGCCAGCTGGTTTCCAGTAATTTCTTTTCCGTGCTCGGACTGGAACCGGCTCTCGGGCGTTTCTTTCAGCCGGATGAAGGCAAAGGGGGCTCCAGCGCGCCTACCGTCGTAATCAGTTATCCATTCTGGCGACGCCAACTTGGCGGGGACCGTTCGGCCCTCGGACGCGTACTTGTCTTGAATGGAGCCAGCTATACAGTTATCGGCGTAGCGCCCCAAAGCTTCACAGGCGTCCTCATCGGTACGAAGCATGATTTCTGGACCACTCTCGCCATGACGCCGGCCCTGATTCACGATCAGGACCGGCTGGGCAGCGATACTTCATCCTGGCTGTTTGGTGTGGGCCGCCTGAAGCCTGGAGTTTCGAAGAACCAGGCGCAGGCGGACCTGACGGTGCTCACCCGTGCGGCTCATTCCTCCGATCCCCATGCGGCCGTCATGGATGCTATCGCGTTTCCCCTCCAGTTAATGCCAGGTCCGCTTCGCGGCTATGTGGCTGCGTTCACAGGCTTGCTGATGGCCGCGGTGGGCCTGGTGCTCTTGATTGCATGCGCCAATGCGGCGAATCTTGTGCTGGCGCGCGCCACTACGCGGCGGCGCGAACTCGCGGTGCGCTCGGCCCTCGGTGCGAGCCGGTCCAGAATTATGCGCCAGGCGTTGACTGAAAGCCTGATGCTCTCCATGATGGGCGGCGCCGGTGGACTGCTGGTCGCGTACTGGTCCATTCCGGCTTTGCTGAGTCTAACTCCTGCCACGATTCCTCTTTCGCTTGAGGCCCCGCTCGATTGGCGTGTTTTTGCTTTTGCCTTTGTTGCCTCGCTTTTGAGCGGGATTGTCTTCGGCGTCTTGCCTGCGTTGCGCAGCACACGGCGCGACCTGCTTCCTGCCCTGAAGGATGAGCGACAGCTTGCCGGCCCGCGGCGTTCACGGCTGCGCGGCAGCCTTGTGGTTGCGCAAATCACGGTTTGCCTGGTACTGCTGATCAGCGCGGGACTCTGCGTCCGCAGCCTGTTCAACGCTCGTTCCATCGACCCCGGATTCAGCACGCATAACATCGCCGTGGCGCATCTCGACCCCGGCAGCCTCGGCTACACAGAAGCGCAGGATCGCCAGTTTTATCAGTTATTGCTGGCACGCGTGCGGGCTTTGCCGGGAGTGAGTTCCGCCAGCCTCTCGGACTATCTGCCGCTCGGAACCAGCCGCACGGTTCACGATGTAATGATCGACGGATTCACTCCGCCACCGGGGCTGGACAGCCTTCCCATACAGGTGGCATATGTTGCGCCGGATTTCTTCAACACCATGGGCGTACCGGTGCTGAACGGCCGCGAGTTTTCGAGTCAGGACGTCCAACCGAACTCGGGAAAAGTGATTATCAATCAAGCCATGGCAGCCCACTACTGGCCTGGACTCAATCCCATCGGGCAGCACTTCAAAGATCACAAACAGTCGGTGGAGATTGTTGGAGTGGTCAAGACCGGAAAGTACCGCACGCTGAGCGAAGACCCGCTGGATTTCATGTACCTTCCGCTCAACTCGCAATCGCAGGAGTTTCTGGTGGTGCGCACCGGTGCAGGCGAAGAAGCCGCTCTCGGCGGGATTCGCAAAGTCATTCAGACCCTCGATCCGAACGTAGTGCCTATGGAAATGGAGACGATCTCGCAATACATGGCACTCCCGTTGTTCGCGGCGCATACCACTGGAGTGTTGCTGGCGGTGTTTGGCTCTGTAGCTCTGCTGCTGGCCACCATCGGACTTTCCGGAGTGGTGTCCTACTCCGTGAGCCAGCGGACCAACGAGATCGGCGTACGCATGGCGCTGGGCGCGGACCGGCTCGATGTGGTGCGCCTGATTCTGAAACAAGGCATGCGACTCACCGGCATCGGCCTCGTGCTTGGACTGGTGCTGTCGTTCGCCGCCACGCGCGTGCTATCTGGACTGCTCTACGGAATCAAGCCCGGCGACCCGCTCACCTTCGCCGGAGTCTCTTTGTTCCTCGCCGCCGTCGCATTCATATCCTGCTATGTGCCTGCGCGCAGGGCCGCGTCAATCGATCCGATGAAATCGCTGCGGGCGGAATAAGCAATTCGATTCCCGATCTGCTTGAGCCGCGCGCCTCAGAGGCCCGTGTCCCTTCGCGCAAGCGATACGGAGGGAGCAGGGGCATTCATGCCCTGAATACAAGCCTCCAATCCAATCGGCTTTAGCCGCGGACCCTTACGAAGAGGAGGCACTCCGCGAAATTGGCTGAGGATCAGCGGGACGGCGAGGTATTGTTTAGGAGGCAACGGCTCTTCGCCTGGAGCCGAGATCGTCCCGTCTGTCCTGAGGTCTTTCCAGTTTCCGCCAGATTCCCAAGGTTTCCGGTGTACTATGAGAGGTTCCCGGAAAAGAGGGCAACTCCATTGTCAACGCCAGTTGGATTCTTTGCGTATTCATCGATGCCGCACGCGATCCCTGAAACAATCAAAGCTGCTTTAGAGGCGATCAACAAGACTCAAGCAGCGAGAATCAGCACGTGGGAAGATCTTTCTATTGGCGGCAAGTACATAATCAAAGAGATAGCGACGCAATTGATGATTCCGACTTCTTCTGTGCTGACATCACCACGCTCAACGCGAACGTCATGTTTGAACTTGGCTTCGCAATCGCCCGAGACAAAAGAATTTGGCTGATTAGAGACGACAGCTACGTCGATTCAAGGAAGGAATTTGAGCAGCTACGACTTCTAACGACCATCGGGTATAAGCCGTACACGAATGCTGAGCACATAATTAAAGGATTCTTTGCCGACAGCCCACAAACGACGCTGGAATTAACAGTCTTCAGGGCATCAATTGAGCCCCTCCTTCAGCCTTCCCATCCTCCTGACCCTGTTCTTTACCTGAAGAGCGGAATTGACATTGAGGCAAGCGTCCGTGTCAGTCGAGTCGTAGATAGGCTGAAGCCAAAACCAGTGATTGATGACCCACGGGAGTCCTCTGTTCAGCCCTTGTATTGGTACGGCCAGAAGGTGATCTTTGCACCCGGCGTAATCGCTCATTTTCTCTCCCCAAACAGAGAGGGTGCAAGGCTGCACAATGCACGGTACGCCTTGGTAAGCGGACTTACAAGAGGCTTTGATAGAAAGCTCCTAATGTTGACTGAGCATAGTGACCTCCTCGCGCCGATAGATTACCGCGATTCAATGACCTACTACACGACCCCGAGCGAGGCTGGCTACCGGACTGAAGAGTGGTTGCGTCAAATTACGCCCGATGAAACTGCGGAGACTAAGAACGCGAGTCGGGTTGGAGCTTTAAAGCTTGCCACAGAACTGCGCGATTTCCATCAGCAGCTTGGTGAGTACGTGGCGGAAAACGAGGCATCGCAACTCTCTGAATATTTTGTTGAAACGACTGCCCATATGGACATTCTTAACGGAACCCAGACGATTTTTGTAGGAAGGAAGGGAACAGGCAAAACTGCAAACCTTTTACAGGCGGCGGCCGAAACCGGCAAAGACCTTCAAAGCCTCGCATGCGTTCTAAAGCCAGTGGGCTACGAAATGCGTGGGCTGGCGCGGCTTTTCTCCAACTACAAGCACGCTGATCACAAGGGCTATGTGATCGAAAGTCTATGGAAATATCTACTATACTCAGAAATCGCCATTGCGACAGTTAGGCACGTCGAGGAGTTTACTCCATGGCTACTGTCCGAACCACGGGTTCAGGCTCTCTTCGACTTGTTGTCTGAGGAAGAATCTGCACTCTCTGGCGATTTTACGGCTCGATTAGAGAGAGCTGTGTCGCGATTGGAAGCGGCGGCTCCGACAGACTCCACTGACGTGTTTAAGAGGGGAATATCCGAGATCCTTCATCACAATGTACTGAGTAAACTTCGCACGAAGCTAAGTCAAGTCTTGACAAAGATGAACAAGGTCCTTCTTCTTATCGACAACCTCGATAAACCATGGACTCGTTCGGCTGACGTGGAGGCTCTTGCGCAGTTCATCTCTGGACTAATTACGGCTACGAGCCGGGTCGGTGAGGAGCTAAGATATGGAGAACGGAATAAGAACGCCACTCGGTTCAATAGCGCGATCTTCCTGCGCAGCGACATTTTCGAAAGAATTTTAGTATCAGCAGAAGAACCGGACAAGATATCCCATACCCGCCTGTCTTGGAATGATCCTGAGCTTCTCCTTCGCATCATCGAAGAAAGGTACGTGTCTTCACATGGTCCAAAGAGTTACCCGGCAGATATGTGGCATAAGTATTTCATCCCCACAGTCAAGAACGTGCCCACGCGAGAGTACTTGATTAGCCGTATCCTGCCGCGTCCTAGGGACATTGTGTATTTCGTCAAGGCTGCAGTATCGTTCGCTGTGAACAGGAGGCATGACAGAGTTGAAGAGAAAGATATCCTTGACGGGGAAGAGCAATATTCGCAATATGCTTGGGACTCGATCTTGGTGGAGAATAGTTCGATCATCCCCTCACTAGAGAACGTTCTACTCGAATTCGTCGGCGGTAAGGCAGTCTTGACTGAATCGACCCTTCGGCAATTGGTCACGTCAGCAGGCATAGGAATCGATCAGGCTGATCCCGTCATCGACCAGTTGATCAACCTCACCTTTCTAGGAGTGGAGACCGCCTGCGGAAAGTTCGCATACGCAGACGAGCGGAAAGAGCTTCAAAAGAATCGGGTCCTGGCTGGGAAATTCGCAGCACAGAATTTATACGAACGTAGGTATGAAGTGAACGCACCATTTCGATCATATCTGGGCATAGACGAAGCTCTGACGATGATGCCGTTTTGATGGAAACCAGGAGAGACCAGGGACGGAAATCCCGGGGACAGACGGGAAGTTCACCGGCGAGTGACCCCGATCCCGGGATACTTCCAATCGACAAATGAGGGTGGCCCGGTCCCTCGCACTTGGGGACCGGGGATGCCACGGACTTCAATTGGTCTGAAGAGGTCCGTAGCCTATGGCTGGCAGATATATCTTGAAGCTACGTTTTGGAGGCAATTACCCTGTCGAGGCGCACAAAAGTCATCGGACCTTCGCATTTCTCGCTCCCAAAATTTCTTCTTCCAGTTTTGCAGTCTATTTCGACAAAAAGCGCACAATCAAATCATGACTGCCATTCCATCACGCAATGGCGGGTGGCCCTGATCCCTCAATCCTTTTCTCAACCTCAACGAGGGTGCCCCCTGTCCCTCGCACTTGGGGACCGGGGATGGAAGCGCCCCGAACCTTACACCAGAAGATTCATAACAAAGAGTCTGCTTCTCGAATGTAATCAAAAGCTAAGTACAGCCCCGGAGGCGTCATCGGCAGCCCCTCAATCGGCAACCAGTCAGAAACTGCTTGATCAACACCCATCGCCTTCAACGCGGGCGCGGAGTCCCTCTGTGCTCTCGGAGAATAGGTCGATAAAAACCAGCACCAATCGGGGGAACTCTTATCCGCACGACAACAGTGCCCGCCAACCCGGAGAATAATCTCAAAAATCTTCCCGGCGTTTGCAGTTTAATTCGCGGAAACGCGCACAATGGATTCATGGCATCCAGAGCACCACAAATCCCGCAGCGCCCGCAGCCAATTCTGACCCAGACGCTATGTCCGGCCCGTACCCCAACGGCGATTTACCCCACCCCTCCCCCCCTTTCTTCCCACGCCCATGAAAACAATAATGTTACGCCGAAAAAAGCCTAAACGACCTACCCCAACAAACGACTTACGCGCCAGGGTTCGGCGAGAAAGAACTTCTTGCCCCGAAGTGCAGCAGCCTCTGGCCGCCGCCAACTCAACGGGATCTGGCGTAGAATAGAGAAAGCAGCACGAGCCAGTTGGCCCGGCTCGCACCTGGGCACCTTCAGCAAGAGCGAGGTTGCCAAAGCACCATGGGGGCGTCACGGTTTCGACGGGATCGATTGCGGCTTAGGAGGCATGTCAGGGTGTGGGCACCTGTAATCGCCTGCAAAACTAAAGTTGCCAACGATAATCTGGCACTTGCAGCTTAATTAAATAAGCTGCCGTCTTCCACGGCTTTACCTGCGGGCTGTGAGCGGACGTCATACAGTGGGCTGGCGGTTGCTTCTCGGTCCGTGTTGTAGCCGCGAGATCATCGGACTAGTTCCCGCCGCATCTTGTCCGTTCTGAGTTGCGGGGGCGAAACCAAAAGGAAGCGGACAAAGCATGAACTCTCCTGGCTGACAGCGATTTCGGACGCGGGTTCGACTCCCGCCGCCTCCACCAACTCTAAGTCTTTTATTATCATAAACATAGCTTTCAAGCCTTGACTTTTGCGCTAAATTTGAGCTAGACTTCACGGCAAATGAGCACGCCCCTAATCGCCATCTTTGTACGCCACTCTGCGGAATGCAAACACGCCGACGATGAGCTGTACCGTCGGTGCAACTGCCGAAAGCACCTCCGCTGGACCCACAACGGGGTCCAGTACCGGAAAACCGCAGGAACTCGTTCCTGGGTCAACGCCGAACAGGCAAAGCGCGATCTTGAAGACCAGCTCGCCGGGCGTACTACCTCTCCCTCCGCCGAGGACACTGCCCAAACCATTGCCGGGGCAGTCTCGCTGTTTATAGCCGACAAGAAGGTCCAAGGATTGACCCCCGACCTCATCAAAAAGTACACGCTTTGGCTAGGCCGGCTGCGGACGTATTGCGAGGGGCGCGGAGTCTTCGTTGTAAAGGGCATTACCAGGGAACTCGTCACTGGATTTTGCGAGGACTGGCCCAAACTCTACCCAAGTACATACACCCGCGCCAAACTTCGCGAGCGCTACAAGAGCTTTCTACGGTACTGCTACGAGGCACAATGGCTGGAACGCGTGCCAGCGTGGCCGAAGATCAAAATCGAGGAACCGCCGACAATGCCCCTCACGGCAGAGGAGTATAAGCGGCTTCTTGGGGTTATTCCGAGTATTGTTCGCCGCCGCGACACGGCCGTTTGGGCAGCCCGCGTCCGTGCGCTGTTCCAGCTTATGCGTTGGTCTGGTCTGGCGATTATGGATGCTCTCACGCTTAGGCGGGATGAACTTATCCATGATGAAGCCAGGGGCATTTACCGGGTAATCACCCAGCGCACCAAGACAGGCACAGATGTCACGGTACCAATTCCGCCTGATGTTGCCCAGGAACTGCTCGCGGTCCAGAACGACAACGACATCTACTTCTTCTGGTCGGGCGAGGGATCGAAAAAGAGCGTAACCGGGAATTGGGGTAAACGGTTTATCGTCCCAGCTTTTGAGGCAGCGCATATTGAATGTGATGGGCACATGCGAAGCCACAGGTTGCGGGACACCTTCGCCGTAGACTTGCTTGAGAAAGGCATCCCGCTTGAAGAGGTATCCAAGCTGCTCGGCCACGAATCGATTAGAACCACTGAGCGCCACTATGCAAAGTGGGTGAAGGGCAGGCAGGACAGGCTCGATACGCTTGTCACCGGGACATGGGCTGAGCCGGCGGCTTAGCAGTGTGCACAAAGGCCCTGGGATCTAATGCCCCAGGGCCTCTGCTCTGCGCAGTCTGTGGAAAGGAGAAAGTAATGCTCCATCTGCTGGGAGCGTATCACATTTCGCAACAGGACCCTTTTCGATCCGTTCCAGCCCACCGGTAATATATGCAAATGGAAAGGACTCACAAGGAATATGCTCGGCTGGAATATAAGCGTGTATTCGCAAGAAGTGGGCGGTGGATGCGCTGCCAACCCAAAGTCAAAAGTCAGCAAACAGATTGCTGTTTGGCAGACTGGCAACGGTGAGCTCAACTAGCTTTTCGATCTCGCAAAGGCCGACAAAGCCGTCGATCTGGGCCGGGAAGGATACACGTATTGTTTCATGGCTACTGCCGAGCACATAATTCCACGCATCCTGGACAAACCTCCGAACGCCAAAGGTGTCTGGAGCCGCGATGAGTGTGACGCAGCCCTTAGTTGCCAGGTGGAAAAAACACAAGCCGATAGCGAAAGCGTTTCCGAGGACTTAATGTCTGCAAAAACTTCTCAATCGCTCTCAATGGGTGCTTTGGTCAGCATAAACCGAGAAGTAGACTGAGGTGTCTCGGCGGAACGCAGCCACCGATCCCGCTACGAACGCGAATGCATCACTAAGAACACGCGATTTAACAGCAACGGTACTGATTGGAGTTTGTTGATTCTGAATCCCGCGATCTAAAACTGAATTTGTCCAAGTCCCAGGCATCCTCTACGAGGCTGCTCCTCAAGCCTGCTCTGAGGAGCAACCTTTGCGGTATCTTCGATTCGGCCGTTCGATCAAAAGTCCTGGACTGTCGGGCGCACGACAATCTCATTGACATCGACATCGGCCGGTTGCTCAATTGCATAGGCGATGGCGCGAGCAACGGAATCGGCAGGAATCGCCAGTTGCTTGTAGAGCTCCTTGACTGCCTTTGCAGATGCTTCGTCGGAAGTGCTCTCCTTAAGCTCGGAGTCGACTGCCCCAGGGGAGATGATCGTGGTTCGAATTCCTGTTCCATGCACCTCTAAACGCAGGCCTTCGCTCAGAGCGCGAACTGCTGACTTGGTAGCGCAATAGACGGTTCCGCCGGGAGCGAACACTTTGATGCCGAATACAGAAGCGACATTGATGAAGTGGCCGCCTTCCTGTTTCAGAAAGTGAGGCAGTGCGGCCGCAACTCCGTACAACACGCCCTTGATATTGAGGTCGATCATTCGATCCCATTCATCCACCTTGAGAAGTGAAAGCGGTGCGATCGGCATGATACCTGCATTGTTCACAAGGACGTCGATCTTGCCATACGTGTTGATGGCTCTGTTGACCAATGATTCGACCTCGGTCCGTTGTGTTACATCGACCGAAACGGCGAGTGCCTTCCCGCCGGCGGCCTCGATGTCTTTGACAATCGCATTGAGACGATCCTTGCGCCGTGCGCCCAGAACTACTGTTGCGCCCAGCGTTGCGAGGTGGCGAGCGGTGCTCTCTCCGAGACCGCTGCTTGCCCCCGTGATGACTACGACTTTGCCTTCAATGTTGTTGCTCATTTTCTCTCCTTGTTGTGGCGAGGCCTTATGCCTCGCGGTGTTAGAAGCACCTTTGTCCAAAAAGCTCTATTGAATGCCCTTAAGGGTCCTTGGAAAAAGAACTGTCGAACTGACCTGGGCGAGCAGTTCCATCAGATCCGAAATTGGCTTCGCATCAAGCTGCTGCACAGTGTTGACGATCTTGTTCCGCAGACATTCACTCGCAAACGGTTCCGCCAACCATTGGAACTTCTCGACAGTCCGCTCCCACGTCAGCGGATTGGTGAGGCCTCCCTCGTAGCCGTTCTGCGTCTTCACAAAGACGCGTTGATCCTTGGTCCGAATCGTGATGCGTGCACTAAGTTCGTGTGGGTACCGTGCACTCAGGCCCTCATCGGGATGCACCTCAACGCGGGCGAGCAATGCTTGTGCATCGGCCGACTGAATGCGCTCCGCCTCCAACTGATCAGGGCCGAGTTGATCGTCAAGCAGTGCCGCGGCGACAAGGTATTTCAGGTTGTAGTCGCCTTGCTCCTTCACTTGCGGATTGTCCTTCGGACCAAAGCTTCCGCCTCCTGCAAAATCGAATGCCGGCTTGAACACTTCGCAGCGCACAGACTCGACATCCGCCGCAATCAAACCGTTGCGACGCTTCAGATCAAGTACTGCTTCTAGCACCGCCTGCCCGTGAATCAGTGAGCAATACTTCTTCATCATTGTCTGCTTGATAATGTCGAGCGAAGGGTCCTCCCAATTTGCGGAGATCGATTGCGAGAACATAAGCTCTAGCCCGTATGGCCCCTCGAATAATCCCTGCGGGCCAGTGAAGCCGCGCTTGGCCAGGGAGGCTGCATAGATGGCACGCATCCCTGTCATTCCGGGCGAAAAGCCCTTCCACTGCGATACTGGCTCTGCGTGTACACAGGTAAGCGAGACGTTGTCGACGGTTGCAATTGAGATCGCGTTCGCAATTGCGCCAGTGGAAAGTCCGAAGAGTTTTCCCGCGCCTGCTGCGGCTGATATCGCGAGCTGGATTGCGTGATTGAATCCTTTGGCCATCACCGGTACAGCTGAAGTAAACCTACACTGAATTTCGTAAGCCACTGCGAGAGCCAACATGAACTCCTCGCCGGATGCACCAGCCTGCTCGGCCGCCGCAAGCACAGTGCCGAAGTTATCGCTCGGATGACAGAGACCACCATCCGCCATGTAGCTATCGAGAAGGTCAACGTAACGTACGAGAGAAGAATTGAAAAGCGCTGCTTGATCCGCGGATGTTTTACCGCCGCCTATCAATGTGCAGCGGCCCGGCGCTCGATACTCCTCAAATTGTTCACGCAGCGCCCGGAAGGGTTCACCTTGCAGCCCGGAAATTGCGCAGCCAAGGCTATCCAGGATGTTGCGTTTGTAGAGCCGGCGATTTTCCGATGTGAAATGCTCAGGCCGGGCAGCGGTGGCGAAGGATGCAATGCGATCCACTGCCGGCTCAACTGATACAGCCGGCGGAGTTGACATGAGTTGTGCCATGAATCTTCCTCCTCAACGGAAGCTACTGGTGTGTCGCGATTGGTGAGATTGTTTGCAGTGTCTGCATTTGACTGTTCATGAACTCACTTACGAGAGCCGCAATTTCATCTGCTTTGGTATCCAGAGCGAAGTGCCCCGCGTCGAGCACATGGGCTATCGCACCCGGCACGTCCCGACGGTATCGCTCTGGTTCACCCAGATCGAAGGAGAGGTCGTGCTTGCCCCAAAGAACCAATAGCCTTGGCTGCGTCCTCTGCATCCAAGCCTGCCACTTTGGATACGCATCGACGTTTGTGCGGTAGTCGTAAAAGAGGTTGGTTTGAATCTCCGCCTGGCCAGGTGCATTCAGGAATGCGTACTCATCAGTCCAGAGATCCGGGTCGTACAGCTGAACGTCTGGATCGTCTCCGATATGACGCGTCTTTGTGGTGGCGAGCGACAACAGGTTCCTGCGCAGAGCTTCTTCATAGGGTGGCCGGTCTGCCCAGAATGCTGGGCGCGTTGCCCAGTTCGCTCCAAGGCCTTCGTTGTGAGCGACCGCATCTTGAACGATCAGAGACTGGACACGATCCGGATGAGCCAATGCCATGCGAAAGCCGACTGGTCCGCCATAGTCCTGCATGTAGAGCGTATAGTGCGAAAGACCCACGGCTTGAGTGAAGTCGTCCATCACGGCGGCGATGTGGTCGAAGGTGTAATCGAACTGTTTCGGGTCAGGCCAATCACTGTGTCCGAAGCCAGGATAGTCGGGTGCGACCAAGTGGTATTTGTCTGAAAGCCTCGTCAACAGCGGCTGAAACATCCGCGACGACGACGGAAGACCGTGCAGCAAGAGGATTGCGGGAGCGTTAGCGGGTCCCGCTTCCCGGTAGAAGATGGAAAGTCCATCCACCTTTACTGTGCGATAGCTGATGTTCTGTTCCATTTGGATCCCCTTGTCTTGAGCTTTCATAGCGGCGCTGGAGAGGACAACAAGTACCAGCAATGTAAGAGCTCGAAAGAGTGCGTTGACTGCATACTTCGCGATTGTGCTGGAGAATGTGGTCCAGGCCCGTTCTCGCGTGCCGCCTTCGTCTGGAAGGTAATTTCCAAAGCCGTCAATCATATCGAGTAGAGGAACCAACCTCCACAAGTTGAACTTGCTAAAAAGCACCTGGATGACAATCAGCATTTGTCCTCCCATTCACTGGCCCATTCCAGAATCGGAGCAGCAATGCCGGAAACGCCGGATACCAACTTGTGAAGTAGCAAAGTCGCATCAGTTTCTCTGGAGAGGCTTGCACTCTGGCCCGCCCAAAGAGGTAGGAGTTCTGGATTGTCTGCCCTCTCTGCGAGTGTGGAAAGGTTTCGCACCAAAGCACGTTGCAGCGGATAGGGAAGAATCTCGACGCCGGGGCGATTGAGTTCTTCAAGCAACTCGTTATGAATTCCGCGCGCCAGCCGCCCGGTAAAGCCACGCGTCAATCCAGTGCGGCGCGCGTTTGCACTCAGTAACATATTGCGATGAAGGGCGCCGGCGCCCGACTCGTCACTGGCTAGAAATGACGTGCCCAACTGAACCCCTTCTGCTCCGAGCGCAAAGGCGGCGATAATTCCGCGAGTGTCGGCGATACCGCCAGCGGCCACCACCGGAGCTGAAACTGCG
>Ga0302320_10021041_pt1 | contig 12966 bp, 9 predicted proteins | sample Bog_T0_3_FD_202130 | JGI IMG/M metagenome (GOLD analysis project Ga0302320, IMG submission 202130) | Peat permafrost microbial communities from Stordalen Mire near Abisko, Sweden - Bog_T0_3 | ecosystem: Environmental > Terrestrial > Soil > Wetlands > Peat | place: Sweden: Abisko, Stordalen Mire...
CGACGCCGCACTCCCGAAAGCCTGCATCGGCCTCGGTGCGTACATTCATCTCGCGCCAGAGCGCGAGGCTCCGCACGATCAGCGGCATTTCGCGCTCGTCACGCCCGGCTTGACGGCACCAGCCCCAATTACGGCCGGACTGCTCCGCGCCGATATACGCCTTCTCGCAGAGCACGGCGCAGATCCCGCGCTCGGCGAGCGTGAGCGCCGCCGAGACGCCGATGATGCCGCCGCCGACGATCACCACCGCCGTCGCGGCCGGCAGCCGCTCGTCCGGTATGATGGAATCGACGTGAGGACCCATGACAGGCATCATCGACCGGCCCATTGGGCGATGCAACAGCACGAGGGTCGTGACATCGAAAAGCCATCGCTTGCGGCGCCGCGCGTCGCCTGTGCCGTTGCTCCCGGTTCGCTCGCCGCCACGCTCGCCGGAGCGTTCCGGGCACTGCTCGATATACTGGCATCGGCAGAGGGCGGCTCCGGCCTCGCGCCGTTTCTCGACGAGTGGCCCAAGGCATTGCAGATGCGAGAGGTGGCGCCGAGCGGCGAATTGCCCGTGTTGCGCTGCCTGCCGGCCGTGCTCACGGCGCGCATCGACGACATCGCGCCCGGTGCGTGCTCGCCGGCGCTCGCAGCGTGCGCGCGTGTGCTCACGGCTGCTGCCGCAGCCGCGCAGACGCTCTGCTGGCGCCAGACTTACACGGCGCGCGAAGTCTGCGGTGCGTTTCTCGCAAACTATGCGTGGACGGAAATTCTCGGGTGCAGCGGTCCGATCGCCGCGCCGCGCATCGCATCCGGCCTCTTGCTGCTCGGCCCGCAGACGCTCTATCCGCGGCATAGTCATCTCGCCGAGGAAATCTACGTGCCGCTTTCGGGCACGGCCGAGTGGCAGCGCGGCGACCATACTTGGCGAGCGCGACGCCCGGCCACGCTCATCTACCATCGCAGCGAGGAGATGCACGCGATGCGCACGGCGGCCGAGCCACTGCTCGCTCTTTACGTCTGGCGCGCGACGGACGCGGCGGGTGCGGACTTGGGTTCATCCGCGCGTTTGGAGACCTAACGGTCCACGAGCTGGCACTCTAGGGACACGCGTTCCGGGGACTCGCCCTCCGGTGACTTGCGATCTAGTGACTTGCGATCTAGTGACTTGCGCCGGCTTTTCGCACCGCTTCGAACTCATCGCCCGGCAGCCATGCGACGTCCGCCGGGGCGGTCAGCGCCTCCCATCCGAGCGCGAAGCCGAACTGGGCGAGCGCAGCATTGCTCGAGAAATCCATCGACGGCAAATATTCGTCGCTCGGATCGTGATAATGCTTGGCCGTATATTCGTCGCGCTGCGCCTTGCCCCACTCGGGCGGATGCCCCGCGAATTTGAGCGCCGTATTGATCGAGAACGCGGGTACGCCTACGCGTGCCAGGCTGAAATGGTCCGATCGGTAATAGTGGCCGGCGCCCGGTTCGGCATCCGCCTCGATGACGAAGCCGAACGCCGCCGCGGTCTTTTCTACGGTGGGATAGAACGTCGTGCGCTCCGCCCCCGTGACGTTCACTGACAGAGGGATGCCGATCGGGGGCACGGCGTCGAAGTTCAAATCCAAGCCGATGTCGCGCGCCGGGATGGGCAAATGCTTGCCCCAATAATTCGAACCGAGCAGCCCCTTCTCCTCGGCAGTCACGGAGACGAACAACACGGGGTGGGGGGGTCTTACGGCGGAAGCGGCGAATGCCCGCGCGAGTTCCAGCAAGATGCCGCACCCCGTGCCGTTGTCCACCGCGCCGTTGTAGATGTTGTCGCCGGCGCGGTTCGGGTCGACGCCGAGATGATCGTAGTGCGCCGTATAGGCGATCGCCCGGGTGGGCGCCCCCAGAGCGGCACCCGGCAGCATCCCGACCACATTTGCCGATTCGAAATCACGCACGCTGCTCACGATGTGCGCCTTGAAGCGCACCGGCAGCTCGCGCGCCTTGAATTGCCGCGTGCCCGCGAGCGCGACCATCTTGTCGAGATCGAGTCCGGCCGCGCCGAACAGCTTGCGCGCGGCCTCCAGATGGAGCCAGGACGCCGCCTCGAGCTTCGGGTCGCGGTCATCGCGCAGGTAGACTTCCTCGCCGCTCCAGGAGTTGCGCACGACGTCCCAGCCGTAGCTCGCAAGATCGGTTCGATGAATGATCAGTACGCCCGCGGCACCGAGGCGCGCCGCCTGTTCGAACTTGTAGGTCCAACGTCCGTAGTAGGTCATCGCGTCGCCATTGAAGAACTTCGGGTCCTTCGACGGGGGCTCGTTGACGATCAGCAGCACGACCTTGCCCTTGACGTCGACTCCCTTGAAGTCGTTCCAATGATATTCCGGCGCGTCGATGCCATAGCCCACGAACACGATGGGCGCGTCCACCTCGACGCTCGCGGTCTGAGTCTGATTGCTGGTCACGAAATCCTCGCCGAGCTTCAGATCGATCGGACCGCCCTTGGCCGGCTGCAGCGCGGCCGTGGTCGCGGGCAGCGTGTGCACACCGGTGAAACGCACCTTTTGCAGATAGGTGCCCGCATCGCCCGCGGGCTCGAGACCATCGAGCGCGAATTGCGCGGCGATGTACGCGGCAGCGATGTCGCCGCCGCGCGCGCCCGTGCCGCGGCCTTCGAGCAGATCGTCGGCAAGAAAGCGCACGTGGGCGCGTATGCGTTCGGCATCGATGCCGACGATGGCCGCCCGCACTTCCGGCGGCAGCCCGAGACCGGCCGCCGCACTTGCGGCATGCTCGGCCAAAACCGACGTCGGCGCGGAAGCCTGGCCCAATGCGGCGCCGGCGCACATCAATGCGGCGGCGCCGATCGGCGCCGCCCGCCAAAACCTGTTCATCGTTGACCTCGTAGTGTATTCGCAGCCCGTGCTCGGCATGACGGGCGGTGCGCGATTATGATACATAGGAGGCATGCGCACACTCATTCTGACTTCGTTGTGGATCCTATCGGCGAGCTTGGGCGTCTCGATGAGCGGCATTGCCGCCGCCCCTGCCGCCGCTGATCCCGCGCTCGCAGCCGCCGTCGCGAGTCCCGAGCGGACGCCCGCTTTCGTGGCCCGCGATGCCGCGCGGCATCCCGCCGAGGAACTCAGCTTCTTCGGTCTCGCCCCGACGATGACCGTCGTCGAACTGTGGCCTGGCGGCGGTTACTGGACGGAGATTCTCGGCCCCTATCTGGCGCCGGCCGGCCACTTTTTTGCGGCGTTGCCGGCTCCGGGCAATGAAGAGGACGATGCGAGTGTCACGCGCTGGCGCGCGCGCATCGCGGCCCAATCCAAACGCCTCGGCGCCGTGCAGGAAACGACGCTCGGCAAGGGCTCCTACGCGATTGCGCCCCCAGGCAGCGCCGATCTCGTCCTCACGTTCCGGAATCTGCATAATTGGATGGAAGATGGGTATGCCGAGGCCGCGCTTGCGGGCTGCTTCAAGGCACTGAAGCCCGGCGGCATCCTCGGCATCGAGGAGCACCGCGGTCGCAACGACCGGCCGCAGGATCCCAAAGCCAAGGACGGCTACGTCCGTCAGGATTACACGATCGCGCTGGCGAAGAAGGCCGGCTTCAAGTTTGAAGGAGCGAGCGAGATCGATGCGAACCCGCGCGACACCAAGGATTGGGTCGACGGCGTTTGGACGCTGCCGCCGACCTTGTCTCAAGGCGACAAGGACAAGGACCGCTATTTGGCTGTCGGAGAAGCCGATAATTTCGTGCTGAAGTTCCGCAAACCGCGGCACTGACGCTCGGCTGTCTGCGGCACGGCTTCGGAATGCCTTCCGCTTCGAGCCGGCTTCAGTTTCCCGGCTGCGTGGCGAGCAAAACCTCGATACCGTGCTCGAGTTCCGCCGCGTCCGGCGTGATCTCACCGTCGAAATATTGCGTCACCTTGCCGTCGGGCTTCACGAGATACTTATTGAAATTCCAGGTCGGTTCGTGCGACTGGCGGGCTAGTTCCCTGAAGACCGGATTGGCTGCGGGCCCTTTGACGGCAAGCGGCGCAAGCATCGTGAATTTCACACCATAATTGATATAACAGACCTGGGCCGTTTCGGACTCATCACGCGCCTCTTGATTGAAATCGTCGGACGGAAAGCCGACGACGACGAGACCGCGGTCCATATAGCGTTCGTACAAGGATTCGAGACCCTTGAACTGCGGCGTGTAGCCGCAATGACTCGCCGTGTTGATGATCAGCAGCGGCTTGCCGGCGAAGGCCTTGCAAAGGTTGATGGTCTCCTCGGAGTGCAGTTTCTTGAACGAATGATCGAGGTAGGCCGGACAATCGCGCGCGCCAGCGGCAGCGGCGAGAGCCGACCAGAGGGTCGCGGCCAAGAAAAGCTTCGCGGTCGCTTGCATCGGCGGTTCTCCGTCTCGAAACACGTTCCGGAGTGTAGCCGGAGCGACGCCGGACCGCCGATCCGGCGATCCGTACGGCCGATGCACGGATGCCGTGGACGGCCGCGCAACGAACGTAGGATACTTCGCCTCCATTCTCCATCCGAGGCCCGCATGCCGTGAAGACCTTCCATCGTGGTGCATCGTCCGGTCCTGCCGCGGCACCCTTGTTCGCCCGGGCATTTTTTTCGCTGCCGCTGATCTGGGCGACCCTGATGTCGGCCATGCTCATCCCTGCGGCGGCGCGTGCGGCGGCCGCAGCCGAACCGTCCCCACCCTGGGTCGAGGGCGTCAACTACTTCTTGATGCGTTCGCCGCAGACTGCGAACCTGCCGCGCGGCAAAGTCGCCGTGACCGAGGTGTTCTCCTACGCGTGCCCGGCCTGCAACCTGTTCCAGCCGACCATGCACAAGCTCATCAAGAGCCTGCCTGCCAACGCGGTCGTCGAATACGTGCCGGCGTCCTTCAACGCGGCCGAGGACTGGCCCATGTTCCAGCGCGCCTTTTATACCGCCCAAGTCCTCGGTGTCGCAGCCAAGACCCAGGACTCGATGTTCGACGCCGTGTGGAAGTCGGGCGAACTCGCCGTCGTCGACCCGCAGACGGGCCGGATCAGAAGTCCCGTGCCGACGATCGAGGATGCAGCACGTTTCTATGCACGTGTCGCGGACGTGCCGGTGAAGAGATTTCTCGATACGGCCAACAGTTTTCCGGTCGATACCGATATCGGCCGCGCCGAGCAGTTCGTGTCCGCCGGTCCGGTCGACCGGACGCCGACGATCGTCGTCGCCGGGAAATATCGGCTCCACTCCGAGTCGGCGGGCGATCGGGGCGACGGGGAGAGAATCATCGCCCTCGTCACCTGGCTCATCGCCAAAGAGAGCACCGCACCCGCGCCCGCGCCGAAGGGCTCGCCAGCCGCTAAATGAGCACTGAAGCGGGACGGTTGCGGGCCGCTGCGCGAGCGCGGCGCACGCATCGGAAGTCGAAGGCGCTGTTCGGTTTGACATCATGAGTTCGCGACTGCGCATGTCCCAGCAGTCTCGTGAACCCGCCACGATGATGTCCCCGCGGGCTCCCATCTGCGCTTGCGAGGCACCACGGCTGCGGCTACCTTGCACACCTACCGGCTTGAAGCCGAACGAATTTAGTAAGCGCTAGGGGACGAAAAAGAAGAACCGGTCAAACGGGATACGGCGAGATCTCCTCGCAGTACTCCCGGGCGGCCCGGCCCCCGGGCCGCCCGGCTAAAAGGCCCTGCTCAACTCGATCCAGAAGTGCACCGTGGAGCTGTCGGGGACGAGCCTCGGCATTCCACCGAGGCGCGTCGCGAGCGCCGCGTGGGCCGTCCACGCTCCCGGGCTTCCCCAATTCAGTCCGAGCCCGGCGCCGCTCAGGGTCGCGGTATTCGGCCCCGCTGCCCATGGATCCTTGTTGACGGTGATGTGCTCGACATCGACGAAGGCGGTCGCCTGCCAGATCCCGCCGGCGGCGGCGCCGAGGTCGTGCTGGAGTTCCGCGGTTCCGAGGGCGCCGTTATCGCCCGCGAGCACTCCGAGATCATAGGCTCGCACCGAATACGGGCCGCCGGCGATCATCTTCTGCGAGGCATCCAGATTGTCGCCGGTCCACTGGCCGGCGAAGGACAGGTACAAGCCGGTCGCCGCACTGAATTTTTGCAGTCGCGCCAGGTTCAGGTTCCACTTCGAGAATTGCCCGTCGGTGCGCGCGGTGGCCGCGTCCGCGGCCTGTGCGGCAGCGTCGTCGAAGTCTAGCCTCCCGGTGATGAAGCTCAGGTTCCACGTATTGACCGCGCCCGCCAGCAGTCCATCGCGCAGATCGCCAATCACGCTCCCGGTCCAAATCGCGAGATGCCGGTTCGTGCGAATCCCACCGGCATCGAGTGCGTCGCGCAAGGTCAGCCGATCGAAATGTGCCTCCAGCGACAGATCGAAGCCCTGACTGCGAACGAGCGGCTGCTTGATCCAGCCGCTGCCGACGCCCGCGGTACCGTGTCCGTCGAGCGCTTCGAGGCCGTGCCCCAGTTCGTAATGCAGGCTCGAATAGGCCGCGCCGAACCGCGTGCCCAGGCCGTTCGCAGTGACTTCGTAAGCGAGCCGCCCGAAGTTGAGGTCGGATCCCGACGTCAATCCGGACAGGGTCAGCACGTCGCCGTGATCCAGCGGATCGAAGAGGTTGACCGTTGCGCCAAGACGCGCGCGGCCCGTGTATTTGTTGCCGTCGTCGTCCACGCTGACATTGCCGCTCCCGCGCGGTCCGTCTGTCACCGTCACGTCGAGGTCGGAGGTTCCGACCGCGGCACCGGGCTTGAGCACGGCCGCCACCGCGACATCGGGCACGTCGGACTCCAATAACAGCGTGCGATCGAGGGCACCCCGCTCGATGATCGCGCCCGCCGCGAGCGGTTCGAGCGTTGCAGCGAGCAGCGAATTGGAGACGCGGCTGCGGTTCACGAGCGTGATCTTTCCGTAATTCGCCTCGAGCACCTGTAGCGTCACGCGGCCACCCTCGACGGTCTGCGCGGGAATGATCGCCCGCGCGAGCGGAAAGCCATGATTGCGGTAATAGTCGGTGATGATTGCGGCGACCCCGGTGAGTTCTGCGAGGTTCAAGCGCTTGCCCTCTGAGGCCGCGACCAGCGCGTGCAGCTCGGCGGTCGAGAAGCGCGTGTTGCCGACGATCTGAAGACTCGTGACCGCGAACGCCTCGCCTGGCGGTAGGCTCGCACCGTCCTCGCGCCGGATCGACAGTCCCGTCACCGGGGACTGCGGCGGGGGCGGCACATTCGGTTTCATCTGCTGCAGAATGTCGCCGGCGCCGGGCGGCGCTTGCTCTGCGGCGCGCGCGGCGAGCGACGCCGAACACGCAAGCACCGCGAGGGCGACCGCCGGCGCGGGGCGTGTCACGTCAGCGGCCTCCGCCGATCGCACCCGCCGGCAGACGCAGTCCGCCGTCGACGATCGTCAGGCTGCCGCCGGCACCGAGTGTCGTTGGAGCGGCGGGAGGCGCCATCTCCGGGGTCAGGCCGAATTGAGGGGTCAGGCCGAATTGAGGGGTCAGGCTGAATTGAGGAGTCACGCCGAACTGGGGCGTCACGAAGTTCTCGACGAGTTGCGCGCGTGCATAGAAAGCCAGCAGCAGATCGGCGGCCGACACGGCGGGCGGCGGCGGCGCCGCTTTCGGAGTGATCGTACCCGACAAGCCGGAGGGTTCGACGAGCGTGTAGTCGCCAGCGCTCGCGCCGCCGATCGAGTCCTGCGCCGCGACGGGGATATCGGCACCCGGACCCGGGCGGGCGAAATTGCCCGCCTGCGCGAGCGTCACGCTGTCGCCTGCCACGAGCCCGACCAAGCTGCCGCCCGTGAGCTCGGCCGTCGTATTGCCGTCGTAGGCCTTGCTCGCAACGCTCGTGCCCGAGACGCTGAGCGGAGCCGGCGTGATCGTGCCCGAAAGTCCCACGGGCTCGATCAAGGTATAATCGTCCGCGCTCGCTCCGCCGAGCGTATCGCTTGCGGTCACGGCGATATGGGCGCCCGCATTCTTGCTCGCGAATTTGCCCGCCTGCGTCAGTGTCACCGTGTCGCCATCGACGACGCCCACGAGCGTGCCGCCCGCGAGTTCGGCGGTGGTCGTGCCGTCGTAGACCCTGCTCGCGATGCTCGTGCCTGAGACGCTGAGCGGTGCCGGCGTGATCGTACCCGTAAGTCCGACGGGTTCCGTCAAGGTGTAGTCATCCGCGCTCGCACCGCCGATCGTGTCGCTTGCGGTCACGGCGATATGGGCGCCTGCATTCCTGCTCGCGAACACACCCGCCTGGGTCAGCGTCACCGTGTCCTCGCCGACGATGCCCACGAGCGAGCCGCCCGCGAGTCCGGCCGTGGTCGTGCCGTCGTAGACCTTGCTCGCGACGCTCGTGCCTGAAACGCTGAGCGGCGCCGGTGTGATCGCCGCCGCTTGCGTGCCGCCGGAGAACGTGTAGTTCGCCGCGAGACCGCCGCCCGGACCGTTGCCGAGCGCCAGCGTTCCCAGGGTTACAGTTTGCGTCGCCGCGGCGACGTTGGGGTCGGCTACCATTCCGGCTCCCGTGAGCGTCAGGGTTTGGCTGCCCACGAGGTTGCCCAGCGTAAAATCGGCGGCGCCGAAGCTCGTTGTGCCGTTATAGACACGGCGGCCGAGGAGATCGACGGGCCGTCGCGCGATGTTGAGCGCGCCGCTTGCGAAACTGAGGATATAACCCTGTTGATCGGAATACAAACCCGCCGGCGTGATGACGTAGTTGCCCGCATTCGCGGCGCCCTGCGACGTACCGGAGTAGCCGAGCGTGCCCAGCAGGTGATCGGCATCGGGGATGACGCTGTAACTCACGCCGGCGCCGCCCGTGAACGCGGTGCCATCGTAGGTCTTCGTGACATTGTTCGCGGTGACCGTGAGCGGCGTCATGAAGGTCTGCAGCAAGGGATAGGTATGTCCGTCGTACATGACCCAGGTGCCCGTGAAATCCCAGCCTGGATTCGCGTTGCCGTCGGCGGCCGTCGCCGACGTGAAGTTCACCTGCTGCTGCATGTTGAGGGTGTTCATCGGTAAGCCGCCGTCGGACGCATTTTGCCCCGACGTCGTCGTGTCCCAGAAGCTGTTGGTGACCGTACCGAAACTGAAGCCGATCAGGCCGCCGACGTTGGTCGAACCCGTCACGGCGCCGGTCGAATAACTATTGCTGATCGTACCACCCGCATTGTCGTTGAAGCCGACGAGGCCGCCGACATAAGACGTGCCGCTGACCGCGCCGGTGGCATAGGTGTTGCTGATCGTCGAGTTGTTGGTGTTCGTGCCGATCAACCCGCCGACATCACGGGTCCCGCTGACCGCACCCGTCGCGGCGTAGCTGTTCGAGATCGAGCCCAAGTTCGCTCCCACGAGACCGCCGACCGCAGAACCGCCGCTGACGCTGCCCGTCGCATGACTGGCCGCGATGATACCGCTGCTGAAGCCGATGAGGCCGCCCACGTTGAAGGCGTAGGCTGCCGCGCCGACGCTGCCCGTCGCGTAGCTCCCGGACACCGTGCCGCTGTTGAAGCCGACGAGTCCGCCGGTCTTGTTGGGCCCCGACACGGTGGCACCGGCGTGGCTGCCGAGGATGGTGCCGCTCGAGGAGCCCACCAAGCCGCCGACGGTCGACGTCGTACCGGTGACCGTCAATGGGCCGGCGCCGGCGACCGCGGACGCGTTGCTGAGCGTGCCGCTGTTCGAGCCCACGAGGGCGCCGACGTCATTGGCACCGGTGATGCTGCCGCCGACGAGGCCGACGTTGCGCACGGTGGCGGCGCCCGAGATCGCGCCGAATAAACCCACTTCGTCGTTTGCGGGCGCATTGATCGCGAGATTACCGATCGCGTGACCCAAGCCATCGAGCGTGCCCGTGAAATTGTTCGCGGTCGAACCGATTGGCGCAAAGCCCGCGTTCGAATTCCAGGTCGCCGTCGGGGTCGCATCGATGTTGCTGCCGAGGACGAAGTTGCCGTCGAGGGCGCCTTGCAGTCCCTGCAGATCGGTTCCGGTCGTGCTTCCCGGGGCGCCGAGGCTGTTGATGACCTTGAACGGCGTACCGCCGAGAACGAAGGCGGTGTTCGACGTCGGGGCCACGTTCGGCAGATTGATCGTCGCGCCCGGACCGAGGACGAAGGCGCCGGTGCCGCTCGCGGCGTCGGCCCCGTTGGAAGTGTTCGGATTGAGTGCGATGCCCGCACTCGCACCGGTCGCCGTGATCGGCGCATTGACGTTGACGTTGTTCGCGGCGGTCAGGGTTAGCGTCGAGTTCGCGCTCCAAGTCACCGCGTCGTTGACGTTGATGTTGCCCGAACCCGCGACCGCGCCCTGACTGCTCATCAGAGTGATGTCATTGGCGCCGAGTTCGGCCCCGAGGGTTGCGCCCGTAATGTCGCCGCCGCTCGCGGCCACCGTGAAGTCCTGCGGATCGACGAGCCAAGTGCCCATGAGGCCGTGCGCGGCCGCGGTCGTGATGCGCGCGCCGCTCTCGACTTCGACGTGGGCGCCGCTCGTCTCGATCGCACCGCCGTTCCCGCCTGTGGGCGCACTCGCGTCGAGCGTTCCGTCGACGCGCACCGTGCCCGCGTCCATGCTGCCCCTGAGCACGATCTTGCCCGCACGGTTCTCGAGATTCCGCGCTTCGACGATACCCGTGTCGTTGACGACGCTCGCGAGCAGACTGTCTCGCGCGCCGGCGCTCATCAGGACGACGCCACCGTCGGCGCGTATCACCCCGCCGTTCGCCGCGAGGCTCGCAAGGACGCTTTGGTCGATCTGCAGGCGCACGATGCCGGCGTCGTGGAACGTCAGCGTGATGGCGCTACCGGCCCCGAGGGCGACGCTGCCGAGTTGGGCGGTGATGAGGCCGGTGTTTACGACGCGATTGCCGAGCAGCGCAACCGAACCGCCCGCGGCGGTCGTGATCGTGCCCGCGTTGACGACGCCGGCCGATCCTCCGCCGTTGAAGGTCTGTGTTGTCGCGCCCGGAGCCGCCGGGGCGAGCGCGAGCGCGGCGGCGACGAGTCCCCCGACATCGACTTGCGCGCCACGACCGAAGACGATGCCGTTCGGATTGATCAAATAGACCTGGCCATTGGCATCCAAGTGGCCGAGGATCGACGTCGCGTTCGAGCCGACGACGCGATTGACGGCGACCGCACTCGACGACGGTTGCACGAAATCCACGGTTTGTTGCGGAGCAATGTCGAACGACCGCCAATCGACCACCAACCCTGTGCTGGTCTGATCGATCGTGGTCGTCGCACCCGATTGCGTGATCGTTCCGGATCCGCTCGTGATCTGGCCGCCGGTCGGACTGGCCCCTGCGACGGCGGCTCCGAACGCCCCTGAAAACGCGAATCCCGCCATCACCCGGCGGGAGCGCCCGACGACCCGGGCGCGCGACGTCTCGGCCGCGGGTACGTAACCGCCCGTCGCTTCGTTCCACACCAGTCGGTAGATCCGGTTCATCGAAGCATGACGGTTCATCGCGGCTCCCTCTCGGCGATTCTTGGCACCGCAGCTTGCTAGCGAGCGCGGGCCAATCCGTTAACCATAATCTGCTATCGCCCGCATTGCCAGCGACCCGTATGGCTCAGGGGTCGCCGGCACGCGCGAGCAGCCGTTCGGCCTGCTTCAGATGCGGCGCATCGATCATCTTGCCGTCGAGCCCGAGGACCCCGGCGCCGGGCTGATCGCGAAACGCCGCGACGATGCGCCGTGCGTGGGCGACGGCTTCCGGCGTCGGCGTGAAGGCGGCATTGACGATCGGCACCTGGCGCGGATGAATGGCGAGCATGCCGGTAAATCCGTCGCGCGCTCCCCGCGCCGCGTAGGCCGCCAAGCCCGCGTCGTCGCGGAATGCCGGATAGACGGTATCGATGGCGGGAACGGCCGCGGCATGCGCGGCAAACAGCGTGAGCGCGCGCGCGACTTCATAGGGCGGTGTAAAGCTGCCATCGGCGAGCCGGGCGCTCGCCGCCCCGAGCGCCGCGGACAAATCCTCTGCGCCCCAGGTCAGGCCAAGGAGGCGCGTTGCGACGGCGGCGTACTCGCCGAGGCGAAACATCGCCGCCGCGGTCTCGGTGACGATGGGTAGTATCGGCGCCGGCGGCAACGCGCCCGCAGAACTCGCGCCAGCCAGCAAGCGCGTGTCGAACAGTTCGATCGAGTCCGCGCCTTCCGCTTTCGGGAGCACCCAGGCGTCGACGGATTGACCGGCAAGCGCGGCAAGATCGCGTGCCGCCTCGGTGCCCCCCAGCGGGTTGATGCGCACGCAAACATGGCCGACGCGAGGCCGGCGCTCGAGGAAGGCGGCAACGTGTTCCCGCGCAGCCGCTTTCGCCTGCGGAGCGACGGAATCCTCGAGATCGAGGATCAGCGCATCGGCGCCCGCTCCCAGCGCCTTATCCATTTGGTCGGGCCGGTCGCCCGGCACGAACAACAGCGAGCGCAGTCTCATGCCGTTCGTCGTCGGACGAGCGCCGTGCGCCGGCAACGGCATACGATTTCGCCGCGTTGATTGCCGAGTTCGTGGGCGAACGTGACGATGCCGGCCGCGGGACGCGACCGGCTCTCCTTGAGTTGAGCGACCGTGGTCCTGCCGCGCAGGGTATCGCCGATGAACACCGGTTTGGGCATGACGAGTTCATCGTAGCCCAGGTTCGCGATCAGTACACCGGCGGTCGTATCTTCGACGGACACGCCGATCATGAGACCGAACGTGAAAATGCCGTTCACGAGGATTGCGCCGAATTCACTCGCCGCCGCCGCCTCCGCGTCGAGATGCAAGGGTTGCGTGTTGTGGGTCAGGGCGGTGAACAGCAAGTTATCGGTCTCGGTGACCGTGCGCCGCAAGACGTGCTCGATGCGATCGCCGACCGTCCAGTCCTCGAAACAGCGCCCGGCCATCAGGCACCCGCCGCCAGACCCAGGTCGACGAGGCTCTGTGCCATCGCGGGCGCCGACTCGGTGACCGGAATGAA
>Ga0302320_10021043_pt1 | contig 12966 bp, 10 predicted proteins | sample Bog_T0_3_FD_202130 | JGI IMG/M metagenome (GOLD analysis project Ga0302320, IMG submission 202130) | Peat permafrost microbial communities from Stordalen Mire near Abisko, Sweden - Bog_T0_3 | ecosystem: Environmental > Terrestrial > Soil > Wetlands > Peat | place: Sweden: Abisko, Stordalen Mire...
GGAGAATAAGGGCCTGCCTCAAAATTACTTGCATTTACTTTGTGTGAATTGCTTGGAGAGATTTCCCTGGTTAGTTACAGAGAGCCTGGCTGCTTGTTCAAATTACCTCGAACAATGAATGCCCTTTCATTTCATCCATGTATGTCTCTAAAGCATCTTATTTTCCCACTAGATATAATACGCTTGGGTGGGCGGTACGGTAGGTATATTGTCATATTGGTTTGAGTGAATGCCCGCCCTTGTTCATATTGTCGATGGAGGCCCACACTTGATAATAGCTTGATTTAGCACCGGCTTTTCCTATCTACTTTACCAATTGAAATAGAATAGGGCTGATTTACCGCTTGATTGCTATCACCGACCGGACTAGCCTGGCTATATATAGTATGAAATCCCCCGTTCTGCCTTCATCTGCTACCTTAGCTTGCATTTCAAGAGGGGAGGTCCGTCCTTACAAAACAAAATGACATAATAAATAAATCTATGTTTTCTTTTAATACACTTTTGCATATGAAAAGTGAGTTCATTTCCTCGTACACTTTGATTGGCGGATTGCCTGCCAGCCACTATTGTCATATAGCGATGAAAGCCCTAACTAAACTTCTTCTTCCCTCATACGAGCAAAAACAATGTTAACCCGTCCTAGTGGTCTGGGGGGAAAGTGAAGTCAAAAAGTATGGGAGGGGTCAAATCCCTACAGGGCTGGGCTTACGCATTTCTTTGCCTTGCATTTCTTTCCTACACCTTTGAATTAATTTCCAGAATTGTATAGCTGTTAGGGAATTAGACTTGATCTGTCCACTGAACCACTTCAACTACCTGACTGAAAGAAACGGATAAAAAAGTCTCGGGGTGGGGAAAACCCGCAAACCTTTGGCATGGCATGTTACCGGTAATTACCACACTCAAACAAATAAGTCAAGTACCTTTTACTTACTTACTGGATTTACTTTCATTCCCAACTACTAGATTGACTTGGTCACATATTCTCTCTCTCCTCGGAGCTTTTCCTACTTTACTTTGGGTGGGGCACGTACTAATTTTCCTAGCTTTAGTGGTAGGTGCATTGTTGCAACAAATGCATAGATCGGCGGACTTCATCACTTGTATGACTCACTATCAAAAGCTTAGCTTGCCTTAGTTACCCACCAACGAGATTTGTTTTGAATTTCCTGCATTTACTGAGGACAATTACTGGCTAAGATGAGGGGAATTTCCTTTCCCCATTTCATCCATGTAGCATGGAACACTGTATCCAAAAAATTGATGTTCTTGCTTGTGCATTTGCCATGGCTTTCCTTGCTTGTAAATGACCCTCACTCATACATAGCATTTCTTTCCCCGGTTAAGAAAGAGCAGCCGGGTATACTTTCTTTCTTTAGGCATTGATTCGAGGAAGTAAAAGCAACTCACTGTTACGGGTGCGCACCCCTACTTTGAAAGAAATGTCCCTCTTTCCTTTGACATATTGTCAGTGTTAGTGCGAGTAGCTAGCATCTAACATTGTTTCCTTCCTAAGCGATGTAGTGATTTTGGTTGCTGCTGCTTGCTCCCGCTTTTCCACTCATTGGAATTCCTATAATGGACATATCTTTTTCCTACTCACTCGGGCGGGCCTAAAAGCCTTTTTTCATAATATCTCTATAATAATATATAAGATATTGGAGTTTGTCATTTGCTGCGAGCGGATATTAGTATTTGAGCTAGTCGTGCAGCTTCACTCACATAATTTACGGAAAAACAAGTATGCAACCCCGTCAGTCCTTTTTAGCGAGTCAATTTAGTAAGTATAGGTCAACCTCTTTCCTCCGTCTTGATCGTCTATAAGTCGCAAATACCTGAGTTTCACTGACTAGATAGAAATGCTTCAGAAGAAGAAGAAAATAGTTGGTAGCTCACCCCTTCCTTGGCAAGCGGATAAGGCTGACTTTCCAAATAAAATAGCCTGCCGAAGAGCTAGCTATAGAAATACAGTCAGTCGGGGTAAACTGAAAGAAGGAAATCCACATTCATAGATAGTAGGGCAATAGGCTCACTTACATAGTGGGGACAGCAATAGGCTCACTTACTTTTGAAAGAAGAGGGTCGGTCAACTCTCGGCAGATAGGGTAGTTGCTAAATCAAAGCAAAGAAAGAGTGAGTTGAAAGAATAAATGTATGTGGGTCACCATATATATAAGAGTACCTCACTTACTAGGTATCTCGGTCAACTGCTAGCTTAGCTTGCCTTTATCTCTATTTCTACTACTTGTCCGTGTCCCTAGTGACAAGGCACTTACCCAATAGTCTTGTCCCTAGTGATAGGAGAGTTACTAGCCACTGCCCTTCTTGCCCTACCTTGCCTATACCATACCTATACCATACCTTCTTTTGCTTGCATTGTATATGAGTTTTCTCGAGTGGATGAAAGCACAGATAAAGCACATTGAAAATTGAAAGAAATGGAGACCAAGAATGGCAATTCCCGAGGGAAAACAGAAAGTACGGGGGTGTGTTAAGTTTTGAGCTTTTCTTTTGTGCTTCATACTAATACTCTAACAAAGGAGCACATCCATTGTTGTCCATTTGCTTTTCCACTGTTGGTACTATTGGTTTCTTGGCTTGGTCGAAAGCAATGGGCTAGCCATGGGCCAGCTTTCCGTTGAACTTACGTGGAACTGAACTCTGCTCTTGGGAAGTATAAGCTGCTCGTTTCACTGTAGAGCGAGTTGAACGACAGTGAGACGAGCCAAGAAACACTCTGCTGTATAAGCTGCCTCCTTCTCTTTAGGGAGATCTTCCAGGTAATGGGTTGGCAAAGTATGCATGAACAGATAACCTTAATATGGTCTAGTAGGAATAAGTATAGAAGCAAGCATGGGCCTTGTGTATGTGATATGCATTCGAAGTAGGTCAGTCACGTCAAGCGAAGCAAGTACCGGCAATCAGGCGGAGCTCAACTTTCCTTTACGAAGTAGAAGTGGTGCACAGTGATGTCCTCTGACACCATCAATATAGTTCCTTATTTTCTGCTATCTTCCTGGTACTTGTGTTGCAGCATAAGCTAGGGAATGGACAATAGCTCTTTGAGGTTCATCAAATGTGTCTGTTGGAGTATTCTGTAGGAGATACCAAGTAGGATTATGACTGCACAAGCTCCACTTGTTCCTGGTATTACTTACGCTTGCATTCGCTTTATCTCTATTCCTTTTTTGCTCCTTTCACAACCGTTGCACTTCTTTCACATCACTCTCCTATCTCAAATCATTGCCGCAGACAAAGAGAGAGTCACCTACTTCACTTTGCTTGGTCGCTTCTCCTGAGGGCACTATTTGCTTTTTCTCGATCAGTCAAAAGAGAAGATCTAAGTTCGTTCTCTACGCTTGGCACTCTTTCCCATCTTCCCTCTTGCTTGTATGAGTGTGTCCTCATTCGTGCATTCCTTCTAGCTTGTCACCGGCAGAATATAAGGTTGCTAGTGGGTTAACTTGATCTGGTTGGTTACTCACCTTTCAGGTACAAACTCCAGCAAACCTACTTCAGGGTGGAGCCTAGTATAGCTGCGCTTTCTTTTCTTCTCTTCCACGAGCTCCTACTCCTCCGAACAACCTCAGGTAAGCAAGGGCTGTGAAGCTAACAGCCAGATAAACATGCCCATAGGTAACTCAGGCACTTAGATGGAAGGCAAAGTGAGTGGCTTAGCAAGCTGAGGAGGAGAATAGGTATGGCAAATCAAGCACTATTTGGGGCAGAGGGTACTTACGACTGAGGTTTCTTTCCACATCTACTACTTTGAGAAATATGATACCACCACAGGAAGTGAGGAATCGAGATCTTCAACTCAACACTCGACTTATTATCCTTCGCTCTTTGCCTTGCATATATGAATATTTCGCGATTCTTTGAAGCTTCTTCCTGCGAGTCTAAGTAGTCTAGCGGAAAGTTGATGTCCGGGGTCAGGAGATATTGATCATACATCAGTTGGAGAACATAATATGGAATCTAGAAAGGGGGAATTTCTTGCTTATATGAAACAAGATATTCGCTTGCTGGGAGGAATCATGCTTAAAGCTAAATCTATTTACTTTCAAGTCTACAAAGTAGATCGAATAAGTAAGAAACCACTATCATCCCTAGCGCTTAGTATCTTTCGATAGAAGTTTTATGACTCGGAAAAACATCCTATTTGGATAGCTAAGGCAAATCTTGATACATTCATTCGTCGTCGGAGGGGGTCATGCCGATGTATATATACCGAGAGGCAAAGATCTCTATTATTACGACGTTCGTTATACCCATTCGTTATGAAGAATTACCCTCTGCCTCTTGGGAAACCTAAATGGAGAGAGATTTGAGTTGGTGAAAATCTATCTTATTTATATGGTTTTATTGAGGCTTATGTTTACTGTCCGAAATCCACCTCTGCTTCCCTAGAAACATCCAGAGCATAAAGTACTAGTTTTTCCTTCCAACTGGTCAATTTATAGGCGTGTACTAAAAAAGAGTGAAGAGCTCAAATATGCTCAATACACTGTCAGACCTCTAAGGGGATACCTTTCTTCAAAGGTGTTTGGCCTACGGTCAGTTACTGATTTCTATGAGAATGCGCCGCTAATAAATAAGGATTATCCTACATTTAGAAGATTCTTATGAACTCACTTTATGGGAGGTTTGGAATCAATCCTAACCTAAGAGTTCAATTACCGAGATATGCGATGAAGAAAGATATTTGGAATTTGTAGAATTGGATTATTTTACCTTTGGTAATTCTTTAGGAAATATTCGATTTCTATGTGCCTATCTGGTTAATACAATACAATCTGATGAAAGGGAGATCCCCCGGCTGCAGTCCAAATATCCGCTCCCATTACTGCTTATGCTAGAATACATATGTACCCATTGAAGAGAGGATTTTTATTACACTTATACAGACTCCGTTGTTCTCAAACATCCACTTCCACCTCGGGAAGTTTCAAAAAGAACATGATGTGATTCAAGGTATCTTCATGGCTGCAAAATGCTACTGGATAGAAACAAGCAAAGAGAAAGAGATCTTGGTTCACAAAGGAGGCACTAAAAAAGAATGGAAGGAACTTGTTATATTGCTGGAAGGGAAAGCCAACTTGACTTAACTTATTAAAGTAAGGTTTATACTCTGAAATAGTTTGATGCTGGATCGATTGATCGATATAAAGCTCGGCTTCTTCAAAAGGGATTAAGCCATGGGTATCTCTTATTTATAGACCTTTGCTTGCTCCTGTTGCCAAACTTCACTCTATCCGCCCTGTCCTTTCCATTGCAGTCAACAAAGACTGGCCTATTCACCAATGTAAAGAATGCTTTCCGGAGAGATTAGATTCAGGAATTATCTGACACCTGGATTCATAGCAAAGAGGGAGGTCGATTGAAGAAGGCTCATTCCTTTACGCAAAGATATCTGTGCTTAAATCGTTAGCAGGACTGCACACTCTTTCATGCTTCCATAAACTCTTCTCTTCTTTCATCAGCACCTTTTCGCATCTCATTTGAGAAATGGAATGTTAATCGTTACCCATCCTATCCTCTTCACCCTGAACTATTTATATTCTCCCGAGACTATTAGAATAGAAGCATCCAAAGCAGCAATAAAATTCTATCCCCATTGCTGTAAAAGCATAAGTCCTGCGCTCTTTCTCTTGCAGCGATACCAGGTGGGGGAATCTCTTTCCTGGCTAGGAGACCTTTAAGATACTTTTTGTTGGATTATTGAAGTGGACTACTCAGTCTATAATTTGCCTTCGTTCTCGATCAGTCAACACAATTCCTTTGGAAAGGAGTAGCGAGTAAGGTCCCATCTCACAGAGGCGAAACCGGGCTCCTTTAGGTCTGCCAACATCACTGATTGGGGAAGATCCAAGTCCATTACAGTCTCGCAAAAGCAAAGGAAAGAAATAAGACTTATCTATACTATAAAAGAAAGGCATCCACTATTGGTTGAATTGATCAGTTCAGTATTGCACACTACTAAGTCAAAGAAAATTAACAATCAAAGTCCCTCACAAGTATCAAAGAATGAAGAACAGAAGGAAGATAAGCAAGAACCGAATATGCTGCAATATGCGAGACATAAAGAAAAATCATATGCAGGGCGTTACGAGCAATCACTTAAATAGGTTTCGTTTCTTACCGCTGCGTGCCTACCTCTGAAGTAAATGCAGGGAAATAAATAAATATGGGAACCCTCCCCTTGTATGCATTAGCGAAATGATAAACTGTTCATATCTAGCAGCTTGTATTCTTTTATCCATCACCTTAGCTAAGTTGGTGTAATTTAATATATCTTACTTAAACTCACCATTTGATAATAAAGCTCTGATTTCCTCCCTAACACGAACAGGATCAACTTTGTCAAGGAAAGCTGGCATGAGTAATCCTGCTTCTTCTAATGTCTCTTGATTATTCATAATAAATTATAGCATTACCTTTTTTATCTTTAAAGGTATATTTTGAATAGTAGTCACAATCTTACATAATTCTGTGTAACTCTCATAATGGTTGAAGCGTACATAGAAATGATCGTAGTCGTGAGATGTCAATAAACGGTAGCGATGCATGAATTCAGAGCCTGCTTTGCTAAAGTATCCACCACTTAAATCAGAGAAAGACGGTGCCCTTTTCTTAGTACTGAATGAATTTTTTTCACTATTGGTTGTGTCCATGGTTTTCTTTTTTAGATCTTCTTGCTTACCAAGGTAAAGGTTTGCATATCATTGGTAAGTTCAAAGTCATAGGAAGAATCTTGAGTGAAAATAGAGGCTCCACGTATTTAGGTTACTTCTTAGCTCTTCCTCCACCTTTGACTTTAGTGGTTTGTCCTTTTTTGATGTCATCAATGATACGTATCACTTTTCTATCTGTCATAAATGAAAACAATTTAATAGCTCTTTTTTTTGGTGCTTTTTCCCTCTCCTGTTTCATCTTCTTCTGATACTTTTCGAGAGATGCAGTGGCTTCCTTCTTCCTCTCGTTGGTGAAGGCTTTGTATCACTTCTTCGAGAGAAGGTTGGTTTTGGGGAATTTCTACTCCCATTTCTTGTAACCTTGCGATGGCCCGTCGAGCTACCCTGGTTGTTGGCCAATGCCTTTGCACTATAGATCTGAGTTCAGCCTCCGTATCGGGGAGGGGTAGTTCTGATCCAGTCACGTAGCATGAGTGAATCAAGACATTGCCATCCTTGTGGGTAACGGTCCGATGTTTCATTGGTGCTATTTCTCCATTCGCCCTCAGGAAAGAAGGCTCAGGCTTCTGCTTTCGGGTTTGTAGATGCCGGGACGTCAGATAATCCCGATGCCAACTCGGGCACTCAGAAGGAAGAATGGATGGCGGTTTTTTCAAAGTTGTTCATCGGTAACAAATTTGCTTCTGGATCAAACAGCAGGATTTATTTCTCGGGGTATTTACAAGCAGAGGGCAGTAGCGGTGAAGGTGGTTAAGATTCCTGATCAAGATGAGAAGAGGAGAGAGATGGAACTAACGTTAACAAAAGGAGAGATGCCATTTTGACGGGCTTTCTCAACCATCAGTAGCGGGTGTCAGATGGCTCAGATGTGGTGGAGGTCGGTCAACATACATGCTTGGTCTTGGGTGGCCCCGGATCGTAAGTGGATGCCCGCTTCTCGGTCTGCAGTTACTATTTCAAGGGCGTGGAACTTATTCAATAGTCAGAAAAATTCTAGCGCTAGTGACAGGATTGAACGGTTTACTGAGGCGATAGTTTACGACATAGATAAAAGGGTCTTGTCTTCCCAGTAGCAACGCTTGTACTAAGGTGGATCCTCCTAAAATACAATGATCATCTCGGTTTTGACATATTCATATATACCTGATTATAGATCCTGAATGTCCTGGGCTTCGATGCAATAAGCTTTCATGGCTCTGTAACTAGTTATGGAAGGGATCCGATTGAATAATCCGCGGGTGACGAGGGACAAAGCAGCAACCAATGAACCTTAGCCGACTTCGAGCACTTTGAAGGCGCTGACCAGTAGGATTATAAGGGGTACGCGATGACTGACTGAGAGGCGGATACGATTTAACTCTTTGGTGAAGGATTAGGACTTAGGTGGGCGGATATAGGAAATCCTTTTTTATAGTTTCATTCGTTATCTCATACCGATAGGTAGTTATGGAACTCGTCTCAACTTGAATGAAGCCAGTCCTTTCCTTTAGTTACTATTTTATAGGAAAGGCTGAGGCAATTGCACCGCTCGATCACGAGTACCGAACTTGACAGTCTGATCGATCAAGAGTTTCAGTTTCAGTAGGTCTTGAGTAGAGATCCAAAGCATTGCCGGAAATAACGATTGCTTTCTTTTTATATGCTTACTCTATATGTTAGCTCGCTCCTTATCCTCAATCCTCACTATCTCGACAGAATCAAGCATATTCTTCGCTCGGTCAAAGTAGTCCATTCTGCTAAAGCACTCAAGCAGAGACATCCTGAAACGTTGGATACGATCCTACGCCTACCCGGAAGAGGGCCATTTCCTTTCCCAGCCAGAGCGGACACACCAAATAAGCTAATGAACAGAGTCCTGCAACCTACGCCAAGCAAGCGATCTGACTAGAGAAGTGAGACGTGACCAACTTCGTTGTTTGATCTCGCCCATATTCTAATAAATAGGTTAATTGCCAAGGCATGGATAGTCAAAAGTAAGCTAATCCTTTCCCAATCTCAACCCATGTCAAGACATAGAAATTGGATGGGTTTAAGCTTTTTCTCTGTTCTCAAGAAAGAAGAAGGAAAGGATAAAGACATCGACCATTGTTTTATGCCAATCGGTATAAACCTCAAAAATAAGATCATTGTCAGCGTATCAAATAATGTCAAACTTTCTGTTCCATGAAAGTCTGGCTAGAAGAACCCATTTATTAGTTGATAAAAAGAGAAGAAGTCTAAAAGAACCAGAAGAGACATTAGAAATAAAAGATCTCTACAACTCGCTTATGGAAGAAATCAAAGATGAATGGAGAGCTTCATTATCAAATCAAACACTGGCCGATGCGGTATGTGCCGTAGGCTGGCTCGGGAATTAGTGGTACGACTATTATGATGATCGTCTATTTGGTTCTTCGCAAGGTGAGCAATATAATTGAACAATGGAGGTCATGCACCAGAACATTTGGTATTGTATTGGACCATTAGAACAAGTACATTCAGTAAGATGCAAATACCATTCCTTTACTGAAGGTGCTCAGTCATTCACAATTAATGCATAAAATTCAGGGTTTTTTAAGACAGTCTTCTTTACCCAGATAACATTTGGCAGTTAGCAAATGACATATCATCTTTCTGTTTTTTTGTTAGTGGATTCTTAATGTGGATTTCATCATTATGGAATAGTCTAGTTTTGATGTGTAGCTGATTTGTCTTTATTTAACAATAAAATCCATATTTGCTTCAAGTTTCAGCATTGTGAGTTTCAACCACATTAAATCCTTTTATTTTGATGTTCCATTTTGACTGAATTCTTCCTTGTTTTCAATCTTACAATAAGAGAAAAGAGAGAAAAACATGAACGAAGTAAAGTATCCCTCGTGCATAGTGCTGCTGCTTTAGTTCTAGAATTTCTTCTAAATTATTTCACCTTAAAAGAGTCAATTATTTATTTGTGTTGTCTTTTTTGTTATGGAATTCAGATTTTTCATTCAGCTATGATGTGGGCACGCATGTAGCAAGCTGCAATTTCACTGGATATTTTTCCTAGCCGACGGGACGTTTTATTTGAAAAAGAAAAGGGCGTCCTTATTTACAATTTTCATGAGGTCCTTTTTCGGGTGTTGCTAATTCAGAAACTGAACGTTGGGGAGCTATTTTCACTGTCCATAGATAAGTGACCTTTCATAGGGAACACCATTCTCCTTTAATGTTGAGCCGAATTAGTGACCTTTACAACATTTTTTTGACGTACGTAAAGGCACATCCAACAGAGTTTCAGCGTTGTAGAAGCAGTCCTTATCTACGTCATCTACGAGAAGTCCGTAATGGGCACCATATGTAAGGCCTTTCCATGAGCGTCAGGAAAAAGGACGTTATCTGATCTGCGTCGGGTGGTGGATTTTATTTCCTGAGGGTTGCGTTGGTAAATAACATTTTCTGGGTCTAAAAACTTGACTTGCGACCTCGGGATCGGGACTCAACAGTACGACGTTTCATTAGCATACGAACCGGATCTTATACGTATCCATCGGTAAAGGGAATATGATGAACGGGAGATCTTGAGCGTCGGAATGGGAACTCTATGTAGCCGTGGGTCAACCGAATGTGTCGCAAAAGACGGCTTCGAACATTCTCATCCCTTTCCGTCGAAAAAAGTGCACTTGGAATTTTGATCTTTAAGCGTCGGTACTTATCATATTGACACTGTCGCATCTTATAGTCATTTCCCGTCGCAAGATGCATATCATTTGCGCTGGCCTTGGAACTTATCTGCACCCCGCCCGTCGTTAATGCGGACTTTGTACGGGTATTTAATAGCATTGTCAATGCGACCCAGCTTTGGACGTGGCTAAAGGGTCATTTAGTTCGACGTTTTTTCATGGCCGCTAAAGCAGACAATATGTGTTTTCTTCAGTCATGATCCTTTTATACAGCCTTTATGGAGATCCTATATGACACTTTTCGTGTACCAACACATTATCATTCCATTCCAGTAATAGTATACATATTTTGTTCAAAGAAGGTTTGACCCTCAGATGGAACTAGTACGAGTAACCACTAGAGTTCATGTGTCGTCGTTCTGCAGGAATTTCACTGTCTTAAGGATGCTGGTGTTATTCAACTGACGTCTTCAACGACGATTTTCAGTGTTGGTTTTTCTGGAATTGAAAAGATGTAATCTGTCAAATGTTAGATGCTATGTTTTCTTTCTAAAAAGGAAACAGGTAATCCAGTTAACTACTAAATTCAAGTAAACAAATCTTCATAAAATGGGTAATTCCATTAATGGCATTTGCACCAAACTGTTTATTCTGTTAATACCAAGATAGTTGCTTTACAAAGAAAAAGAATATACAAAGAAAGTCTATCACGATTATATCATCATCCTCCAAAAATCTAGATTCTGATGATAAATACAGTATTTTACAGTATGTTATGAGATAATGAAATGATATATGGTCAAAGTTGAAGAACTACATATTGTGCTTCAAACCAATCTCTAAATCAAACCATTTCTCAAGTCTTAAATATTACCTACCTTAGTACCAACTGAATAATAGCTCCTCCACGGCTGTCCAGAAAAGATGCCACTGCAACTGATAAGCTCACCAAAGAAGGCATGATCCTTGAGAAAAAATGCTATTATCGTTAAAGAAATGTAAGTTGAAGATGAAAATACTAAAACACAGTAGGATTAGAACCTTTATATCAACATAATAATACCCCGTCCCCAAAAAGGTAGCACTGCAACTATCCTTCTTGTCCAGCTTACCTAGACAGCCACATGGATTCTAGGACTCTGGTTGAACTGAACAACAATACAGCAAAAGAAGTAAACCATAAAAATATTAATATAACGATTTTCTTAATAATTGAGAATTTCTCATAATTCAACCTGTCACCGATCATTTATTACATCTCAGAAGTTTCAAGTTGGAACTCAAGACAAACACAGATTCTTAAATAATAATATACAGGGTAAAGAAGAAAGACTATCCACAGCCACTGTTCTGAATGAAGATGCAAATTCCAAATTAACACGTAAATCAGATTATTAAAAAAAAGAGAAAAGAAGGTCCTGTCCCACTTCAATAAACTCTACACCCTAGGTGTATCAGTTACAAACACTATAAGAGTTCAAAATGAAAGGAAAACAATAGGTGTGTGTATCAGCCTGAAAAATGAACAGATAGGGTACATCAACACGTTCCTTAAAGAAATTCCTTCCAGACACCAGCAATCAGTCCAGCGCTAGGGGTAGGTCTACAAGACTCTTCCTAGGGGGGCACAGAGGAGTTAGCAGCCAGGGGTAAACTAGTTCATTCAGAACCTACAACATTTTGGGGCCTTTTGTTCTTCAATTGGATTCCCCCTGGCTGAGATAGAACTGGATCAACGGGAACTGGATGAAAATAGGACTGGTCTGGAGAAATCAAATAGCTTTCCTTAGGACAAGCTTTTAGGGCAAAGTAGAAAGAGCTTATTTATTTATTCGTCGAGAACAAGCCTTTACTTCAAAACAAAAAGGAATAACCTTAATACATACAGAGCTCAAAAAAATAAAACAACTGAAATAGCCAGCCAAAAATATTGAAACAGAAAAGTAGCACCTACCTTGCAAATGTCTTGACGGCAAGTATAGCTAGGTCAGGTTTACTCTTGGCCTAATTAATCAGATACAGATAAACAAGCTTCTTCAACTCGAGATTAGAAGTTTGCTGCAATTCACGACCTTCTATGAATAAAGAAGAGAGATCTTTTCCTACTGTCATGGCCGCTGTGACCTTTTTCACTGCATCTCTTTCTTTTATCCTTCCTTTCCTCCATCAAAAGACAGTATATAAGTACGATTATTTAGAAAGTAGAACCCTCAGCAGATTTTCCCCAACCAAGAATCCTGGACACCCTCAAAATAACTCCAGATGATTCGACAAGGTAGCTTCTTGTGACAAGAGGATGCTCATCCTTTGGTGGCTAGGAAAGCGAATTGGAAGGCTTCGCCTGTCAAACTTGAGTGCCCGGAAAAAGGAAATGGGATTCGAGAAGCACAAGAAGTAGTCACTTTAGCAACAAGAAAAAATAAGCAAATAGCCGCTGTTTCAGATGTGCAACCAAGAAAGGGTTCAGTGTACGAAAGGATAACAACACAGAGGGCTTGCCCTTCGGCGGAAGTGATGTAGTAAAAACTTTGCTGCTTTCAAAAAGCATAGGGAGGCTATAAAAAGAGAACCACGAGATAGTAGGCGTTTTGCTTGTCCAGTCATGCTTACCATGTTGTATGAATTTC
>Ga0302320_10021046_pt1 | contig 12965 bp, 9 predicted proteins | sample Bog_T0_3_FD_202130 | JGI IMG/M metagenome (GOLD analysis project Ga0302320, IMG submission 202130) | Peat permafrost microbial communities from Stordalen Mire near Abisko, Sweden - Bog_T0_3 | ecosystem: Environmental > Terrestrial > Soil > Wetlands > Peat | place: Sweden: Abisko, Stordalen Mire...
GGCCCAGGGGCGCCAGGGCCTTATGCACCGCCACCATGTCCTCGGGGGTAGTGTAGAGCTTCTCCTTGCCCACGCCGCTGGTGTCGTGGCCGTCCTCCTCGCCGCCCACCACGCCGATCTCCACTTCCAGGATGATCTCACTGGCGGCGCAGCGCTTGAGCAGCTCCACCGAACGGCGGATGTTGTCCCCCAGGGGCAGCTCCGAGCCGTCGAACATGTGGGCGTTGTAGAGGTTCGGCAACCCCGCGGCACGGCGCCGCTCGGTGGCTTCGATCAGGGGCAGGACGAAGCTTTCAAGGTACTTGGGCTGGCAGTGGTCGGTGTGCAGGGCCACGTTGATCTCGTAGTTGGCGGCCATCATGTGCACGTACTCGGCCAGGGCGATGCCGCCCTGGGCCATGCTCTTCACCCCCAGGCCGGAGATGAACTCGGCCCCGCCGGTGGACACCTGGATGATCCCGTCGGCCTTGGCGGCCTTGAGGCCCAGCAGGACCGCGTTGGCGGTTTCGGTGGAAGTGACGTTGAAGGCCGGAAAGGCGTACTTCTCCTGCTTGGCCCGCTCCAGCATCTGGACGTATTGGTGGGAATTCACGACCGGCATGGGATGTCCTCTCGATGAAATACTGCTTCCAACCTATCAACATTAAGGCCATCTTGCCAGATCGCGGTTGCTTCCGGCGTTACCATGGGGTGAACTTTTCCAGAGGGGATCAGCCATGAACACCGCCCGGGTGAAAGAGATACTTTCCTGGTATGGATCGGAAAATCCCGGAGTCAAGACCAACCTTGCGCGCCTGATGAACACCGGGGTGCTGGCGGGCACCGGCAAGTTCGTCATCCTCCCGGTGGACCAGGGCTTCGAGCACGGGCCGGCGCGCAGCTTCGCGCCCAACGCCCCGGGCTACGATCCCCGGTACCACATCCAGCTGGCCATCGAGGCGGGCTGCAACGCCTACGCCGCGCCCCTGGGCTTCCTGGAGGCCGTGGCCGGCGATTTCGCCGGGGACATTCCGCTGATCCTCAAGCTCAACAACAGCGACAGCCTCAGCAAGGGGCAGGAGCCCTGCTCGGCGGTCACCGGCTCGGTGGCCGACGCCCTGCGCCTGGGCTGCGCCGCCATCGGCTACACCATCTACCCCGGCAGCGGCGCCCGCAACGTCCAGTTAGAGGCCCTGCGCGCGCTGATCCTGGAGGCCAAGACGGTCGGCCTGCCCACCGTGGTGTGGGCCTATCCCCGGGGCAGCGGCATCAGCAAGGAGGGCGAGACCGCCCTGGACGTGGTGGCCTACGCCGCCCAGATCGCCGCCCAGCTTGGGGCCCACATCATCAAGGTGAAGCCGCCCAAGGACTTCCTGGAGCAGGCCGAGGCCAAGAAGGTCTACGAGAAGTACGGCATCCCCTCGGCCACCCTCAAGGAGCGCATCCAGCACGTGGTGCAGAGCGCCTTCAACGGCCGGCGGATCGTGATCTTCTCCGGCGGCGAGGCCAAGGGCACCGAGGACCTGCTCAAGGAAGTGGCCGAGATCGCCGCCGGCGGCGCCTTCGGCAGCATCATGGGGCGCAACTCGTTCCAGCGGCCCAAGGACGAGGCGATCAAGCTGCTGCGGGCGGTCATGGCGATCCACGCGAAGAGCTGAGCGAAAAGGTTTGCCGATACCGGGAGTTCCATGAAGCGGGTCAATCTACGATATTTCCAAGTTCACCATCTACAACTACCTGGAATAGGTCGGCACGGCCGCAAGCCGGTACGGTCCCGCCTTCCCGGGTCCCCTTTGTTGACCTTCACCATAGGATAATGCAAAGGGCGAGGTTGTATAGGCTCCCGGACCTTCACATCGTCGCGCAAGCCCCGCCGTCGATGGGGATCACGCCCCCGGTGGTCCAGCGGCTGTCGTCCCCCAGAAGATGGGCCGCCAGGGCGGCGATCTCTTCTTCCCGGCCGAGGCGGCCCAGGGGGTTGACCCGGGCCAGGGCGGCCAGGGCGGTGTCGGGGTCCGGGGTTTGGGCGAGCCGCTGGTCCACCATGGCGGTGCGCACGGGGCCGGGGGCGATGGCGTTGCAGCGGATGCCCCTGGAGGCCCACTCCAGGGCCAGCACCCGGGCGAGCATGTGCACGCCGGCCTTGGCCACCGCATAGGCGGCGGAATCGGGGATGGCGCGGATGCCGATGTTGGAGCCGGCCAGGACCACGCTGGCGCCGTCCCGCAGGCGCGGGCCCAGGTGGTGGCACATGAGCCAGGGGCCGCGCAGGTTGGCGGCGATCATGCGGTCGAAGGTGGCGGCGGGGCTCCCTTCCACGCTGCCGGTGAGCAGTTCTCCGGCGCACAGGAACATGCCGTCCAGCACCGGGCAGTCCCGGGCGAAGGCGGCCACCGCGGCGTCGTCGCCGTGGTCCAGGGACACGGCCAGGGCCGCGGGCAGGGTCTCGCGCAGGGCGTCCAGCCGGCGCCCCGCCAGCAGCACCGTGGCGCCCAGGTCGTGGAACCGGCGGGCCGAGGCCCGGCCGATGCCGGAGCCGGCGCCGGTGACCAGGAGGGTCTTGCCGGCCAGGAGGCTGGGCTGGGTCCGGCTCATGTCCGCGGTCCGTTCTTGCCGTAGGGCGCCACCACGCCGCCGGAGATGGCCCAGGTGAGCGCCTCTTCGGGGGTGACGTTCATGGGCCGGATCTTGGATTCGTCCAGCATGATGACGTAGCCGGAGGTGGGGTTGGGGGAGGTGGGGATGTAGACGGCGATGAGCGAGGCGGCCTCGGGCAGGCTGGCCCAGGCGCAGTTCCGGTGGGCCACGAAGCCCAGGGTGTAGGATCCCGGCTGGGGCCACTCCACCATGACCACGTCCTTGAAGCTGCCCCCCTGGCCGCTCTGGATGGCGTTCATGAGCTGCTTGGTGGCGCCGTAGATGCCCTTGACCACCGGCACGTGCATCACCAGCTCGTCCAGCCAGTTCAGCAGCTGGACGCCGACGAAGTTGCCCATCAGGGACCCCACCAGGAACAGCAGCACCAGCGTGGCCACGGCCGAGGCGAGCGCCAGCTCCCAGTAGGGCGGGGTCGGCATGCCCAGGCTCCGGGACAGCCAGTTGGTGGGTCCCTCGAAGATCCCCACCAGCGCGTCGAAGATGGCCCGGAGGATCCAGAACGTCACCGCGGATGGGAGCAGGGTGAAGAAACCCGCCAGGAGATACCTTCGAATCATCGCTGCCTCCCGATCTGAATGTGCGATCCCAGGATCGGTATGGTCCCTGTCATTGTTTGTCGCCGACCCGGCGCTCGCTGGGGCCGGTGAGCCTGCCCTTCGCGGTGAGGATGCTGGGACCGAGCTTCCTCCAGAAGGTCCGGAAGTAGGAGGCGGCGCTCCAGATGGCCAGGATCATGGCGATCCAGAGCAGGAGCATGCCCATGCCCCAGAAGAAGCTGAACGGCCTGGGCAGCCGGATGAAGTACCGGAAGATCTCGACGTGGGTCCATTCGTAGAGCCAGGCGTCGAGCTTGGGGCCCAGGATGAGGCAGGAGATGGCGGCGATCTGCGCCCCCAGTTTCCACTTGCCCAGGCCTTCGGCGGCGATGGTGATGCCTTCCTCGCTGGCGATGCCGCGCAGGCCGGTGATGGACATCTCCCGGCCGAGGATGATGAAGGTCATCCAGGCCGGGGCCAAGTCAAGCTCCACCAGGGAGATCAGGGCGCCCATGATCAGCAGCTTGTCCGCCAGGGGATCCAGCAGCTTGCCCAGGGTGGTCACCTGCTTCAAGCGCCGGGCCAGGTAGCCGTCCAGCAGGTCGGTCAGGCTGGCCACCCAGAACACCAGGACGCCGATGATTTCATGATTCGTGACCCTGGTCAGGAGCACCACCACCAGGACGGGCACCATCAGGATCCGGGCAAAACTCAAATAATTCGGCAGGTTCATCGGCAGACTTAGGCAGGGGGACTTCTCAGTCCAATGGTGATGGTTCCAGTCTAGCGGCTCCCGGCACCGGAACCGGGGTGAAACGAGGGATTTTCATCGCGATGCATTTCTTGGACCCGGGCCGGGATGCGCTGGTTTAAAGGAGCGTGATCTCGCCCCGGCCGGCCAGGCGCTGCCACTGGGAATCCTCCATGATGTCGAAGGGGGCGGGCTCCAGGGAGAACAGCTGGCTTTCCCGGGAAATCCGCACCGGGGTGCCCCGGGCCTGGAGCTGCTCCAGGAGGGCCATGGCCTGGGGGTCCTCCAGCAGTTCCAGGGCGTCCAGGGCCAGGCCCAGCCAGGGCACCGCCGGATCCAGCTCCCGCAGCACCCCCAGCAGGAGCCGCCGGCCGATGTCCTGGCCGCCCTGGCCGAAGTGGGAGCGGGTGAGCAGGAGCGGCCGGCATCCGCCGGGCCAGGGAGCGGCGGGCGCAGGGGCGGACACCGGCATGGCCGGGGGCGGCGCCTGGACCGTGCCGGCCACGTCCATGCGCCAGGCCGTCCCGTCCTGGCGCAGCATGGCCGGACGCCCCAGGCGGTCCAGGAAACGCTGGATGTTGTGCTGGAGCATCCGGTCGCCCCCCAGCAGGATCCGCAGGGGCATGCCGGGATGCCCCTCCAGGGCCCGGTTGATCTCCCGCAGGGCCTCGGAGATCGTGACATCGAACAACTCCAGGGTCAGGATATCCATGAGTATGATCTCCTGCGTTCGCCACGTTCGTAGGTCTTGTGGGATGCGATGGTGCTGGGTTTGGCGCTCGTCATCTCTCCCGCCGATACGCGGACCTGGTACTTCATTGCTCGACGTGCAGGCAAGCAAATCTGGGTCAGGATTGGAGATTACCACGAAGCTAGATCCTGCCCATTCGACAGCCCCTATTTCGGGACCGCCTCGACCCCGTCGTAATCTGGTTCCTGACCGATGTCGGGCACCAACTCCGTGTGGTAAGCACCACGCGACGACCCGGAAGGAATAACCACCAACTTGGAAACAATTCAATCAAAATGAAACCCATTCTCAATCAGAAGACCATGGCGTTTTCATGGGCTGGCCAACTGTGGTGAACGAGGTCCTATCTATTCGGAATGAGTTGTCCAAGCTGCTGCTGAAGCGCACCGCCGCCAAAGGGCTCGGTAGGCTTACATAAAATTTCGTTCGGTGCTGGGAACGCCTCCACTCCTTCAATATGAATCGGACACACTTCATTGTGATTGATTCAGTCCTGATATCTTTGTGTTGGCTTAAAATTTAAGTTATTGGTTTTTTAATATGTTAACCATTGGCCCAGAAAATGCGTGACCATGCGTTCATGGTCAAATTTCATTTCCATGCTTGAGAACCTTCTTCTCTGGAAATCCAATTAGGTCTTTGAATCACTCGTTCACAAGTCTTTCTCATACGGTTCGTCCCGATCGTGCTCTATACCATGCTGGGCATCGACGCGGCCAACCAGCCCCACCCAGCGCCACCCGTCCAAGGGGCCCCATGAGTGCCAAGAATAAACCTGCCAGTTGCAGCAAGCCGAGTAAGCAGAGCGACGATTCACCCCCGCGGTGCGCCGGCTCATCGACCTGACCTTGCGCTACCTCTGAAACCAGGATCCTCCATGTGGCAACGCCTGCTCGGCTTCATCAGAGGCAACCCCGTCAAGTCCGCCCTGGCCGCCGCGCTGCTGCTGGCGGTGGCGGCCCTGGTGTGCGCCGACACTCTGCTGGCCGGTCCGGTCCGCACCTGGGCGGAACGGACGGTCAATTCGAACCTGAAGGGCTACACGGTGCGCATCAATCGGGCCCGTCCGCGCATCTACAAGCTGGGTTTGGCCCTGGACGGGCTGGTGCTGACCCAGAACAGCCACCCGGATCCGCCGGTGGCGGATTTCGCCGCCCTGGAGTTCACCCTGCAATGGAGCCAGCTGGTGCGGTTCAAGGTGGGGGCGGACCTGACCCTCCGGCGCCCCGCCCTGCACATCAACCTGGCCCAGATCCAGGAGGAGGCGGCAAGCAACGTCAGCCTGAAAGATGAGGGCTGGCAGCGCGCGGTGGAGGCCATCTATCCGTTCAAGCTGGACCAGGTGCGGATCCAGGACGGTTCCCTGCTCTACCTTGCCGCCGACCCCACCAGCAAGCCGCTCCAGCTCACCGGGGTGGCCATGGTTGCCAAGAACATCCGCAACAAGGCCGCCGCCCAGGGCACCTACCCGTCGCCGGTGACCTTCCAGGCTGTGCTGTTCGATACCGGCCAGGTCTGGTTCAGGGGCGCGGCGGATTTCCTGCGCGAACCCTATAGCGCGGCCATGGGCGAAATCCACATGGAGCGGGTGCCCCTGGACCGGTTCGGCCCCCTGGCCCAGGACTACAACCTGAGGACCACCGGAGGGTTGCTATCCGCCAACGGAACCGTTGAATACACCCCGAAAACCCAGAAGGCCCACCTCACCGAGGTCCTGTTCGAAGACCTGCGGGTGGACTACGTCACCAGCACGGCCACCAAGGCCCGGGAAGAGGCCCACGCTAAACAGGCTTTGCAACTGGCCAAGGATGTGCGCAACTCGCCCCGGGTGGTGGTGCAGGTGGATTCACTGAGGCTGAGCCGCAGCCAGATCGGCTTCATGGACGAGGCGGCCACGCCCCCCTACAGGTTGTTCATGTCTGACGTGAGCTTGAACCTGACCAATCTGAGCAACCAGGCCAACCAGGGACGGTCCGAGTTCCACGCCCAGGGAGCCTTCATGGGCAATGGCAAGACCGTGCTCTCGGGCGGGTTCCTGTCCACCGCCAAGCCGGCCGATTTCGCCATCCAGCTCCAGCTGGACGATGCCAAGTTGACCGATCTCAACAAATTCCTACTGGCCCAGACCGGAGTGGACGTGGCCGACGGCCTGTTCTCGGTCTACACCGAACTCACCGTGAAGGGCGGCAGGGTGGAGGGCTACCTCAAGCCCCTGGTCAAGAACCTGAGGATTTCCGACAAGCAGAAGGACCGGGCCAAACCCCTAGGCAAGCGCGTGGAGATGGATGTGTTGCAATGGCTGGCCAATCTTTTCAAGAACCGGTCCAGCAAGGAGGTAGCCACGGTCACCCGGATCTCCGGGTCCACCAGCGATCCCAAGCTGAGCGAGTGGGAGGCCATCCGCAAACTGCTCGGCAATGGCCTGTTCCGGGCGATTCTTCCGGGGTTTCTGGACAAGGGGAAGGATGTAAAGCCGGATAAGACGGCCTCCTAGCGGACATTCCATTTCCTTCCGTCCGATCCGGGGTTCCACGGAGGTACGATGACGCAGCTTCGACCATTTCTGAGCAAGCGGCTGGCCAGGGCTGGAGCTCACCACCCACGGGGACATCATCCCGGCATGGTTCGTGCCGTCAGGTGGATCGTTGGGATCCTCATGCCATTCATGATATGCGGGGCGGTATCGCCGGCGCAGGAGTCGAAGCCCCAGCCTCTAAAAGCACCAGCTCAGCAGGACGTGAAAACCGTGCCGATCGCCTTGCCGCCGATTCAACTCGATGGCGCTGCCGTGCTGCATCATTTGAGTCGGGTCATCAGCTGGTATCGCCACGCCACAACGGGCATCCAGGGGGTCGGCCTGTCCAGTGACGCAGTCTATCAGGACAGCACCCAGGCACTTGGGGCCCAGGCAGTGCAGCTTGCTTTCCAATCCGCGGAAGCCGAAGCCTTGCTGATGACCGCCCAGCAGAAGACCGGAGGTGCGGATCATGGGTCCGGCGAGACGCAACAGGAGCAGAATCTGGCCCAACTGCAGGCCAGGACCTCCTCCCAGATCGAGCAGATGCAGGCTCAGATCGAGGACCTGGATGGGCAGATGGCCCGAGCCCCCGCCGTCCGGCGGGGCAGCCTCGCGGCCCAGCGAGAGAACCTTCAGGACCAGCTGGGGCTTAAAAAAGCTCTGCTCGATGCCATTCAAAAGATGGCTGCGTTCGTGGGAACCAATGACGAGTCCTTCGGCGGACTCGAGGGCGGCATCAACCAGTTGGCCAGATCCGTCCCAGAGGTGCTCGGCTCGGCCGCAAATCCCATCAAGGCGTCCGGGGCGCCCACACCATCCATACCCTCGCTTGCCACTTCCGGTGGTCTGATCAGCGAGGCCATGGCGTTGTATGACCACCTGAACACCGAACGCCAGATCAAAGAAGTCATCAAGGAAATTGATGCCACTCGCGAAATGGCCGAAAAGGCGCGCACGCCGCTCCGGGACGCGCTGCAGGCAACCATCCAGCGGAGTCAGGAACTGGCCGGACAGCCGCCCGCCACCGATCCCGGTCAGGCTCAGGGGGAACGGCAGGCCTTCCAGGAACTCACCGAGCGTTTCAAACACATTTCCGGCGCGCTCCTCCCGCTCAGCCAGGAAATCGTCGTGCTCAACGACAGCAAGACGAATGCTGGTGAGTGGCTCAACTCCATTGCCCACGCGTCCAGGCACGTGCTTCGTTCCGTTCTCACCCGGGCGTTGGGAATTGCCCTGGCGCTGGTGGTGATTCTGGTCCTATCGGAAATCTGGCGCCGCATCACCTTCCGGTATGTGAGCGAGCCCCGCCGGCGGCGGCAGTTCCTCGTCCTGCGCCGGGTCGTGATCGGTTTCTTGATGGCCGTCGTCCTGACCCTGGGCCTGGTCACCCAATTCAGCTCGCTCGCCACTTTTGCCGGGTTCATCACTGCGGGCATCGCCATAGGCTTGCAGGCCCTCCTTCTTTCCGTGGCCGCCTACTTCTTCATCATCGGGCGCTATGGAATCCGGATCGGCGACCGGATCAGCATTGCCGGCATTACCGGCGATGTTGTCAACATCGGGCTGGTGAGAATGTACCTGATGGAATTGGCAGGAACCGGGTTGGACTTGTATCCTACGGGACGAATCGCTGTGTTCTCCAATGCGGTCCTTTTCCAGGCGGGCACGCCGCTCTTCAAGCAGATTCCCGGGTCCGACTACGCCTGGCACGAATTGGTGGTGATGATTGTGCTGGATGGGAACCACAAAGCTGCCCAGGAGAAGGTGCTGGGCTGCGTGAACAAAGTCTTTTCGCGATATCGCGAGGAGATCGAGCGGCAGCACGGTGCCATAGAGCGCCGGGTGGACATTCAAGTTCAAGTGCCACGCCCGGAGGCCCGCCTTGAGTTCGCGGATGCTGGCCTGGCACTCCTGGTGCGATTTCCGGTGCAGCTTCGCAAGGCGTCGGACACTGACGAGGAGATGACCCGAAGCCTATTGGAACTGATCGAGGCCGACCTGACGCTGAAAGCCGCCATTTCGGGCAGCCCGAAAATCCGCTCGGCCATGAAGGGGTAGGAGCGGCAACTAAAGATTGGCTGGGGAACCTTGGTCCGAGTGGTCGCACTTACAGCATGCTTGTGGGTTTTACCCCATGCCTTCCACCCTGGAAGGCTTCAATCAGTTACCGGATATGTCGACAGATCAGAACGGTGGCGCTCATGCAAAAAGCCTTCAAAATCCTTCCCGCACTGCTCCTTGTGTTTGGAACTCTGGCCACCTCTTTCAGCCGTGGGCAAAGTCCTCAACCCCCTATGCCAAGCCCTGAACCGCCGCTACCGGGTCCTCAACCACCCAAACCCATTCCTCCACCCCCCCAGCCCAGCCCTCAGCCCCCAACCCCTCAGCCTGAGACCGAGCCGGTCATCGTCGAGCAGCCCACTACCAATCGCGTGTGAACGGAGCCCCTATCACCGGGGCCACAGGGAGCGCATATCTCCTACGCGTCCAGCCGCTCCCGGAATGCCTCCAGGATCGCCAGATGGTCCTCGAAGAAGCCCTCCGGCTGCCCTTCGCATTCGGCCAGTGGCATCCAGAGCGCGCCCTTGGCGTCGTCGCCGCCCCGGGCACACATGCCGGGTAGCCGGCCAGCGACGCCGGTCTCGAGGCGGATCGCGAAGGCTTCGGTGATGATGCGCCCGCGGTCGCTGCGCTCCGGGTGATCGAAGGTGCGCCGGGCGACGACGCCGGCGCGCAGCTCCCGGGCTTCGACCTCGAGCCCGGTCTCCTCGTGCAGTTCGCGCAGGGCGCATTCCAGGAGGGTCTCCTCCTGGTTCAGGTAGCCGCCGGGCAGGGCCAGCAGCCCATGCCCGGGAAAGCCGCCGCGCAGCACCAGGAGCACCTGCCCGGAAGCCACCACGAGCGCGTCGGCGGTATTGAAGGTGGGCGGGTAGGGCGAGCCCTTCCAGGAATCCTTGAATTTCCGGATAAACGCCTGTTCCCTGGCTAGATCGGCGAAGGCGGACGTCGCCATGAAGCGCTCCAGCCAGGCACCGGTACCATCCGCGACCTGATCCCGGAAATCCCGCCCGCCTTCGAGATATCCAGCCCGCAGGCGCGCCGCCGCGCTCCGGTCCGCGGCGCCTTCCCAGCCGGTGTCGACCCGGGCAAGCTGCGGCAACCCTTCCAGCCCGTGGCCCGAAGGATCCGGCTCGAGCCCGAGCAGGACGACGCCCGCGTCAGACCCAGGGCCGTCCGCGGTGAACTCGGCGAGGCAGTGCCGGACCTCCGCCTGCCACCGGGCGACGGCATAGGGGTGGTCGCGCAGGGGGAAGAAGCGCAGGCGGCCCAGTTCCTCCTCGCTGAGGCTTGCCGAGAACAGGGCGACCCGTTCCTCGAAGCTGAAGGGGTTGCGGGTCGACGGGGCCAGCCGGCTGCCGTCGATCAGCACCGCGATCCGATCCGCCACCTGGAGGCCCCTGCGGAGGCTGCCGAGGTGCGCCCGGGTCGGCGGCTGGGCCCGTCCGATGCAGACGCCGTACGGATACTTCCCTGGTGCCATGGTCCACACTCCATGCTGTGCGGCGAGCTTCCCGCCGGCTCAGGAAGGGCGGTGAAGCGCCCCACTCGAGTATGGCGCAAAGCCGGGTCGCGCCGGACGCCTACAAGGGCCCGAAGGTGGGCAAGGATGAGGGCAGTTGGTGTGCAGCACGCTTTGGGGCCAGCGTCCGGGGTCAAGGGTTTCGTGGGCTCAGGCAGGGAGTGACATAATGCCCTGGGGATGTCCTCTATTGGCAAGATGGAGTAACACTTGGATCCTGCGGCCGCGGAAAGCTTCAAGGTTTGGCTGGCCCAGGCCGCCCTGGCCCAGGGCTTCGCCCGGGTCGGGTTCGCCTCCTGTGAGCCGTTCCACGGCGAGCGGGCCCGGCTGGAAGCCTGGTTCGCCGAAGGGCGCGCCGGGCTGCTCCCGTACCTGAGGCCCGAGGCCATGCTGGACCCGGTCCTGGTGCTGCCGGGGGCGGCCACGGCCCTGGTGGGCTTCTTCCCCTACGCCCGGCCCCAGGCCATTCCGGGCGCCGCCGCGGATTCGCTCAAGGTCAGCCGCTACCTCTGGGGGCCGGACTACCACCGGATCCTCAAGGCCCGGCTGAAGGCCGTGCTGGCCCAGGCGCAGGAACGGCTGCCCCACCTCGGCGGCCGGGTCTGCGTGGACACGGCCCCGCTCCTGGAGCGCCAGCTGGCGGTGCGCGCCGGGCTGGGCTGGCAGGGCAAGCACACGCTGCTCATTGCCGGGAAGGGAGGGTCCTGGGGCTTCCTGGGGGTGCTCCTGCTGGACCTGGCGCTGCCCGCGGACCGGCCCTTCGCCGCGGACCACTGCGGCAACTGCACCCTCTGCCTGGACGCGTGTCCCACCGCCGCGCTGAGGCCGTTCCAGCTGGATCCGAACCTCTGTCTCACCACCTACACGGTGGAAACCGAGGCGGAGCCGCCGGCCCCGGTGGCGCGCGCCCTGGCCGAAACCGGCTGGGCGGCGGGGTGCGACCGCTGCCAGGAGGTCTGCCCCTGGAACCGGGCCCCGCTCTGGGGCGATCCCGCGCTCTGGGGCGGGGCCAGCCCGCTGCACACCCAGCCCGGGGCCCGGGCCCGGATGGGGGTGGCCCGCTGGCAGAGCCTCACCCGGGGCACCGCCCTGCGCCGGGTCCGGCACCGGCACTGGCTGGCCACCCTGGGAAGAATTCAGGGTTCCTTTTAACCCGACTTCCGGGCAACATCGAAGTTTTGTGGTTAAACCGGGGCGGTTTCCTATACCGTGATTTCTGTAGGTTGTTTCTGGAGAGCGCATCTATGGCCATCAAGAATTTCACGGTCCAGGACGCCATGTCGATGTACGGCGTCAAAGAATGGGGCTATGGCTTCTTCGGCGTGAACAGCAAAGGGCATCTGGAAGTGCACCCTACCCGGGACGAGAACCTCAGCTGCGATGTCTTCGAGATCGTCCAGCACCTGCGCAAGAAGGGGGCCGACACCCCGCTGGTGCTGCGCTTTCCCCAGATCCTCACGGCCCGGGTCACGGAGCTGAACGAGGCCTTCCACAAGGCCATCCGGGAATACGAATACGAGGGCGGATACCAGGGGGTCTACCCGGTCAAGTGCAACCAGATCAAGGAGGTCGTCGACCAGATCGTGAAATCCGGCTACAAGTACAAATACGGGCTGGAAGCGGGCTCCAAACCGGAGCTGATGATCGCCCTGTCCATGAACCTCCACCCGGACGCCCTGGTCACCTGCAACGGCTACAAGGACGAGACCTTCATCAAGATGGCGCTGCTGGCGCGCAAGGCCGGGCGCAACGTGCTGATCACCGTGGAAAAAATGACCGAGCTGCCGCTCATCCTCAAGGTGGCCAAGGAGCTGAAGGTGGAGCCGCTGCTGGGCCTGCGCTTCAAGCTCAACGCCGTGGGCAGCGGCAAGTGGGAAAGCTCGGCAGGCGACCACTCCAAGTTCGGCCTCAACACCCAGGAGCTGCTGGAGGCGGTGGAGACCCTGGAACGCCGCGGCCTGCTGGACTCCCTGCAGGAGCTGCACTTCCACATCGGCAGCCAGATCACCGACATCCGCCGGGTGAAGACCGCCATGAAGGAGGCGACGAGGATGTACGCCAAGCTGGTGAAGCGCGGCGTGCCCCTGAAGTTCCTCAACGTGGGCGGCGGCCTGGGGGTGGACTACGACGGCTCCCGCACCACCTTCAGCTCCTCCATGAACTACACCGTGGAGGAGTACGCCTCGGACGTG
>Ga0302320_10021047_pt1 | contig 12964 bp, 5 predicted proteins | sample Bog_T0_3_FD_202130 | JGI IMG/M metagenome (GOLD analysis project Ga0302320, IMG submission 202130) | Peat permafrost microbial communities from Stordalen Mire near Abisko, Sweden - Bog_T0_3 | ecosystem: Environmental > Terrestrial > Soil > Wetlands > Peat | place: Sweden: Abisko, Stordalen Mire...
CCGTCCGGTTGGTGGAAACGGAACCAAAATAATCCCGCTCCCATTCATCCGAAATCCCATTGTGATTCACATCCAGGAAGGTGTAGTCGCCGGTAAAATTCAAGGCGCCCCCCACCGATAACGTATTGGTCTGCGCCACGGGCGTGATGTAATAATCTACATTACCGAATTGGACCGCGTACTGGCCCGCTGGCAGATTACTTAGGGTGACCGGGGATTGGGTACCGCTCTGGACCGGCGCCAATCCCTGCGGCGTAACCGATGACAATGTATAGGTTCCCTGCCCCAGGTTCTTGCTAATATTGATGGTCCCCCCCGCCAGTACGCCGGTGATGCCGATATCGTCGATACACCAACCATATACCGGAGCACCAGCCGGAACGGTCTGGCAGTAAAAAACTACTTGGATGGTCTGGCCGACGAAGGACGTCAGGTCCACGGTTTCCTGTTGCCAGCTATCCGCAACGTTGCCGGCAAAATCTTCGGCCGTCGGCAGGGAACCGACCGGTGTGGCGCTATTGGTGCTGACGTACACCACCCCGTCCTCAAACTGCGAGCTAAAATCGCACACATCCCAGAAGGTTAGCGTCGCCGAGGTATAGCCGGACAAATCAATCACCGGACTATAGAGATAGCTGCTGGCATATAATATGTTCTGGTTTCCGCTGATATCACTGCACCAGGCATTGGTGCCGGAATAGGCGCTCGTCACCAATCCGTTATTGGGCGTGCCCAGCGTCCAATTGAGTTCCGTCCCGTTCACCGGATCGGGCACCACGGTCCAATCAGCGGTATTGCCTTCCAGATTATCAAACCACGGTGGTGTGGGCGCTTTCAAGGTTTGGAACGTGTAAAAACTGCCGTTATTGTCGTCCACGGTTGAATTCCCGGCAGCGTCGCGGCTCACAACCTGGTAATAATATTGGCGGTTGGCCGTCAAACCGCTGATCGTGACGGTATGATTGGTCACCAATTCGCTCGCGGAGGCCGACCGGTCCGGCAGCAATGATTCCCCATATTGAACTTCGGAATCGGCCGCCTTGGACGTGATCCAGGTCACCACGGCATTGGCGATATCAGCGCTCGCCGCCACGTGCGATATGATCGGCGGCACGGTATCCACGGTGGCCGTAGCCGAGACATTCCGGTTATTTGATGCGTCAAAATAAGTCACCTTCAGGGTGTCGCCGTTTGTTACCACCAGTTGGTTTCCCGCCGGATTGCCATTCACGAGTGTCACCTTTCCCCGGAACAATCCCCGATGGACCGTCTCGTTCAACGTGACCGTGAGTTGATTCGTGCGGGAACTCGTCGCCACATTCACCCGCACCTGTCCCGTTCCCGCCAAATCCGAATCACCGACTTCCACCGTCACCATGTCGTTGGTGGTGTAATACGGATTGTCCAGCCAAACCACACCCACCCCATTGGCGCCGGGCGCGAGAAAGTTGATCGCGCTTTGCAAAAACTGGACCGCGGTAGATGGGCCCGTGACTGGCATCGCATCAAATGGAAACGAGAGAAAAACCACGCGCCCCGGACTGTCGCCGCCCGCCTTGGGATAAATGATTCCGCAAGGCTTCCCCGACACGGATTCAAAGGTAATCGCCGTGGCGCTCGCCGAAGGGGTGAAGGTGTCCGAGAAATCCGGTCCGTAATTCAAACTGTCAAAGCTGAACGAAGGATAATTGTTGTAATCGAGAGTCATGCTCAGACCGGACGCGATCGAATCGGGCGCGCCAAAAATTGCCGGTACCCCATAGTCCTCATCGCAACTGGCGCAAGGGGACGGCGGATCGGGATTTTGCACGAACCCGGCCACCTGCAGCACGTTCAGCCGGAAAGGCACGTCGCCCAACTGGGTCAAAATCGCCATCGACGCCATGAAGAAAGCCCCCCCTCCGTTCAGGTACGTTTGAATCATGTACTGTTGGTCCGGCGTCAGCGTATTATTCGTCCCCGTATAATTGACGATGTCGTCCGTCGTCCGCCACATCACCACCGGGAACGGCTTCAGGTCATCCAGCGACGGCGCGCCCCGCTCGGTGACTTTCCAAAAGCCATAAGTAATCCCCGCCGCCGCCAGCGCATTCGTATAAACGCCATCGTCAATCACCGGCGAGCCGTCCGCGGTTTCATAGGCATCAATCAATAACACCGTCGGGGTTCCCCTCCCGATAAACGAATAAAACGTCCCGGAATTATTATTCACACTCACGTTGCCCGAATCGTCCGACGAGCTGACCAGAAAATAGTACGTCGCCCCCGGAACCAATCCGCCCAACCGAACCACATGGCTCGTCACCAGCGAAAGATTGGTCACCGCCAGGTTCAATTTGGCACTGTCAGTGCCATAGCGGACAAGGGACGTCGACGGTTCACTCGTCTGCCAGGAAACCGTCAGCACACCGATATCGGTTGCCGCCCCCACCCCGGTGATCGCCGGGGGAAGAAGATTTGCCACCGCCGCCGCAGTTTCTTTGGTGCCAGACGAATCCACATAATCAACTTCCAAGGCGTCGCCGTTCGCAATTTTGATTTGTCCGTTCCCGGTCGCTCCCACCACCGTCGCCACGCTGCCCGTAAAGGCGCCATAATGTCCGGAGGACGGCAGGAAAACGGTTAAACCAGATCGCTCAGAGAGGTTGGTAACCACCACCGAAACGGAATTGCTGGGGGCACGGGCGGCATCCACTACTTCAATCTGCATCGTCCCCGGCGCGGTATATCTCGGACGGTCGAGCAATACAAAACCTTTGCCCGGCCGCGGCAAATCTCCGGAACACACCAGCGCGAAATCCTGATCGATGGCCACCGTATCCAGGCGCGCATCCTGGACCACTTTGCTAGCCCGCACCCGCACCAGATAATCTCCCGGCAACGGCTGCAACAAGGTGACTCCCTCAACGTTGTTCAGCTGATCCGGCGTCGGCGCGTTCGGCACTGATTCCCCCGCGCCAAATTGATTTCCCCGATAAAGCGTTCCGTCCGGTCCAACCACTTCCAAGTCCAGATCGTTGACCAACGCCGGAATCGCCCCGGGAAATCCCGGCACATCGGTGTAGGCCAGCGTGATCTTGAAAGGCTGGTCGGATCCCTGGACAAACACATGCTGCTCAAAAACCTCGCTGTTCGTCAGCAACACGGTCTGATCCAGGTATTGGTAATACCGGGGAGCCGTATTGAAATTCGTCACAATGATGTTGGTCAGCGTGATTCGGCCCCAGCCTTCGTCGTTGTTGGGCACTGGTCCTGGACCGCCAGCGGATTCGTCCAACTCATTCGCCGAGTTGATCAGCGCAGCTTTGACCAGCGCGGGCGAAGGTGCCGCATTCGTGTGCGTGCTCTGATAAAACTGCACAAAGATCGCCGCCGAACCCGCCGCATGCGGTCCCGACATGCTGGTCCCGCCCATGTAGACGTAATAATTGTCGATCGTTGACCACGCGATGCTCGCTTCATTGGGCGCCGCTGCGGAGGCGGCCGACGCAATCCACGAGCCCGGCGCCACCACGTCCGGCTTGATCCGCCCGTCCGCACATGGGCCGCGGCTGGAAAAATCCGCCATCGTTTCCGCACCATCGGCATAAAGTCCGTACGTTTGCGCCAGCGTTCCCGGAATGTTTTCCGAGGCGCCCGTGGCCAGGACGTTTTTGGCCGAGGCCGGACTGTCCATGGTTTGCGCATCCGGTCCGGCATTGCCCGCGGAAAATTCCAGAATGTAAGGCTGGTCGCCCGCAATGCCGGCGTCCGCATCGCGCACCAGTTCATCAAATTGCGCCGCATCCGTGTCGTAGTCCCCTTGAACATCGTCGCCCCAGCTGTTGGAACCTATTTTCGCCCCGTGGCGGACGGCGTCTTGCGCCAAGGTTCCGTCACTTGGAAACGGAGCGACGGGATTCGCATTCTCATCAAATATCCGCTCAATGAAAAGTTTGCTGCCGGATGCCACCCCCAATCCGTACCACGCCCCAGAATCCGGATCCGTTTCGCCCGTGGCTGCGTTTCCCGCCACGATGCCCGCACAATGCGTTCCGTGGCCGTAACCGTCCGATCCGTCCGGCAATCCACCATAGACTTGAAATCCCGTCACCCGCCCGGCCATGTCCGGATGCATATTGTTCGTATCGCCGGAGTCCAACCCCGTATCGGCCACGCAGACAATCACTCCGGCGCCATTGTATCCCATCTGCTGCGTCACCGTCGGGGTCGCTACCTGCCCGTCATCGCCTCCCACCAGTTTGGCCGCGGCTTCATCCACCAATTTTCGTTGGGGCGTGTTCTCGACCCAGAGCACGACGCTCGACTGGCTCAAGACATTGAACTGCTTGGTATACAGCGCGCCGTGCAAAACCATTCCCTGCCGCAGGTGGCTTTCCTGCTGAATCGAAGCGAAAAGCACGCGAATGCCAGCCAACTCCTCTGGAGTTGCCAGCGGCGAGAGCAGCACGCTGACATTCACCGTTCGATTTGTCGCTCCGGCGCCTTGAATAAACGTTTTCAACCGGGGATGAATCTTGTGCTCCGGCCGGTAAGTCCCAATCCAGTGAACATAACTCAAGGCTCCAACCGTTGAGGGCGTCGCGTTGCTGAATCTGGCGATAAACGCATCATCCGGCACGTACTTCAACAGATCAACCCCGTCCGAGCGCAATTCGGCCCTTTGCCCTGGCGACAAAGCCCCATTGAATTGGATAAGAAAGAGACCGGAAGCCGCCGCCCGCGCTTGGACTGCCGCCTTGGCGGCCACAGCACCGTTGGTACCGGCCGGAGTTTCAATGATTTCGTTCCGCAAATGGATGGTCCTCGCTTCGCCGGTTAAACTGCTCAATAAGGCGAGCCACCCCGCTAATACCATCCGCCTGACAAGCTGCCACGTAAAATTCTGAGTCACCTAAAACCCCTACTCTTTCCCTCGCGTTAAGGCAAAAGAAAAGTGGGCCAAACTGCCAGGCGATCGCCAAACAGGTTTTTTTCGAAAGAAATAAAAAAAGCGCGCTAGACCATCGGTTCAACGCGCTTTTGATTAAATGTGGATTAGGCTTTCTTGCGGCGGCGGATTCCGGCCAATCCCGCCACGCCCACGCCAATCAGCGCCATAGTCGACGGCTCGGGAACTGCTGACACACCGGAAATCAACACATTGTCCAAGCGCCAGTTGCCGGAAGAATTGTTATATGCTGCGCCGGTGTAGCCCACATCGTCCGCGCCAGTGGCGGCATTAACGATCCGAATCCCGAAGGTCGCGTTGTTGTTCACTCCCGAAACGCCGCTTAAATTGGCGGATATATCGTTATAGAAACCCTGACCAGCCGTTTCATAAAAATAAGTGCCATTGGCCGTGTTGGCGCTCGAGGTGTTGCTCAATATGTACGCAGAATTCGCCGCATAGGTCAGTTGGACCGCATTGATCCAATCCGTACCGTTGACCGTATATTCCAACTCCATCTTCGCGGGGGCGGCGGTGGTCAAATAGAGATCGAAGGAAATCTGAATATTGTTGTAGCCAACCGTGCTGGCATTAAATTCAGCGCCTTGGGTGCCTATGGGAGCGCTCGACGACCAGCCGTTACCAGGGGTCCCGCGAATCCGCCAGGCGGACGATCCCGCACCAGTGGAAGCTCCAGCCGTCGGGATGACATCCGCATTCGGAGTGCTGGTGGTGGCGTTATAGGTGTTGTTCATTCCCAAAACTGATGCCGTTCCCGAACCGGTGGTCGCAGCCGGGGTATTGTCCGGCGCGGCAACGGTACCGAGGGTGTCAAAATCCCAAGCAGCGATTGTGGATTGGGCTTGAACGTGTGCCGCAGCGAATAGGGCACAACAGGCTAAAGTGGGAGAGATGGTTCTCTTGATCATGTTTCTTGTTGGATTAGAATATGTTCGGTTTTCCGAATGTCGGCATAATCATAAGCAGAATTGTTACATGAATGCGGCGGAAATGAGACGATTGGGTTACACTTGCCCTGAAGGCCGCTGAGACTGAATTGTTTAAAGGCTCGCCGCCAAAAGACCGAGTAGCCGGAGAGAAAACTCACTCCGGATTGGCGGCCAGCCAGAAACGAATGTCGCTAGCCTGGGAATTGGTCGGGTCCAATTCCATGAATCTCAAGTAGTGTTTGCGGGCCTGTTCCACGTCATGAAGCTGCCGCGCGTAGAGCGTTCCTAATGCCAGCTGCACCCGGGCGTCGTTCGGGGCCGCTGCCGCCGCCTTATTCAGCTCATTGACCGCGTCGGTGACATAACCTGAATTCTTCAGGGCAATCCCAAAACCATAGCGGGCATCGATGGAATCGGGCTGTATGGCCAGCGCCACTTCAAACGCCGTCAGCGCCTGCCGGTAGTAGCGCAGCCGATTCGACAAAATAGCCGTATTGTATTTGGCGCTGAACCAGCTGGGATCATATTGTGCCGCCTGATAGTAATACCGCAAGGCGTTCGTCCATTGTTCGGCATCTTCAAAATCGTGTGCTTTCGCAAACGAGGCCTCCGCCGCGGCCCGGTTTCCCGCCTGCGGCTTGGCGGGCGACTGGTAGGTATAACGATTATAAGTGGGCGGTTTCTCGGCATGGACCGTCCTGCTGGGCGCACTTTCCACATATTCCGGCGGATTCTCCGGCACCCGGACAGCCGGCTTTGCGGAGGTGTCTGGGGGAATCACCACTATGTTCGCGTACCCGTTCTTATCCTCCGGCAACGGGGTCATTTCCGGTTCGACTTTCTTCGTCGAACCGGCAAACCAATGGGTCGGGCTTATTTTCTGCCACAATCCAACCTTTTTTGCGGGCGAATCCGGTTGGAGTTCCACCGGAGGAGTCGATTGCTTGCTGGCCGCAGATTGCCCGGAAGGATTAGCCATTATCGAAGGTGCCGGCTGCACGTTAACCACTTGGGGCGGAGGGACATCAATATTATCCGAGGCTTCGGTGGCAGTGGCCGGTTGGTATCGGGTTGTCGCTGCATTTCGCGCCACGGTCGCCGGCCGCGTCGCGGGTTCCGGTGTCGGCCGGACCACGTTCACCGGCGGAGCAGAAGTGGGCGGGGGGCCGGCCAAAGCAGAGTTGGCCGGCGGCGGGATCGGTTGATCCAGCTCGGTTGCCAGCGCGCTGATTTCCGCGGCGTTGGACGCACGGGGCGACAACTGCAGGTAAGCGCGGTAATTCTTGATAGCCAACTGGTTGTCGTGCAAATACTCTTGGGCAACGGCCGCCAGATTGAGGTAAGCTGGCGCAAAATCAGGCTTCCTGGCAATGGCCGCCGCGAAGAATTGCGATCCTTCCTTGGGTCGCCCCCGTTGCACCCGCACCAATCCCAGTCCGTTCAAGGCCTCCGCATTATTGGTGTTCAGATAATAAGCCGTGGTAAAACTTCTTTCCGATGGCGACAAGTCCCCGGAACGCAACTGCGCCGAACCCAGCTTTAACCACCCATCCAATTGATTTGGCCTCCGCATGGTGTACGTGGTGAATTCGGCCTTCGCCGCGTCCGGCTTGTTTTGTTCCAGCCAGAGGCAACCCAAATTGTAATGGGCCTCCATCATGTCCCGATTGAGCGTCAGCGCCCGCCCATACGCGGCTGCCGCATCCGCCGGCTGCCCGGTCTTCTGAAGCGCCACGCCATAATAATTCCACGCCGCGGCGTTCGTTTCCAGCAGCGTGGTGGCCAGCTTAAACTCTTCTGCCGCAGCGGGAAAATCGCCCCGGTCAAAGTATTTCTTACCCTTTAAAAGTGCGCGCGGGCCGGCCGGGGTACAGCCGCAAATCGTTATTGCCAACGCGAATACCAGAATCGCATGGCAGCAAACCCGTTTTTTGGTGGCGAGCATCGGCGTTGGTGGTAACATTCGCGCCCCGAAGTGTCAAGAAACGCACTAAAACAATTAACGATGGCCGCCATGGCCTTTAGGCTCTTTGCCCCTGCGGCACGGGCCGCCGATTTCGCGTGGCTCCATACGAACAGCATCGCGCATGTCCTGCTTGTCCAGGATTCCCGGGCCATTTCCGCCTACCAACCCAACGTGGAAGTGGTGCAGGCTTTGGTGGATCGCGGGATCATTCAGTTGACGGGCCGCACCAACCTGACGGCGGCGTGGCGGTCCCTGGTCAGCACCAACGACGTCGTCGGCATCAAGGTCTATTCGAACGCCGGGGCCATCAGTGGCACGCGCCCAGCCGTCGTGGCGGGGGTTATTCATGGGTTGATTGCCTCCGGAATGCCCGCCAACAACATCATCATTTGGGACAAATACCTCGACGATCTTCGTAATGCCGGTTTCCTGCGCCTCGCCAGCCAGACCGGGGTCCGGGCGGCCGGTAGTTTTGAAAGCGGCTACGACGAAAAGGCGTTTTATAATCCCGATACCGCCATCGTCGGACAACTCGTTTGGGGCGATCTTGAATTTGGCCGGAAAGGCGAAGGGATCGGTCGGAAATCCTACGTTTCGGAGCTCGTCAGCCGGGAAATCACCAAAATCATCAGCGTGGCGCCCCTGCTGAATGATTACGATGCCGGCGTCAGCGGCCACCTCGTCAGCCTCGCTTTGGGCAGCGTCGATAATACCCGCCGCTTTGAGGTCAACCCGTCCCGACTCGCCGTTGCCATCCCCGAAATTTACGCCCTACCCCAGTTAAGTGATCGGGTCGTTGTCAATATCACGGACGCACTCATCGAACAATATGCGGGCAGCTCGCGCGTGCTGCTCCAATATTCTGAGGTCCTCAACCAATTATGGTTTAGCCACGATCCCGTAGCCTTGGATACCCTGGCCTTGCAAGAACTGGAACGTCGCCGCCGTGAAATGGGCGCTTTGGACTACACCCCCAACTTGGAAATCTACACCAACGCCAACCTCCTGCAATTGGGCGTTAACGACCCCGCCAGAATCCAGACGGATAAACGGTAACCGGCACCCGCCTCAAGGTCCGGCCATTCCTTTCCTCCCGCCACGCGGACGCGGACGGGCAATAAGCGACCGATTTCGGCCAAAATCCGCCTACAGTTCTGCTTAATTCTGTCGATAAAGTATTGTTGTTGAGTGCAGCCTGTCACTTTCGGTCAACATTTACTGAATCGATTGAATGAATAAAAAGCATTTGAAAAAAACGGCCAACTCTTTCGTCTGCACGCGCGCCATGCCCGCGCAAATGCCGTTCAACCGGGTGCGGCTTTATGTCGAGTCTTCCAATGAAGACAAGTCGACCGTCATTTTCCCTGTTATTATTCGCCAGGTCAGCTCCCGGCGTGAAGAAGATACCCGCCAGCCTGCCAGCTCCTACCCGTAATCCATCCGCCGCGGGCCCACGCCGTGGCCGCTCACCGGTCGATCCCATTGGGAGGGCGAACCGACCATACACACGCCCACGCCGCCGCCTCACGGCGAAACCAGCAGCCGGTAGAACCGCTGCGGCCACGCCGCATCCGCATGGGTGTCCGTTAAGTTCGTTGAGAAACTCGCCGCCGTGAAAGCCGCCGATAAGTTGGCCCAAGTGGCCTGAGTCAGGTTGGTCTTATACTGTACCTGATAGACCAGCCCCGGTGCCGTGTTCCAGGAAAGCCGATAATTATTCCCGACTTTCGCGGCCGACTGAAATGTAAGCGACGGAATCGGCGTGAGGCTGACGTCATCCAGGCCGAAATAATTGGGTTGGTTTTCCGCCTGGATTTGAATAACGGCATTCGTGCCAGTGGCGCGGACAAAAAATTGCAGGTTCGTCCAGGCAAAGGCCGCTGGATTCAAAACGCTGAAGAGCGTATTTGTTCCCGCGCTGTTGGTATTCCAGTTGAGTATGAACTCCTGACCCGCGCCGCTCGTAATGTTATTCACCCACAGCGATAACAAGTAATATTGCCCCGGTTCGGTCGGAACGGTCTGTGAAAGTGTGGCCAACACGGTGTCCCCCAAAAAGGCGCCATAACTGCCCGAGTGGATGACGGTAAATCCGCCGGAAGCCCCTTCAACGGCATTATAAACAACCGCCTGACGGCCCTGGCCAACCGTGGAGTTTCCCACCAGGGTCCAACCCGTAAAATCCCCGGTCTCAAACCCGCCATTTTCCACGATCGATTGCCCGATCGACAAGGTGTAGGTCTGTGACAACGTCCCTCCATCCCGATTGGAAAAGATCACCGCCGCCTCATAAACTCCGGGCGTCAAACCATCCGCCGCCGCGGTCAAGCTCGCCGAAAGCGGCTCAGTTCCTCCCGCCGCCAATGTGCCGCTGGCGGAAGAAACCGCCAGCCACGCGGACGTATTCATCAGCGACCACGTTAGCGCCGTGCCGCCGCTGTTGGTTAGCAGAAATGTTCCCCAGCTTGGATTGAAGGGACCTCCCAACGGCCCGCTGGCGGTAAAGCCAGCCGCGGGCAGCAAGTTCAGATAATTTGTCGCGCCCGACAGTGAGTCAATCAAAGCCTGTCCGGCCGGCGTACCCCATCCGGTGCAAAGATCATACCCCGTGGTGGCGTAAAACAGGTTGGGGCTGGCGCCGGAAACATTGTTGCCGGTGGTCGTGTCATGGAAATTCGCCGGATACCCGGAACTTTTGCCGATGGCATAGATCGCGGGATTGACAAAACCAATTGTCGCTTTGCCGGCGGCCACCGCCTTCTGATTGATTAACGCTGCCATCGCTGCCCAAAGCGGCGCCGCGCAGCTCGTCCCGCCCGTCGTCTGAACCGATCCGTTTCCGTAAATCTCATAGACATTGTCCGCCACCAGTGCTACATCCGGGATATTCCGATAAGTTGTGGAACCTCCATTGACGGCCATGCTGATTCCCGTTTGCCAGCTGGGAATCGAATAATACGAACTGATTCCGCCGCTGCTCCCCACATAACTCCCCTGGTCCAGCCCCCAGTTCCAGACGGTCTCGGCCGACCAAGGGCCGCCCCGCCCGGTGGTCGTCAAGGTGGTTCCACCCACCACCGTGATGTACGGACTGCTGGAGGGAACGTTTTGCAACGATGTGTTATCCACTCCGTTGGTCGAAGTGGCTCCCGTGGTAAAAGCGTCACTGTCGCCCGACGCCTCAAAGAAGGATTGTCCCTGCGCCGCCATCTTCTTGAAAATGGTGTCCGTCGTGGCGGTGGGCCCACCGCTCCAGCCCCACGAGCAACTGAGCTGCTTCACTTGATTGCTCGAGGCCATCGCGTTTAAAATATCATTGGGCGTGCCGGACGGGCCGCCCTCAAATACCACTATTTTGGAAAGACCCGGAGCCATGGCCATCGCCATTTCAATGTCAAGCGACACCTCCACATTCCCCGCCGTCGTGGGCGTGCCATCGTAGCCATCCAAAAGTACCGTCTGAACCGGAACCGCGGCGATGCCCGCCGCCGTCGCGTAGGCCGAAATATCGCTCGCGTAATAGCCGTCAAACTGCAGCAGACCGACCATTTGGCCCGCGCCGGTTAGGGTGACATTGGGCACATAAGCCGCGCGGAAATCATTCCCGATATAAGTGCCCGAGGAGCCCGAACCCGTTCCGTTTGATACGTTGCTGGCCCTGATTCTTGGACGGGGCAGACTGTAATTGTTCAACCCGCTGACATCGGCAACTGGAAGTTCCGCCGCCACCGACGGCTCCCGGTCCGGCGCGAAGAAGTCTCGATTCTCCGAAGGATGCCGATAGGACAATAAGGTGACGTGAAAGGCCCGTTGAATATTTTCCACGGGCCCTTGGACATCGAGGATCAGGCGGTTCGCGTGCGTCGCGGTGACGGCCAGGCCGTTGGAGCGGGCAAACGTGATCACCGCCTGATAATCCTCAGCGGTGGGACCAAAACGCGCCGTAAATTCGTCCGGCGTAAGGTAATGTTGATAATTGGTGCTGGCCGGGTCATAGACCTGATCCAGAAACTGATCCAAACCTTCGGCGTCCCGTAGTGGCACCCCGATGGCCAGCCGCAAGCGATTTGTCCCGGGAAGCTGTCCTTGGTCTGCCAGATTAATAGGCAGTTTCGGCCGGTGTCCCGGCAATACCTTCAGGCCGGCATCGGCGGCGAAACTCGCCAAAGACGCCGTTAATGAGGTAAGAATAAGGAGGGCATAAATGAATGCCCCGTGGGCAAACATTTGGGTCGACGGCATTTGCCGACGCAAAACAGAATTGGCTTTCATTCGATACGGCGCAATCTCAAGTCGAGTTGCATGTTTTTCATAAGCAGGCATCCTGCCATGCATCCCGCCGGCCGAACTCGCCCAAAAACAAACGGTGGTCCGGACCAAGCCCGGACCACCGGAAAAGATTCCTATCCCAACCGCCTATCGGTTCGGCTGCGGGGTGTAACGCAAATACGGCTTAATCTTCCGCACGCCCTTGGGAAATAAATTGGCCGCATCCGCGTCGGTGACGGCGGGCGACACGATGCAATCTTGTCCGTCCTTCCAGTCGGCCGGCGTGGCCACTTTGTGCTTGGCGGTAAGTTGCAACGAGTCGATGACCCGCAGGATCTCCAGGAAATTGCGCCCCGTGCTCGCCGGATACGTGATCGTCAGCTTGACCTTTTTGTCCGGTCCGATGATAAACACCGAACGCACCGTCGCCTTGTCATCCGCATTGGGATGAATCATGTCGTACGCCGTGGCTACCTTGCGGTCGGCATCGGCGATGATCGGGAAATTCAGGGTGCAGGACTGCGTCTCGTTGATGTCCTTGATCCAGCCGTGATGCTGCTCAATCGGGTCCACGCTGACCGCCAGCACCTTTACCTTGCGCTTGGTAAACTCATCTTTGAGCTTCGCCGCCGCCCCCAGTTCAGTGGTGCACACCGGCGTGAAATCCGCCGGATGCGAAAAGAGCACCCCCCAGCCGTCACCGAGCCATTCGTGAAAATTCAGTTCACCTTCCGTGGTTTGCGCCGTAAAGTTGGGCGCGATATCGCCGAGTCTGATTGCCATGGTTGTCTTTTGGTTTTGTGGTTTGAATGCTTTTATCTGGTCGCGGGAAATTAAAAACCCTGGCCG
>Ga0302320_10021051_pt1 | contig 12963 bp, 11 predicted proteins | sample Bog_T0_3_FD_202130 | JGI IMG/M metagenome (GOLD analysis project Ga0302320, IMG submission 202130) | Peat permafrost microbial communities from Stordalen Mire near Abisko, Sweden - Bog_T0_3 | ecosystem: Environmental > Terrestrial > Soil > Wetlands > Peat | place: Sweden: Abisko, Stordalen Mire...
CTTCATGCTGATCAGCAATCCCCAGCATGCCGTTTCCCTCCTTCAGGCTCATCTGGCGTTAGAAACGCTCTGGCCCTTCAGGCTCATCTGGCGTTGGAAGAGACTCTCTTCATCCGGCAAACCTGAAATGCTGTATCATTATTACGAGTTTTCCGAATGCAACTTCGAGCCTCCCTCGTCACGCTCGCCCTCGCAGCCGTGCCCGCCTTCGCCGCGTCGAACCAGCCCCTGAACCAGCAATTCACGCAATCCGTCCGTCCGGTCATCGCTAAGTACTGCGTAGGCTGCCACAGCGGCAATTCCGCCGCCGCGCAGTTCGATCTGAGCGCCTACGATTCGATCGATCCCGTGCTGCGCGACTATCCGCGCTGGGAATTGGTGCTCAAGCGGTTGAACGCCAATGAGATGCCGCCGAAGCAGGCGCCGCAGCCCCCCGCCGAGGCGCGCCACCAGATCGTCGCATGGATTCAGACCGTACGCGCCGAGGAAATCCGCAAGAACGCGAGCGATCCCGGTGTGGTGCTCAACCGCCGCCTCAGTAATGCCGAATACAACTACACGATCCGCGATCTGACTGGCGTGGATCTGCGCCCTGCCAATGAATTCCCCGTCGATCCAGCCAATCAGGCCGGTTTCGACAACTCAGGCGAATCGTTAGAGATGTCGCCGGGTCTGATGGGCAAATATCTCGAAGCCGCCCGCCAGACCGCGGATCACCTGGTCCTCAAACCCGATGGATTCGCCTTCGCGCCCTGGCCCATGCTGGTCGAGACCGACCGCGAGCACTACACGATCCAGCGCATTGTCGACTTCTACGACCGGCAGCCCACCGATTTCGCCGATTACTTCCAGGCCGCATGGCGCTATAAACATCGCGTGGCGCTGGGTGAGCCGAAAGCCACCCTGGCCACCATCGCAACAGAGAACAAGCTCGCGCCCCGGTACCTCGCCATGGTTTGGCAGTTTCTGGAGTCGAAGGAAGAAGTCGGGCCAGCCGTCAAACTCCAGACGATGTGGCGCGAACTGCCGGCCCCGCAAGGCCACCAGCCCGATCTTGCCCACAATGCCTGCGTGCAGATGCGGGACTACGTACGCCGCATCCGCCGTCACACTGAAAAGTTATTCAATACCCCCGCGGCGCCGGGCCAGAACCCCAATTCCCAGGCGTTCGTGATGTGGAGAAATCGCGAGATCGCCGCTCACCGGCGTGATTTCGACGCCACCGCGCTGCGTGTGGAAGGCGAACCGCCGCAACCGGATCCGATTATCACGCGCGGCCCGACCTTCGGCAAAGGCGAGGAGATCGCCGTAAAACAGGCCATAGCCGACTTCATTAAGGATCGCCAGAACGATCCAGACCTCGCCGTCCCCGCCGGGCAGCGCGCCCGTTATGAGGCGGCATTCGCACGCTTCAGTTCTGTCTTTCCCAGCGGCTTTTATGCGCGCGAGCGCGGCCGTTTCTATCCCGTCGACAGCTACACCAACGACAGCGGCCGTCTGCTCGGAGCTGGCTTCCACAACGTGATGGGCTACTTCCGCGACGATGCGACCCTGGCCGAACTCATCCTCGACGACAAGGGGAGGAAGGAACTCGACACCCTCTGGCAGGAGTTCGATTTCATCGCCGATTACACCATCCGCACTTGGCAACAGTTCGTTTTCGACGCGGGTGGCGGCGGGCGCGGCGGTCCTCCGCTCGTCAAGCCGACCTTCGACGAATCCACCACCCAGGCGACCATCTTCCGTTACCGGGATCATTTCCTCGACCTCGCGGCGCCAGCCAACAACCCCGCCGTCATGGCAGCCATCAAGTACCACTTCGATTCCATCAACGCGGAGATTCGTTGGGTGGAGCAGGCGCGCAAAGATGCCGAGCCGCGCCATCTCGATGCCCTGTTGAAGTTTGCCGCCCGTGCCTATCGCCGGCCGCTGGCGCAGGACGAACGCAACGAGATTCTCGCCTATTACCACGAGCTTCGCGAGAAGGGCAATCTGACGCACGAAGAAGCCATCCGATCTTCGCTCGTCAGCCTGCTTGTTTCGCCCGATTTCCTCTACCGCGCCGATCTGGTCGATGTCAGTTTTGGCGCACCCGCTCCGGCGGCAAAATCCCAGACCGTTACGCAGAAAGGCAAATGAAGATGTCTCATCGAACCGAACCCTCCTCGCCTCGCATTCCCCGCCGGGCTATTCTTCGCGGCGCCGGGGTCACTATGGCGCTGCCATGGCTGGAGTCTTTTGCAGCGAAGGCGGCCACGACTACGGGTAGCACCACGGCTGCCGTGTTCCCCAAGCGGTTCGGAGTCGTCTTCCTCGGCTGCGGCGTCAATGAGGACCATTGGTCGTCCGAAGGCTCCGGCGCCGACATGAAGCTCAGCAAGTCGCTTTCCCCGCTTGAGCCGCTGAAGAGCAAGGTCAACGTGATTCACGGCCTGTTCAATAAAGGCGCCATGGGCCTCGGCATTCACCCCCCGCAGACCGGCAGCCTGCTCACGGGTGCGCATCTCGAGAAGGGCGCCGTTCTTCACTCCGGCATTTCCATCGATCAGATGATCGCCAATCATGTCGGCCAGGACACCCTGCAATCGAGCATGGTGCTTGCCTGCGAACAGCCCATCACGGGCTTCCACGAATCCAACTTTTCGCTCGCCTACAGTTCTCACATCTCGTGGCAGAGTCCCGACTCGCCCGTTCCCAACGAATGCTACCCGGCGCTCGCCTTCGACATGCTGTTTGAGAATCGCGGCAGCCTGGTGAATATCAGCATCCTCGACCGCGTCAGAGAGCGCGCCGACCGCCTGAGCCGCAAAATCAGCGCCGGCGATAACACCAAACTCGATGAGTACATGACCAGCGTGCGCGAAGTGGAGAAGCGCGTGGAAGGCATGCGCAAAGCCCAGGACAAAGCGCAGGAAGAGGCGAAGGGCCAGTCCAAACCGGTATGGGCCATGGAGCGGCCGGCCAACGGTCTGCCCGAAGATCTGCGCGAGCACGCCAGACTGATGTGCGACCTGATCGCCATCGCCTTCCAGACCGATAAAACCCGCGTCGCGTCACTGATCATTTCGCGCGATCTTTCGGCCATGTACTATCCGTTCCTTGAAGTGAAGGAAGGCCACCACGGCGCCTCGCACAGTAACAATAACGACGCCTATGAGCGGATCACGCGTTTCCATGTGCAGCAGTATGCCTACCTCGCCTCCAAACTCAATTCCATGCCCGAAGGCGACGGCACGGTGCTCGACAACTCCTGCCTGATGTTCCTCTCCAATCTCTGGATCGGCAGAACGCACAATAATTCAAGGCTGCCGCTGGTGCTCACCGGAGGTCTCGGTGGCACGCTCCAGACCGGCCGCACGCTGGATTACACGAGTGCGGGCGACGAGAACCGCAAAATCTGCAGCCTCTATCTGTCGTTGATGGACCGCTACGGAATCAAGCTTGATCGCTTCGGCGACGCCGAAACGAGGCTCGAACGCATCTAACCCAATGGGGCAGATTTCGATCTGCCCGCGGGTCTTCAGGGCGTCGAATCGAGCACCATCGTTCCTACACGCGGAATTGATCGAAAATGCGCGTCCCACGTCAGCAGCGTCGCCCCGGCGCGCACGCACGTGGCCGCGATCCAGACATCGTTAACCGGAATCGGGCGACCGCTTCGCCGCAATTCGTTAATCATCTCCCCGAACAGTTCCGCAATCTCCCGGTCCACCGCCAAGGTTTCTACCACCGGCAGCGCCAGAAACTCGTCCAGTTCTCGCAGATTCTTCTCGAACCTCGATCCTTTCGCGAAGCCGGCGCACAATTCGCCGATCACGATAACCGGTACGCCGATCCATTCAGCGCGATCCAGCATCTTCGTAATCCGCCCCTCCCCGCGCTTGAAATGACTGTACGCCACGGTGTCCAGGCAGTAGCGGCTCACTTCCACAGTTCCTGATCTATCTCTTCAAAGATCGGGATGGCGGAAAGAAACTCGCGGTGCTCGGCCGCCGTCCACGTGCCGGCCAACTTCCCGACGCCGTTGCTGCGCTTGCCCTGGACGCCCAGACCCTGCCGCAGCAGGTCGATCACCGTCTGGTTCAACGATGTGCCTCGCCGCCGCTTCTCCCGTTCCAAGGCCGTCGCCACTTCATCGGGCAGATTTCGCACTGTCAGGTGAGATGCATTCATACTACGAATTATATGAATGCAGTATCGAGCGGTCAAGTTTGAGCATCGGCAAGCCCGCAACGGCCATCCAAATGCCTCGTGACATTGAGGTTCTCAAAATGTGGAAATTCAGCGCGCTTCCCGGTGTGTTTGCCGGATTCGCCATGTTGTTTGCGCCGGCCCTGTCATCCGCCGGCATTTCATTTTCGATCGGTATCGCCCCGCCGGTTCTCCAAATCTACCAGCAGCCGCCCTGCCCGACCGACGGATTCCTTTGGACGCCTGGATACTGGGGATATCGTGACACGGCTTACTACTGGATACCCGGCGCGTGGGTGCGCCCGCCCCAGGCCGGCTTCCTCTGGACGCCTGGCTACTGGGGTTATTCGAACGGATTCTATGGATTTAATGCCGGCTATTGGGGCACGACCGTGGGCTTCTATGGCGGCGTGAATTACGGCTTCGGCTATGGCGGGAGCGGATTCGACGGCGGACGCTGGCAGGGTGGGCATTTTGCCTATAACACCGCTGTGAGCCGCGTCAATACCACAGTCATTCACAACACCTACAACCAGACGGTGGTCAACCGTGGCAGCAACCGGACCAGCTTTAATGGCGGACCGGGCGGCATCTCCGTGAGGCCCAGTGCGGCGGAAACGTCGACCGCCAGAGAGCACAATCCACCTTCTTCGGCTCCGGTCGCGCACGAGCAAGCGCGGCAAGTCACCACAGCATCCCGTCCCGCTGCCAACACACGCGCCGCTGAACAGCCGAGCCAGCATGCCAGGCCCGAGCCGCAGCCGAAACAGGTGGCCAGCAACCGGAGCCCTGCCCCCAGCAGCCATCCGGCCCCGCAGGCCAGACAAGAGACGCACGCAGCCGCTCCTGAACACGCCGCTGCGCCAAGGCCTGAAGCAAAAGAAGAACGCAAATAACCGGTCCGTTCACGTAACTCCAGCGGCGATGGAGGACATGCCGCGATAGCGCGTTTCTTCCAGCGGGGAACAGACGCGGCTATCGCCGCATGTCCTCGGTCTTGTTGATCATGAAGGTTGCCGTCGAATCGAAAAATCCCCGCAACACCGCGTCGGCTTCGGCGGGTAAGTCTGCCTCGCTGAGCGCGGTGGTCATCAGCTTCATCCACCGGTCCCGCGCCGCTTGACCGATCGGAAACGGCGCATGGCGCATCCGTAAACGCGGATGGCCCCGTTGCTCGATATAACGCGTGGGCCCCCCAAACCGAAAAATCAGAAAATCCCGCAGACGCTCCTCCGCGCCCTGCAAATCCTCAGGGGAATACATCGGCCCCAGAATGTCGTCGCCCGGGACCTGCCGGTAAAAGGCCGCAATGAGGCGCGCGAAACCCTGCTCGCCAATCAAAGAATATATATCCTGATCGTCCAAGCGATAATGGTAGCGAACCCTGCCGGATGGATTTCGCCCAACAGCTCAAAGCCGAGATCGACATCGTGCGCGTCATCTCGGACTACGTCCGGTTGCGGCGCTTCGGCAATCGCTACTCCGGCCTGTGCCCGTTTCATAACGAGAAGACGCCCTCGTTTTCCGTCTACGCCGACCATCAGTTTTACAAATGTTACGGCTGCGACGCCAAGGGCGATGTTTTCAATTTCGTGATGGCGCACGAGGGGCTCACCTTCTGGGAGACGCTCAAGAAACTGGCCGATCAGCATGGCATTGCGCTCCCGAAGCAGTCCCAGGCGGGCGATGAAAAGACCAAACTGCGCGCCGCCCTGTATGAGATGCATGAGATTGCGGCCGAGCATTTCCGCGCCAATCTGGCGGGTCCGAACGGAGCTTCCGTGCGCGCCTACTTAAAGGATCGCGCGGTTACACAGGAATCGATGCAGCAGTTTCAGATCGGGCTGGCCGATGGCTCCGGCCGCACGCTGCTGCGAATTCTGGAACAGCGCGGCTTTAAGAACGATCAGCTGCTGGCCTCGGGCCTCCTCGGCCGCCGCGAGGAAGATGGGTCTCTCTACGACCGTTTTCGCAATCGGATTATCTTTCCGATCCACAGCGAGTCGGGGAAAATCATCGCCTTCGGAGGCCGCGCCCTCGATCCCGAAGACAAGGCCAAGTATCTGAATTCGCCGGAGACCGAGATTTATAAAAAATCGCACGTGCTCTACAATCTGCATCGCGCGAAGCCGGCGGCCATGAAACTGGATCGCATCGTTCTGGTGGAAGGCTACATGGATGTGATCGGGGCGACGCAGGCCGGTGTCGTCGAGACCGTGGCAACCTGCGGGACGGCACTCACCACCGAACAGATCCGCGCCATGAAGCGGCATTCGCAAAGGCTGCATCTGAACTTCGATCCGGATGCGGCGGGCGCCAAAGCGGCGGAGCGATCCATCAAACTCCTGCTTGACGAAAACATGCGCATTCGCGTGGTGGATCTGGAGGGTGGCCTCGACCCCGACGAATATTGCAAAAAGCATGGCGCCGAAATGTATCGCGAGAAAGTGGCCGGCGCCAAGGACTATTTCCTTTGGCTGGCTGACCGGGCTCGGATCCGTTTCAACCTTCGTGAACCACAGGGAGTCGCGGACGCGTTGAATTTCCTGCTACCTCCGATTTTCGCCCTGAATGACAAGCTCGATAGGCTCGTCGTTGCCAACCAGATTGCAAATTATCTTGGCGTCGAGTCGAGTCCGGCCGTGCGAGAGTTTCGTAAGAGGGCCTCAGATCGCGTAGATGGGCCCAACGCAGCACCTAAATCCGAGCGATTGAAGGACACCGACCGATACTTGTTAGCACTTCTGCTCTCGAACCATGAAGCTCGGCCCAGCCTGATCGAAGGTTTGCGCGGCATCACGGCGGTGCGTCAGGCGGCGACCGCGCCGATTTATGACATGTTGATTACAATGCACGATGCCGGCGAGGCTGTTAGCTTTAACTCTCTTCACGAGCGGCTCGCCCCTGCCGATCAGGAACGGCTGGCGTCCATCGTGCTCGATACCGACGCCTCGCGGCTGACCCTCGAAGACGGACTGGCCTGTATCGAGGCGGTACGCCGCGAGGAACATGAGTCCATCCGCCGTGAATTGAAGGCCCGCATCAAATTGGCGGAACGTGAGGGCCGCATGAGCGACGCCTTGCAGCTGATGAGCCAGCTCACCGCGAATACGTAGCGCATTCGGAAGAGAGCGGGCAGATCGGAAATCTGCCCCACCCCTGTAACGCCGAAGTCCCTAATCTCACTCAAGTGTTGTTCTCTTTGGTTAACCTGGACGTTTTTGAATCCATTTCAGCGGTACAATGGATCAAAATTCGCGCCGGTAATGGGAGCATCCTCAGTGGCCGAAGATAAATTCGAGGCTGTCGATCCCCTTGCGATAGTGAGCAAGGAGAGCGGTTTTGTGCTGTTCGACGACGTCATCGAGATCATTCCACAGGATCTGGAAGAGTTGGTTCTCGATGGACCGGGCGCCGAAGTGCCCGCCCTCGACGACAAACAGGACGACCGCCGCTTCGAGGAGATCGACGACCTTCCAGAAATCGAAAGCTTCGACAAGACGCACGATCCAGTGCGGCTTTATCTGCGCGAGATGGGATCGGTGCCTCTGCTTGATCGCGAGGGCGAGATCGAGATTGCCCGGCGCATCGAGCGCGGCCAGATGAAAACCCGTCGCACCTTGTCGCGCTGCCCGATTATCGTTCAGGCAATCGTCCGGCTTGGCGATCAGGTTAGTTCTGGCCAGTTGGCGGCGCGGGACATCCTTCAGTTCAACGATCCCATCCCGACCGACGAGACTTACGAGACGGGCGCTGCCGAATTGGCTGCGTCCTGTGCGGAAATAGAACGCCTGCGTAAGAAATTCATGCAACTGCGGCAGAGACTGGTGGCGGTGCCGCGCCAGACCAAGCCCAAGCAGAATCGCCGGCTGCGCTGGGAACTCGGCCGCCTGGCCGTGCAGATTTCGCGCAATGTCTGTTCCATTCGGCTGCAAAACTGCGTGATTCGAGGTTTAATCGCACAATTGCGCGCCGTAGTCGATGAGGTGAAGCCTGTCGAACATCAGATCGCGCGCAATCAGCGGGCTATTGAAGCGGTCGCGGGCGGCCACTCGGAAACGCTTCGCGAACTGCGCCGCGAGCAGCGCCAATTGAGCCAGGCCATGCAGGATCTGGAAGACCGCTTCGGCTCGCCGGCCACCGAACTCCGTCGTGCGCTCGACCTCGTCAACCGCTCGGACCGCCAGACCGAATGCGCGCGCCAGGAATTGATCGAGGCCAATCTGCGCCTGGTGGTGAGTATAGCCAAACGTTACAACAATCGCGGATTGCAGTTCCTCGATCTGATCCAGGAAGGCAACATCGGATTGATGAAGGCGGTGGAGAAATTCGAGTACCGCCGCGGTTACAAATTTTCCACCTATGCCACGTGGTGGGTCCGGCAGGCCATTACGCGCGCTATAGCGGATCAGGCCCGCACTATCCGCATTCCCGTGCACATGATCGAAACCATCAACAAGCTGATCCGCACGTCGCGGTCGCTGGTGCAGGAATTCGGCCGCGAGCCGACCAGTGAGGAGCTGGCCGAGCGCATGGAAGTGCCGGTGCATAAGATCCGCCGCGTGATGCGCATCGCCCAGGAGCCGGTTTCGCTCGAGACGCCGGTGGGTGAAGAGGAAGAATCGCACCTTGGCGATTTCATCGTGGATCAGGCCAATGTGTCACCTTCCGAACAGATGATCAATGTGAACCTGCATGAGCAAACTGCGGAGGTTCTCAAGAGTTTGTCGGCGCGCGAAGAGAAGATTATCCGGCTGCGTTTTGGCATGGAGGATGGCAGCGAGCACACGCTCGAAGAGGTAGGCCAGAACTTCAGCGTGACGCGCGAGCGCATCCGGCAGATTGAGGCGAAGGCGCTGAGGAAACTGAGGCATCCCAGCCGCAGCTTCCGGCTCAAAACGTTCATGGAAGAAGCGTGAACTGAATCTTGACATGCGGCGATAGCCGCGTTTAGCCTGGCCCGAACAGACGCGGCTCTCCAGAAACTGATTCGCCTTTGGTCGGCAAACTGGGCGATTTTGAAGTTGTGTAGGTGGATCTTGCTGGTTCGGGTGAGCGGAAGGGCAGTCCAACCGGGCCGGCCGAAGACACTAATACCCTGTCTCGCGGAGATCTTGCCGGAGCGCAACGGGTAGCCGCGCGTGCTTAGTGGGGGAGTGGGACCAGTTTGAAGCCTTTGGCTAAAGCCCTTGAGTTTAAACTGGCAAGTTCCAGTTCCTTGCGCCGTTGTTCGAATTTCGCGGCGCCTCGATCCACCCAGGCCTGGCCGTGGCCGCTGCGTTGGATGGCAGTGTGCGGCGCAGGTGACGGTCCGGCCTGCGGGTCAACGCTTGTCCTTCCGGGCACATTTTTGGTGTGCTGGGCGTTCACCAATACCACACGAATGCCATGTTGTGTCAGGATGCCGTCCAGCGCGATGGAATACACCCCTGTAGCCTGCATCGCCACCGTGTCGATCCGGCACGCCTTGAGCCACTCAGCCATGCGCTTCATATCTGCCGTCCAGCATCCCCACTCCCTTACCCGATGGGCGTCCCGGTCCGCGGGTACGGCCACGAGGTGACTCTCATTGCCTACGTCAATACCACCGGCATTGGGATGAACAATGGTCAGGCCGGGGTCGTCGGCAGCCACCCGGCGACTCAGGCTTCACCATGGCATACTCCTGTTGTCTGAATGCAGATCCAGGGCTCGGCTCGGCTTGCGAAAGAACTACAGACACTCCAGCGGGGTCGGGCCAGCCTTTTTCAAGGCCGGGCTCGCCACCAATCAATGCATCGCGGCAGCCGAAGTCATGCTGATAGACGGGCACAAAGGCACCAAACGCATTGCGACCATAGCTTGCCGCCCGGATCTACAGACGATTAGAAACCCGCACGGAGCACTACACAAGTTTCCGGCTCAATGCATCGCGCGCAAGCGAGTGGGGGTGCTGATAGCCGCATGTCCCGATCTCTAAAGCCGCTCCGATCAGAGATCGCTGCGCGAGATGCCGAGTTTCTTCATCATGGCGTTCAATGTGGTCCGCGGTATGCCCAAACGATTGGCTGCCGCGGTAATCACCCCGCCCGTCTCGCGGAATACCCGCAGTATATGGTCCCGCTCAACATCCTCGAGCAGCGAGTTGCCCCCGCCATTCGCGGCGTTGTTGCGCAGTTCCGACAACGGCGCGCGCAGGCTGGGGCCTCGCGACAGGATCACCGACCGCTCGATGAAATTCTCCAGCTCGCGCACATTCCCCGGCCATGACCATGCCGCCAGGGCTTTCATCGTGTCCGCCGGAATCCTCTCGATCTGCCGCCCCATCTTCGCCGCATACTTCTTGGTGAAATACCGCGCCAGCACCGGAATGTCCTCCGGACGGTCGCGCAGCGGCGGCGTCGTGATGGGAAAAACTTTGAGCCGATAGTAAAGATCGCTGCGAAAAAGTTTATCCCCCATCATCTGCGTAAGATTCCGATTGGTCGCCGCCACCAGCCGGACATCGATGGGAATGGTTCGCGTCCCGCCCAGTCTTTCAAAAGATTTTTCCTGCAGAGCGCGCAGCAGCTTGGGTTGCAGCTCCAAAGGAATATCGCCCACTTCGTCCAGAAACAGCGTACCCCCGTGCGCCATTTCGAAGCGTCCGATCTTCTGCGATAACGCCCCGGTGAAGGCGCCGCGCTCATAGCCGAACAGCTCGCTTTCCAGCAGCCCGGTGGGAATCGCCGCGCAATTCAGCGTGACGAAAGGCAGATTGCGGCGCGGGCTGATGCGGTGGATGGCGCGCGCCACCAGTTCTTTCCCCGTGCCGGTCTCGCCGAGGATCAGCACCGTGGCATCGGTTGGCGCCACCACCTGCGTCAAACGAGCCACGCGCCTCAGCGCCGCGCTCACTCCCACGATTTCGTCGAAATCGCTCTTCAGCTCTATCTCTTCATCCTCGATGTTTTCCGCCCGGTTGCGGCCGCGCAGGTCCTGCACAAACGTAATCCACCGGAAGGGGGAAAGCTTTAATACGGCCGTGGCAATCAGGACCGGAACCCGCGTCCCGTCTTTGCGAATCAGTTCCTTCTCGAACGGCGTGCAGGCGCCGAAGCGCAGACCCTCCTCATAGGCCACTTCATCGAGCGCCGTATATTCGGGTGGCGTGAGATCCGCCCAGAGCAGCCGGCCCGCCTGCAAATCCTCGCGGCTGTAACCCACCAGATCGAGGAATGCATCGTTGGCGTCGGGAACATGGTCGAACTCACCGGAAACGATGCCCGCAATCGTCGACTGCGCGGGCAGCGTCCGCAGATGCGCACGGCTGCGCCGCAGCTTCTCATCTCGCTCGTGGCGATCGCTGAAGTCTCGGACCACGCTGGCGAAACCCTGTAGATTTCCCGCCTCGTCCCTGAGGGCTATGGTGATCGCGTTGGCCCAGAATCGCGAGCCGTCTTTGCGAAGCTGCCAGCCTTCGTAGCCGCCATGGCCCTCGTCGGCGACTTTCTTCAGTTTCTCCCGCAGCTTATCGGGGGCTTCTTCTGGAGGGTCGAAGACGGAGACGCTCCGGCCGGCCACCTCGCCGCTCTTGTAGCCATAGATGCGTTCCGCTCCCGCGTACCAGGCGGCGACCTGTCCGTCCGCATCCAGCAGGAACAACGCATAATCCCGCACCCAGGACGGAACGCGGGTCTCGGTTTTCTCGCGCGCCGCCTTCCTTTCATGCAACACGAGTACATGCCGCACCGGCAGCACGTTGCTCTTCGCGGAGTACTCGACCTCGCGTGGACCTCCGTCCGCACCCACCAGCTGAAGCGTTCCCTCCTGCTCGCCCTTGCTGAGAAAATCCTTCCATTGCCCGGGAATTACAGGTTTGAAAGCCGGCGCGGCGACATCGTCCAGACTGCTGCCCACGATCTTTTCGCGCGGCACACCCAACAGCTTGGACGCACCGATGCTGGCGTCGCGCGAACGGCGATCGCTGTCGGTCAGTAGAATAGGCGCCGAAGTATGGAAAACTATCGCGCGAAGGAGCTGTTCCAGTTCCTTCGCGCCGTTCTCCTCGAGCCACGAAGCGTTGGATCCGGGAGTCCGCGATCTCAAGGTTGCAGCGTCCATCGGCTCCGTTTCCGCGTTTGATGTGCAACCAACTGTACCATCAATCCCCGAAATAAGCTACGCACTTGACCGTATTTGGTCAAGCGCGCAACGCCCGGCCGTCACGAACGCTTCCAATCCACTCCATAAACGGCTTTCTCCGCCGCGCGCTGGGGGCCAACTCTGACAAAGCGGAGCTTGGCCTGTCGCAACTCGCACGCCATACAGCGATACATGGTGAACAAAACGGAACCGATAGCTTCCGTAGGATGCCTGACGCGGGAACTGCACAGATTGCACGATCCGCATTTGCGGCACACATGGTCGAACAACATATTCCGGAGAACCTCAACCTGGTAGTTGCACGCTGACGACCGAACCAAAACCGCCCCGGTGCGCATTCGAGGTTTTGACCACACGCGGTCAGATGGTGTATCGCCGACGGTCGCGGCCTCCGGCGCTCGAAGCAGTTCAGCGTTCGCATGCCAACAAACAAAGAGAATCAGCGCGCATGATCGCTGTGGCTGGTGGATTGCCTGAACAGTCCGCTGCAACACGTTCAAGCGATCTCGATCGCCGAAAGGCGGCGCGTGTCAACGTGTTTGAGACACCTCGAAGCATAATTTACTGAGTTTTATTCTCTGGAGTTGGTTGTGGTTTGTTGATCCAGACCTCCTTGGGCGCGGGCAGGGGTTGTGGCGGCTTGCGGAC
>Ga0302320_10021052_pt1 | contig 12963 bp, 9 predicted proteins | sample Bog_T0_3_FD_202130 | JGI IMG/M metagenome (GOLD analysis project Ga0302320, IMG submission 202130) | Peat permafrost microbial communities from Stordalen Mire near Abisko, Sweden - Bog_T0_3 | ecosystem: Environmental > Terrestrial > Soil > Wetlands > Peat | place: Sweden: Abisko, Stordalen Mire...
AGTAACCTGCTTTAGCTATCAGGAGGCACCCGCCCGGCGAATTGAAGCAGCTGCTATACACGTCGGAAAAAGCGGGTGTTCAAGAGGGCAGAGGCGTCTTGCGCATCGACTTCTCGAATTGGATTGGATGGCGAGAATTCGTAAGAGTGGCCGGTGGCGAGTCCTCGGACGCGAACGGGCGATTTCTCAATGTACGCGATGGCAACGAGCGAGCTTTCATGCACAAGAGGGCCCTCAAGCACTCTGCCGGAGGGGGAGATCTGCGGCTGGGGGGCAGTATTGACCGACGGTGAGTGGTCTATCGACGCGGTCCTCGCGCGTGCCAAGTCAATCCGGCGCGGAGCGCCTGTGAGTGGCCGATTCGGGGTCGCGGCCGGCGTCAACATACTGTTCCTCAGTTCCGAGCGTTTCGATCCGCAGCACATTTCTCAGTTCTCCTTCAGTGGGTTGTGTGGTCATGGAGATGGGATCCTGGTCTTTCACGAGTCGCTCGAGCAGGCACGAGGCTCCTGAGAGCGCAAGCCATGTCATGAGCCAGTCGAGCGGCTTGCGGGTGACAAAAAGAGCTGCCGGGGCTGCGACCCACAGGCTCAAACAGTAGAAGCAGTCCATGAGCCGGCCGAAGATGCTGTGGCCCAGCAAAGCGCGAAATCGAACAATGATGTCGGCGGGACCGTCCTCGTTTGCCAGCAGGTGGGTTACCCGCCAGGTGGCGAGAACGGCCAGGACGAAACTGAACCAAATGCTCATGGTTGTACCTTCCTGGCCGTGCCCGCGGTTACCGGTATCCTTGACCGGGTTAGTTAGCCGAAACAGTTGCCCCCGCAGACGCGGCTGCCGCGGTGGTACCTGCCTGACCGCGAAGGACCGTCCACGCGGTTCCCGCTACGCCGGTTACCGTCATGATCTCCGATGTACTGATGAGGAGGACATTGAACGGCGCAGGTGGGAACCCGGCGCTGCTGGTGACGTTGATTGTGGTATTCGCCGCTGTGATGGCTGAAGCCAGGGTAGTGCCGACGTGACTGCAAATGGCGAAGGTCAGCGAATTCGGATCATCGCTGTCGTCAGTCAGGCCGTTGGTAAGTCCTGGCGTGGTGGTGAGCGTGGCCGTGTAGGAGCAATTGGGCCATAGAGTCGTGTCCTCGACGATGGTGCCCGAACCGCCTCTTCCGCCCGCAGTGAATGTTACGCCAGGGACTGGAGCAGGAAGCGGAGGAATCGGACCAACATCGACGAGGTCGATATTCGAGGGCAGGGCACAACTGCTGATGACGAGTGACCATTCGCCGCCGGCCATCTGCTCATGGTCGACCGTGAATTGAACGGAGAGTGTCTTGTCGATGGGCGTGCAGCAGCCAGTGGCAAACTCAGCGAAGTTGAGCAGGTTTACCTCGTCCCAGTTGTTGATGTGGATGGTATCGACCTGGTTGGTGTAGTCGGGCGCTGCGCCTCCGTTGACGGCGGCAATGGTGCTGACGCGCGTCGCCTGGAAGATGATCGCCGCAGTGAAACCGTTGTTCTGGTTCGCAGGGGGGACAGCCGTTCCTGCCAATACGCCCGGGGTCGGATCGCCGCCAGGGAAGGCCACGTTGGAGGCGAATCCCATCAGGTAGCCGTCGAATATGCCTCCTAGGGAGTTCGGATCGACTTCAACCCATCCGTTGGCATCCGGTACGATGTAGTGATCGGGCGGCGTGGGCGAAGGGGTGAAGAGAGGCGGAGTGGGCGAGGTTGTGCCCGTGCCTGTGATCCACATCTTCTGAACGGTGTTTGGGTTGCCGTGCCAGGTTGTGTATCTGTAACCCGGGCTCGCGCCGGACACGCCGTTGATGCCAAACACATAGTCGCCGGTGGCGCCGGTGGGAGAAATGGGCGTTGGCGTGGCCGCTCCGGCGGTCTGATAGAGGAAGCGGTATGCCATGGGCTGGCTGGTGGCCGGGTCGAGATAGGGGCAAAAACCGCCGAGGCTGAGGTCCTGGTAGAACGCGAAGTTGGGACCGCCGTGGCCGTTCTTGGGATGAAGGGTCAATCCGGTCGTTGTGGAGATGTCGGTACCCGGATTGATAATGCTGAAGTCTCCGACGTTTAAGAACCACGGGTGGTTGTTGTCGTTCGGGCACACGCAGAAGCAGAATTCGTAGCATGTAACCGAGGTGACCCAGGCGCACACCTGCCAGCAGTAAGGGCCAAGGTTGAAGCGGTCAATGATCGCGGCATAAGCTTTTGCATCGTTGGATTGCACAGCGCTGACCAGGTCGGCGAGCGCGCGCGGCTGACCGGCCAACTGCCTGGCCGCCAATGCGAAGCTCTGCGCCTCTTCAACGGCGTGTGTCCCGGTAAGAACCACGGGAGGACGCTGGCACAAGTGCCTGCAAACCCATACGCGACGCCAGATGCAGAAGAATAAGCAAATGGTTTCGCATCCGGTGGGCAGGCCGGCGGCATTGATGGCAGCTTGCAGCTGAATGCAGTTCGGCTCCGCTACAGATTCTGCGAGACCCCTCAGAACCTTTTTGTTTTCGATCAGAGCGGCCAGCACCTTGGCGGTCGAGGCCAACTCTGCTGCAGGGTCAAACACGGTTACCGTTCCCGGCCTGCAAACGACTTCGCACACGCGTCGGTAGCCAACACTACATATCCATTGACAGATGAGATGGCAGAAGCGTTCGAGCTCGAGCTCGCGGATGGCCGCATGGTAGGCGTTTGCGTCGCCGCATGCGACAGCATCCACGACATTACGGAGAATCCTTTTGTCGGAGGCGAGGCGCAACGCGGCGTGAGCGAACTCCTCCAGGGTTGGGATTTCCTGGTCGATGCGAGGCGGTCCGCAGACTTCGACACAGCGCAACACGCAGAGTTTGATCCGCACCCACTCGCAGATCAATTCGCAATATGGCAACATTTCGAGGCGCTCCAGGACCCAGCGAAACGCGTTGGGGTCCTTGGACTCGAATGCTGCGACGACGGCGGAGAATCCGCCAGTATCCTGGGCAAGCCGTCCGATGGCGTCGGATTGCGACGCGAGACGGCTGACTGCATTGTCAAACGAGCTGCTCATAACATTTTCTCCCTTTATCTTTTTATGGACAGGTTGAGCATTTTCACTTCAATGCCCTCGCGCACAATGGACTGAAAGCGGCTCACTCATTCCGAGGGAGCCGCCTGGGATCATGCACCGTTTTCGAAATGGAAGTGGAAATGCCGATTTCGAGTTTGCCGGTTGTCGTTTGGGGTTGGGGAGGTTGAGGTGGGGTTGGTTCCGACGCGGGGATAGCAACCGTAGAAACAGCAGCGGGATTAAACATCCGGGCCAATTCTCTTGTCAAGAGGAATCGTGGACTGCGAACTCCTGGTTGAGGAATAGAGCCGCACGGCGGGATTTTGTTGCAAAGAATTCGCGAAACGTCGCGGGCACTTGATATGGGGCGAACCTGATGGAGGGGCATGAGACGGGGCGGTTGAGAGAGCGAGCGGTTTGAGGCCGGGATTCGACAGATAGATTTGCAGGGCTGGAGCCCAACGGGTGATTTGATGGGGTTTGTACCGGGGAGGAATCCCCGGCCGATCGCGGGAGGGAGTTTTCAGCAAGCAGAGACGTTGGTGCCCTTTCAAGGGAACAGGGATTTTTATGCAGGTGCTGGTAATATCCTTGACAATATCTATATAGATTTATATACATATTTATTATGACCCAGACGAAAACGGAGCGATTCCTGCCCTTAAAGCCCCAGTGGTTTCACATTTTGCTGGCACTTGCGGGTGGAGAACAGCATGGGTACGGGATTATGCAGGAAGTGCTGGAGAGGACGACTGGCAAGGTCCGCCTGTGGCCGGCAACGCTTTACGGGTCGTTGAAACGGATGATCGAGGCGGAACTGATCGAGGAATCGAGCAAGCGTCCGCGGCCTGAGCTTGACGATGCGCGTCGCCGGTACTATCGGCTGAGCTCGCTTGGCCGGCAGGTGCTGGATGCAGAATGCGAGCGGTTGCAGGGTTTGGTCCACGCAATCCAGTCAAAACGGAGGGCGGTGACGCAATGAAACGATCGCAGCGTGTGTACGAGCGGCTGGCGCAGGCATTTCCTCACGAGTTCAAGCTGGCGCACGGCGACGAAATGCTGGAGACAGGCGAAGCGGCCATGGCGTATTTGGGAAAGCGTCGCGGCTGGACCGGAATGGCGCTGTTGCTGGCCGATGCGGCCGTTCGCCTGCCTCTCGAGTACTGGACCGAGATGCGCCGCGACCTGCAGTATGCCATGCGCGCTCTCATCAAGTCGCCGGGCTTCGCGCTTGTCGGCATTCTCTCAATGGGGCTGGCGATTGGGCTTACGACGAACGTCTACAGCTCGAACTGGGCACTGCTCACGCGGCCGATGCAGGGCGTTACGCATGCGAGCCGGCTGGTGATGGTGGAGAAGCCGGTGTCGTACTTCTATGTGGAGAATTACCGCGAGCAGGAAAAGGTCGTTTCGGGAGTCGCAGCATTCCAAACCGGCGTTCCCTTCAACGTGCGCCTGCCTGGAGATGCAGACGGCAAACAGGAGCGCATATTCGGCCAGATTGTTTCTCCCGACTACTTTCAGGTGATGGGAGTGGATGCTGAGCGCGGGCGCGTGTTCAATGCCGAAGTGGACCACGCGGGCGACGCGCCCCCGGCGGTGATCAGCGACAGATTCTGGCGGACGCGCCTCGGGTCTCGCCCCGATGCAGTGGGACTTGCGCTGCGTGTGAATGGACAGGCCGTGACGATCGTGGGCATCGCCGCTCCCGGGTTTGAGGGTGCTTTGGCGGCCGCGTCGGCCGCGGAACTGTTTGTGCCGGTGACAGCGCCCGCGACGGTGGCGCCTGAACTCGCCAATGATGTTCTCCATCGTCGCAATTCCCGGGAGTTTTATGCACTGGCGTTCCTTGCGCCGGGCGTCACCGCTGCGCAGGCAGAATCGGCGCTCGACGGAGTGACCCGCCGGCTGGATGCGGGCGATCCTGCAGCACCGCCGCAAAGCGACAAGGCGCAGCGCGCGAGGCTGTTGCCCGCGGGGACCCGGGCGCCAATTCCGCTGGAAATCAAGCGAGCGCTGGAAGGATTCTTCATTGTGCTGATGGGCATCGTGATTGTGATTGCGTGCATGAACCTGGGCACGATGCTGATGGCGCGCGGGGCGGGCCGGCGCAAGGAGTTTGCCATCCGCATGTCGATTGGAGCCAGCCGCTTCCGGCTGGCGCGGCAGTTGATGAGCGAGGGATTGCTGCTGTCGCTGCTAGGCGGGATGCTGGGATTCGGCGTGGCCTGGGTGCTGAATGTGCTGAACGCGAAGTTTCGCCATGCGGTGGACACGCCGGGCATGCCGGATATGGGTCTTGACTGGCGCGCAGCGGTATTTGCGTTCGCGGCAGCCCTGGTGTGCGGGGTTGTATTAAGCATTGCGCCGGCATTGCGAGCCACGAAGTCAGAACTGGCGCCGACGATGAAAGAAGGATCGGGGTTGCAGCTTCCCGGTCATCGGCGCTTCGGCGTTCGCAATCTAGCCATGGCCGGCCAACTCGCCGGCTCCCTGATGCTGCTGCTGATCACCGGCTTTGTGCTGATGGGGTTCGAGCGGGGCTACCAGGTGCAAACCAACTTCGATCCGAAGACAATGGCTATGGTATCGGTTGATCCGGTGCGCGACGGAGAGTCTCCGGAAAAGGCTCTCGATTTCTTTGCCAAGCTACCGCAACGGTTGAAGGACTCGGGCAAGTTCTCGAGCATCGCTCTGACCACGCAGCCGCCGTTTGCGGCTGTGGATGACGACGACGGCGAGCAGTTGACGGTGGACGATGGGCAGGGCGCCCAGCGGGTGCAGCAGCCCGCGATCAAAGTGCCTGTAGGCGCCGGATACTTCAGGGCGCTGGATGAGCCTATGGTGTCTGGACGAGAGATCAGCGATGCGGACGAACGCAGCTTGATGGAACCAGCGCCTGCGAACGCGACGCGCATATTGCCCGTGGTGATCAACGAAACGGCAGCGAACAAGCTGTTCGGAAGCACCAATGCTGTCGGAAAGCATTTGAAAGATGGAAGCCACGGCTACGAAGTTGTCGGAGTGGTGCACGACCTGAAAAGCGGCATGGGCATGAAGCAGGCAATCGCCTACGTGGCGCTGTCGCGCGACGACTTTGCGCGCCCGCCGGCGTCCGGCATCACCATTCTGGCGCGCACCAGGCCGGGAGTGGACGGCACCGCAGCGGTGCGCGACGTTGTGTCAGGCTTGGATTCGAAGCTTGTGCCGTTCCATGCACAGACGTTGAGCGACCAGCTTGCGGAGAGCCGTCGAGTGGTTCGATCGGCGATGCGGACCTACGGTGGTATCGGCCTATTCGGACTGATTCTGAGCGCCATCGGGCTGGCGGGAGTGACCGCATACGCGGTGGCGCAGCGCAAACGAGAGATTGGAATTCGCATGGCACTGGGCGCCAACAAGGGTCAAGTGTTGCGCCTGGTGTTGCGGGAAGGCGTCGCGCTCATCGCGGTGGGAACGGTGGTGGGCTTTGGCGGCACGGTGCTGGTAGCCAAGGTGCTGGAAGCGGCAACGAGCGTGATTGCCGATGCGATGGCGATGGGTACCAACGATCCGCGCCTGCTGGTGGGCGCGCCGGTTCTGCTAGCCGCGCTGGCCCTGGCAGCCTGCTATGTTCCGGCGCGCGCCGCAGTGCGAATCGACCCATTGAAAGCACTGCGAATGGAGTGAGGGATTGGGACAGAACACGCTGGGGCAGGGTTGGACATGCACTGCTGAACTGACCTCTGCTTGCCTGGATTTTGCTCCGTTGCGCAGCGTGATGATCGGGTCCGACGCTGCGATGGAAGACAAGACCGCTCTGCTGCGAATTCGCTGGCCGGTTTAAACTAAAGGCTGTGCGGACGCGAGTGACAAGCACGAGCCCTATGCCAGCCGAAATTATCCTTCAGCCCAGTCCCAACGCCGCGAGTCTAGCCGAAAAGCGCGAGCGGCTTACCACGGTCCGTGTTGCGCTTGCCGAGCGCGAAGCTGACATTGCACAGATTCGCTCGCAGTTGAAGGCATTTGAAGGGCGCTATCTGCAGCGGGTAGGAGTGCTTTATGCGGAGCTGGACGAGATTGCGGCACGCATTACCGAGCTTGAAGTGGATCTGTACGACTCGGACTCCGCGCGAAGGCGTGCGCAGGAAGCGCGACAGAGAGCGCAGGAAACGCATGAAGCTGCATTTGGCGCCGACCAGGAGCCCGAGGAGTTTGACCCGTCGCCGAGTCTCAAGACGCTGTTTCGCGAGGTTGCAAAGCGCATTCACCCTGACTTTGCGAATGACGAGGCAGAACAAAAGCACTTCACTTTGCTGATGGCGCGCGCCAACGAGGCATACAGCCGCGGCGACGCCGAGACTTTGCAGCGCCTGCTGGACGACCATCTCGAAGTCAACGCGGCAATGGCCGATAAGGGGGCCGATGACGGAGACGGCGCGGCATTGCTTCGTCTGGAGCGGCAGGTTCAACATGCTGAGCGGGACATTGCTGCGCTCGATCGCGAACTGCAGACGCTGCTGGAAAGCGAGATTGGCCAACTTTATACCGACGCCGAAGCGGCTTCACAGGAAGGCCGAGAATTGCTCGCCGAACTGGCAGCCAGCCTGCGCGAGCGCATCGCCGATGCACTGTACAGGTTGGAGTTTGTCACCCGCCAGGTGAGTGCCCTTGGAAGATAAAGCGCAATCGGGACTGCAGCATATTCCATCCGGCGGCGCTTTGGCGCTGCACTCCGGTCGCTCCAGCATCTTCGCCCGTGGGCGGCGCGACGCCGCAAATTCGTCTTCAAACTCTGACTACCAGAGGGCGGTGGCGGACTACAACTCAGGCCAGTTTTCCCAGGCAGCCAAATGGTTCCGCGCGGCGGCCGAGCAAGGCCACGCTGAATCGCAGTACATCCTGAGCACCATGTATGACGCAGGCAAGGGCGTGCCGCAAGACGACACACAGGCTGCACGCTGGGAGCGTACGGCGGCAGAGCAGGGCCACGTGTATGCGCAAGCTAATTTGAGCTTCCGGTGTTACAGCGCAAGCGACTTGGCCGGCGCGTTTGAATGGTGCCAGCGCGCCGCGGACGGGGAACTGGCCTGGGCACAGTACAACCTCGGCCTGATGTATCAGAAAGGTGAAGGAGTGGCCCGAAGCGAAGCCGAAGCTGCGCACTGGTATCGGCTGGCAGCATCGCAAGACTTTGCGGACGCTCAGGAGCGGCTCGCAGATCTCTACTACCTTGGCCATGGAATGCCGCGCAGCTATACCCAGGCCGCGCTATGGTATCGCCGCGCGGCGGAGCAAGGCCGTGCGCGGGCTCAATTCCAGCTTGGTCATCTGTACGATGTGGGTCTTGGCATTGAGCACGACTACACGCAGTATCGATACTGGACGCACATGGCCGCGGAGCAAGGCCACGAAGATGCGTTGCGCGAAGTCAGGCGCCGCGATTACCGTGACCCATAAGCCAACCACCTCAGTCTTGATTGCCGTCCGACAGACAGTTCACTCCCGCGAGGACGATCTCTGAATTCTCTCTGGTGGAGGTTGAGGAGCTCTGGCGGCCTGGTCAAGGGAGGGGCAGATGGGTCTGAACGGGCCGAGGAAAGGGGTCGTCCTACGGCCTGAGAGAAACGTTAAGCCGTACCCGAGGGGCCGGAGAGGCTGCGTGAGAAGGCCAGTTCGAGCGTTAATTCTGGCCCCTGGTTCTGCGGGGGCTGAAGCGAACATGGATTCGATTGGCTTTGCCGGCACGATTCACGAGCTTTTGCATTTCCGTTCCTGGCAGCGGATGGAACCCCTGACGGCGGGAGGGCTATTCAGGCGGTTGCGCTGCGTCACGGCTTGGGCAGTTCAGGGGCGGGGAGTGGGCGTGTAAGATTTCTGCATCTTCTTTGGAGACTCCTATGCGTGCAATCTCAAGAACTTCGGTTGTCACTGCTCTCACTTTTGTCTCGGTTTGCATTGCCGGGATGCAGGCGGTATCTGCCGGCGCCGCGGCTCCGCACATTTTTCAGCGTCCCGCGCTTAGCCGGGATCTGATTGCGTTTGGGTACGCGGGGGACTTGTGGACGGTGGCGCGAACGGGTGGAGACGAGCCCGGTGTTTTCGCCGGACGGGACAACGATTGCATTCACGGGCGAGTACGACGGCAATACCGATGTGTACACGATTCCGGCGACCGGGGGCGTGCCGTTCCGCGTGACGTATCATCCTGCGACCGATTCGGTGGTGGGATGGAGCCCGGACGGGAAGGAGATTCTGTTTCGGTCGGACCGCTCGGCGACGAGCCGGTATACGCAGCTTTTTTCGGTTCCGGCACAGGGAGGGATTGCCAAGGTGCTGCCGCTGCCGATGGCGTACCAGGGGCAGTATTCGCCGGACGGAAAAGAGATTGCATACTCACCGCTGGCGCCGGCATTCGCGTTCAACTACACGGCATATGTTTCATGGAGAAACTATCACGGCGGGCGGGCCAGCACGATCTGGATTACGACGCTGCCGGGGCTTGATTCGGTTGAGATCCCACATGAGAACGCTTCGGACCTTTCCCCGGTGTATGTGGGCGGGAGTATCTACTTTCTCTCCGGACGCGCGGGGGCGATCTCGATCTTCAAGTACGATGCGGCGACGAAGAAGGTGAGCGAATCGCTGCACAATACCGCGCCGGATATTCGTTCGCTGGCGGGGGAAGGCAGCACGCTGGTGTACGACCAGTTGGGCGAGATTTATCTATTTGACACGGCGACGGGAAAGAGCCGGCTGGTGCCGATTGATGTGGACGGGGATTTGCCGGAGGTTCGTCCGCGAATTCAGAGCGTGGCGGATGAACTTGAGCACGTGACGATTTCGCCGACGGGTTTGCGCGTCGCGGTTGAGGCGCACGGAGAGGTTTTGACAGTGGCGGCCAAGCACGGGCCTACGCGGGATATTACGAATACGCCGGGGGTGATGGAGCGCGATCCAGCATGGTCGCCGGATGGACAGTCGATCGCTTATTTTTCGGACGAGTCGGGGCTGTATGAGTTGCACGTGGCTCCGCAGACGGGGACAGAACTGGCTGGCAGCGCGGCGGTGAAGAAGTTTTCCCTGGCGACGGAGCCCGCGTACTACTTTGATGCGAAGTGGTCGCCGGATTCAAAGCGGATTGCGTTCCGTGATAACCATTTCAGGATATGGATGCTGGATGTAACGACCGGGAAACTGTCGGCAGTGAACGACCAGAACGTGTTTGGCGGTTTCTCAAATATCAGCTTTGAACTTGCATGGTCGCCGGATTCGAAGTGGCTGGCGTATGAGCGGTCGGTTGAGAATCATCTGCACTCGATCGAGTTGTACTCGGTGGATACGGGGAAGTCTACCCAGGTGACGAGCGAGATGGCGGATGCGGATAATCCGGCGTTCGATCGCGAGGGGAAGTATCTGTATTTCACGGCGAGTACCAATGCGGGGGCGACTTCGGATGGGCTGGATATGACCAGCGATCTGTACCAAGTGACTTCGAATATTTATGCCGCGGTGCTGGCAGCAGGGCAGGCTTCTCCGATTGCTCCGGAACTGGAGGATGAGAAGTCGCCGAGCGAGAAGGCGGCGGATGAGAAGAAGGACGCAGCAAGCGGAGATGCGAAGGCAAGCGGAAAGGACAGTGACGAGAAGGACAAGGCAGGCAAGGATGCCGCGCCGAAGCCAGTGAAGCCGGTGAAGGTGGAGCTGGAGGGGATTGGGAATCGGATTGTGACGTTGCCGCTGCCGGCGTCGGTTTACGTTGGGATTGAGACGGGGTTGAAGGGGAGTGTTTACTTTCTGGAGCGCTCGCTTTCCGGAAGATTTGCGGATAGAGGCGCGACGCTGAACCGCTGGACTCCGGAAGATCGGAAGACGGAGAAGCTGGCCGAGGAGGTGCTGAATTTCGAGCTTTCGGCGGATGGCAAGAAGATGCTGCTGGGGATTTCGAAAAAGAAGCCGGAGGACGATGGACCGGGGGGAGGCGGACCGCCGTCGTGGGTGATTGTGCCGGCAGATGCGCCAATCAAGCCGGGCGACGGCGCACTGTCGTTTGCCGATTTGAAGGTGCGGGTAGAGCCGAAGGCCGAGTGGGAGCAGATGTATCACGAGGTTTGGCGGATCGAGCGGGCTTATTTTTACGACTCGCACTTCCATGGAACGGATACGGCGGCGGACGAGAAGCGGCTTCAGCCGTATGCGGCATCGATCGCGTCGCGCGCTGATTTGAATTATGTCTTTCAGGAGATGCTGGGAGAGTTTTCCGTGGGCCATTTGCGAGGGACGGGCGGCAAGATTCCAGCAGCGCAGAAAGTGCCGGGCGGGTTGCTGGGCGCCGATTACACAATCAAGGACAACCGCTATTGCCTGGCGAAGATCTATACGGGCGGGCTTTTCAATCCACAGATCAAGGCGCCGCTGGCGCAGCCGGGACTGAATGTTGCGGAGGGCGATTGCATACTGGCCATCAACGGGCAGGACTTGACGGCGGCGGTGGATATTCAGCAGCCGCTGGAGGGGACGGCGGGACAGGTGATTGGCCTTCGAGTTGGCGGCGCGGACGGCAAGAATGCGAGGGATATTTCGGTGACTCCGGTGGCTAGTGAGGCTTCGCTGAGGAATGTGGACTGGATTGAAGGCAACCAGCGGAAGGTGGGCGAGCTTTCCGGCGGCAGGCTGGGGTATGTCTACCTGCCGGACACGGGCAATGGCGGATTCACGAATTTCAACCGCTACTACTTTGCGCAGACGGAGAAGCAGGGAGCGATTATCGACGAGCGGTTCAACGCGGGCGGGCAGGTGGCGGATTACATTGTCGAGGTGCTGGGAAGGCACATTGAGTCGTATTGGGCGCCGCGCTATGGGGCGATCGAACACACTCCGAATGCGGCGATTTACGGGCCTAAGGTGATGATTGCCAACGAGGTTTCCGGGTCGGGCGGAGATGCGCTGCCATGGCTGTTCAAGCAGAACAAGCTGGGGCCGCTGGTGGGCAAGCGGACGTGGGGCGGGCTGGTTGGGATTGGGCCGATTCCGGTGCTGATGGATGGGGGCAATGTGACTTCGCCGAGCGTGGCGTTCTTCTCGCCGAAGGGCGAATGGGACGTGGAGAACCACGGCGTGGAACCGGACTACGCTGTGGAGCAGGACCCCAAGGCGGTGAGCGAGGGACACGATCCGCAACTGGAGAAGGCGGTGGCGCTGGCGCTGGAGGAGTTGGCGAAGCATCCGGTGCAGAAGGTGGAGCGGCCGGTTTATCCGAACTACCACCAGTGAACGGCTGGGGCGGGAGGAAAGGGAATGGGTATCATGTCCCGATTCCTCCCGATTCCTCCGAAGCTTCGATAGCAATCCAAAACTCACTTGGGAATTCCGCTGTTTTGCGACAGGAAACTACTGTTTTCCGACGAAAAAGGCGTGTTTTGCGCTTTTGGGCGGCATGTAAGTGCTTTGTTTTCTTCAGGCCGGTTGGGCGCTTTTGCGTAAGTCCTTTGCTGTCAATGAATCGGTGCAGGGGGGTAGGGGGTACGCCGTTTTCAGGCTGAATTTCCCCTGTTCCGGACTCCCGGGGTTCGTGTGGGCAGAGGGTGCATATAAATAATTGTGCGCGTTTCGGGGTTAATTGCATGCAAACTTTTGGGATTTATTTTTTGGGGAGATTCCGGCCGGCCTATCCTTCGACGGAAAGGGTGAGAGGATGGAGAACCCAGAGGCTTTAGGCGAGGCAAGGTGTGCTGCGCTTCCTGCTTCCATCCCCGGTCCCCAAGGCGAGGGACCGGGGGCACCCTCGGCATGGGTTGGAATGGTCACCGGGACCGGGGCCACCCGCCTCCCACTTCATTGGCTGGGAAGGGTGGGCCACGCGCCCACCCGCCTCCCTACCCGGTTGAGGTGCGTGGTCTCCCACTCAACCACGATGAAACTGT